>Ga0070710_10000017_pt1 | contig 93559 bp, 87 predicted proteins | sample LARL52metaG_FD_65454 | JGI IMG/M metagenome (GOLD analysis project Ga0070710, IMG submission 65454) | Corn, switchgrass and miscanthus rhizosphere microbial communities from Kellogg Biological Station, Michigan, USA - LAR L5-2 metaG | ecosystem: Host-associated > Plants > Roots > Rhizosphere ...
CAAGTTCCTCAACAACTGGCGGATGGCCGAGCTGCACGCGCAGGAGGCGCCGCAACGGGTCTGGGAGCTGGAGACCTACGGCGCGTTGTTCGACCGCACCAAGGACGGCCGGATCTCGCAACGCAACTTCGGCGGCCACGAGTATCCGAGGCTCGCGCACGTCGGTGACCGCACCGGTCTCGAACTGATCCGCACGCTGCAGCAGAAGATCGTGTCGTTGCAGCAGGAGGACTTCGAGGAGTTCGGCGACTACGAGGAACGCCTGCGGGTGTTCCAGGAGTTCACCGTCACCGACCTCGTCAAGGACGGTGACCGGGTCGCCGGCGCGTTCGGCTACTGGCGTGAGTCCGGTCGATTCGTGCTGTTCGAGGCACCGGCGGTGATCCTCGCGACCGGCGGCATCGGCAAGTCGTTCAAGGTCACCTCGAACTCCTGGGAGTACACCGGCGACGGCCACGCGCTGGCGCTGCGTGCGGGCGCCTCGCTGATCAACATGGAGTTCATCCAGTTCCACCCCACCGGGATGGTCTGGCCGCCGTCGGTCAAGGGCATCCTCGTCACCGAGTCCGTGCGCGGTGACGGTGGCGTGCTGCGCAACTCCGACGGCAAGCGGTTCATGTTCGACTACATCCCCGAGGTGTTCAAGGACAAGTACGCCGACAACGAGGATGAAGCCGACCGCTGGTACGCCGATCAGGCCAACAACCGGCGCCCACCGGAGCTGCTGCCGCGCGACGAGGTGGCGCGCGCGATCAACTCCGAGGTCAAGGCCGGGCGCGGATCACCGCACGGCGGCGTTTTCCTCGACGTGTCGACACGTCTGCCCGCGGAGGAGATCCGGCGCAGGCTGCCGTCGATGCACCACCAGTTCAAGGAGCTGGCGGACGTCGACATCACCGCGCAGCCGATGGAGGTCGGCCCGACGTGCCACTACGTCATGGGCGGCGTCGAGGTCGACCCGGACACCGGATCCTCTTCGGTGGCAGGGCTTTACGCCGCCGGTGAGGTGTCCGGCGGCATGCACGGCTCGAACCGCCTCGGCGGGAACTCGTTGTCGGACCTGCTCGTGTTCGGCCGGCGTGCGGGCGCGGGTGCCGCGGAGTACGTGCGGACGCTGGACGCCCGTCCGGTGGTCTCGGAGGACACCGTCACCGAGGCCCGCGCGACGGCGCTCAAGCCGTTCCAGCACGAAGGCGGCGAGAACCCGTACACGCTGCACATGGAGCTGCAGCAGTCGATGAACGACCTCGTCGGCATCATCCGCCGCGCTTCGGAGATGGAAGAAGCGCTGCAGCGGCTGGAGAAGCTCAAGGAGCGCGCCCAGTCGCTGACGGTCGAGGGGCACCAGCAGTTCAACCCCGGCTGGCACCTCGCACTCGACCTGCGCAACATGCTGCTGGTGTCGGAGTGCGTGGCGAAGGCGGCACTGCTGCGCACCGAGTCCCGCGGTGGCCACACGCGCGACGACCACCCGGCGATGGACGCCGAGTGGCGGCGGAAGCTGTTGGTGTGCAACGTCTCCGCCGACGGCGTGACCGTCGGGGAGAAACCGCAGATCCCGATCCGCCACGACCTGCTGGACCTGTTCGACCGCACCGAGCTGGAGAAGTACCTCACCGCCGAGGAGTTGTCATGAGCTACCAGGGGAAGTTCCGGGTGTGGCGCGGTGACGACTCCGGCGGCGGGCTGGAGGACTTCACCGTCGAGGTCAACGAGGGTGAGGTCGTGCTCGACATCATCCACCGGCTGCAGGCCACGCAGGCGCCGGACCTCGCGGTGCGTTGGAACTGCAAGGCCGGCAAGTGCGGGTCGTGCTCGGCGGAGATCAACGGACGGCCGCGGCTGATGTGCATGACCCGGATGTCGGTCTTCGAGGAGTCGGAGACGATCACGGTCACACCGATGCGGACGTTCCCGATCATCCGCGACCTCGTCACCGACGTGTCCTTCAACTACACCAAGGCGCGCGAGGTCCCGTCGTTCGCGCCGCCGAAGGACCTGGCGCCGGGCGAGTACCGGATGCAGCAGGTCGACGTCGAGCGCTCGCAGGAGTTCCGCAAGTGCATCGAGTGCTTCCTGTGCCAGAACACCTGCCACGTGGTGCGTGACCACGAGGAGAACAAGGAGGCGTTCTCGGGACCGCGGTTCCTGATGCGGGTGGCGGAGCTGGAGATGCACCCGCTCGACACGGCCGACCGCGTCGACCAGGCGCAGGACGAGCACGGCCTCGGGTACTGCAACATCACCAAGTGCTGCAGCGAGGTGTGTCCCGAGCACATCCACATCACCGACAACGCGCTCATCCCGATGAAGGAACGCGTTGCCGACCGCAAGTACGACCCGATCGTCTGGCTCGGCAACAAGCTGTTCAAGCGGTCCTAGCGACCGGCTGCGGCACGACCAGCCGGGACTCGTAGGCCATCACCACGGCCTGCGCCCGGCTGGTCAGCCGCAGCTTCGTCATCACGCGGTTGAGATGCGTCTTCACCGTGCCCTCGGTGACGCTCAGCCTGGCCGCGATCGCGGTGTTCGTCAGCCCGGTGCCGACGAGCCGCAGCACCTCGCGTTCGCGGTCGGTCAGCTCGCCCAGGCCGACCGAACTCCACGGCGACACAGCCGTCTCACCCCTGAGGTACACCTCGACGAGCCGGCGCATCACGGTGGGGCTGAACTGCATCTCGCCGGACGCCACCGCGTTGATCGCCGCCAGCAGACGAGCGGGCTCGGACTCCTTCAGCACGAACCCGGCGGCACCCAGCCGCAGCGCCTCGTGGACGTACTCGTCCAGGTCGAACGTCGTCAGCACGAGTAGCCGCGCGGTGGTCGCGACGCGTTTGAGCGCCGCCAGCCCGGGCAGGCGAATGTCGAGCAGGATGACGTCCGGCTGGGACGACTCGGCCAGCCGCACGGCGGTGTCACCGTCCGCGGCCTCGCCGACGACGGTCATGTCCGGTGTGGCGTTCAGCAAGGCGACCAGGCCGGCTCTGAACAACGGCTGGTCGTCGACAACGAGCACGCACGTCACAATGTCCCTCACTCATGTGACGTCACCGCGGTAGATCCCCCCAACCCGAAGCGTACCGCGAAAGTTGACGAGAGATCCACTGTTCGTGAGACGACCGGCTTCCCCTCGCGTCGCTAGGTTCCGCAGCATGCGAACAGCATCGGATGACCTGCTCGCCGCGCGCACGATCACCGCCGACGGCTCGGACGTCTACCTGCGGGTCACGTCCAGCCCCGTCGACCTGGAGATCCGGTGGTACCGCGACGGCGACCAGCGGGTGGCGGGCAGTCCTGTCCTGTTCCCCGCGGGGGATCGCGCCCGGCGGCGCATCGGCTCGAACTTCCGCGCGGGCACCACGTTCCACCTCGTCGTCGTGGGCAGCGAGCAGGACTGGCGCGGTGTGGTCGACTGGAACGTCTACTCCTGATACGCCGAACGGGCGTGTCCGATGTGGACACGCCCGTTCGGCGTTCGGAGGAGTGTTAGACCGCTGCCATCTCGGGAACCTCGTCGGCGTCCACGTGGATGACCTTCTTGTTGCGGCGGTTGCGCTTCTCCAGGTAGGTCGCGAGCCACGTCAGCAGCAGGCACAGTCCGATGTAGATCACGGCGACCACGATCATCACCGAGATCATCGGGCGGCCGAAGTTCGGCGCGTCACCACCGATGCGGGTACCCCACCTCAGCAGCTCCTCGAACGTGATGAGGAAGCCGAGCGCGGTGTCCTTCAACAGCACCACGAGCTGGCTGATGATGGTCGGCAGCATCGCCCGCAACGCCTGCGGCAGCAGCACGAGCGTCATCACCTGGGTCTTGCGCATGCCCAGCGCGTACGCGGCCTCGCTCTGCCCCCTCGGCAACGAGTTGATGCCCGCGCGGAAGATCTCTGCGAGCACTGAGCCGTTGTAGAGCATCAGGCTCAGCACGACCGACGTGAACGCGCTGAGCTTCACCCCGGTCGCCGGCAGGCCGTAGTAGAAGAAGAACATCATGATCACGAGCGGGATCGCGCGGAAGATCTCCACGATCACCGCCGCCGGCGTGCGCACCCAGGCGTGGTCGGAGAGCCGGGCCGCCGCGAAGATCGCGCCGAAGGCGAGCGCCAGCACGGCACCGCAGGCGAACGCGCTGAGCGTGTTGCCGATCGCCTCGACGAGCGAGAGCTGGATCTGCTTGTAGTTGATCCAGTCGAGCCTGCGGGCGGAGAACTGGCTGGTGGTGACGAAGCGCATCACCACGTACACCAGCGCCGCGAGCACCGCCACGATGCCGACGACGGCCATGACCTTGTGACGCACGCGGGCTTTCGGACCCGGGACGTCGAACAGCACCATGCTCATCGGGCCACGCTCCACCGCTTCTCGAAGACCTGCTGCACGTACGTCAGCGGCATGACCAGGATGACGAACCCGAGCGCCACCCACAGGAGTCCGAACAGGACGTTCTCACCCTGCTCAGACAGCGACTCGCGGATGTTGCCCGCCTGGAAGACGGCGAAACCCGACGCGACGGTCGTGTTCTTCAGCAACGCGATCATGGTGCTGGTCATCGGCGGTACCACCGAGCGCAACGCCTGCGGCAGCACCACGTTGCTCAGCATCTGCACGAACGTCAGGCCCAGCGCGCGCGACGCCTCGGCCTGGCCGACCGGCACCGTGTTGATGCCCGACCGCACGACCTCGCAGACGAACGCCGCCGTGTAGAGCGACAGCGCGACCACCGCGGCGGTGTACTCGTCGATCTTCACGATCTCCAGCAGCGGGTACGCGAAGACGAAGAACACGAACACCAGCGTCAACGGCGTGTTGCGCAGCACCGTCACGTACAGCGTGCCGATGCTCCGGAACACCGGCACCGGGCTGACCCGCAGTGCCGCGAGGAGCGTGCCCAGCACCAGCGACAGCACAGCGGAGATCGCGAAGAGTTGGAGTGTCTGTCCGAACGCGCTCAGGAACAGATCTAGGTGTTTGGTGAGGACGCTCATCGGTTTCCTTGCCGTCGTCCGCCTTGAAAGGAACGGCCGGTGGACCCACGTGGGATCCACCGGCCACGTGAGAGACCGTCAGTACCGGTCGATCTTGGGCTTCTCCGCGGACGAACCGGACTTGCCCAGCGTGCCGTCGTAGATCTTCTGCCAGGTGCCGTCGTCCAGCGAGGCCTGCAGGATGTCGTTCACCTTGTCGCGCAGGGCCTTGTCCTCCTTGGGCAGGCCGATGCCGTACGGCTCGCTGGAGAACGGCTTGCCCACGACCTTCAGCTTGCCGTCCTCGGCCGCCGCGTAGCCCTTGAGGATCGCGTCGTCCGTGGTGACCGCGTCGACCTCACCGTTGAGCAGCTTGGTGACGCACTGCGAGTAGCCCTGGAACTCGAGGACGTTGGAGGCCTCGGTCAGGTTCTCGTCCTTGATGCGCTTGGCCGGCGTGGAGCCGGTCACGGAGCAGACCTTCTTGCCCTTGAGGGTGTCCTTGCCGGTGATGTCGGTGTTTTCCTTCTTCACCAGCAGGTCCTGACCGGCGATGAAGTACGGTCCGGCGAAGCCGACCTTCTCCTTGCGGCCCGCGTTGATCGTGTACGTGCCGACGTAGTAGTCGACGTCGCCGTTGATCAGCGCCTGCTCACGCGCGGCGGACTGGATCGTCTTGAACGAGATCTTCTCCGGGTCGAAGCCCAGCTTCGCGGAGATCAGGCGCGCGATGTCGATGTCGAAGCCGCTGTACTTGTTCGTCGTCGGGTCCTTGTAGCCCAGACCCGGCTGGTCTTCCTTGACACCGATGACGAGGTTGCCGCGCGCCTTGGCCTTCTCGAAGGTGGGCGAGCCGTCGACCTTGACGTCCTTGGCGACCTCGAACAGGCCGGTGGGCGCTCCCTGGTCGCCCGGGGTGCCCTCCTTGCCACACGCGGTCAGGGCCAGTGCGCCCGTCAGCAGCACCGCCGCAAGGGTGCGAACCCTCATCGTCCTTCTCCTGCCATTCGTCCGTAAGTGGGCTGACTACTAGTGAGTCAGGATCTTGCCAAGGAAGTCCTTCGCGCGGTTGGACTTCGGGGCCGAGAAGAACTCTTCCGGGGTGGAGTCCTCGACGACCTCGCCGTCGGACATGAAGATCACCCGGTCCGCGGCCTTGCGGGCGAAGCCCATCTCGTGCGTGACGACGAGCATCGTCATGCCGTCCTTGGCCAGGCCCGTCATGACGTCCAGGACCTCCTGGACCATCTCCGGGTCGAGCGCGGACGTGGGCTCGTCGAACAACATGACCTTGGGCTTCATCGCGAGCGCGCGGGCGATCGCCGCACGCTGCTGCTGCCCACCGGAGAGCTGAGCCGGGAACTTGTCGGCCTGGTTGGCGATTCCGACCCGCTCCAGCAGTTCCATCGCGGTCTTGCGGGCGTCGGCCGCCGCCGTCTTGCGCACCTTCACCGGAGCGAGCATGACGTTCTCGACGATGGTTTTGTGCGCGAAAAGGTTGAACGACTGGAACACCATGCCGACATCGGCGCGCAGGCGTGCCAGTTCCTTTCCTTCGGCGGGAAGAGGCTGCCCGTCCACCTCGATGACACCGGAATCAATCGGTTCGAGACGGTTGATGGTCCGGCACAGGGTCGACTTACCGGAACCCGACGGCCCCAGCACGACCACGACCTGCCCCTTCGGCACCTCCAGCTGCACGTTCTTGAGCACGTGCAACGGGCCGAAGAACTTGTCCACACCCGCCACACGAATCATCGGCGGGGCAGAGGCGGCAGTCATCCAGTCCTCCATTTGGGGTCGTCGGCGTTGGCGGAAACCTAGGTGTCCGCCACCACACCAGTCCAGGACATTGAGCAAGACTTAGGGTCTCAACTCTGTCACAGGCAGACATCGGTTGCCCGGGAGGTAGCGAAAGTGCGCGTGCTGCTCGTCGAGGACGACGACAGGGTCGCCGAGGCCTTGGTCCCAGCCCTGACCAGACGGGGTTTCCACGTCGATCGGCAGGCCACGGGCCGCGGCACGCTCGACCGCCTGACGGGCGTCGACGTGGTGCTGCTCGACCTCGGCCTGCCCGACATGGATGGCGTGACGCTGTGCCGTGCGATCAGAGCCGCCTCGGACGTCGCGATCATCGTCGTGTCGGCGCGAGGGGAGATCGACGACCGGATCCTCGGCCTGCACGCCGGGGCGGACGACTACCTGGTCAAGCCCTACGACGTGGGCGAGCTCGTCGCTCGCGTGCACGCCGTGCGGCGCCGTCGCGGTGCCGATCCGGTGGGCGTCGGATCGGCGTCCACGGAGGTGTTCGAGACCGGTGACGTGCGGGTCGACCTGGGGCGCCACGAAGTCACCGTGGCGGGTGAACCTGTCGCCCTTTCGCGCAAGGAGTTCCAGGTGCTCGCGCTGGTGATGGCGGCGGGCGGTGCGGTGTGCACGAGGGAGCGGATCCTCGCCGAGGTGTGGGGGCGCACGTGGTCCGGCGCCAACCGCACGCTGGACGTTCACGTCGCCACGCTGCGGACGAAGCTCGGCCGCCCGGCCCTGCTGGAGACGGTGCGCGGCGTCGGCTACCGGTTGGGTCAGGCGTCGTGACCGCGGCTCGCTCCGGTGCTCTCGATCGGTGGATCTTCCGGCGGGGTGACCGGTCGTGAGGTCCAGGTTGCTGGGCGTGGTGCTCGCGCTGATCGTGCTGGTGCTCGTCGGTCTCGGCGTGCCGCTGGGGCGCGGGGTGGCGGCCGCGGAACAGCAGGAGATGTTCCTCGACCGCCTCACCGACACCAGTCGGTTCGCGTCGCTGGCCCAGCGGCCGCTGATCGACGACAAGCCCGACCTGATGCGCGCTGAGCTGGAGCGCTATACCGAGGTCTACGACATCGGCGTCGCCGTCGTGGGCCGCGACGCGCCGACCGTGGCACGGGTGGCGTCCCGCAACGACCTGCCGCTCGGCGACAGCGCCGTGCAGGACCTGGTGAGCAAGGCGCTCGCCGGGCGGCTGCCGGTCGCGCCGCCGTTGTTCATGCCTTGGAGTGACACCGAATTGGTGCTCGCCGAACCCGTTCTGGTGGACGGCGAGGTGCGCGGCGCGGTGATCACGTTCTCGCCGACGTCCAAGACGCGCTTCGAGGTGCTGGCGTGGTGGGGACTGCTGCTGGCGGCGTCGCTGCTGGTGCTGGCGCTCGCGGTGCTGCTGGCGCTGCCGGTGGTGCGGTGGACGTTGCGACCGGTGCAGGCGCTGGACGACGCGACCGGGAAGCTCCTCGCCGCCGTGGTGTCCGGACGGCCGGTGCCGCCGGTGGGTGCGGAGAGCGGGCCGCCGGAGCTGCGGCAGCTCTCGCGGTCGTTCGACCAGATGGCCGCGAACGTGAGCGATGTGCTTGCCGCGCAACGCGCCTTCGTCGCTGACGCCTCGCATCAGCTGCGCAACCCGTTGACCGCCCTGAAACTCCGGCTGTCCAACCTGGAGGGTCACGTCGACGCCGAGGCCGAGGTGCACCAGGTGGAGGCGTTGAGCGAGACCGACCGGCTCAACCGGATCCTCGACGAGCTGCTCGCCATGGCCCGCGCGGAGTCCAGTTCGGTCGATCCGGTGCCGGTCGACGTCGACAAGTCGGTGGCCGCGCGGCTGTCGGCCTGGCAGGCGGCGGCGACAGCCAAGGAGGTCCACCTCGTGCTCGACGGCGAGCGTGTCGGCATGGCCCTCGCGCCTCCGCGCGGCGTCGAAACGGTGCTCGACGCGCTGCTCGACAACGCGTTGAAGTTCACGCCCGAGGGCACGTTGATCGTGGTCGACGCGCGGAAGGCCGGCGACGTCGTGCGCCTTTCCGTCGCGGACCACGGGCCCGGTCTGCAACCCGACGAGCTCGAACGCGCCACGGACCGGTTCTGGCGCAGTCCGGCCCACCAGAACGTGCCCGGTTCCGGGCTCGGTCTCTCGATCGTGCGCCTCGTCGTGGAACGCGTCGACGGCACCGTCCGCCTCGAATCGCCCGAGGACGGCGGCCTGAAGGTCATCGTCGAGCTGCCGGCCGCGTGATATATCGGATATTGGATATCGGATACTGTCGCGATATCCGATATCCGATATATCGGCTACCGGGTGCCAGCTGCGGAATGCGACATATCAACCGGCCAGTGATATCCAATATCCCGCATGCGATATGTGATATCCGATATATCAGCCCGTGTTGCGGTTCAGACCTTGGCTTCGCGGTAGTAGCGCATGGCGCCGGGGTGCAGCGGCACCGGTGACGTCTCGATGGCCGACCGCTGCTCGATCGTCCGCGCCGCGGAGTGGGCCTTCACCAGGTCGGGCTGGCCCTCGAACAGCTGCCGCACCAGCGCTTCGGCCACGTCGTCCGGCATCTTGTCGGTGACGAGCAGGAAGTTGCGCACCACGAGCGTGATGACGGGGCCGGACTGCAGGTTGTAGGTGGACGCGGGCAGGGTCGCGGAGCCGTACACGGGATACTGCTGGCGGAAGGGCGGCAGGTCGTCCTTCAGGTCGAGCATCCGCACCCCGATCTCCTTGGTGAGCTCCGTGATGGCCCTGGTGGGCAGTCCGCCGGACCAGAAGAACGCGTCGAGCTTGCCGTCTCGCATCGCCTGGACCGAGTCGTCGAGGCCGAGGTTCACCTCGTGCGGGGTGACGTTCGTGGACTTCAGCAGCCGGCGCGCGATGATCTCGACGCCCGACTCCTTCCCGCCGATCGACACGCGCAGCCCGGAGAGCTGGCTGAGCTTCGTCACCGGCAGGTCGCTGCGGACGATCACCTGCAGGTAGTCGTCGTGCATCCGCGCCAGCGCCCGCAACTGGGACGCGCCCTCCACGCCCTCGACCGCGTCGGCCTGCGAGAAGCCGACCTGGGCCTGCCCGTTCACCAGGCGGATGACGTTGTCCTTCGACCCCGCCGTCGCCACGACCTGCGGGCGGGCGATGCCGAGCCGTCCGCTCCACACGTCCGCGAGGCTCTTGCCGAGCGTGTAGTAGACGCCGCCCTCGGGGCCTGTCGCCATGGTGATCTTGACGTCTTCGAGCGTGCTGCCACACCCCGTCAGGACCGTTGCGGCGGTCAGCAGGCTCACGGCGGCATGCAGTCGTCCCAGCACCTGCGCATCGTGCCACGCGGGCGTTCTACGCTTGCACCCGACGAAAGGTTGGTTGCGGTGACTCCTGGTCACCTGAGGTGCACTCAGGGTTGCCGCGATGAATGATCTTCGCCCGTGTGCCGAGGTGTCGCAGCACGGGGCGATCGAGCTGGTCCAGCAGTGGCGACCGTGGCGCGAACCGCTGCTGACCAGGGGATGTGGTGACCAGGTGAGCGCGTCGCAAGGCTTGAAGAAGTACTCGATCAAAACGTTCGGCTGCCAGATGAACGTGCACGACTCCGAGCGGCTCGCCGGTCTGCTGGAGGGCGCCGGCTACGCGAAGGCCGCCGAGGACGAGCAGGCCGACGTCGTCGTCTTCAACACCTGCGCGGTCCGTGAGAACGCCGACAACAAGCTGTACGGCACCCTCGGCCACCTCGCCCCGCAGAAGGCCGCGAAGCCCGGCATGCAGATCGCCGTCGGCGGCTGCCTCGCGCAGAAGGACCGCAGCGAGATCGTCCGCCGCGCTCCGTGGGTCGACGTCGTGTTCGGCACGCACAACATCGGCTCGCTGCCGGTGCTGCTCGAACGCGCGCGGCACAACGAGGAGGCGCAGGTCGAGATCCTGGAGGCGCTGGAGACGTTCCCCTCCTCGCTGCCCGCCACCCGCGACTCCGCCTACTCCGGCTGGGTGTCGATCTCGGTGGGCTGCAACAACACCTGCACGTTCTGCATCGTCCCGTCCCTGCGCGGCAAGGAGAAGGACCGCCGTCCCGGCGACGTCCTCGCCGAGGTGCAGGCGCTGGTGGACGAGGGCGTGCTGGAGGTGACGCTGCTCGGCCAGAACGTCAACTCCTACGGCGTCGAGTTCGGCGACCGGTTCGCGTTCGGCAAGCTGCTGCGCGCCTGCGGTGGCATCGAGGGCCTGGAGCGCGTGCGCTTCACCTCCCCGCACCCGAAGGACTTCACCGACGACGTCATCGCCGCCATGGCCGAGACGCCGAACGTGTGCCACCAGCTGCACATGCCGTTGCAGTCCGGTTCCGACCGCGTGCTCAAGGCGATGCGCCGCTCGTACCGCACGGAGAAGTACCTGGGCATCATCGACAAGGTGCGCGCGGCCATGCCGGACGCGGCGATCACCACCGACATCATCGTGGGCTTCCCCGGTGAGACCGAGGAGGACTTCCAGGGCACGCTCGACGTGGTGCGCCAGGCCAGGTTCTCGTCCGCCTTCACGTTCCAGTACTCCAAGCGTCCCGGCACGCCCGCCGCCGAACTGGCCGACCAGCTGCCGAAGGCCGTCGTGCAGGAACGCTTCGACCGTCTCGTCGCGCTGCAGAACGAGATCACCCACCAGCTCAACATCGAGCAGGTCGGCCGCACGGTCGAGGTGCTCGTCGCGACCGGCGAGGGCAAGCGCGACGCCGAGACCCACCGCATGAGCGGCCGCGCCCGCGACGGACGCCTCGTGCACTTCACGCCCGGCGCCACGGCCCCGCGTCCCGGCGACGTCGTCGAGACCGTCGTGACCTACGCGGCCCCGCACTACCTCGTCGCGGACGGCGAACCGCTGTCGTGGCGCCGCACCAAGGCCGGTGACCGCTCGGAGGCGGGCATCAAGCCCAAGACCGCGGGCGTGGGCCTGGGCCTGCCGTCGTTCGGGGCTCCCGCGCTGCTGCCCGCCGTGTCGGGGTGCTCGGCCCAGTGAGCGAGGAGGAGTACCTGCGCAAGGAGATCGACGCGGTGGAACAGCAGGCGGCTCGACGCATCGACCCCGGCACCGGAGCGCTCACGATCTCGATCGCCGTGCTGGCGTTGCTGATCTCGCTGATGCTGCCGTGGGTCGGCCACGACACGGGCCTGTCGGTCGTGCTCGGCGAGTCGACGAGCTTCGTGCCGCGGCTGTTCTCGTTCTTCGCGCTCGGCGTCGGCGTGCTCGGCTCCGGCATCACGCTCGCGGTCCGCCGCTGGGGCCTGGCGTGGGTGTGCACGCTCGGCCTGTTCGCCGGGTCCGTCACGGGCGTGCTGTCGATCTGGACGCAGCAGACGACCACGAGCAACAAGGCGATCGGACCGGGCCCCGGCATCGGTCTGATCATCGCCGTGATCGCGGTGATCGTCCTGCTGGCGAAGTGGGTGAGGATCGCGGCGTCCCGTCCGCCCCAGCTGTGACGAACCGGCGCACGTTCTCGTCGAACGGCGATCGCGAGTCGAGGTGCGCTGGACATGCCGGATGCCGGGCAGACCTCGAACACCACCGGCAGCGCCGAGGGCGACGTCACGGTGGTCGCCGGTCTCGTGGTGGTCGCTCTGCTCGTCGTGGTCGCGAACAACGGCTCGTACGACAACGGCACCTGGCGACTCGTCCGCTGAAACACGCAGAAGGCCCCTCTCCGGACCGGAGAGGGGCCGACAGCGGATGAACTAGCGGGTCGCCAGCGCCTGCTCCGCGGCGGCGAGCCACTCGCGCCACTGCGCCGCCTGCGCCTCCGCCTGCTCGGTGCGGCGCTTGTCGCCCGCCGCACGAGCCTTCGCGGCCTGCGCCTCGAACTGCTCCACGCGCTCGCGGAACTGCGCCACGCGGGCCTCGGCCTCGGGGTCGGAACGACGCCACTGCGCGTCGACCGCGCCGCGGACCTTCTCCTCGATCGCCCGCAGCTTGCCCTCGAGCTCGCGGATGCGCTCGCGCGGTACCTTGCCGATGGCGTCCCAGCGCTCCTGGATCTTGTAGAGGTGCTGGCGCGCCGACTCGAGGTCGGTCGACGGGTCGATCGTCTCGGCCTCGGCGAGCAGCTCCTCCTTCAGCTTCGCGTTCGCCGAGAACTCGGCGTCACGCTCGCTGAAGGCCTCGGACCGCTTCTGGAAGAACGCGTCCTGCGCGGCGCGGAACCGTTGCCACAGCGCGTCGTCGGCCTCCTTGGGCGCACGCCCGGCGGCCTTCCACTCGACCATCAGCTCCTTGTAGCGACCGGCCGTGGGGCCCCAGTCGTCGGAGTCGATGAGCTTCTCGGCCTCTTCGACGAGGGCCTGCTTGGAGGCCTTCGCCACCGAACGCTGGCGGTCGAGGTCGGCGAAGTGCGAGCCGCGGCGGCGGTTGAACGCGTCGCGCGCCTTCGAGAACCGGCGCCACAGCTGCTCGTCGGTCTTGCGGTCGACGCCGCGGATGGTCTTCCACTCGTCGAGGATCTGCCGCAGCCGGTCGCCCGCGACCTTCCACTGGGTCGACTCGTTCGCGATCGACTCGGCCTCGTCGACCAGCGCCTGCTTGCGCGCCACGGACTGGGCTCGGGCGGCCTCCTTGGCCTCCTTCGCCTTCTCCATGCCCGCCTCGGCCCGCTCCAGCACGTGCTCGACGCGCGCGGCCAGCGCCGCGAGGTCGCCGACCACGGCGGCGTCCGCGAGCTGCTCCTTGACGTGCTTCGCGCTGGTCAGGGCGTGCTTCGGGTCGCCGGCGCCCGACTGGAGCCGCGACACGAGCAGCTCGACCTCGGTGCGCAGGTCGTCGAACCGCCGCGCGAAGTGCGCGAGGCCCTCGACCGGCTCGCCCGCCTGCCACGACCCGACGGCGCGCTCGCCGTCCGCGGTCTTCACGTACACGGTGCCGTCGGCGTCCACGCGCCCCCAGCGGTCAGGATGGTCCGACGCCACGGGGACGGCCGGAGGCGTCGCCTGCGCGGTCTCCTTCGGCGTTTCCTCGACTCCACCCTCGGCTGCGACCTCCGCTGGCGCGGTCTCGGTCACGGCCTCCGGTGTGCTGTCCTGCTCCGACATCGCCGGTTCCTCCCATCTGACGCCCGTGCCTGCCACGGGCGCCCCGCCACTGGCGGGGCCGATGCAATACGGGCGCTGGAGGGTCTCTCGTCCCCAGTTCCCCGCGCGCATTCAAACAGGTCAGAGCTCGACTCGGTACTGGGAGTCCACGATAGGTAGCCTCATTCGTCGTGATCACCCGTGCCGCAGTGGTGCCGCACCCGCCTCTTCTGGTGCCAGAACTGGTCGCGGGAGCCGCTGCCGAAACCGAGCCCGTGCGCGCCGCAACCGTTGCCGCAGCAGGGAAACTGCCCGGTCCGTGGGTCGCTGTGGCGGTCGATGACAGCGGTCCCGCGACGGTCGTGCCACCGCTCCGGGGAACTTTTCTCGGATACGGGGTCGACCTGCCGGTGTCACTCGGGGGTGACTCGGTTCCGGACCCCCGAATTCCGTTGCCCGTGCTAATCACCGCCTGGCTTCGGGAACAGTGCGCAGTCGAGGTGTCACGCGTTGAACTCGTGCCCCGCGACCTGTCACCCGAGGAATGTGTCTCGTTTGGACAACGACTCGCCGGTGAGTCCGCCGGGCTGCTGATCCTGGGCGACGGCTCGACCCGCCACGGCCCGCGCTCACCGGGCTCGAACGACGAGCGTTCGGGGCCGTTCGACGAGCACGTGCAGGGCCTGCTGGCCGCCGCCGATGTGGACGGCCTGCTCGCACTCGACCCCGAACTCGCCCGTGAGCTGGGCGCGCAGGGCCGCGCGGCGTGGCAGGTCCTCGCCGGCGTGCCCGGACCGTGGCGCTGCGTGAGCGCCGAGTTCTTCGCACCGTTCGGCGTGGGCTACCACGTCGCCGTCTGGGAGCGCCCGTGATCACCCCCGTCGCAGTGGTCGGACCGACCGCGACCGGCAAGTCCGACCTGGCCGTCGCGCTCGCGGAGCGGTTCGGGGGAGAGGTCGTCAACGCCGACGCCATGCAGCTCTACCGCGGCATGGACATCGGCACCGCCAAGATGACCGTCGCCGAACGCCGTGGCGTCCCGCACCACCTGCTCGACGTCCTCGACGTCACCGAGACCGCGTCCGTGGCGGCCTACCAGCGCGAGACGCGCGCCGTGATCGAACGCCTGCTCGCCGCCGGCAAGCCGCCGATCCTCGTCGGCGGCTCCGGCCTGTACGTGCAGGCGGTGCTCGACGACCTGAAGTTCCCCGGCACCGACGACGCCGTGCGGGAACGGTTCGAGGCCGAGCTCAGCGCCGTCGGCCCGGAGGCGTTGCACCGGCGCCTGCGGAAGCTCGACCCGGCCGCCGCGATCGCGATCCTGCCGTCCAACGGGCGCCGCATCGTGCGCGCGCTGGAAGTCATCGAGCTGACCGGGCAACCGTTCTCCGCGAACCTCCCCAAACCGGGACCGGCCCGTTACGGCACCGTCCAGATCGGCGTCGACCGCGAGGTGTCCGAACTGGACGAGCGCGTCGACCGGCGGGTGGACGTGATGTTCGCCGCGGGTCTGGAGGACGAGGTGCGCGCTCTCGTGAAGCTCGGGTTGAGGGATGGCAAGACCGCCTCGCGGGCGTTGGGCTACCAGCAGGTGCTGTCCGCAATGGACGGAGCGTGCACGATCGACTTCGCCGCCGAGGAGACCAAACGCGCCACCCGCCGGTTCGTGCGCAGGCAGCGGTCGTGGTTCCGGCGTGACCAGCGCATCACCTGGTTGGACGGCGCCAGGCCCGATCTGGTGCGGGCCGCCGGTAACCTTGTCCCGTGGAGTTCGTGAAGGGGCACGGCACGGAGAACGACTTCGTCATCCTGCCCGACCTCGATGACCAGCTGGACCTGACTGCGGCGCGCGTGCAGGCGCTGTGCGACCGGCAGCGCGGCCTGGGCGCGGACGGCGTGCTGCGCGTCGTGCGGTCCGAAGGCAAGTGGTTCATGGACTACCGCAACGCCGACGGCTCCATCGCCGAGATGTGCGGCAACGGCCTGCGCGTGTTCGCCCGCTACCTCGTCGACGCAGGCCACCAGCCGCAGGGCGAGTTCGTGGTCGGCACGCGGGCAGGGGACCGGACGGTCGTGACGCACCCGGACGGCTCCGTCACGAACGACATGGGTCCCGCGCGGGTGACGGGCACGTCCATCGCCGCGGTCGACGGCCAGGGCATCGGCGGCTTCGCGGTCGACGTCGGCAACCCGCACCTCGCGTGCGTCACGGACACGCCCGTGGGCAGCTTCGACCTCACCGTGCCGCCCGGCTTCGACCCGGTGATGTTCCCGCACGGCGTCAACGTCGAGCTGATCAACACCATCGGCGACAACGCGCTGCGCATGCGCGTCTACGAGCGCGGCGTCGGCGAGACCCGCTCGTGCGGCACCGGCACCGTCGCGTCCGTCGCCTCGTGGCTCGCGGGCCAGGGCAAGACGACGGGTTCCGCGACGGTCGACGTCCTCGGCGGTCAGGTGTTCGTCACGATCGAGCCGACGACGTCGACGCTGACGGGACCCGCCGTGCTCGTCGCGCGCGGCGAGCTCGACAAGTCCTGGTGGGACGCCCTCGCCTAACTGATATATCGCATATCAGCCGAGTTCGTAGACCTCGACCTTCCCGAGCCTCTCCGGCTTGACCACCTTGGGGTTCGAGTCCGGCGCCGTCAGGCACACCAGATTGTCGTCGACGACCGCGACGGCGAAGCACGGCTGCGTCGTCTCCACCCGGTGCGTGATCTTGCCGCCCTCGGTCACCCGGAACACCGCCGCCTGCAACGCGGGCGCCACCCACACCCCGTCGCCGTCACCGGCGATCCCGTCCGGCGCGATGCCGAACTCCTTCACATCTGCCCACAACCTGCGGTTTTGCAACGATCCCTTGCGGTCGACCGAAAACGACGTGAGCTTGAATGCAATGGTCTCGGCGACGACCAACATGTTGCCGCTCTCGGACTCGCCCGTCGGGTCGGGCAACAGGGCCATGCCGTTCGGGAACTTGAGGTTCTCGGCGGCGACGCTGACGGACCCGTCGGGCTGGACGAGGGCGAGCGCGGCGCCCTGCGGGTCGAAGTCCGGTTCCAGCAGCCTCGGGATGCCGACGTCGTCGATGAGGCCGTGCAGGTCGAAGCCGAAGTTGCCGACGTACGCGCGGCCCTCGCCGTCCACGAGCATGTCGTTGGCGTGGAACGTGGCGATATCCGATATATCAGCGTGCAGGACGAGGTCGTCGCCTTCGAGGCGGCGCACGGTGCGGTCGAGCATCGACACCACGAGCAGGCGTCCGTTGGGCAGCCACCCGAGCCCGGACGGCTGGCCGTCGAAGGCGACGACGACCTCGTCGGCACCTGTCGTGAGATCGAGCGCGTGCACCTCGCCCGCGTAGAAGTCGGAGTAGTAGAGCCGACCGTCTGGGCCGCGTCGCGGTCCCTCGCCGAAGTGAAGACCGTCCCGCACAACCCGCGTATCAGCCATGGGCCTCGACGCTAGACACTGCCGGCAGGTCACGCATCGTCCGCAACGGTGAGAGCAGCACCCACGCCATGCCACCCACCGCGCCGACGAGCGAAACCCACAGCGTCGGCACGATCCCGATCCACGAGCCGAGCCCACCGCCCAGCAGCGCGCCGAGCGGCGTCGTGCCCCACACCACCCAGCGGATCGAGGCGTTCATCCGGCCCAGCAGGTGGTCGGGGCAGATCGCCTGCCGGTAGCTCACCTGGCCGATGTTGTAGACCACGATCCCGAAAACCGTCACCGCCTGTCCCGCCATCGGGAGCACCAGTCCCCAACCATTTGAGGTGAACGGCAGCAGCAGGGCGAAAGGCCAGGTCAGCAGCGGGATGAGCCAGATCATCCTGGCCTGGCCGACCAGCAGGCCGATCCGGTGCGCCAGCGCCGCGCCGATCACGCCGCCGATACCGCCCGCGCTCAGCAGCAGACCCGCCGTGCCCTCGCCCAACCTCGCGACGTTCAGCAGGAACAGGATCGTGACGGCGCTCTGGACGCCGTGGAAGAAGTTCGAGGTTCCCGTGCAGGCCACGATCCTGCGCAGCGTGGCGTTGCCGAAGACGAACCGCAGCCCCTCCGCGATCTCACGCCGCAGGTGCGGGTCCGCGTGCCGTTCCGGTGCCGGCTCCGCGGTCTTGATCCGGGCCAGGAAGAACGCCGAGCTCAGGTAGCCCAGCCCGGTCGCGAGAACACCGTTGGCCGCGCCGAGGAACTGTGCCGCGTAGCCACCGATGGCCGGTCCTGACGCCTCTGCCACCTGCAGGCTGGCCTGCAGCTTCGAGTTGCCCTCGAGAAGTTGACCGCGTCCGACGAGCGACGGCAGGTACGACTGGTAGGCGACGTCGAAGAACACCGTGCACACGCCCACCGCGAGGCTCACGACGATCAGCTGCGGCAGGTCGAGCAGGCCCAGCCACCACGCGACGGGCACGCTCAGCATCAGGGCGGCGCGGGCGACGTCCATCGCGATCATCAACGGCTTGCGGCGCATCCGGTCGACCCACACGCCCGCGGGCAGCCCGATCACCAGGAACGCCATCATGCTCGCTGCGGCCAGCAGGCCCATCTCGAACGGTGTCGCGTTCAGCACACCTGCCGCGAGCAGCGGGATCACCGTCGAGCCGATGTTCGCGCCGAACTGGCTGATCGTGTCGCCCAGCCAGAGCCTGCGGAAGTCGGGGTGCCCCCAAAGCGCCATGCCGAGGAGTCTGCGCTGAGTGATTGGAAACTGTCAATCACTTAGACTGCGTTCGTGGCACTCTCCAGCAAGCGACGCCCCGCGACGACGGAAGAAGCCGCGGCCCTCAGCTCTGACCTGCGGCTTCGGATCATCCGCCTGACGTTCGACCGGCCGCTCACCAACAAGGAGCTGGCGCAGCGGCTCGGCAAGGACCCGGCCACGACGCTGCACCACGTCCGCAAGCTCGTGGCTGCCGGATTCCTCGAAGCGATGCCGCCGCGCGCGGGCAACCGGGGAGCGAAGGAAATCCCCTATCGGTCGACAGGGCTTTTCTGGCAGCTCGACAACAGCGAAAATGCGGTCGCCGTCGGCGAGGCGATGCTGCACGCTTTCCTCGGCGAGGTTGCCGACATCGGGCTCAGTGACGTGGATCAGAGCCGCCTGGTCGTGACCGTCGACCCGGAGGAACTAAAGCAGCGGCTCGCGACGTTGATGGATGAGCTGGCCGCGCAACCGGTCAGGCCGGAAGTTCCCCGTGTGGCGATCTACCTCGCGGTGTATCCGGGGGACTGACGGTCCATGGGACGATGAAGGGCAAATGACGGAAAACATCCAGAGCAAAGAGTTCGACGCCGAGTGGGAAGAGGAAGACTTCTCGACAGGTGACTACGAACTCGCCGAACGCGCCGCACTGCGCCGTGTCGCGGGGTTGTCCACCGAGCTCGAGGACATCACCGAGGTCGAGTACCGGCAGCTTCGCCTGGAGCGGGTCGTGCTCGTCGGGGTGTGGACCGAGGGCACGGCCGCGGACTCCGACGCCTCCCTCGCCGAACTCGCCCGCCTCGCCGAAACCGCTGGTTCCGAGGTGCTCGAAGGCGTGGTGCAGCGGCGCGACAAGCCGGACCCCGCGACGTACATCGGTTCCGGCAAGGTGGCCGAGCTGCGCGACGTGGTGCAGGCGACCGGCGCCGACACGGTGATCTGCGACGGTGAACTCTCGCCGGGCCAGCTGCGTCAGCTGGAGGAGCGGCTGAAGGTCAAGGTCATCGACCGGACCGCGCTCATCTTGGACATCTTCGCGCAGCACGCGCGGTCCAAGGAGGGCAAGGCCCAGGTCGAGCTGGCCCAGCTGCAGTACCTGATGCCGCGCCTGCGCGGCTGGGGTGAGACGTTGTCGCGGCAGGCCGGTGGTCGTGCCGGCGGCGGCAACGGCGGCGTGGGTCTGCGCGGTCCCGGTGAAACCAAGATCGAGACCGACCGCCGGCGCATCCGCGACCGCATCGCCAAGCTGCGCCGTGAGCTCGCCGCGATCAAGGTGATCCGCGAGACCAAGCGCAGCCGCCGCGTCGCGAACGAGATCCCGAGCGTGGCCATCGCGGGCTACACCAACGCGGGCAAGTCCTCGCTGCTCAACGCGCTGACCGACGCCGGTGTCCTGGTGGAGGACGCGCTGTTCGCCACCCTCGACCCGACGACCCGCCGCGCGCTGACGCCGGAAGGCTTGCCGTACACGCTGACGGACACCGTCGGCTTCGTCCGGCACCTGCCGCACCAGCTGGTCGAGGCGTTCCGCTCGACGCTGGAGGAGGTCGGTCAGGCCGACCTGCTCGTGCACGTGGTCGACGGCTCCGACGGCATGCCGGAGTCGCAGGTCAAGGCGGTGCGCGAGGTCCTCGCCGAGATCAACGAGGAGTCCGGCACGCCGATGCCGCGCGAGCTGCTCGTCGTGAACAAGATCGACGCGGTGGGCGACCTGGGCCTGGCCCGGCTGCGGCACCTGTTCCCGGACGCGTCGTTCGTGTCGGCGCACTCGGGTCTCGGCATCGAGGAGCTGAAGGTCCGCATCGCCGAGCTGATGCCACGTCCCGAGGTCGTGGTCGAGGCTCTCGTCCCGTACGCGCGCGGCGAGGTCGTCGCCCGCGTGCACCGCGACGGCGAGGTGCTGTCCGAGAAGCACACCGAATCGGGCACGCTGCTCAGCGCCCGCGTGCGTCCGGACCTCGCTGGACTGCTCGAGGAGTTCGCGACCAACGGAACGCCTGCTTGATCCCGGCTCCGCCGGTGGACGTGTGCCCGGTAGCCATGCAGGAGCTCTCCGGGCTCACGTCCGACGGCAAGCGGCTCTACGGCGTCGACGACAGCGACAACGGCACGCTGCGCATCCTGGTCATGGGCCGCGACTGCGTCGTGCAACGCACGATCACCGCGCCCATCGACCCATTTGACGTCGAGGATCTGGCGATGACCCCGGACGGCACCCTCTGGGCGTCCGACACCGGCGACAACAACAGGTCCCGCTCCACGGTCGCCCTGCACAAGGTCTCACCTTCGGGTGCCGTGGAGCGGTTCCGCCTCACCTACCCGGACGGCAAGCACGACGCCGAAGCGCTGCTCATCGACAAGTCCGGTGTCCCGTACATCATCACCAAGGAACCGCTCGGTTCCGCACTGGTATATCGCCCGACAGCCCCGCTCCGAACCGATATATCAGTTCCGCTGGAGCAGGTGGCGCGCGTGTCGCTGGCAGCGACCGACACCCCGGGCGGCCCACTGGAAGGCAACCTCGACTCGCGCCTGGTGACCGGCGCCGCCTCCACCGCCGACGGCTCCGTGATCGCGCTGCGCACCTACACCGACGCCTACCTCTACCCGGTCCCCGACGGCGACGTCCTCAAGGCCCTGTCCGGCGATCCGGTCCGCGTGCCCTTGCCGAACGAGCCCCAGGGCGAGGCCATCGCGTTCGACCCGGACGGCACCCTGCTCTCCGGCTCGGAAGGCGTCGGCACCCCCATCCGCGCGGTGCCGGGCGCCGCGGCTCTGGCCCGGCCGCCGGCCTCGACGACCACGACCCCGCCACCTCCTGGCGCCGACCAACCACAGGCCGCACCGCCGTCAAGCTCCTGGCAGAACTGGCCGCTGGCCTTGACCCTCGGCGGCATCGCCCTCGTCGTCGCCCTGCTCATCGGCCTCCGTCTGCGCCGCCGCGCCTGACCCCGCCGCCCCGCAACTGATATATCGGATACTGGTCGGCTGGCCCGTTGCAACGACATCTTTCGTCTCTCTGCAAGCAAAAAACGTTTGCGGACGAAGTCAAAAGACTCATTGCAATGGCCCGGAAGGCAGGGCACGATGATGTAATGCCTGGTAAGCGGCTGGATGAAGAAGAACGGCAGCTCATCGCCCAGTTGCTCTGGGACGGGCTGGGCTACTCCGAAATCGGGAGGCGGTTGCAAAGGCCTGCCTCGACGATCATGCGGGAGGTGGTCCGCAACGGGGGCCACAACGACTACCGGCCGGGCGCCGCGCACCGAGCGGCGAGTCGGCGGGCGATGCGCCGGATGCCCGCGGTGGACGACCTGGACGTCGACGAGGAGGCCTACTCGTTCGACCGCAGTCCCGGCAAGGTGCAGGAGTTCCACCTGAGGCTGGTCGGGGTGTTCCGGCAGACCGGGCTGACGCTGACGGCGGCGCGGATCCTCGCCGAGATCTTCATGACCGACAAGGGCAGCCTGTCGGCGACCGAGCTGGTGCTGCGGTTGTCGGTCAGTCCCGGCACGATCTCGCGGTCGACGGCCCACCTGCAGGAACAGAACCTGCTGCGCAGCGAGCGCGACGGCAAGCGGGTCCGCTACTTCCTCGACGACGAGATCTGGTACCGGGCGTGGCTGTCGAGCGCCCGGCGCAACTCCGTCTGGGCGCGCACCGCACTGGACGGTGCCGAGATCTTCGGTCTCGGCACGCCAGTGGGTGCGCGCCTCAAGGACATGGGGCAGTTCTTCAGCTTCGTCGTCGTGGACATGGAGGCCACGAGGAAGAAGTGGCTCGACTTCTTCGAGAAGGAGAAACGAGCTAGGGGAGACGCCTGAGCACGGTCACGACCTTGCCGAGGATGGTGGCCTCGTCGCCGTTGATCGGCTGGTAGGCCGGGTTGTGCGGCATCAGCCACACGTGGCCGTCCTTGCGCTTGAACGTCTTGACGGTCGCCTCGCCGTCGATCATGGCGGCGACGATCTCGCCCTGGTCGGCGGTCGGCTGCTTGCGGATGACGACCCAGTCGCCGTCGGTGATGGCGGCGTCGATCATCGAGTCACCGACGACGCGCAGCAGGAACAGCTCGCCCTCGCCGACGATCTCGCGCGGCAGCGGGAACACGTCCTCGATCGACTCCTCCGCCAGGATCGGGCCACCGGCCGCGATCCGGCCGACCATCGGCACGTACGCGGGGGTCGGCTTGGACATCGGGTCGAGACCGGGGTCGATCTCGGCCGGCAGCATGCCGACCGCGCGCGGGCGGTTCGGGTCGCGGCGCAGGAAGCCCTTCCGCTCCAGCGCGCGCAGCTGGTACGCGACCGAGGAGGTCGACGTGAGGCCGACGGCCTCGCCGATCTCCCGCACGCTCGGCGGGTAGCCGAAGCGGTCGACCCAGTCGCGGATCACGTCGAGCACCTTGCGCTGCCGCAAAGTCAGGCCGGCGTTTCCCGCGATCTCGCTTACCTCTGTCTCCACGAGAGCGGGGTCCGGGTCGATCGTCTTGCCTGCCACGGTCGCTGTCCTCCTCGCCGCCCCCAGTTCGAATGGGATTCCGGCACTCCGTCGATCTTCGTGGTCGACGGTAGTCGTGTTTGCTGCACAGATCAAACACCTGTTCGAGGTATTTGGGCGCGTGTTGTGGCGTTCGGAGGGGTGGTCTGGTAGAAATTCGCACGGACGTTCGATCGAACCCCTGTTCGATCATGGTGGCTGACCTGCGGTGGAGGGCGTCATGGCGGTGCTCGTCGAGAAGCGGTTGCGCGTCGTTGAGGACGCGGACGTCGCAGCGGGACGTCCCCTCCGTTCGGGTCCCCGGGTCATGCCACGGCGTCCGGCGACCAAACCCCGGCCGGTCGCGGTGCCCAGCTCGCGCGAGTCGAGCTCGTGCGAGGTCCGGCCCAAGCGCGAGTCGGCGCTCGAACTCGTCGCCGTCGGCGTGCTGAGCGCCCTGACGGTCATCGCGCTCGGCGTGCTCTACCTCCAGCAGGGCGGCGTCACCCCGTAGGACCGAAGCGAAACCGAAGCCTCACGGAAGTGGCTCTGTCCACCATGCGGTGCGACAGGGAAGACCACTCAGGGAGGCGCTATGGCAAAGCAGACCCACCACCCCGGTGACCAGCTGACGTCGCGGTGAGACTCGCGATCATCGGGTGTGGTGCCCGCGGTGAGCGCCACCAGCGCAGCTCCCGCGCGTGCAGCTCCCGTCACCCCGGCCGGACGCCAGGCATTCCGCGCTCCGCAGCGCGATGGGCCGCGCGCCGGCCGAGTTCTCCGTGCTCCGCGCCGAGCTCGACGTCGTCGACCTCCTGAGCGCAGTCATGACCGTCGTGGCGAGCCGACTGGTGTTGGGCTCGGGCGGCGGCCTCATCCCGGCAACGTCGTCGCCGGAAACACCGAGAAGGAAACAAGAATGAGAATGGGACGAATCGCTGCTGCTGCGGCGATCGCCGTGGGCACCGCGCTGTCGATGACGCCGGCCGCCCATGCCGCCAAGGACGTCGAGGTCTACACCGACGACCCCGGCACCAAGGGCGGCATGGCCTGGTTCAAGGCCTACGGCGAGCACTTCGGCATCTGCGACCGCGACTACGACGACATGGGTGTGCGCGGCCGCCTCACCTACACCTACCGAGGCGTCACGCACGAGTACAAGCTGTGGCACCACTCGGGCCACCACCAGGACCCGCGGTTGAACTGCAACACCTACCCGGACGACATCAACATCCCCGAGGGCGTCAAGGTGTACCTGGAGGTGTGCCTGCAGACCGAGAAGGGCGCGCCGCTCAAGTACTGCGACACCGACACCGGCGAGGCCTGACGGTGAGCATGGTCGTGAGCGGGAGCCGGCCGGCCCCGTTCACGACCGCGCGGTGAGGCCTTCCAGCATGCGCATCGCGCGTGCGACGCCGGTGACGTGCCCGGTCTCGCGCCAGATGCGCAGGGCCTCCCGCGCCGTGTGTCCGGCCTGCGCCTGTGCACCGGAGGCAGACTCCACGGCGGCGACGGCGAGCAGCGCCTCCGCCTCCAGGAGCCGGAACCCGCCCGCTCGCGCCACGTCGAGGGCGGTGGTCGCGTGTGGCCGCGCCACCGCCGGATCGGCGGCGGCGAGGACGCAGGCGAGTGCGGCGGACGCTTCCGCCTCCAGTCCGCGCAGGCCGGACCGCGTCGCGATTTCCAACGCACGCAAGAGATGTTCCCGCTCCGGTGTCGCACGGCCAAGCCCGATCAACGCCACCGCTTCCGCCTGCTTGTCACCGTCCTGCCGGGCGCACTCCAGCGCGTCAGCGGCGGTCCTGCGGGCGGTGCCGTGGTCGCCGCGGGCCAGGTGCACGGCGCTCAGCCCGCTCAGGGCCGTCGCCTCACCGAAGCGGGATCCCTGCTCGCGGAACGACTCCAGGGCAAGCAGCAGCGTGTGCTCGGCGTCCGCGACGTCGCCGAGCGCGAGCAACACCGATCCCAGATCCGCCAGGTTGGCGGCCTCCCAGAAAGCGAGAGAGTTCTTGCGGCACAACCGAACGGACTCGTCGAGGCACTTCCTGGCCTCGGCCAGCCTGCCGAGCTGCCGGTAGTGACAGCTCAATGAGTTCAACGCGTGACTTTCGCCCGACGGGTTGGCCAGCTCGCGGAACAGCTCGATCGCGCGCAGGCTGTGCTCGACCGCCTCGGCGAGCCTGCCCGTCCAGTCCAACATGGACCCGAGGTTCGACACAGCTGTCGCCTCGCACTCGCGCCAGCCGCACGTCCGGCTCGCCCGCGCCGCCTCCTCGGTGTGCGCGACACCGTCGGTGTGCCGTCCTTCGCGGAAGGCGGCGCCGCCCATGGTCAGGCGCAGCAACGCTTCCGCGGCGTGCGCCTCGTGCCGGCGGGCCGCGGGCAACAGCACCGACGCGAGCTCAAGCCACTCGGCACGTCTGCCGTGGTCGTGGAAGAACCGCCGCACCGCGTCGGCGAGATACCAGACCTGCGGGCGCGGCCCGGTCACCGCGGCCCGCCGCAACGCGGCGACCAGGTTGGGTGCCTGCACGTCCAGCCACGCCACGGCTTCCGCGCTGTTCGCGAACCGCACGGGGCTCTCGGCCGGTTCGTCGTCGCGCGGCAGGGACACGACCCGCTTGCCCAGCTGTGCCACCGCCGCGTCCGCGGCTGCGAGATAGCCGCAGAACAACCTCTCCCACGCCGGCGTGGCCTCTTCCTCGTCAGAGCGTTCCTCTGCGTAGCGGCGCACCAGGTCGTGGAACCGGTAGCGGCCCGCTGCATGCGCCTCGACCAGGTTCGCGGCGCTCAGACCGCGCAGCAGCCGGGTTGCCACACCGGTTCCCGCGTCGAGCAGCGCGGCCGCGTCGTGCGGCGTGAAGTCCGGTCCCGGTACGATCCCGAGCAGCCGGAACAGCCGCTGCTGGTCTGCGGGAAGTGCTTGGTAGGACACGGAGAACGCCGTGGCGACCGCGCTGCGCTCCGCGCCGTCGAAGGCGAGCAGCGGGTCGGCGCGCAGCTCCGCGACCGCTGATCCGATGCTGGCGCCCACGCCCGCCGCGGCGATGCGCAACGCCAGCGGGTGGTGGCCGCAGACCTCGGCCAGGTCGGCCGCGGCGGTGGGTTCGGCGGCGACGCGGTCCGCGCCGAGCGCCGAGACGAGCAGTGCGCGCGAGTCCTGTGGCGGGAGCTGGGACAGGGTGATCGTGCGGGCGCCGGTGCGGGCGACCAGGTCGCTCAGCCGGTGCCTGCTGGTCACCAGCACGCGACCGGACGAAGGCAGCAGCGGTAGCACCTGCGCGGCGTCACGTGCGTTGTCGAGCACCACCAAGGCCTTCCGGTCCGCGAGCAGCGACCGGAAAAGTCCACTTTGGTCGTCCGATTCGGACGGTGTGACGCCGAGCGCGCGCAGCAGCTGCGCCAGTGCGGCGGCCGGGCTGAGCGGTTCGTCGTCGGCGTCGAACCCGCGCAGGTTCACGTACAGCTGCCCGTCGGGGTAGCGGTCGCGAGCGGCATGTGCCCATTGCACGGCGAGCGCGGTCTTCCCGACACCCGCGGTGCCGGTGATGAGCCACACGCCGTCCTCGCCGTCCTCCAGCGCCGCGAGCTCCGCGGTACGGCCAGCGAAACCTCTTGCGGCGAAGGGGAGTTCGGCCGGCCGCACCTCGGCGGGCGGCAGGGCAGGAGGCTGTTCCTCGCCGCGCAGGACGTGCAGCTGCGCGTCCCGCAACGCCTGGCCCGGCTCGATGCCGAGCTCGGACGCCAGCAGTTCGTGCCCCTGGGAGTACACCTCCAGCGCCTCGGCGGTCCGTCCGCACCGGTGCAGCGCGAGCATCAGCGCGGCGCGCGGCCGTTCGCGGTACGGGTGTTCGTCGACGAGCTTGCGCAGACCGCCGGCCGCTTCCGCGTGGTGGCCCTCGGCGAGCTGGAGCTCGTGCAGCTCCTCGGCGATCGCGAGCCGTCGTTCGACCAGCGCGGGGCGTTCCAGCTCGGCCAGCTCGTCGCTCACGCCGTCCAGCGGTGTGCCCGTCCACAACGCGAGCGCCTCGCGCAGCCGTGCGATGGCGGCCTCGCCGGTGAGCGTCCTGGCCAGGGCGACGGCGTCGTCGACCACGTCGAGGTCGCGTTCACCCGGTGCGACCTCGATCGAGTAGCCGGACGCACTGCGCGTGATCACCTCGGCGCCGAGCAGTTTGCGCAGGTCGGACACGTGCACCTGCAACCGCCCGCGGGCGCTGCGCGGCGCCTGCTCACCCCACGTCAGGTCGATCAGCCGGTCCTCCGGCACGACCCGGCCGGGGCTGAGCAGCAAGGCCGCCAGCACCGACGCCTGCTTCGGCCCGGCCGGGCGCACGGGACCGGCCGGGCCGAGGACCGCGACCGGTCCGAGCAGGACGTACCTCAGCGCAGGGCCTTCGTCGCCGTGCACTTCACGCCGCTGCTGTCGGCGAACTTCACCTCGACCCAGGCCGTTCCCGAGCGCGGCGCCGTCGTGCCGCTGACGGGCACCTCCCCGGTCTCGCCCGACTTCAGACCGGACGCCGACCGCGCGAGCAGGGTGGTCTGCGTGGTGCCCTCGCGGTGCACGACGCGGACGTGCATCGCACCGGTGTCGGCGATGTACGGACCGGCCGCGCCACGGGCCTTCCTCAGCCGGTACACCGTGTCGGTGTCGTAGGTCAGCGTGAACTCGCCGCTGAAGTCACCTTCGGTGCACGTGGCGGTCACCGACGACGTGGCGGCCTGTGCCGCCGGTGCCAGTGCGCCGCTCGCGGCCACCAGCAGGGCCGCCAGAGCGGCCCTCTTCACCCCAGACCCCAAGAAGATCTCCCTCTGGTCGTTGCGCCACTAGAGTGACGCCTCACAAAAATACGACGTGCGCGTCGTCCCGGAGGTTGCGCGACGGTCACGTGCCGACGCCGGTGCGTAGTAGTCGCAGTTCATCTCGGATTCCTCCATCCGAGTGTCGGCCGACACGCCGTGTCGAGTTGCAACCTCTTGCGTGGCGATCTAGGTTCTACCCCTACATCTAGTGGTTACACCGTTGTAAGTAGTCCACAGGTTGTGGGTAACCCGACCAGTGTGGCTGCTGTGACGGGTGCTGCGCTGGGGAAGGGGTGAGTTGGCGTGCGGTGTCCGTTCTGCCGCCATTCGGACTCACGGGTGGTGGACTCCCGTGAGGTCGACGAGGGGCAGGTGATCCGTCGTCGTCGCTCCTGCAACGGCTGCAGCCGCAGGTTCACCACGGTCGAAGAAGCGGTTCTCGCCGTGGTCAAGCGCTCCGGGGTGACGGAGCCTTTCAGCCGCGACAAGGTGGTCGTCGGTGTCCGCAGGGCGTGCCAGGGCCGCCCGGTCGACGAGGACGCGTTCCAGCAGCTCGCCCAGCGAGTGGAAGAGTCGATCCGGTCGACGGGATGTGCGGAAATCCCGAGTCACGAGGTGGGCCTCGCCATTCTCGGCCCCCTGCGCGAGCTCGACGAAGTCGCCTATCTGCGCTTCGCGAGCGTCTACAGGTCCTTCTCGTCCGTCGAGGACTTCGAGAAGGAAATCCTTGATCTTCGCACTGCCCGGGCCGAAGCGGCTCAAGAGCAGTGATCCGCGCGCACGAGCGCGCGCCCACATCATCTTTTCCAAGCACCTGCACGAGGGAGATCCACCGTGACCGAGACCGTCGGCGGCTCAGCCAAGAAGACAGCCGCACGGGCGGCTGCCAAGCCTGCCGCGCTGAAGGTCCAGCGCGTCTACACCACCGAAGGCCGCCACCCCTACGACGAGGTCACCTGGGAGCGCCGCGACGTCGTCATGACGAACTGGCGCGACGGCTCGGTGAACTTCGAGCAGCGCGGTGTCGAGTTCCCCGACTTCTGGTCGGTGAACGCCACCAACATCGTCACCAGCAAGTACTTCCGCGGTGCGGTCGGCAGTGACAAGCGCGAGAAGTCGCTGCGCCAGCTGATCGACCGCGTGGTGAAGACCTACGTGGGTGCGGGCAAGGAACACGGCTACTTCGCGAACGACGCGGACGCCGAGATCTTCGAGCACGAGCTCACCTACATGCTTCTGCACCAGGTGTTCAGCTTCAACTCGCCGGTGTGGTTCAACGTCGGCACGTCGTCGCCGCAGCAGGTCAGCGCGTGCTTCATCCTCGCGGTCGACGACACGATGGAGTCGATCCTGAACTGGTACCGCGAGGAGGGCCTGATCTTCAAGGGCGGCTCCGGTGCCGGCCTGAACCTCTCGCGCATCCGTTCGTCGAAGGAGCTGCTGTCCTCCGGCGGCACCGCGTCCGGCCCGGTGTCGTTCATGCGCGGCGCCGACGCGTCCGCGGGAACCATCAAGTCCGGTGGCGCCACCCGTCGTGCCGCGAAGATGGTCGTCCTCGACGTCGACCACCCGGACGTCGAGGAGTTCATCGAGACCAAGGCGCGCGAGGAGGACAAGATCCGCGCGCTGCGCGACGCCGGGTTCGACATGGACCTCGGCGGCGCGGACATCGTGTCGGTGCAGTACCAGAACGCGAACAACTCGATCCGCGTGTCGGACGAGTTCATGCACGCCTATGAGAGCGGCTCGGACTTCGGCCTGCGCGCCCGCCAGACCGGTGAGGTCATCGAGCGCGTCGACGCCAAGACGCTGTTCGGCAAGCTCGCGAAGGCCGCGTGGGAGTGCGCCGACCCCGGCATCCAGTACGACGACACGATCAACGACTGGCACACCTGCCCCGAGTCGGGCCGCATCACCGCGTCCAACCCGTGCTCGGAGTACATGCACCTGGACAACTCCAGCTGCAACCTCGCGTCGCTGAACCTGATGAAGTTCCTCGGTGACGACGGCAGGTTCGACGCCGTCACGTTCGCCAAGGCCGTCGAGCTGATCATCACCGCGATGGACATCTCGATCTGCTTCGCGGACTTCCCGACCGAGCCGATCGCGGACACCACCCGCAAGTTCCGCCAGCTCGGCATCGGCTACGCCAACCTCGGCGCGCTGCTGATGGCGACCGGCCACGCGTACGACTCCGAGGGCGGCCGCGCGCTCGCCGCGACCATCACGTCGTTGATGACCGGTGTGTCGTACCGCCGCTCCGCGGAACTCGCGGGCATCGTCGGCCAGTACGAGGGCTACAAGCGCAACGAGACCGCGCACCAGCGCGTCATGCGCAAGCACGCCGCCGCCAACGACCTCATCCGCACCTACCACGCGAACGACTCGTCGGTGCACAAGGTCGCGACCGAGGCGTGGCAGCAGGCCCTGGAGATCGGCGCGAAGAACGGCTGGCGCAACGCCCAGGCCTCCGTGCTGGCCCCCACCGGCACCATCGGCCTGATGATGGACTGCGACACCACCGGTATCGAGCCGGACCTGGCCCTGGTCAAGTTCAAGAAGCTCGTCGGCGGCGGCTCGATGCAGATCGTCAACCAGACCGTGCCGCGCGCGCTGAAGGCGTTGGGCTACCAGGAAGAGCAGATCGAGGCGATCGTCGAGTTCATCGGCGAGCACGGCCACGTCGTCGACGCGCCGGGCCTGCGCCGCGAGCACTACGAGGTCTTCGACTGCGCGATGGGCGAGCGTTCCATCGCGCCGATGGGCCACGTGCGGATGATGGCGGCCACGCAGCCTTTCCTGTCCGGTGCGATCTCCAAGACGGTCAACATGCCGGAGACGGCGACCGTCGAGGACGTCGAGGAGATCTACTACCAGGGCTGGAAGCTCGGCCTGAAGGCGCTCGCGATCTACCGCGACAACTGCAAGGTCGGCCAGCCGCTGTCGGCCGGCAAGTCCGCGAAGGCCACCGAGGAGAAGAAGTCCCCGGGAGACTCTTCTGCGACCGTCGTCGAGTACCGCCCGGTCCGCAAGCGCCTGCCGAAGAAGCGCCCGTCGCAGACCGTGTCGTTCACCGTCGGTGGTGCCGAGGGCTACCTGACCGCCGGCTCCTACCCGGACAACGGCCTCGGCGAGGTCTTCGTCAAGCTCGGCAAGCAGGGTTCGACGCTGGCCGGTGTGATGGACGCGTTCTCGATGTCCATCTCGGTGGGCCTGCAGTACGGCATCCCGCTGGAGTTCTACGTCTCGAAGTTCCAGAACCTGCGCTTCGAGCCGGCGGGCATGACCGACGACCCGGACGTCCGGATCGCGACCTCGGTGCTGGACTACCTGTTCCGCCGCCTGGCGCTGGACTACCTGCCGTACGACAAGCGCGCGCAGCTCGGCATCTTCACCGCCGACGAGCGTTCCGCGCAGGTCGCGGGCGAGTACGGCGCGCCGACGTCGTCCGAAGTGGACCTCGAAGGCCTGCGCGGATCGGTGGAGGCCGCTCCGGCTCAGGCCGAGGCCGCCGCGCCGAAGCAGGTCGGCAGCTCGACGGAGCTGCTGGAGCTGCACCTGGGCAAGGCTGCCGACGCGCCGCTGTGCATGACCTGCGGCACGAAGATGCGTCCGGCCGGGTCCTGCTACCTGTGCGAGGGCTGCGGCAGCACGTCCGGCTGCAGCTGATCTGAAGTGACGGATGGGCGGTCCCGCGGGGGACCGCCCATCCGGCGTCAGACCCGCCGGGTGATAGAACAACGCAAATGCGCTCGTTCGACGACTTACGCGGTTACCTGCTCGGCCAGCTGAACGCGGCTGTCCGGCGCCCCGGCATGTACGGCGGCGAGCCGGTGATCCTCACCCTGCTCGACGCGCTGGCGTTCGCCGACGACCGCACGGACCGCTGGCAGACCGAGCTCGACGCCCTCGTCGCGCGCGGGGCGGCCAACGCGGCGATGGTGAGCGGTGCAGTGCACGAGGTGCTCGGCCACCGCAGCGAGGACGTCATGGCGTCGGTGTACGCGGATCTCGCGCATCGGCAGGGCTGGCTGTCGCTCGACGCGGACAGCCGGATTCCCGGTGTGCTGAGCGAACAGGACTGCCTGCTCGACGACGTGATCGCCGAGTACGGCGAGCCACCGTTGTGGCTGGGCGGCACCAACCCGAAGTACTCGAAGACGCTCGGCTATCCGGACCGGTCCGGGTCGCTGGTGTTCTTCCACTTCATGCCGGAGCTGCGGTTGATGGCGACGCGGCGCGGGGACGGCGGGTTCCGCGACAGCTTCGTCTTCACCCCTGCCGGACAATCTCGCTGAGCTCTGCGCGTCGCGGAGATGTTCCGCGTGCTCGGCGAGATCGACCACCTCGTCTACACCGAGGGAGAGCCACGCGGCAAGGTAAAATCGCACGTGATGCGCATAGTTCTGCATGCACGTGCGCGCCTGGACCTCGCATACCGCTCGCTCGACGGGCTCTCCGTCGGCGACGCTCTGGGCGCACAGTTCTTCATGGTCGGCCGCTCGCTGTCCGACCTCGTGGCCGGCAAGCCGCCACGAGGGCTCTGGGAGTGGACCGACGACACCGAAATGGCCTGCAACCTCGTCGCCGAGCTCCGTGATCACGGCGACATCGACCCCGACCGGCTCGCGGCGACGTTCGCCGACCGCTGCGAGCCCTATCGCGGTTACGGCGCAGGGGCTTTCACCATCCTGCGCAAGATCCGGCAGGGCACGCCGTGGAAAGAGGCGGCCGCGAGCGCGTTCGACGGCCAGGGCTCGTGTGGCAACGGGGCCGCCATGAGGATCGCGCCGCTCGGCGCGTACTTCGCCGACAAGCCGGAAATCCTGACGGAGAAAGCGATCCAGGCCAGCGAGGTCACCCATCAGCACCCGGAAGGCATCGCTGGCGGGGTGGCCGTGGCGCACGCCGCGGCCATCGGGGCGAGAGCGCGCCTGACGGGCACGGAGCATGACCTCCTCGGCGGCGTGCTCGACCGCCTGGACGGGGAATCGTTCGTGCGCAAGGGGATCGAGAAAGCGCGCAAGATCACCAACGCCGAGGAGGCCGCGTACGTCCTCGGCAACGGTTCCCGCGTGACGGCCCAGGACACCGTCCCGTTCACGCTCTGGGTCGCGGCACACCACCTCGGCGACTACCGCGCGGCCATCACGACCTGCGTGCGGGCTGGGGGAGACATCGACACCACCGCCGCGATCGTGGGCGGCATCGTCGCCACGCCACCGCCGGAGTGGGTCGCCGAACGCGAGGAGCTTCCGGACTGGGCGCTGCGCCAGGCCCGCTAGTCCTTGTGCCGCTGGTAGTACCGCGCCACCCGCACCCGGTTCCCGCACGTCGCGGGATCACACCACCGGCGTCGCGGGTGCGCGGGCACGAACAGCAGCCGGCACCCCGGCGCCTCGCACGTCTTCACCTTCCGCGCGGCCGGTGACGCCAGCAGTTCCGCCGCCGCGCCCGCCAGCAGCGCGAGCCCCCGCGCGACCTCGTCGCCCTCCCGTTCCCGCGTGACCTCCACGGCACCGGACCACGTCAGCACCTCGAACGAAGGGGCGCCGCGCAGGGCGGCGTTCAACGGCGCCAGGTCCGGCTCCAGGCCGTCCCGCACCGCCACCACCGCCGCCCCGACGTGGCCGCGCAGTTCCCTGAACGCCTCCGACCAGGGCAAATCCTGCGACGACAGCCACTTCTCCAAGTGGTCGTCCTCGGACGTCAGCGTGTTGACACGGCACCGGTTCGTCGACGTCGACGGCATCAAGGTCTTCTACCGGGAGGCGGGCGATCCGGATGCGCCCAAGCTCCTGCTGCTGCACGGGTTTCCGTCCGCCTCACACCAGTACGCGCGACTCATCGAGGAGCTCAAGGACGGTCGCGCCCGACAACCCCGGTTCCGGCCACAGCGACGCACCCGAGCGGCCCTACACGTTCGACTTCCTCGCCGACACGCTCGAGAAGTTCCTGGAGACCATCGGGTTCACGGGCTTCCGGATGTACGTCTTCGACTTCGGCGCCCCGGTCGGCTTCCGCGTCGCCACTCGTCACCCCGAGTGGGTCGAGGGCTTGATCGTGCAGAACGGCAACGCCTACGAGGACGGCCTGTCGGACCTCGCCCGCGGCTTCATCGCCAACCGCGACCCGCAGGCCGCCCGCGACATGCTCGCGCTGGAGTACACCAAGTTCGGCTACCTCGAAGGCGCGCGCGACCCCGAGACGATCTCGCCCGACGCCTGGACGTTGGACCAGCACTACCTCGACCTGCGCCCGGAACCGCAGATCGACCTCTTCCTCGACTACCGCTCCAACGTGGCCAAGTACCCGGAATGGCAGGCGTACCTGCGTGAGCACCGGCCGCCGACGTTGATCGCGTGGGGCAAGGGCGACCCGTTCTTCATCGAGCCCGGCGCGAAGGCGTACCTGCGCGACCTGCCGGACGCGCGGCTGCACCTGCTGAACACCGGGCACTTCGCGCTGGAGGAGGACCTGGTCGAGATCGCGGCTCTGATCAGGGACTTCACTCCGACCGCGTGATTTATTCATCGCGTGTTGAGTTTTTGGCCGGACGCTCGTAGCCTCAGCGTCATGGACGACTACTGCGTGGACTTCGGGGCCATCGACGGCGCCATGCTCGCGACCGTGGGAGGCAAAGCCGCCAACCTCGGCGAGCTCACGAAGGCCGGCCTGCTCGTGCCGCAGGGCTTCTGCGTCACGACGGACGCCTACCGCGCCGTCGCAGAGGCGGATGAGCTCGCGAGGACCACGCCGGAGCACGCCCGCCGGACGTTGCTCGAAACCCCTGTGCCGCAGGAGATCCGGGACGCGATCGCAATTGCGTATCGCGAGCTCGGTGACGGCGTCCCGGTCGCGGTGCGGTCCAGCGCCACGGCAGAGGACCTGCCGTTCGCGAGCTTCGCGGGCCAGCAGGACACGTTCCTCAACGTCGTCGGCGAGGACGCGGTGGTCGACGCGGTGCGCCGGTGCTGGGCGTCGCTCTGGACCGATCGCGCGGTCAGCTACCGCGAGACGAACGGCATCGACCACACCACCACATACCTCGCCGTTGTGGTGCAACGGATGGTGCAGTCCGCGGTCTCGGGCGTGATGTTCACCGCGAACCCGGTCACCGGCAAGCGCGACCAGATCGTCATCGACGCGAGCCCCGGTCTCGGCGAGGCGGTGGTGTCGGGCGCGGTCAACCCGGACCACTTCGTCGTCGACGGCCGTGAGATCGTGGAAAAGCGGTTGGGGGACAAGAAGTTCCTGATCCGTTCGCTGCCGGGCGGCGGAACCGAGCACGTCGAGGTCGGTGAGAACGAGGAACCGTGCCTTACCGACGGGCAGATCCACGCGCTCGCCGTCCTCGGCCGCGAGGTCCAGGTGCACTACGGTTCGCCGCAGGACACCGAGTGGGCGATCGACGCTGACGGCGAGCTGCACCTCACTCAGGCGCGCCCGATCACGACGCTGTTCCCGTTGCCGGACAACCCCGACGGCGGCGCGCACGTCTACTTCTGCTTCAGCCTCGCGCAGGGTCTCGAACGCCCGATCACCCCGATGGGCCGCGCGGCGTTCCGCGAGATCGCCAAGTCCGCCCTCGAGATCGTGATCGGCGACCCGGCGAGTCAGTCCTACGTGGAGAGCGGCGAGCGCATTTTCTTCGACGTCACCAAGGTTCTGCACAGCCGTGTGGGCCGCGAGTTCGTGACGCGGCTGCTCGGCGTGATGGAGGCGCGTTCGTCCGAGGTGCTGCGCGGCCTGTTCGACGACCCGCGGTTCGCCATCAGGAACTCGTCTCCGACGCCCGCGCTCAAGCGCGTGCTGCGGCTCGCGCACCGCTTCAGCGTGCCGGTCACGGCAGCGAAAGCCCTGGTGAACCCGGAGAAGGCGGTGCGCAACGCGTTGCTCATGGAACGCGAGGTCCTGGAGAGGTCGGCGGCCCTGCCTGTCGAGCAGGCGCTGCGCCGGTGCGTCGTTCCGGTGTTGCCCCGGCTCGCACCGACCGCCCTGGTGGGCTTCGTGATGCTCGGCCTGGTCGGCAAGATCGTGAAGGTGTGGCCGGGCGAGCTCCAGACCGTGCTGCGCGGCCTGCCGAACAACATCACCACCGAGATGGACATGGCGATGTGGGGCCTCGCGCAGGAGATCCGCCGTGACCCCGTTGCGCTGCAACAGTTCCAGAACGGCGAACGCCCCAAGGCCCTCGACCGGTTCCTCGCGAGGTGGGGGCACCGGGCGGTCGCGGAGATCGATCTCGGCCTGCCGCGGTGGTCCGACGATCCGGCGCACGTCATCGGCGTCGTGCGGAACTTCCTGCGCGTGGAGGACGAGAACGCCGCACCGGACGTGGTCTTCGCCCGCGGAGCCGCCGAGGCCGAAGCGATGATCGAAACCCTGGCCCGCCGAGCCTGGGGCCGGGGCTGGTTCGTGCGCTTCGCGTTGCGCCGCACCAGGTTGCTCGCCGGTCTGCGCGAGTACCCGAAGTACCTCGTCGTCACGCTGTTCGGCGCGCTGCGGAAGCGGGTGTTCGAGATCGGCGCCCGGCTCGTCGCGGACGGCCGCCTCGCCGCCGCGGACGACGTGTTCTTCCTGAACTTCGAGGAAATGCGCTCCACGCAAGGGGATCTTCGGCCGGTCGTGGCGGAGCGGCGCGAGGTCTACGACCGCGAGATGCGGCGGCGGCACATCCCGCGCGTGCTGCTGTCGGACGGCACGGAACCCGAAGCCGTGCACCACGGCACCCCGGCCGAGGGCGACCTCGTCGGCACCCCGGCGTCGGCGGGCACGGTCACGGGCATCGCGCGAGTCGTGATGGACCCGGTCGGCGCGCACCTCGAACCTGGCGAGATCCTGGTGGCGCCGTCGACGGATCCGGGATGGACACCGTTGTTCCTGACGGCGGGCGGCCTGGTGATGGAGATGGGCGGGGCGAACTCGCACGGCGCGGTCGTGGCGCGCGAGTACGGGATTCCGGCGGTGGTCGGCGTGCGGGAGGCCGTGACGCGGATCAGGACCGGTGAACGGATCACCGTGGACGGCAGTACTGGCGCGGTCACGACGCCGGACGCGTAATGTCGGCTTCGTGGCTGAGTCCAAAGGTGAGCTGAACAAGGTCCAGCAGGGCGTCGCCGACTACTTGCTGCGCGCCGGTGTGGACGGGTTCGGCCCGTTCAAGAGCGCCCGCGAGGCCGCGTCCGACGCGCTGGTCAAGAAGGGCACCGAGACCGACGCGATCAAGCACCTGATCCGCACCCACGTGGCGCTGGCCGGCGCGCAGGGCTTCATCACGAACCTCGGCGGCCTGATCACGCTGCCGGTCTCGTTGCCCTCCAACATCGCAGCCGCCTATGTGATCCAGACACATCTCATCGCGTCCATCGCGTCGTTGCGCGGCCACGACGTGGACAGCGAAGAGGTGCAGACGGCGATCCTGCTGTGCCTGCTCGGCAATGCCGGAACCGAGCTGTTCAAGAAAGTCGGCATCAAGCAGTTCACCAAGAAGGCCGCCTCGGCACTCATCACAAAATACGGTACAAAGAAAATCGGCACCCTCGCGGCGAAGGGTGTTCCGGTACTGGGCGGCGTCATCGGTGGTGGCGTCGACGCCGCTTCTACCAGAGCGGTCGGCGCATTCGCAAATCGCTACTTCGCCAGCGCGGACCCATTGCCGAAGGTCATCGACGGCGAGGTGCTGTCCGTGGAGATCGAAGACGCGGACGGAATGACCGATTCGCGCTAGCTCAGCCGGTCCAGTGCTGCGCTGAACGCGTCCGGCGGGATGTGCACACCCCCGCTGAACGGGTTCTGCAGCTGGTAGATGGCGAACAGCAGCAGGACGAGCGTCGAGCTCAGCGTGATCGTGACCAGCAGCTGCGAGATCAGGTTCGGCCCGCCGAACAGGTACGGGAACAGCAACGACAGCAGGGTGCCGATCAGCAGCGCGAGCCACACGACCGGGTTGACCCCGTTGCCCGCCGCGTCCAGCCGCTCCTGCCTGGCCTGGTAGACCTGCCAGAGCTGGTTCGCGGCCTCTGTCTTGCGGTCCTGCTGCCAGTCACCGTCCGGTGCCGCCGCCGCGATCGTGTCCCTGAGCTGGTTCAACTTGGTCCAGCCCTGGTTGTCGACGGTCTCGCCGTCACGCATGCGCGGCCACTCGTCGTCCACGACGGTGGCGACGTAGTCCCTGATCAGCTGCTCGACCTTGGACTTCGCGGGTTCGGGCAGCGAGCCGGACGCCCAGTCGACGGCGACGAGCGCGTTGGCCTCCTTCTGCACCTGGTCTCCGGCGTTGTTGGCCGCGTCGAACAGCGAGATGAGGATGAACGCGACCAGTACGGCGTGCAGGCCCGCGACGATGCTGAACACCGAGCCGCCCGCACCGAGGTTCTTCTCACCGACCTCCTCCGAGCCGAACCGCCGCGTGATGACGACGATGATGGACGAGACGGCGGCCGCACCGAGAACCCAGAGCAGGCCGGAGACGTAAATGCTCAATTCGGCTCCTTTCTGGTGTGCGATTAGACCACGGTCTACTGTGACCGGTACAGCACGGTCTGGTGAACGAGTAATGGTCAGGTGGGAATGCGCGGCAACAGCAGAGATACCCGGTTGTCGTATTGGACTGCTCCATCCCGGTGGCGGCGCGATTTGCTCGTGTTGAGCGCCGTCTCGTCTCTGTTGGTTCTTTCCGTGCCGTTCACCAGCTCCGGTGCCCAGGCCGCGCCGCCGAACTGTGACGCATTTCAAGTTCGTTCATCCAATCGGGGCGCACTGTCGATGTTCACGAAACTGGACGTTTCATCCGGTGGGGTGACAGAGATAGCTCAGCTGGACTACGCGGTGAACGCGCTGGGGTACTCCGCCGCGCTGGGCCGACTGGTTGGACTCACCTCCAAGGGGCATGCCTGGTGGAAGAACCCGTCGCACGTCGTCCTGATCGACCAGAAGGGCGCGGTCAGCGACCTCGGACCCGTTGACGCCCAATGGTTCCCCGCCGACGACGTGTCCGCGGGAACGGTCGTCGGCAGCACGTTCTACGTGCGCGACAGCGCCCGCTTGCACGCGATCGACATCGACCCGGCCAGCGCTTCGTACCTCAAGATCGTGCGCACCGTCGTGCTGGACTGGCCCGCCCTCGCGCTCGACGACTTCACCGCAGACCCGGCAGGCGGGCTGACCGGCGTGTCGGCCGCGGGCCACGGCCCCGGCGAGATCGTGTCGTTCGACCCGGCGACCGGGCACGTGCTGAGGCGCAGGGAGATCAAGGACCTGCCGGGCAAGTCCGCCTACGGCGCCGTGGTGATCGACTCCGCGGGCACGGTCTTCGCCGTCAACAACGGTTATCAGGGCCGAAGCCGCGTCTACCGGATCACCGGCACCACCGCGGTCGAACTGTCGGAGGGCCCGCAGCAGGGCATGATCGACGCGGCGGGCTGCCTGCCGAACCCGATGCCGCCGCGCATCGAGCCGCCCGCGCCTCGCCCGGAGGTGCCGCCTCCGCCGCCCGCCCCGAAACCGGCGGCGACTCCTGCGCGGACTCCGGCTCCGGTGGTTCCGCCGCCGCCCGTGACGACGACCGCGCCACCGCCGTCCGTGCGGCCGCAGCCCGTCCCGGTACGCGCCGCGCGTCAGAAACCCCAGCCTGCCAAGGAGATCGCGGTCAAGGCCGAGTCCACGCCGCTGACGAAGTCCCGCAAGTGGGCGATGGCCACGGTCATCCTCGTCATGCTGGGCGCCGGCGCGGCCGCTGCCCGGGCCCGCCGATAAATCGGTTGGCGTGATCCGGCGGCGTCGCTACCGTTGCGGCATGTTCTTCATCTGATGAAGCTCCGCAGCGCTCTCGACGCTGCCCTCATGACTCCGCTGTCGCCTCGGTGACCCTTCCGCGGGTCGTTCTCTCACGGCCGTGTTGCGCCGTGTCCTTGCACGCCCTCTTCGTGAGGAGGCTTTGGCATGCCTGCCACCACCCCGCCCGATCCGTCCAACCGCGCTGCGCGCCGTGCGCAGAAGCGGGGCAAGACCGACCAGAACGCGCACTTCCCGCTGCCGCAGCAGCGAGTGCCGATGGTCCAGCCGCGCCAGTTCGCGACCCGTCGCCGCGGAGGAACCGCGTAGCCGACGCCGAACCAGGCGCGACACCGCAGGGGGCGCATTCACCCGAATGCGTCCCCTGCTCCCTTCGTGGCTTCGATCTCCCGCTCTGTCCGAATCCGATCTAGCCTGAGGTGCTACCGGACCGACAGGATCGGAGGCGCCAGATGAGGATCGCTGACGTTTTGCGGACCAAGGGATCTGCGGTCGCGACGATCGACCCGGACGTACCGATCACCGAACTGCTCAGAACCCTGGCCGAACACAACGTCGGCGCGATCGTGGTCGTCGGCCCGTCGGGCGTCGAGGGGATCGTGTCCGAACGCGACGTCGTGCGCCGCCTGCACGAATCGGGCGCTGACCTGCTGTCTTCGCCCGTATCGGCGATCATGACCGCCGACGTCTTCACCTGCTCGCCATCGGACACAGTGGACAGCCTCACGGTCGTCATGACCGAGCGCCGCTTCCGCCACGTGCCCGTGATGTCCGACGGACAGCTGGTCGGCATCGTCAGCATCGGCGACGTCGTGAAGAGCCGGATCGGGCAGCTGGAGCAGTCGCAGGACCAGCTGCAGGCCTACATCGTCCAGGGCTGACCGCTGCCCGACGACGCTTGATCGGGTGAATCCTTTCCAGGACTTCGCCGCTCGCGGACCTCGCCGAGGCGCGCACACGTTGCCCGCCTCGGCGACCGTAACTGATATATCGGTTTATCAACCCTCGCTGACCTGTGCTTTAGCAACGACTCTTTGGACTTCGTCGTCAAAAGACTCATTGCAAAAAGGAGATTCACGTTCAGCTGCTTGAGCAAGGCGATCATGCTGTGCAGGCTTCAGTCCAGCCAGTGCGCGGGCCAGTTCTCCTCGTACTGCGAGGTCCACCGCTGGTGGATCTGCTGGATGCGCACGCGTGGTTGACCCGCTTCCGGCCCGCCGAAGATTGACTCTCGGGTCAGTCGGTGATGTGATCACGCCCGCACCCCGAGGTGGTGCAGACCTTTTCCCTAAATCCGCCGCCATGGATGTCGGGGAGGAACGGGCGTGGAGATCTCTCGGCGTTCGGCGTTGATCGGCGGAGCGGTAGCTGTTCCGCTGCTCACGGCTGGTTCGGGGTTCGCGCACGCGGCCGGCTGGAAGCTCAGGTGGAGCCCGCAGGCGAACAAGGACGGGCTCGGCGCCTTCGAGGGCGTCGAGGACGACCGGGCGGGATCGCATCCGGGCACGAAGCACATCTACGTGTCGGGCAACGACTACCGGTTCGACATGCACACCCGCGATCGGGACACGTCGCCCGACCGGCAGCGCAACGAGGTCCGCGGCATGAAGGCGGACGGGCAGAACCTCGTGATCGACAACGGTGAGACGTGGAAGTGGACCTACTCCATGTTTATCCCGAGCTCATTGAAGTCGACGACGTCGTTCACCCACATCATGCAGACGAAGATGCCCGGCCTCGGGTCCGCGCCCGTGACGGTCATGTCACTGCGCCGCACCGGTGATGTGCAGAAGATCGAGTTCAAGGTCACCGAGGGCAACGTGCTCGTCGGCGACGCCGACCTCGAACCGCTGCACAACAAGTGGATCGACACCGAGGTGGAGATCAAAGTCGGCAACGGCACGGGGCGCGTCCGCTGGGTCGTGCGCGAGGGCGGTCGCACGGTGGTCGACGCGACGAAGAACAACGTCGACACGTGGCTCGACGACCGGCTGCGCCCCAAGTGGGGCATCTACCGCTCGCTCGGCGACACCTCTGGGTCGCTGCAGAACTGCTACCTGCTGCTCCGCAACCTCAAGGCCTATAAGTTCGAATGATGCTGCACGACGTCGCCGACGCCACGCGCCAATATATTAGTTTGCTCGACGGTGACCAGCGCGAACACGGCATTCGCGCGGTCACCGACGACGACCTACGGCACCGCTGGGCGTACACACCCGGCGCACGACCTGGCCTCGTGCTGGGTGAGCTCCGGCGTGACCAGCGCAAAGCCGTGCACGGGATGCTGGCCACCGTCCTCAGCCCACACGCCTACGCGCAGGCCGCGGCGGTGATGGCGCTGGAGGACGTCCTCGACCACCGGGAGGGCGGGCACCGCGACCGGCACAGCGGCGACTTCTGGACGATGCTCTTCGGCACGCCCGGCGGCGACGAACCGTGGGGATGGCGGGTCGAGGGGCACCACCTGTCCGTGAACGTCGTCGTCGCCGACGGCCGCGTCTCGGCGACACCGTTCTTCCTCGGCGCCAACCCGGCCCGCGTCACCTATCGCGGCCACGTCGTCGGCCAGCCGTTGCGGCTCGAAGAAGAACTCGCCCGCGAACTGCTCGACCGCATGGGCCCGACCGCGCGGCGCCTAGCCGTCGTGTCGGACACCGCGCCGCACGACATCCGCAGCGGCAACTCTCCGCGCATCAGTCCGTCCGAACCTGTCGGCGTGACGCCGGCGCAGCTCGGCAAGCCGGCGGGAGAGCTGCTCGTCGACATCGTCCGCTTCTACCTCGACCGCCTCGCGTTCGAGCTCGCCAGCGACGAGTTCGAACGCATCGACCTCGAACGCCTGCACTTCTCGTGGGAGGGTTCGCTGCGCCGCGGCGAGGGCCACTACTACCGCGTCCAGGGGCCGGAACTGCTCATCGAGTACGACAACACGGCCAACGAGGCCAACCACGTCCACACCGTCTGGCGCCGTCATTCGGGTGACTTCGGCGACGACCTCCTCGCTTCCCACTACGAGGCGTCACGGCACACTGTCGGCCGTGGAGTGGCCCAGAACGGTTGATCCCAGAATCGACGCCGCCGTCGCGCTGCAAGAACGCCTGCGCACCCAGGTGATCACAGTCAGCGCCCCTGGCCTGCGAGTGGACACCGTCGCAGGCCTCGACGTCGGCTACCGCAGCAATGACACAGTTGCGGGCGTCTGCGTGGTGTTCGATGCAAAGACGCTGGTCGTCCTGGACGAGGTGGTCGTCGAAGGGACGACGGACTTCCCATATATCGCCGGGCTCTTCGCGTTCCGGGAGATGCCGGTGCTGCTGCGGGCGCTCGATCAGGTGACGGTCACTCCGGACCTCTTGGTCGCGGACGGTCAGGGCCTCGCGCACCCGCGCCGGTTCGGTCTGGCGTGCCATCTCGGTGTGCACACCGGCATCCCGAGCATCGGCGTCGCGAAGAACGCGATGGGCGAGTTCGACCCGCCCGGCCACACCCGCGGGTCGACGAGCGACCTCGTCATGGACGGCGAGGTCGTCGGCAGGGCGTTGCGGACGCAGGACGGCGTGAAGCCGGTCTTCGTGTCGATCGGCCACAAGATCGACCTGGACCGGGCGTGCGCCGAAGTGCTGCGTCTCGCCCCGCGCTACCGCCTGCCCGAGACCACCCGTCGCGCGGACGCGCTCACGAAGCAGGTTGCTTCGTCGGACTGAAGCTCAGCAGCACGAGCAGGATCGCGCCGCAGACCAGCGCGATGTCCGCGACGTTGCCGACGAACCAGCCGTTGTAGTCGATGAAGTCGACGACGTGCCCGCGCGCGAAACCCGGTGGCCGGAACAGCCGGTCGAGCAGGTGCGTCGTCGCGCCACCCAGCATCATCGCGAGTGCGGACGCCCGGAGCTTGGTCTGCGGCTGCAGTCCGTACCGTGCGAGCAGCACGACCGCGACAGCCGCCACGATGGTGAAGACCCACGTCGACCCCGCGCCGATCGAGAACGCGGCGCCGGGGTTGTAGAGGAGCCTGAGCTGCAGGAACGTCCCGAGGATCGGAATGGGCGCGCGACCGGTCAGCGCGCTTTCGGCCCAGAACTTCGTGGCCTGGTCCAGCAGCAGCACGAACACGGCGATGCCCATCACGAGCGGCGCGCGGCGAGAGGTGGTGGTGTCCATTTGCGGACGAGCGTAGTTAAGGACGATGCCGCTCGGCATCAGGCCCCGCAATCAAGCTCTGGTCGTGTCCTGTGCACAGAACGCCTCGACCTCGATCCCAGCCGGGAACTCGTCCTCCACCGTCGCCGATCATCGTGTGCGGAACGCTTCAGACAGGAGCGGATGGGTTTCGACGATCTTTCGAGCGACGGTGACGCTGTCGACCAGCGGATGCAGAGCCAGCGCTTTGACCGCATGTGCGCGCTCGCCGCTGATCGCGGCCTGGATGGTGGCGCGCTCGACGACTTTGAGCGCGGTGACAAGTCCGACGCCTTCGTCGGGCACCTGGCTGACTGCGACCGGCCGCGCGCCGTTGGCGTCGACGAGGCTCGGCACCTCGACGATGGCATCAGCGTCCAGGCACGACAACGTGGTCCTGTTCGGCACGTTGAGGATCAGTGTGGTGCGTTTGTCGGACGCGATCGCATGCATCAGGTTGAGCGCGACCTGTTCGTAGCCACCGCCGTCGAGGTCGTTGGTGTCGCGTTCGTCGTCGCGCGTCTCGGCCATGTAGGTCTGTTCGCGTTCGAGGCGGGTTCGCTCCCAGCTCTGCAGCGAAGGTGCCGCGTAGAACTGCTTCTGCTGCTCCCGTAGAAACGCCCCGCGCGACGCTCCGGACTCCACCGCCTCGCGCGTGAAGTAGTAGTAGTGCAGGTACTCGTTCGGGATGGCGCCCAACGTCCGCAGCCACTCCGCCCCGAAGAGTTTGCCCTCCTCGAACGACTCCAGTCGCTCGGTGTCCGCGAGCAGTTCCGGCAGCACATCGTGTCCGCGCACGTGAACGCCCCGCAGCCAGCCGAGGTGGTTGAGCCCGACGTAGTCGAGCCACGCATCCTCAAGATCGGCACCGACTGCGCGCGCCACTCGGCGACCGAGCCCGACGGGCGAGTCGCAGATGCCGATGACGCGGTTGCCGAGGTACGCCGACATCGCCTCGGTGACCATGCCGGCCGGGTTCGTGAAGTTGATGACCCACGCATCCGGCGCGTGAACTGATATACGACGTGCGATGTCGAGTGCGACAGGCACGGTACGCAGACCGTATGCAACGCCGCCCGCGCCGACGGTCTCCTGCCCGAGCACTCCGCACCCCGCCGCGACGCTCTCGTCGGCTGCACGTCCGTCGAGCCCGCCTACCCGAATCGCGGAGAACACGAAATCGGCCCCACGCAGTGACTCGTCGAGATCCGTCGACGCCGTCACCGGCACGGCATTGAAACCCGTATCCGATATATCGGCCGCCAGCTCGGCAAGGACGCCGCGGACCGCCGCGAGCCGCGTGGTGTCGAGGTCGTGCAGCACGACCTCGGTGACGCGGCCGGGCGACCGATCGGCGAGCAACGTGCGGTACACCAGCGGTACGCGGAAGCCTCCGCCGCCCAGGATGACCAGCTTCATGCGCTCCCCATGTCCACTTCGGCCACGTCCATTCCGGTCTCCTGCAATCGTGCTGACCCTGGGCGTGTAGGTGTCGTCGTTCCCGTTCTACTGGATGGTCGTCATGGCGACCAACGCGACGGAGGAAATCCGGTCCGCGCTGACGCCGGGCGGTGAGCTGCTCGTCAACGTCGGCAAGGCGTTCGGCGCGATCCACTTCTTCTGAGGCCGCCAGTGTGTTTCGAGCGCGGCGCACGACGAATTGCAGGAGGAGCATCGCGCCTGGGCGGTTCGGAGCAGGCCAACCGCGCGCACCACACGGACTACGCCATGTCGATGGGGGTCGGTGCTCGTGCGGCTGATCGTCTTCCTCATCGGCGCGGCGCACACAATTTCATCGCGGATCTCGCAAAGGGTGTCGTGCACGCCTGATCTGTGATACAAAGAATGGCTTTGTATTTTCGGAATTAATTTTCCGGGAAGACAGATCTATTGTATCACAGGGGGCAAGGTGTTGGCGAGCGAACAGGCACGAATCACCTCTCTGTATGAAAAGCTCGACCAGGAACGGAACAAAGCGGCCGCGGACCTTGCGGCCGTGCTGCGGGACGTCACCACCCAGAGGTTGGACCGCGAAGCCGCCGTCTACGTGCTGACCAGGGAAGTCGGGAAGTACCGGGCGGCCGAGGAAGGATTGGTCTTCGGCCGCATCGACTCGGAGAACGGCGGACGCACCTACATCGGACGCGTTGGTTTGTTCGACGACGACTTCGAACCGCTGCTGCTGGACTGGCGGGCGCCGGCGGCCCGGCCGTTCTACACCGCGACCGCCGCGAACCCGGAAGGCCTGGTGCTGCGCCGCCATTTTCGCGTCCGCGATCGGGAGCTGCGCGATTTCCACGACGACGAGCTGCTGACCGACACGACAACACTGCTCGACGCTCTCAACGCACCGCGAATGGCGACGATGCGCGACATCGTCTCGACCATCCAGGCCGAGCAGGACGAGATCATCCGCTACTCGGGTCCCGGCGTGCTGGTGATCGAAGGTGGTCCCGGTACCGGCAAGACCGCCGTGGCCCTGCACCGCGTGGCATACCTGCTGTACACGCGTCGCGAACGGCTGTCCCGGCACGGCGTGTTGATCGTGGGCCCGAACACCGGCTTCCTCAACTACGTCGGCGACGTCCTGCCGTCGTTGGGGGAGACCGACGTCGTGTTCGCAACGCCCGGCGAGCTCTACCCAGGGGTCGTGACCGACGTCGAGGACATTCCGTCGTTGCAACGGCTGAAAGGCGATATATCAGTTCTGGACCTGCTGGCGGTCGCCGTCGCCGACCGGCAGGAGCTTCCCGACGAGCCCATCGAGATCGAGCTGGAGGACGTCGTCATCCCGCTCGACGCGCACATCGCCGCCGTCGCACGCGAGAAGACGCGGTACTACGGCCTGCCGCACAACACCGCCCGCAAGTACTTCTTCCTCGCGCTCGCCGAGGAGCTCGTCGCACCGGCGTTGAAACTGATCGGCATCGACTGGCCGGAGATCGAGGAAGACGTGCGTCACGAGCTGCGGCACAGCACCGCGTTGCGCGACGCCGTTGACCGGTTGTGGCCGCAGCTCACGCCGGAGCAGCTGCTCGCCGACCTGTACGCGGGCCGCTGCTTCCGGATCGGGGTTCCGGAGCTGTACCGGGAGGACGCCGACGCGTGGACGGTGTCCGATGTGCCGTTGCTCGACGAGCTCGCCGACCTGCTCGGATCCGATGGCGACGCGGAACGCGCTGCCAGGCGAGAAGAAGAGGAACAGCTGGAATACGCCCGCGGCGTGATGGACGTCCTGTCGATCGACGAACGCGCCGATGACGACGAGTACATCGTCACCGACTTCGTCGACGCCGAGGTGCTGGCTGTCCGGCACGAGGTGCGCGATCACCGCACTCTCGCCGAACGCGCCGTCGAAGACCGCACGTGGACTTACGGCCACGTTGTCGTCGATGAAGCGCAGGAACTGTCCGCAATGGATTGGCGTGTGCTGCTACGTCGGTGCCCCAACAGGTCCATGACCGTCGTCGGCGACCTGGCCCAGCGTCAGGCCGCGGGTGGTGCCCGGAGCTGGGGTTCGGTGTTCGACCGGTTCACCTACCGCCGGCTCGAGGTCAACTACCGCACGCCCGGCGAGATCATGGCCGTCGCCACGCCGGTGCTGAAGCTCGTCGACCCCGACGCGTCGGCGCCCGTATCGGTGCGCACGACCGGCATCCGTCCGTGGGCTCGCCGCGTCACTGATATATCGGCGGCTGTACGCGACGAACTCGACGCACACGCCAACGAACGCAACGGACGCACGATCGCGGTCATCGGCGAGGGATGGATGTCGCCACGTGCATCGAAAGGGCTGGAGTTCGACGTCGTCCTCGTCGTCGAACCGCAACGAATGTCGCCCAGCGAGCTGTACGTGGCGTTGACGAGGGCGACGCAACGGCTCGGCGTCCTGCACACCGAGCCGTTGCCGCGTCACCTACGAGGTCTCCTCTGAGACCCACGCGAGGTAGTCGTCGTTGCCCCCGACTACGGGGGTGACGACGACCTCAGGCACGTCGTAGGTGTGATGTGCCTTGATGTGTGCGATGAGGTCGTCGACGCGGATGGCGGACGTCTTCACGACGCACTGCCATTCCGCGCCGACGCGCACCTCGCCGTCCCACCGGTAGACGCTGCGAATCGGCACGATCTGTACGCACGCCCCGAGTCGCGCCTCGACAATGCCCTTCGCCAACGACTCCGCGGCCTCGGCCGAGTCGACGGTCGTCGTCACCACACTCGTATCGCTCACAGCGCGTCGATCTCCTTCAGCAGCTGGTCCTTCAACTCGGCCGGTGCGAACGACGCCCGCACTGAGGCCCGGGCGAGGTCGGCGAGCTCGTCGCGGCTGAAGCCGAACTGCTCGTGGCACACCAGGTACTCGCGGTCGAGGTCGGTGTGGAACATGCCGGGGTCGTCGGTGCTGATCGTCACTGGCACCCCGGCCTCCACGAGGCGCGGCAGATGGTGCTCGTCCAGCGACGCCACCGCTCCGGTGCGGATGTTCGACGTCGGGCACACCTCGACGACGACGCCTTCGTCAGCGAGGTGCCGCAGCAGCTCGGGATCCCGCGCCGCGCTCACGCCGTGCCCGATCCGTTCGGCACGCAGATCGTGCAGTGCGGCCCAGATCTCGCTGGGCGGCGTCGTCTCGCCGGCGTGCGGCACCACGTGCAGCCCGGCGTCGCGCGCCAGAGCGAACGCCTCGCGGAACTTCGTCCTCGGCGAGTCCGACTCGAACCCGCCCAGCCCGAACCCGACCAACCCCTCGGGCCGGTACGCGGACGCGAACCGCGCGCTCGTCATGCCCCAGTCCCGGTCCCAGACGCCGGGCACGTCGAAGATCCATTGCAGTGCCACGCCGTGCACGGCGAGTGCTTCCTCACGCCCCGCCGTGAGAGCCTCGACGAGTTCGTCGGGCGCGATGCCCGCCCGCAGGTGGCTCGTCGCGCTGATGGTGAGTTCTGCATATCGGATATTGGTTCGCGCGGCGTCCCGGGCGTATCCGACGACGAGTGTCCGGACGTCCTCTCCGGTGGTGACGAGGTCGTTGACGACGCCGTACACGTTGATGAAGTGCCGGAAGTCCGTGAACTCGTAGAACTTCCGCAACTCGGCCTCGTCGGTCGGCACAGGTCCACCTGGGTGGTTGCGGGCGAGCGCGAGGACTGTGTCGAGAGAAGCCGCGCCCACTAGGTGGACGTGTAGCTCGGCCTTCGGCAGCGCGTGGACGAAGTCGGAAATGTGCACGGCCCATGCTCTCAGGTCAAGAGCCGATCGACGGGTGACATGTCTTGCGGTCAACGGGAAGGGTTCAGGACGAATCCCTGTACCTGGCCTGCATTGGGGGTGCCTCGTGAGGGGCGCACGAAGAGCAGCACTGCTGACGGCGGTGCTAGTCCTGCCTTTCCTGCCGGCGACGGCCCAGGCCGCCGAAGGGCCGGTGTTCTCCGACGGCGAGGCGCAACCCGTCTTCGACCCGAAGGACGTGGTCAAGGAAAGCCTTTGGGTCCGGGCGCCGGTTGACAGCGATCGCGACGGCAAGGACGACGAGGTCTACACCGAGGTCGTCCGTCCACGCGCCACCGAACGCGGCCTCAAGGTCCCCGTCGTCTACATGGTCAGTCCGTACTTCTCCGGCGGCAACGACGTCGCGAACCACAACGTCGACGTCGAGCTGTACGTGCCCGACAAGCGCAACGGCCGGTTGCTGAAGGCCTCCTCCGACGAACGCGTCACCGCTGCCCTCGGCCCGAACCCGATCACATCGGCTCGTTACGAGGCCTATTTCATCGCGCGCGGGTACGCCGTCGTCTACGCCGAATCGCTCGGCACCGGCAAGTCGACGGGTTGCCCTACGACGGGCGACGTCAACGAGACGATTGGTGCGCGTGTCGTCGTCGACTGGCTCAACGGCCGTGCGTCGGCGCGCACTGCTACAGGCGAGCCCATCAAGGCAACGTGGTCGACCGGCAAGACCGGCATGATGGGCGTCTCCTACAACGGAACGCTGCCTAACGCTGTCGCCTCAACGGGTGTGCGCGGCCTGGAAGCGATCGTGCCCATCGCCGCGATCTCCAGCTGGTACGACTACTACCGCGCGTACGGCGCCGTGGTCGCGCCCGGAACGTTCCAGGGCGAGGACGCCGACGTGCTCGCCGAGTACGTCTACACCCGCGCGGACCGGGAGATCTGCAAGCCGGTCATCGCAGAGATCGCGAAGGACCAGGACCGGATCACCGGCGACTACAACAGGTTCTGGGACAAGCGGAACTACTTGAACGACGTCGGCAAGGTACACGCGGCCGTGCTGGCGGTGCACGGCCTGAACGACTGGAACGTCAAGATGACGCACGTCGAGCAGTGGTACTCGGCGTTGAAGAAGATCGGTGTGCCGCACAAGATCTGGCTGCACCAGTCGGGGCACACCGACCCCGACACGCTGCGTTCGGCCGAGTGGCGGCGCACGCTGAACCGCTGGTTCACGCAGTACCTGTGGGGTCACCGCAACGGCATCGACAAGGAGCCGCGCGCGACGCTGCAGCGCGAGGACAAGACGTGGGTCGAGGAGAAGGACTGGCCGGCTCCCGGCACGTCCGACGTGCGGCTGCGGCTGTCCTCCGGCGGATCGGCCAAGGGCGGTCTCGGGATCTGGCCGGGCCACGGCGTCGAGACGCTCACCGACGACGCGACGAAGACGGCGGAGTCGTTGATCGACCAGGCGACGTCGCCGAACCGGTTGTCCTACGCGACGGAGCCGACGCGGAAGCCGGTGCGGTTGTCCGGCAAGTCGACCGCGAACCTGCGGATCGCCTTCGACCGTCCCGCGGCCAACGTGACCGCGCTGCTCGTCGACCGCGCCCCGGACGGGAAGTCGCACGTCATCACCCGCGGGTCGACCGACCCGCAGAACCGGGAGCGGCCGGACCGGACGTCGCCGATCAAGCCGCGCAAGTTCTACGACGTCGCCGTGCCGATCGTGCCGGACGACTACGTCCTGCAAACGGGGCACCGGCTGGAGTTCGTGCTGATCTCCAGCGACTACGACTACACGCTGCGCCCGAAGCCGGGTACCGGCCTCTCGCTGGACCTCGCCCGCACTTCGGTCGAACTGCCGGTCGTCGGTGGCTGGCGCGCGGTGTTCCAGACGTTCTGACGGTGATGCCGCGCTGCGGGTCCGGTGGTCAGGGACGGCAGCGCGGCAACCTACCACCCACCCCCGACAAAACCCCGCTCCCGAGCGGTTCAAGATCTCAACCTGTCCACAACCGCCGACTTGTACACAACTTCCCGTCACACCCGACCGCCCACCCGCCCCACCCGCCAAAGTGGCACCATGCCCACAACCCTCCCGAAACCGATCCGCGTCCGCGGCGTCGGCGACCTGTACGCAGCGATCCCGCACCTCATGGGATTCCATCCGGCTGACTCGCTCGTCGTGCTGGTGCTCAAAGACCACGTGATCAGCATGACCATGCGTGTCGACCTACCGCGTCCACGACATAGGGGAATGCTCGCGGCCCAGCTGGAAACGCCGCTGCTCGAACACGGTGCCGCGGAAGTGATCCTCGCGGTCGTCTGCCCGCCGTCCGAGCACATGCCCGAAGAACTGCCACACGAACCACTGGTCACCATGCTCAGGAACAAGCTGGGCGGCGTCGGCATCGAGGTCGTCGAGGCGGTGTGGCTGCCGTCGTGTGAGAAGGACGCGCAGTGGCTGTGCTACCTGGACATCGACTGCCACGGAACGTTGCCCGATCCTCAGCTGTCGGCGGTTGCCGCCGCGTCTGCGCACGAGGGCAACGTGACATTCGAGTCGCGTGCGGCCATGGCCGCGATCGCCGCGTTGGACTCGTCTGAGGCACTGGAACGCAGATCCGCGTTGCTGGACGAGCTCGTGGCGAACTCCGGCGAGCCTGATCCGAGCACGGAGCTGCATCGGGTGCTCGACGCGATCGACGCCGCAGCCGAACGCAAGGGGCCGTTGCCCGACGCCGAGATCGTCGCATTGGCGCGGGCGTTGGCGGTGCCCGATGTGCGGGACGCGAGCTTGGGGTTCGCGACGCAGCCGAGGTCGAGAACGGCCGAACGCCTGTGGCTGGAGCTCACCAGGTCGTGTCCGGCTCCCGAACGCGCGGAGCCCGCGTGCCTGCTCGCGTTCTACGCCTACCAGCGTGGCGACGGAGGGATCGCGTCCATCGCGCTCGACGCGGCCGAGGACGCCTGCCCCGGCCACGCGCTGGCAAAGCTTCTGCGCGCGGCTGTCAGCGCCGCGATCCCGCCGGAGGAGATGCGGGCGTTGTCCACGACGTACATGGACAACGCCCGCCAGTTGCTCGACGCCAGCGCTCAGAGCAGTTCTGGCCGTTCCCAGTCCTGATCCAGGACGTGCTCGGCCAGGAACGCCCACACCGTCTCGTACCAGACTCGAGAGTTTCCGGGGGTGAGGATCCAGTGGTTTTCGGTGGGGAAATAGAGGTATTTCGCAGTGACCCCGTGGCGGAGGAGGTCGAAGTACAGCCGATGCCCCTCGCCGATGGGGACCCGGTAGTCCTTGTCTCCGTGGATGACGAGCATCGGGGTCTTGATGTCGGCGACCCGCAGGTGCGGGGAGTTGGCCTGGATCCGCTCCGGCTGGGTGAGGGGGTCGCCCATCTCCCTCATCCAGAAGTAGGAGCTGTCGGTGCCGCCGGAGAACGCGTCGAGGTGCCACAACGAGGCGTGGGTGACGATCGCGCGGAACCTGTCGGTCTGGGTGGCGATCCAGTTGGCCATGTAGCCACCGAACGAACCCCCCATAGCGGCGGTCCGGGAGGCGTCGATGTCGGCCCGTTCGACCGCGACGTCCGTGATGGCCATGAGGTCGCTGTAGGGCTCGGCGCCCCAGCGGCCCCAGCCGGCCTTGATGAAGTCCGGTCCGTAGCCGGTGGACAGGGCGGGATCGGGCAGCAGGATGGCGTAACCACGGGCGGCCATCAGCCACGGGTTCCAACGCCAGGTCCAGCCGTTCCAGCTCATCACCGGACCGCCGTGGACCCACAGCACCAGAGGTGCGGGCGAGTCGGCGGAGGCGCCTTCGGGCAGCACGAGCCAGGCGCGGACGGTCCTGCCGTCGGCGACGACCGTGGAGATCTCCGTGAGGGTGCCGGGCACCGAGGCGATGGCGCCGGGTGCACGCAGCCGTTCTGGATCCTGGTCGGCTCCGGTGGAGGCGAACCGCACGGGCTGTGGCGGGTGGTCGATCGAGTTGCGGAGTGCGTACAGCGTCTTGCCGTCCGGGCTCACGACCACGTCGCTGTAGTAACCCGAGACCGTCAGCTTCGTGATCTCGCCGGTCGTGAGGTCCAGCCGCCACACCGGCTGGTGCCCGAGGTGGCTCGCGGTGAAGAACACCGCGGACCCGTCCGGGCTCACCACCAGGTGATCCGGTTCCTCCGGGAAGTCGGGCGCCAGTGGCGTGATCGAGTCGTCCGCCAGGTCGATGCGCACCAGGTCGCGTCGGTACGGGGAGTCCGCTGTGGACTCGCGGAACCGAATGGCGATCACGGCGGTGCCGTCCGGGGTGAAGGCGGCTTCGAAGAAGGAGAAACCGTCCTCGGAGGCGATGGCTCGCGAGGAGTTGCCGTCCGTCGCCACGAGCCGCAGTTCGGTCCTGCGGCCGTAGGAAGCGCTGACGTCGACGCCGTGGCCGTGGACTGCCCACTTGCCGTCCGGGCTCAGCGCGATGTCCTCGTCGCTGAGCCTGCTTTCGGCGTCCTCGCTGAGGGGGGTGACATTGCCTGTGGCGATGTTGGTGAGAGAAGCCGAGAACAGGCGCGGGTAGCTCGGACCGAGATCCGCATCCCAGTACCTGATCGGGTACGACTCGTGCAGGATCGCTGTCACGCCGGCGTCCTCGCGGGCCTTGCGCTTCGCGTCGTCCTGGTCGCCGAACTCCGTGAAGCGGTACGCCGACGACGTGAACAGCAGCGTCTCGCCAGCGGCGCGGACGTGGCCGACTCCGCCTCCGGGCCGCAGGATCTCGGCGGCCTCACCGCGGATCGGAAGCCGCCACAGCGCCTTCCGCTCGTTGGTCTCGCCCGGCTTCGCGAGCGGATCCGGGCGTGCCGACAGGAACATCAGCGACCCGTCCGGTGCGAAGACGGGGGAGGAGTCGCCCTTGGCGGAGCGGGTGAGCCGGACGGCGTCCCGCTCGCCGGTGGGGTCGACCTCCCAGAGAGAGCCCTGCCACGTTTTGCCATCAGGAGCGAGCGAGGAGACGACCGTGACGAGCCGCGTGCCGTCTGGAGACAGCGCGAGCGACGTGAGCCTCGGTGTGGCGTTGTAGCTCTCGAAGGAGGCGAAGTCGGTCATGCCGGATCAGGCTCCGTGCCGGGCGCGGGTGAACTCCCACGCGTCGCGGACGATACCGGCGAGATCGGCGCGCTCGGGCTTCCAGCCGAGCTCCGTGCGGGCCCGCTCGGCGGAGGCGACGAGGACGGCCGGGTCACCAGCGCGCCGGGGGGCGACGACGGCGGGGATCGGATGGCCGGTGACCTCGCGGCAGGTGTCGATGACCTGCTTGACCGAGAAGCCGGTGCCGTTGCCGAGGTTGTAGATCCGGTGCTCGCCGGAGGTGGCGTGGGCGAGCGCCAGGAGGTGGGCGTCCGCGAGGTCCGTGACGTGGATGTAGTCGCGGACGCAGGTGCCGTCCTCGGTGGGCCAGTCCTCGCCGTAGATCGAGATGTGCTCCCGCTGCCCCAAGGCGACCTGGAGGACGAGCGGGATGAGGTGGGTCTCGGTCGCGTGCCGCTCGCCGATGCTGCCGTAGGCGCCGGCGACGTTGAAGTACCGGAGGCTCGTCGCCGCCAGGCCGTGCGCGGCGGCGTACGACGTGATCGCGTGGTCGATGGCCAGCTTGGTAGCGCCGTAGGTGTTGGTGGGCGCGGTCGGCGCGGTCTCGGGGATCGGCACCTCCCGCGGCTCGCCGTACGTCGCGGCAGTCGAGGAGAAGACGAGCTTCGGCGTGCCGTGATCCTTCATCGCGTCGAGCAGATGAATCGCCGTGAGGACGTTACCCGTCCAATACTTGCCGGGGTCCTGCATGGACTCGCCAACCAGGGACTTGGCCGCGAAGTGCAGAACGCCGTCGAACCCTTCTGCGAGGACGTCGCCGATCACCTCCGTGATGTCGCCCCGGATGAAGCGCGCTCCCGAGGGGACGGCGTCCTCGTGCCCGGTCGACAGGTCGTCGAGGACGACGACCTCGTGTCCGGCTTCGAGCAGCCTGGCAGCGCACACGCTGCCGACGTATCCGGCCCCGCCCGTGACGAGCAGCTTCACCGCAGTCCTCGCATTCCTGATCAGGATCGTTCTTCGCTACCGGTCCCTGCCCGCGCCCGCGGACGGAACCGCCTTGAAAAGCCTCGGCCGCGTCAGCGAGCGAGACGCAAAGCCGGCGTTCACCCGGCTTTCGACCTCGTCGCGTCGCTCGACTGGGACGAGAGCGATGGCCGAGCCGCCGAAGCCGCCGCCGATCATGCGGGCGCCGAGCGCCCCGGCCGCCAGAGCGGAGTCGACGGCGACGTCGAGCTCCAGGCAGGAGATGCGGTAGTCGTCCCGCAGGCTCGCGTGGGAGGCCGAGATCAGAGGTCCGATGTCGGCGAGCCTGCCCGCGCGGAGCAGCTCGACGGTGCGCAGGACCCTGTCGTTCTCGGTCACGACGTGCCGCACCAGCGGACGCAGCTCTTCGGGCAGCCGGACGAGCGTGGCGTCGAGCTCGGCGATGTCGACGTCACGCAGCGCGGGGACACCCAGGAAGCTCGCAGCACGCTCGCAGCCTGCCCGACGGGCGCCGTAACCGCCGTCGACGAGGGAGTGGCTGGCGCGGGTGTCGACCACCAGCACCTCGAGGTCGCTGGCAGCCGCGTCGAACGGGATCTGCTCCGACTTGCCGGAGCGCACGTCGTAAAACAGGGCGTGCGCTTCGATGCAGCACAGCGATGCCGTCTGATCCAGGATTCCTGTCGGCGCGCCGACGAAGTCGTTTTCGGAACGCTGTACCCAGCGGGCGATGTCGGGCCGTTCGGCGTCGACGCCGGCGAGACCGAGCAGAGCGAGGGCGACGGCGCATTCCAGGGCGTGCGACGAGGAGAGACCGGCCCCTGCGGGCACGTCGCCCGCGAGGACGAGGTCCGCTCCACCGGTGACGGCGATGCCCTGCTCCCGCAGGGCCCAGGCGACACCACTGGGGTACGCGGCCCACCCCTTGACGTTCCCAGGGGCTAGGTCGGCGACCACGACCGGGTCCGCGTCCTGCACCCCGCCGTCGTCACCGAGCGTGCTGACGGTCATCCGACCGTCAGCACGGGCCGACGCCGCGACCGCGAGGCGGTGGGGCAACGCGAACGGCAGCACGTAGCCGTCGTTGTAGTCGGTGTGCTCGCCGATGAGGTTGACGCGGCCCGGTGCCGACCAGACCCCCTCAGGAGCGCGCCCGTGCAGGCGCTGGAACGCCTCAGCCGCCTTCTCCGCGGGTGTCACCGCCTGGGTCACCGGGCGAGCACCAGGACGGCGTGGGCGACCGCGGGGTCGAGTTCCGCGGTGGTGCCGTTGCCACCGCGGACGTGGATGACCTTGGCGCCACCTAGCGCCTCGACCTGCACCGTGCCGCCAGGCACCACACCGGCATCCTTCAGGTCGGACATGAGGTCCGGGTCGAGCTGGACGTGCTCGGCGATGCGGCGCACCTCGACGCGGCCGCCACCCCGGCGGGCGACCTCGTCCACGCGTACCAGGTCGGCCTCGGCGGGCGGAGCGGGTTCGCCGTCGCCCAGCTTGTCGAGGCCCGGGATCGGATTGCCGTAGGGGGAGGTGGTCGGGTTGCCGAGCAGCTTGATGAGCTTGCGCTCGACCGCCTCGCTCATCACGTGCTCCCAGCGGCACGCCTCGCTGTGCACGTGCTCCCATTCGAGCCCGATGATGTCCACGAGGAGGCGCTCGGCGAGCCGGTGCTTGCGCATGACCGCGATCGCGAGGTTGCGGCCCTGCTCGGTGAGCTCGAGGTGGCGGTCCTCAGCCACGACGACCAAGCCGTCCCGCTCCATGCGGCCGACGGTCTGGCTCACCGTCGGTCCACTTTGGCCCAGACGCTCGGCGATGCGGGCGCGCAGAGGCACGACGCCCTCTTCTTCGAGCTCGTAGATCGTGCGGAGATACATCTCCGTGGTGTCGATGAGGTCGTTCACACCCGCTCCCCTTCGTATGGTGTCAATGGTAGTCGTGCCGGGGGACACAGGTGTCCGCGCGGGTGCAGGATGTGAGTCGTGCATCCCTTGATCACTCCCGAGGACCTCTCCGACGCGCTGAGTGCGCGGCCGGCCACCGTCGTGCTGGACGTCCGGTGGCGTCTCGGTGGACCACCCGGACGCCAAGACTACGAGGTCAGCCACGTGCCCGGCGCGACATACCTGGATCTGGACACCGAGCTCTCCGCGCCGCCGGGTGTCGGCGGCCGGCATCCGCTGCCGGATCCGGAGCTGCTGCAGGAGGTGCTGCGCCGCGCGGGCGTGCGCGAGGGTGGCCAGGTCGTGGCGTACGACGCTGGCGACGGTTCGGTGGCCGCGCGGGTGTGGTGGTTGCTTCGGTGGGCCGGTCACAGCGAGGTCGCTGTGCTGGACGGCGGGTTCGCCGCGTGGGAGGCGGCGGGGCTGTCGGTGACGGCGGCTGTTCCAGCGCCCACGGCGGGTGACGTGGTGGTGCGGCCTGGGCAGATGCCGGTGCTGGACGCCGACGGGGCGGCGGCGCTCGCGCGGGAGGGCGTGCTGCTCGACGCGCGGGCGGCAGCGCGCTACCGCGGCGAGACCGAGCCGGTGGACCCCAAGGCCGGGCACATTCCGGGCGCGCTCAACGCGCCGACGACCGGGCATGTGGGTGCGGATGGGCGGTGGCTCGGTGCGGCCGAGCTGGCGGAGCGGTTCGAGGGCATCGGGGTGTCGGGTGACGTGGCCGTGGGCGCGTACTGCGGGTCTGGCGTGACCGCCTCGTCCGTCGTGCTGGCGCTGGAGGTCGCGGGGATCACTTCGGCCGAGAAGCCGGCGGCGCTGTACGCGGGGTCGTGGTCCAACTGGTGCGCGTTGGACCGGGAGGTCGCCACCGGCGACTGACGCTGGTGGGACGACGGGCGCGGTCCGTGTGGTGTGCCGCGCCCGGCGGACGTGAGGTCGCTGGGGGCCGTGTCAGGGCGATTCGGTGGTCAGGCGTCCGGGATGTGCTCGAAGCCCTGGGTTGCGAGCTTCAGGGCCGCGGCGCAGGCGTCCAGTTCCTCGATGGCCACGACGCTCACCGAGAAGGCCGAGGTGATGGCCGACGGGTCGTCGGTCAGCATGACGGTGACCTGGCAGTCCTCTTTGGAGGAGCTGATCTGCCAGGCGGTGTTGCCGCCGATTTCGATCTGCTTCTTCTCGCCGTCCTGGTCCGCCACCTCGGGGACCGTGACCATCTGGGTGATGACGGTGGAGGGGCCGGTGGTGGCGTGGATGCAGCCGCCGTCCGCTGATGACTTGCCGCCGGTGGCGGCCTCGATGTCCGTCTTCGTGAGCACGCCGCAGGTTTCCAGGCCAGCCGTTTTCTTCTTCTTGGTGATCTTGATGTCGGCCTGCTGTTTCGCGGTGGGGTCGGCGGGCTTCGAGGGGGAGCTGCTGGTGGAGGGCTTCTTCGGGGTCGAGGGTGCGGTGGTCGTGGCCTCGGCGGCGTTGGGGTCGGCCGCGGCTGAGCCCTTGACCTGTTCGCTGCAGCCCGTGACGGCGGCGAGGGTCAGGCCGAAGGTGAGGAGGATGGCCGTTGGTCGCAGGTGCATGTCGCCTCTGACCCCTGTTCGGTGAGATCGGTTCCTTGGCGCCAGTGATTGCGGGCTGGCTGGGACGGACTACAGACGGCGTGATCGCCGGTTGCGCCGGTCGGTAGGTAGGTTGCTGGCCATGGGTAAGCCAGCCGCGGTTGTCTGGGATCGGTCCTTCCTCGGGTACGACCTCGGCGGCGACCATCCGCTGAATCCTGTTCGGCTCGATCTCACGGTACGGCTCGCCACAGCACTCGGCGTGCTTGACGGCGTCGACGTGCGGGTGCCGGAGGCGGCCAGCGACGAAGAGATCGAGCTGGTGCATCTGCCCGGCTATTTGAGTGCCGTGCAGGCGGCGCCCACGGCCGGGTGGGACGTCGGGCACGGGCTGGGGACGCCGGACAACCCGGTCTTCGAGCGGATGCACGAGGCTTCGGCGTTGGTGGTAGGCGGGTCGCTGGCAGCGGCTCGCGCCATTGCGTCGGGGGAGGCGGATCGGGCGGTCAACATCGCCGGTGGGCTGCACCACGCGATGCCGGACAGCGCGGCGGGGTTCTGCGTCTACAACGACTGCGCGGTGGCCATCGAGTGGTTGTTACGCAGCGGAGTGGAGCGTATTGCGTACGTGGATGTCGACGTGCATCACGGGGACGGGGTGCAGACGGCGTTCTGGGACGACCCCCGCGTGTTGACGGTGTCGTTGCATCAGCATCCGATGAGCCTGTGGCCGGGGACCGGGTGGGCCGGTGAGGTCGGTGGGCCGGGGGCCGAGGGGAGTGCGGTCAACGTCGCGTTGCCTGCCGGGACGAAGGACGGGGCGTGGTTGCGGGCGTTCCACGCGACGGTGCCGGCGTTGCTGAGGGCGTTCCGGCCGCAGGTGCTCGTCACGCAGTGCGGTGTGGACACTCACAAGGAGGACCCGCTCGCGGACCTGGCGTTGAGCGTGGACGGGCATCGGGCGATCTACCAGGCGTTCCGGGACCTGGTCAACGAGCACGGGTTCAAGTGGCTGGCGCTCGGCGGAGGCGGGTACGAGCTGCTCAGGGTGGTGCCGCGGTCGTGGACGCACCTGCTCGCGACGGTGCTGGACCGTGATGTGGACCCGAACCGGTCGTTGCCCGCTGACTGGGCGGCATACGCGACACGCATCGCGCCTGACTGGCCTTTGCCTGCGTCGATGACCGATGAGTGCGACCCTGGGCACCAGCCGTGGGGCGGGGACGCGCAGGAGCCGGTGGACAAGGCGATTCGCGACACGCGTCGCGCGGTGTTCCCGTTGCACGGACTTGATCCCGACGACCCCAGGGACTGACGGCCAGTGCCAGAGAAAGTGCCGGCAGAGGAGACCGCCAGAGATCCGTTCGACTTCCCGCGGCAGTGGGAGGCGGACGTCGTCCTCAGCGACGGCGGCACCGTCCATCTGCGACCGATCACGCCGGACGACGGCGAGAAGCTGCGGGAGTTCCACGGGCGGCTGTCCGAGCGGACGCGGTACTTCCGCTACTTCGGGCCCTACCCGCGGATTCCGCAGCGCGACCTTGAGCGGTTCAGCACCGTCGACCACCACGACCGGGTGGCGCTCATCGCGCTGCTCGGCGACGACATCGTCGCCGTCGGCCGGTTCGACCGGCTTCATCACGGCGAGAGCGCCGAGGTCGCGTTCGTCGTCGAGGACGCGCATCAGGGGCGCGGGCTGGGCAGCATCCTGCTCGAACACCTCGCGGCGGCCGCGCGTGAGGTCGGGCTGGTGCGGTTCGAGGCGGAGGTGCTCGCCGAGAACGGGCAGATGGTCCGGGTGTTCCGCGACGCCGGCTACCAGGTCAGCAGGGCGTTCGAGGAGGGTGTGCTGCACCTGGAGTTCGCCATCGACCCCACCGACGAGTCCGTCGCCGTCGCCAGGGCCCGCGAGCAGGCCGCCGAGGCCCGCAGCGTGCACAACCTGCTGCACCCGAAGTCGGTCGCGGTCATCGGCGCCTCCACCGATCCGACCAAGATCGGGCACGCGGTCCTGAAGAACCTCCTCGAAGCCGACTTCAACGGGCCCGTGTACCCGGTCAACGCCGAGCACCGCGCGGTCAGGGGCGTCCGGGCTTATCCGACCGTGCTCGACATCCCCGACGACGTCGACCTCGCCGTCGTCGCCGTGCCCGCCGCCAGCGTCGACGAGGTCATGGACGCGTGCCTCGCCAAGGGCGTGAAAGCGCTCGTCGTCGTCAGTTCGGGCTACGGCGAAACGGGTCCGGACGGGCTGTCGGCCGAACGCAGGCTCGCTGCGGAGGCGAGAGCGCACGGCATGCGTGTCGTCGGTCCCAACGCGCTCGGCGTGCTCAACCTCGACCCCAAGATCCGGCTCAACGCGAGCCTCGCCCCGAAGCTCCCGGCACGCGGCCGCGCGGGCTTCTTCTGCCAGTCGGGCGCTCTCGGCACCGCGATCCTCGCCAACGCCGCCGGCTGGGGCCTCGGCCTGTCCACGTTCGTCTCGGCCGGCAACCGCGCCGACGTCTCCGGCAACGACCTGCTGCAGTACTGGGAGACCGATCCCGCCACCGACGTCGTCCTGCTCTACCTGGAGTCCTTCGGCAACCCGCGCAAGTTCGCGAGGCTCGCCCGGCGGCTCGGCCGCACCAAGCCGATCGTCGCGGTCAAGTCCGGCCGCCACGCCGTCGTCCCCGGTCTCGCTGCCACCGGCGCGAAGGTCGACGAGGCGAGCGTCCAGGCGTTGTTCGAGCAGGCCGGCGTGATCAGGGTCGACTCGCTGGCCCAGATGTTCGACACCGCGCTGCTGCTGGCCCACCAGCCGCTGCCCAAGGGCAGGCGCGTCGCGGTCGTCGGCAACTCCACCGCCATCGGCCTGCTCGCCGCGGACACGCTGCTCGCCCAGGACCTGGAGCTCGCGGGCGAGCCCGTCGACGTCGGCGCCCAGGCCACGCCCGAGGAGTTCGCCAAGGCCGTCCAGGAGGCGCTCAGCCGTCCCGACACCGACGCCCTCGTTGTCGTGTTCGTGCCGCCGATCGCGGTCCCCGGCGCGGCCTACGCCCGTGCCCTCAAGGAGTCTGGGTACGGCACGAAGCCGATCGTCTCCACGTTCCTCGCCGTCGAGGGCATCCCGGACGAGCTGAAAATGCCAGGAAAGGGCTCGATCCCCAGCTACGCCAGCCCGGAACGCGCCGTTCTCGCATTGGCCCGCGTCATCCGCTACGCACGCTGGCGCGCCGCACCCCAGGGCAACTTCATCCGCCCGGACGGCATCGACGCCGAGCGAGCGAGGTCCATTGTGGACAACACCGGCTCCGAACGGCTGCTCGACGACCACACCGCCGTCGAACTGCTGAACTGCTACGGCATCGACGTCGTCCCGTTCCGCATCGCCCACAGCGCCGAGGAGGCCGCGGCCGCCGCCGACGAGCTCGGCTACCCGGTCGCGATGAAGGCCACCAGCGAACGCCTGCGCCACCGCACGGACCTCGTCGGCGTCAGGCTGGACATCGCGCAGCAGGAATCGGTCAAGGCCGCGTACCACGACCTCGCGGCACTGAGCGGCAAACCGGGTGTGTACGTGCAACGCATGGCGCCCAAGGGAGTCAGCTGCGTCCTCGGCCTGCAGGACGACCCGAGCTTCGGCACGCTGGTCTGGTTCGGACTGTCCGGCCTCGTGAGCGATCTCCTCGGCGACCGCGCCTACCGGGCAGTACCCCTCACCGACACCGACGCGGCGGAACTCGTTGCCGCACCGAAAGCCGCGCCTTTGCTCACCGGTTACCGCGGTGACGAACCCGCGGACCTGAAAGCACTTCAGGACCTGGTACTCCGTTTGGCGGCATTGGCGGAAGACCTTCCCGAGGTCCGTTCGCTGAAGCTCGAACCCGTTCTTGCTTCTGCCGCAGGAGCTTTCGTGAGCAGCGCGCGCGTGGTCATCGGTCCTCCGCCGTCCCTGCACGACGCCGGTCCACGCCGCTTGCGCTGATCGGTTCACCGCAACGATTCCGAGGTTTCATTCGCCCCGAGGTATGGACATGCGTCCGCTCGCCGCCTAGGTTTCCGGCATCGCCGAGCAACGCTGCCAAGGTGCGTCGGCGCATGCCCGTGGAATAAACGCTGTAAGAGGGAAGAATGACGCCGAGAGCGCTCCTCCGCCTGGTGGCGACGACATGCGCGGCCGTGCTCCTCCTCGCCTCGTGCGCAGGCGGTGACAATTCCACGATGGTCGGCAAGGTCAGCTCCGCCGACCACATGACGATCGGCGTGTCGTTCGACCAGCCCGGCCTGGGGCTGCGCAGGCTCGACGGCAGCTTCCGCGGTTTCGACGTCGACGTCGCCAAGTTCATCGCGAACGAGCTGGGTGTCGCGGAGCAGGACATCACCTGGAAGGAAGCGCAGCCCGGCAACCGGGAGACGTTGCTGACCAGCGGTGAGGCCGACATGGTCGTCTCCACCTACTCGATCACGGAAAAGCGCAAGAAGCTCGTCGACTTCGTCGGCCCGTACTTCGTCGCCGGCCAGGACCTGCTGGTGCGCATGCACGAGAACCGCATCGACGGTCCGAAGTCGCTCGTCAAGGGGCTGGGCCTGTGTTCCACGGCGGGTTCCACGTCCGCGGCCTACGTGAAGGACCAGTTCGCCAAGGACGTGACCCTGGTCGAGTACGCCAAGTTCAGCGACTGCGTGACGGCGCTCCTGGCCGACAACGTCGACGCCGTCACCACCGACGACGTCCTGCTCGCCGGGTACGCCGCCCAGAACCCCGAGCTCCTGCGGGTCGTCGGTGCTCCGTTCAGCAAGGAGGAGTACGGCGTCGGCCTGCGCCGCGACGACCCCACCAGCAAGGCCAAGGTCCACGCGGCGCTGCAGAAGATGATCGACACGGGTGCCTGGCGCAAGTCGCTGGAGGCCAACATCGGATCTTCCGGCTACAAGATCCCGGACCCGCCGAAGCTCGCGCCCTGATCACACAGGCGGTGACGTATGCTCACGCCACGTGAACCGAGTGCCGCCGCACCGCGCTGATCGACCCGTTCGAGCGGGTATTCCAGAACACGGCCGGGTCCCGCGTTACTACGCGGTCAAGGCCGAGCTGTTCGACCTCGTCGAGACCCTGGGCGAAGGCACCGTGCTGCCGTCCGAACGCGAGCTCGCCGAACGGTTCGCCGTCTCGCGCGTCACGCTCCGCCAGGCCGTCAGCGAGCTGGTGCTGGAAGGCAAGCTGATCCGCCGCCAGGGCAGCGGCACGTTCGTCGCGCCGCCGAAGCTCGTCCAGTCGTTGTCGCTGGTCAGCTACACCGAAGGCATGCGGCGTCAGGGAGTCGAGCCGAACCGGACCGTGATCACGGTCGAGCAGGTCGGTGCCGACGAGGGCCTCGCCCGCGACCTGATGCTCGAACCGGGCGAAGCCGTCGTTCACCTCGAACGCGTCCTGCTCGCCGACGACGAACGCATCGGCCTGGAGTCGACGTACCTGAGCAGCCGCCGCTTCCCGGAGCTGATGGACAAGCTCGACCCGGCCGGATCGCTCTACGCGTGCCTCACCGAACGGCTCGGCGTGCGGTTCGCCGAGGCCGAGGAACGCGTCGAGACCGTCCTCGCCACGCCCCGCGAGGCGCTGCTGATCGGCACGAACCCCGCACTGCCGATGTTGTTGCTGCACCGCGTCTCCTACGACGTCGACGGACACCCGATCGAACGCGCCCGATCGCTGTACCGCGGCGACCGCTTCAGCTTCGTGGCCAGGTTGCACGCCGACCGTTAGACACGGAACAGAATCGGTCTCCGAAGCGTCTGAGGATCATGGCGCTGGAACCGGAGATCGGGCTCGTCGGCAGGGACGACCTCACCGCACTGGTGGAGTCCCTGGTGGAACGCCGCAAGAAGCACGCCCTGCCGGTGATCGTCGCCTTCGGTCCCGGCGGCAGCGGCAAGACGTCGCTGCTCGACCACGTCCACCGCCGCTACCGCGACGCGCCGACGGCCAGGGTCGACCTCGACAAGGCCGGTTCCCGTTCCTGCAAGGACATCCTCGACGTCGCGGCCGAGCAGCTGCGGTCCTACCGGCACGCCGAGTTCGGCCGCCTGCGGTTGCCGCGCTACGACCTGGCGCGGCTCGCGCTGTTCACCGACATCGGCGACGACCCGCACCACCGTGCCCGCGAGCTCGCGGCGAAGCAGATGACCCGGCTCGTCGCGGTCGCCGACGCCGCCGAGGTCGTCGAGGTGCTGCCGCCGGCCCAGGGCCTCGGGAAGGTGCTGAGGCCGCTTCTGCTGTGGCTCATCGGACTTTCCGTCGTCGCGCCGAGGCCGTTGCGCTGGCTGCTCGGCGGCCCGCGGGTGGCGGGTGCGTTGCGGTGGTTCGAGAACTACGCGGGGCGCTCGAAGTTCGACGCCGCCCTCGTGCACATGTGGAGCCTCAACCGCGCGGGCGACACGCTGGAGATCGACCGGTTGCTCGTCGCGGCGTTCCTCGCCGACATCACCGCCGCCTACCGGTTCCGCCGCTACCGCAGGTTGAACAGCCTGTTGCTGCTCGACGGCGCCGACCTGCTCGACGGCATCGACTCCTACCTGCCGCCGAAACGGCCGCGTCCCGCCGCGCGGGCCACCGACTTCCTGAGCCTGCTGGCCGAGAGACGTGCCCAGGAACCACATGTGCCGCTGCTCGTCATCGCCACCAAGCAGTCGGCGCCGTCCCCGCCGGACTCGCCGGTGTTCAAGCCGGTGCGCCTCGAGCCCTTCACGCTCGCGCAGACACGGCAGTTCCTCGCCGAGTGGAACCGCGCTCGCAACAGCACCGTCGAGTCCGAGGCGCTCGTCGAGGAGCTGCAGGAGGTCACGCACGGCCATCCTCTCGCGGTCCGGCTCGCCATCCAGCTCGTGCAGTTCGTGTTCGCGCGCGACCAGGTGCTGCCGTCCGTGCGCTCGGTGTTCGACGAACGACTGCCGGTCGACGAGACCACGACCTTCCAGGACGCCACGGTCGGCGACTACCTGCTTCTTCGCTTCTTCCAACGGATTCCCGGCGCGGAGGAAATGCCGGAACGCGAGGCGGCCCGCGAGATCTTCGCCCGTCTCGCCGCCCCGCGCGTGCTCGACCGGCACGTGATCCGCGCGCTGCTGCCGGCGACGTGGTCGGCGGAGAACATGCGCGGTCTGCTGGCCCAGCTCAGCTTCGTGAGCCAGCAGGGCGAGAACTTCGTGCTGCACCCGTTGTTGCGGGACCTGCTGGCACGCCGGCTGCGTGAGGTTCCGGAAGGTCAGCCGTTCTCCCACGCCAACGTCCATCGGTTGCTGAAGGACCGCTACGACAGCCTCGGGCAACGCGAGGACGCGCTCTACCACGCTCTCGCGCTCGGCGAAGTCCACCTCGTCGCGCATCGCCTGCGCCCGCACGTCGACGAGCGCAGCGACCGCTGGATCGCGGAGCTCGCCGCCGTCGCCGAGGCCCCGATGCCGCCGGGGGAGGGCGAACCGGAGTTCGGGGACCAGCCCAACACCTGGTGGGAGCGTCTGCGCAGCGACATCAGAAGCGGCGGGACGAGGCGCAACCTGCACCGCCGCTACGACCGCGTCGTGCGGCCCGAGACCGGTCTGCTCGAAGACGCCGTGATCGCGACCTGGGAACTGCGCTCCCGCAGCCGGATCGTGCGGCCGACGGTCGAGATGTACGACCGTGTGCTGCGTGCCCACCAGGACCTCCACGGCGCCGAGGAACGCCTGACCGCTTACCGGGCAACGAAACGAGCGCTCGAACACAACACGCCCGCGTCACCACCGGCGTCGTTGCCGCGCTCGTCCACCGTCGCCCGCTACCCGTACCCGCGCAGCTGGCCCGGCCGCAACGCGGTGCGCCGCGTGGCGGTCTACCTCATCGCCACCCTGCTCGTGTTGTACGGCGCGGCTTTCTACCTCCAGACGAGCAACAACTGTCTGCGCTACGGCATTTACGAACCCAGAGATCTCGTCGCGGACCTGGCCGGCCGGCGGCCTCGTCTGTCCAAAATGGATGGAGTGCAGTGCATCGGCCTGAGCGAGAAACCGGGCCGGTTCGCCTACGGTGACCCGACGCTGCAGAACAACGACGACGCCGAGGTCGAGGAGCTCGCGAAGCTCATCGCCGAGGAGAACGACCGCGCTGCCAAGGTGCCGGACCGCAGCGTCGTCACCATCGTCGTCGCCACGATGCTCAGCTCCACCGAGCGGGTGAAACGCGACCTGTCCGCTGGGGTGAACGAGCTGCGCGGCGCGTACCTCGCCCAGCGCGACTGGAACCAGCTCGACGGGCTGGGCCGCAACCCGTTGGTGCGCCTCGTGCTCGCGAACTTCGGCGGCGAGTCCAAGTACGCGGAGAAGGTCGCCGAGCAGATCCGCGCGTACGCCGAGCGGGACTCGTCGGTGATCGCCGTGACCGGGCTCGGGCAGAGCCGCGGCACCACGTTGTCCGCGCTCGGTGTCCTCGGACCGTCGAAGGACCACCCGAACGGCATCCCGATGGTCGGGTCGTCGCTGTCGTCCACGAACTTCAGCCAGAAGCCGTACTTCTTCCGCGTCGCGCCGGCCAACAAGCGCCAGGCTCAGGTGGCTGCCCGGATCATCGACCGCACCGAGGCGTTGCGCGGCCGTCCGCTGCACCTGCTGCGCAGCACCGGAGACGAGTACAGCTCGGATCTCTCGGAGGGGTTCCTGGCCGTGGTGAAGCCGGAGGTGCACAACTACGACGAGACGGCGAACGCGGTGGCCGCGCAGCTGGGCAACGCGGTGACGGAGATCTGCCAGAAGTCACCGAACCCGCTCATCCTCTACACGGGCCGCACGGCGGAGGTCGGCGGCCTGCTGACGGAGTTGAGCAGGAGCAACTGCACCGACCCCGTGGTTTTCGGCGGTGACGACCTCACCCAGCTGGAGACGACGAACTTCACGGACCTGGAAGACGTCAAACGATTCGCCGACGGCAGGCTCTACTTCACGACGTTCGCGTGGACACCCGGCAGCGAGTCGATTCCCCAGCCGACGCAACAGTTCTTCACCACCTACGAGTCGGCGCAGAAGCGGTATGCGCACAAGGCTTTCCTTTCGGGCCCCAACGGACACATTCTTCTTGCCTATGACGCCGTCAGTGTCGTCGCGCGCTCGACCTTCGTTGGGGCGTCACGAGAAGACGTTTTCGGGCGGCTGCGCACTTTGAGTGACTTCCCCGGCGCGTCCGGGAGGCTGACGTTCGCCCGGCCCGGACCCGCGGGCCTGTCCGGCGCGGACCCGGTCGACAAGCTGGTCGTGGGCCAGATCGTCAAGCTGGACAACGGGTTTCTCGTGTCTCGATACGTTGCCCACGAGGGTTCGTAACGGTTCGGCGAAGTGACTGCGGGTCACCGCAACCCGGTGGGAGCGCAGGGGAACACCGCCCGTTCGCACTCGTTTCCCGCTCAAGTCGCGGCGGTACTGTTGGTGCTACTGACTCAGGATGTCCGCGACGGTGCGGAGGAGCGGGGGTGTGCCGTGTCCTTCAAGGCGGAGTTCCTCGCTGAGCTCGAGGACTGTCTGCGCGGCTACGGCGCGGTCCCGGTGAGAAATCCCGATGCCCTCGCGTTGTTCATCGAGTTCGTGCGAGCTCTTCCGGAAAGCGACCAGCGGCTGCGGTGCCTCGAAGGCGTCGATCAGGGCTCTGGGTCGTTCTGGAACAACCCGGCGGTGTGGTGGGAACAGGTGCCGCGGTTCGGTGCGGAACTGCCGCGTTGCGGATCGGCGGAGTGCCGCAAGTTGCTCGACGACATGCTCGACGAAGCCATCAGCGACGAGATCGACGTGCTGGAGATGGAAATCCGCGAACTGCCCAGTTGATCCGTGCCCAGTTGATCCGGAAGTGCCTGCCGGCGCCGTCACCTGTCACGGTCACGGCGCCGGGGCCACTGGTCGAGCACTGCGTCATTTGACGGCGACGAGCGACTTGAACAGTTCCCGATAGCGGTGGAGAGCCAGTCGCAGGTCTTCCGTCTGTGGATCACCGTTTCCCTCGAGGTGCTGCGAGAGCGAACGGTGCCGGGTGGTCAGCTCGTCGATCGCCCGCTTGACGAGCTCGTCGGCTTTGCGCACGGCCGCCTTCGGGTCGTCGACGAACTCGTACTGCACGGCCTGCCACTCGTCCTCCAGCCGACCGGCCGCCCGTTCCGGCGTTGCCGAGTGCTGTGACATGTCCGCCCGCTGCTGGGGCATGTCCGCCCGCTCGCGAGACGAGTCCGCCCGCTCGCGAGACGAGTCCGCCCGCTCGTGGGACGAGTCCGGCCGCTGCTGCGGCGTCACAGGCTGCTGCTGTTGCTGCTGCTGGGAGTGAGCAGATTGCTGAGAGGGAGCGGACGCGGGGTCGTGGGTCACCGGTGCCCTCCTGACGGGAGCCTCAGACATCCGTCTTCTCCTTCCTCACGGCCTCGCGGTCCTTCCTCGGAGCCGCACCACGTTCGAGCAGGTCGGTGAACAACTCGCGGTAGTGCACCATCGCGGTGCGCAGGTCCTCGGTGCCGGCCTCGCCGATCTCCTGGCGTTCGGAGATGTCGTGGGCCTTGCGGTAGTGCTCAAGGGTGCGCGCGTGCTCGACGGACAGCACGCTCAGCTGCGCTTCGTAACCCTCGGTGGGATAGCCGCGCTCGGCCATCAGGTCGGTCACGAGCCGGTCGGCGTCCGCGATCGCGCTGTCCGGCGAGTCCACGAACTTCGCCTGCACGTCGGCCCAGTGCCTGCGGTAACTCTCCTGTGCCGAAGGGGAAAGCGGCTTCAGGTCGAACTCGCTGTGGCGGTGTTCCCGCTCGGCGAGCTCCTTCTCCGCGGCGGTTCTGCTTTCGCTGTGGGAGACCGCGCGGTCGTACTCGGGGCCGAAGCGGTCGCGCAGCTTCTTGCGCTGCAGGGCGGGCCTCAGCACGAAGGCGAGGATCGCCAGCACCACGAGAACCGCGACCACCAAGCCGATGATGGCGCCCGTTGACATGGAAAAACCTCCAAGACAGGCTTTGGAACTCTGCTGTCCTGGAGGCTTTCCCCCGTGCCGTGCAAGGGAAACATCAACCCTTGATACAAACCACCTGCTTGAGCTTGGCGACGATCTCCACGAGGTCGGACTGGTTCGCCATCACGGTGTCGATGTCCTTGTAGGCGCCCGGAATCTCGTCGACCACACCGGCGTCCTTGCGGCACTCCACGCCACTTGTCTGGGCGGCGAGGTCCTGCTCCGTGAACGTCTTGCGGGCCTTGTTGCGCGACATCCTCCGACCCGCACCGTGCGACGCCGACTCGAACGAGTCCGGGTTCCCGAGACCGCGCACGATGTACGACCCGGTGCCCATCGAGCCAGGGATGATGCCCAGCTCGCCGCGCCCGGCCCGGATCGCGCCCTTGCGGGTCACCAGGACGTCCTCGCCGAAGTGCGTCTCCTCCGCCACGTAGTTGTGGTGACAGGAGATCGGTTCCTCGAACCGCACGTGCGGGAACTCGGTGCGCAGCACGTCGCAGACCAGACGCAGCATGACGGCGCGGTTGCGGCGCGCGTAGTCCTGCGCCCAGTACAGGTCGTGGCGGTACGCCGCCATCTCCGGCGTGCCCGCGAGGAACACGGCGAGATCGGGGTCGGGCAGCTCGGCGTTGTGCGCGAGCGTGCGCGCCACGGAAATGTGGTGCTGCGCCAGCTCGTTGCCGATGCCACGCGACCCGGAGTGCAGCATCACCCACACCCGCTGGTCGGTGTCCAGGCAGACCTCGAGGAAGTGGTTGCCGCCGCCGAGCGTGCCCATCTGGTGCATCGCCTTGTCGGCACGCCCCTTCACGGCAGGCGTCAGGTCGTCGAACTTCCGCCAGAACGGTGCCCAGTCGGCCGCGTCGCGCTCGGTGAACGCGGTCGCCCTGTGCTGGGCGAAACCGACGGGGACCACGGCCTCCATGCGCGACCGCAGGCCGCGCAGCGTCGCCGGCAGGTCGCTCGCCGTGAGCGAGGTGAGCACGGCGGCCATGCCGCAGCCGATGTCCACGCCGACGGCCGCGGGGGAGACGGCATCGCGCAACGCGATCACCGATCCCACCGTGGCGCCCTTTCCGTAATGCACGTCCGGCATCACGGCGATGTGCTTGACGGCCCACGGCAGCGCGGAGATGTTCTGAAGCTGTCGCATGGCGAACTCCTCGACCTCGTCCGGTCGAGTCCACATGCGGATGTCCACGTTCTGGCCGCGGACGACGGTTGCTGCCATGCCCACGAGGTTAGGCGGCGTTTTGCCTGATCCACAAAGGAGTTTCGCGGGAGGTCTCGTTCGCGCTCACGAACTCCCACGCCCCTTTGCGCACCTTGGCCTTGCTCATGTCGCCGCCGATGTTCGTGACGAACGCGCGCACCGTCGGCAGGTCGTTGACGTCCGCGATGAGGATCGCCTTGTGCTGCAACGTGACGCTGCCGCCGCCGAGCTTCTCGCGCGCGACGGCGTCCTTGAGGAGCCCGTCGCGGACCTGCTGCGCGGTGATGCCGTCGACCTCGACCTGGACGGCGTCGACCTTCGGAGAGTTCGCGGGCAGGAAGCGGAACGTCAGCACCGACTCCTGCCGGAACTGCTTGGCGATCGTCGAGGCGGTGTGGCGCAGGCTCTCCTCGCCGAGCGTGACGTCGAACTTGCGGGAGCGCTCGAACGTCGTCCGGTTCAGGCTGCTCGACCAGAACACGCCGTCGAGCAGCGTGGAGCGGGTGGTGAGGCCGCCGTTGGCGAGCACGATGCCGCGGACCTCCCGGTCGAACCCGACCAGCCTGTCCTGCAGGCGCGGGTCGTTCGGATCGGTGATGATCGCGGTGTTGTTCGTCGCGAAGATCTCCGGGCACGGCAGGGGCGCGCCCGCCGCCGTGCCCGTGGAGACCGCGACCGCCAGTACCGACGTGACTGCCAACAGAAGCTTTCGCATGTGCGACAACGTATTGGTCCTGGGTGCGGGAGCCACACCCCGTTCCACTGAGTGGTCCTGCATCGGGTGATTGACAGCCGCGTTGAACGTGAAAATACTTCAGCGTCATGGACCGCGTGTGCGTCATCGGGGCAGGCTCTTCCGGCATCGCCGCATGTCAGGTGCTCAGCGCCCGCGGTGTCGAGTACGACTGCTACGAGACCGGATCCGAGATCGGCGGCAACTGGCGCTACCTCAACGACAACGGCATGTCGTCGGCCTACCGGTCGCTGCACATCAACACCTCGCGGCAGATGATGGAGTTCAAGTCGTTTCCGATGCCCGCGCATCTGCCGGTCTACCCCTCGCACTTCCAGATCGCCGAGTACTTCGACGACTTCGTGAAGCACCACGGGTTCCGCGACCGCACCCGATTCCGGACCGAGGTCGTTTCGGTTTCCGTCGCTTCCGGTGGTTATTCGGTCACCACGCGCGATCGCGATACCGGTTCGGAAGTTTCCACGCCGTACCGTTCGGTCATCGTCGCGAACGGGCACCACTGGTCGCCGCGACTGCCGGAACCGGCGTTTCCGGGTTCGTTCGACGGCGAAGAGCTGCACGCGCACTTCTACAAGACGCCGGAACGTTTCGCGGACAGGAAAGTGCTGGTTCTCGGCATAGGGAATTCCGCGTGCGACATCGCGGTCGAGGCGTCCAGGGTCGCTTCGCGGACCTTTCTGGCAATGCGGCGTGGTGCGCACATCATGCCGAAGTACCTGTTCGGGATGCCGACGGACCACCTGACGACGTCGCCGCTCGCCCGGTTCGCGCCCGCTTGGCTGCAGGCCCTGTCCGTTCGGGCGATGCTGAGGCTGGCTCGGGGCAAGCTCTCGGACTACGGGCTGCCGGAACCGTCGCACGGGATCCTCGCCGCGCATCCGACCGTGTCCGACGACCTGCTGACCCGGCTCGGGCACGGGGACATCACGGTCAAGCCGAACATCGCCCGGCTGGACGGTTCCGGGGTCGTCTTCGCCGACGGCAGCCGCGAGGACGTGGACGTCATCGTCTACTGCACCGGCTATAAGGTGGACTTCCCGTTCCTGGACGCCGCCGAGTTCCCGGCCGTGTCGTCCGCGGACAACGAGGTGTCGCTGTACCGGCGGGTCGTGGACCCGGCGCATCCCGGCCTGTACTTCCTCGGGCTGATCCAGCCGCTCGGGGCGATCATGCCGCTGGCCGAGGCGCAGTCCGAGTGGATCGCGGATCTGGTGTCCGGGCGGGCGGCGCTGCCTTCGCTGCCCGAGATGAAGGCGGAGATCGCCGCCTACCGCGAGTCGCTGCGCAGCAAGTACGTGAAGTCGAAGCGGCACACGCTGGAGGTCGACTTCCTCGGGTACCTCCGCGAGCTCGCGGAGGAGCGCCGAACCGGTGCTGCCCGCCGCTGAACTGATATATCGCCCCCGGCATGCCACCTGACCTGCACCTTTGCAATAGGTCTTTTGACGACGAAGTCAAAAGACCTATTGCAAAGATGCGGTCGCAGGGGTGCTGATCTGGATCAACGGGCTGTTCGGCGGCGGCAAGGCCGCTACTGCCTTCGAGCTGCACCGGCGGCTTCCTGGCAATGTCGTTTCCGATCCCGAACGCCTCGGTTTCGGGCTGCACCGCATGCTGCCGCCCGCTCTGAGCGGTGACTTCCAGGACACTGGGTACGGTCGGCGCGTGGGATCAAGTGCTCAGGTGATCGTGCTCAACGGCGGGTCCAGCTCCGGCAAGTCGGGGATCGCGCGGTGTCTGCAGGCCGTGCTGCCCGAGGCGTGGCTGGCGATCGGGGTCGACACGCTGATCGACGTGATGCCGCCGCGGTTGCGGCTCGGGACCGACGGGATCTGGTTCGCCGACGACGGTGAGGTCACCATCGGGGCGGAGTTCCGGACGCTGGAGGACGCGTGGATGGAGGGGGTTGCCGCGATGGTTCGCGCGGGGGCGCGGGTGATCGTGGACGACGTGTTCCTCGGAGGAATCGAGTCCCGGCAGCGGTGGGAGAAGGCGCTGCGTGGACTTGACGTGGTGTGGGTCGGGGTGCGGTGCGACGCCGCCGTCGCCGCGGGCCGGGAGCTCGCCCGCGGCGACAGGGTTGCCGGGATGGCCGCGGTGCAGGCCGAGCTGGTGCATCGCGGGATGACCTACGACATCGAGATTGACACGACGCGCACGGAGGCCATCGAGTGCGCGAAGGCCATCGCGGAGTGGATCGGTTAGAGGCGCGGCGGATCGTTCGGCGCGCAGGAGCCGCCGCCCTGGGGCCAGCAGGAGGGTCCGGCGGTCGTCGGCGACGTGATGGTCGCTGTGGACAGGATCGTCGGTAAATCAGTATCCAATATATTGCCCAGCGACATCCAGCGCGCGAACACGCACGGCCACACCTCACCGGTGGGGGAGATGGCCACGGCGCCGTGACCGCAACGGCCGCACAGCTGGTCCCGGACTGGGGAAGCGTTTGCGCCGCGACCGATTCCGCGCAGGCGGTCGACGCCGACGGCGGTGACGCCGAGCGCCGCGAGGTCGGCCTGGGCGGCGTGCGTGCGCTGCCGGCTGATGCGATCGGACGAGCTGACATCGATGACACCGGCGCGCAACGGGATGTCGCGGCTCAGCGCCTCGGCGATGTTGGCTCTGGTGCGGGCGTGGCTGCCGCGCCGGCCGGTGACGGCCTCGTGCTCGGCCGCCGTGTCGGAGTAGTAGCTCGTCGCCAGGCGCACACCGGGACGGGAGAAGGTGTCCCAGAGGCGCGGGCCGACGTGCACCAGATTGCTGAAGACCTCGACGGTGAGCCCGGTGTCGAGCGCCCGGTCCACCAACGAGGGCAGATCGGGATGCAATGTCGGTTCTCCGCCGATGAACTGAACCGACCGAGCGCCGAGCTCGGCGGTGTGGTCGATGACGCGGAACCAATCCCGTGTCGTCATCGTGCCCTCTGTGCCGCGCGGACCGGAGTCCGCGTAGCAGTGCGTGCAGCTCAGTTGACATTTTCCGGTGATCTCGAGCCATGCGAAACGCAGGTCGGTCATGTCCCGCTCCCCTGGACGTCGCCGTGCGATCACCATCTTGCCCCGGAGAGTCCCGAATGGAGCTGTCGAATTCATTTAAACATCGAACTGATGTTGGCTCGGTGACATGTCCTCGACACGAATCCGGCAGGCGCCTCACCGAATTGGTGTGGACCGATCAATCGGCCAGCAGCCGCAACACGTGCAGCAGGCGGACACCACGGTGGACAGTCGGTGTCGACGAGGTCCACCAGGCCGACGCGGAGTCGCGTGAGCAGGCCCGCGCGCTCGGCGACTCCCACGCGGGCCACGCTGAACCTGTGAGCGCACTCCATGGTCAAGGCAAACGAAAGCGGGGCCGCCGGAGACCGGCAACCCCGCCCGCGAAAACGATCAGTGCACGCCCAGCACACCGTCCACCCGGCGCGGAATGCCGAGCGGGTTCGCGTCCTGCAGCTCCAGCGGCAGCAACGCGTCCGGCCACGACTGGTACGTCACCGGCGCGATCCACCGGCGGATCGACGTCGCGCCCACCGACGTGTGCAGCGGGTTCGTCGTCGACGGCCACGGTCCGCCGTGGTGCTGGCCCCACGCCACCGCGACACCGGTCGGCCAGGCGTTGAAGATCAACCGGCCCGCGACGCGCCGCAGGATCTCCGCGATCTCGCCGGCCTCCGCGTGGTCCGACTCGGCCGCGTGCACCGTGCCGGTCAGCGTGCCCGGCAGCTTCGCCAGCACCGAGTGCAGCTCGGCCGGCGACTCATACGTCACGACCAGCGCGGCAGGCCCGAAGTGCTCCTCGGTCAGCTTTTCGAGGTTGTCCTCGAAAACGGACACCGGAACGCTGAACAGGCGCGGCGACACCGCCCACGCCTCGTCCGGGCGCGTACCCGCGGACACCACGGACACGAGGTCCGACGCGGCCAGCGCATCCGTCGAAGCCGTGTAGGACTCGCACATCCGCTCGTTCAGCATCGCGCCACCGGCGGTCGCCGCGACGGCCTCACCGAGCGCCGGCACCAGCGACGAAGGCGCGAACACGAGGCCGGGGTTCGTGCAGAACTGCCCGACGCCCATCGTCAGCGACTGGGCGAACCCGGTGGCGATGTCGTCGCGCTCGGCCGCACCCGGCAGGATCACCGTCGGGTTCACGCTGCCCAGCTCGCCGTAGAACGGGATGGGGTCCGGCCGGCCCTGCGCCAGGTCGAACAGCGCGCGCCCGCCACCGGTCGACCCGGTGAACCCGACCGCGCGGACGACGGGGTGCTGCACCAGCGCCACACCCGCCTCGGTGCCGTACACGATGCCGAACACACCTTCCGGCGCACCGGCCTCGCGAAGAGCATCGATCACCACCCGCGCGGTCTCGCGCGAGGTCGACGGGTGCGCCGAATGTGCCTTCACCACAACGGAACAGCCGGACGCCAGCGCGGAAGCCGTGTCACCACCGGCCACCGAGAACGCGAACGGGAAGTTCGACGCGGAGAACACCGCGACCGTCCCCAGTGGACGGAGAACGCGCCGCAGCACCGGCCGCGGCGGGATGATGTCCGGGTTCGCCGAGTCCAAAGTGGCCTCGACGTAGCTGCCCTCGCGCAACACCTCCGCGAACAACCGCAGCTGGTTCGTGGTGCGCTTCAGCTCGGTCGTCAGCCGCGGCACCCCGAGCGCCGTCTCGTTGTCGGCGGTCTCGACGAGCAACGAGGACTCGCCGTCCAGCGCGTCCGCGACCTTCTCCAGCACGACAGCGCGATCCGCCGCCGGAACGACCGACCACGCCGAGAACGCGGTGGCCGCGGCCGAGGCGATCCGGTCCACCTCGCTGTCGGGGGTCTTCGCAACCGGTTCACCGAACGGCTCACCGGTGCGCGGGTTGTATCCCTGCACGACGTGGCTCAACGTCCTGCCTCCTTGACTGCCGTGTCGAAATCGGGACCGCACCAGGCCCCGCCCACGTACTTCGCCGCATACGACGAGGGATCGAGCTCACCTCCGTGCTGCTGGAGCACCTCGGCGGCGTACACCTCGGAGTCGTCCTGCGGCTCGTAACCCAGCGCGCGGGCCTCGTCCAGCGAGAACCAGCCGCGCTTGTTGTCGGAAACGCCCCACACGATCCGGAATCCCGGCGACGGCACGGAAAGGCACGCCTCGAACAGGCGCGCGCCGTCGTCCGGTGACATCCACGTCGACAGCATCCGCACGTCACGCGGCTTCTCGAAGCACGAGCCGATGCGGATCGCGATCACGTCCATGCCGTAGCGGTCGGCGTACAGCGACCCCAACGCCTCCAGCGCCACCTTGGACACGCCGTAGTAGGTGTCCGGGCGCGGGAAGAGGTAGTCGCCTGCCTCGCCGTCGGCCCGTTCGACGTACCCGACGGCGTGGTTCGAGCTGGCCAGGACCACCCGGCTGACCCCGGACCGCCGCGCGGCTTCGAGCACGGTGTGGGTGCCGTCGATGTTGACGGACAGGATCTTCTCCCACGCCTCCTCGAGGCTGTGGCCGCCGAGGTGGATCACGGCGTCGACGTCCTTCATCGCCGCCTCCATCGCGGCCATGTCGGTCACCGACGCCTGGACGAGCTCGACGTTCTCGCCGTCAGCGGCCGCGGGTAGCTCCGCGATGTCCAGCAGCCGCAGGACGCGGCCGTCCGCCGCGAGGCGGGAGCGCATGAGCGTTCCCACCCCGCCACCGGCGCCGGTGATCAGGATGCGTGCGGTCACGGGATGGACCCCTCCGTCGTGTGCAGATGTTTCAGTAAACCTTTTCACCTACCGAACTGGCGGAGAAGCTCGGTGATGGTCCGGGCGGCGTCGAGCAGGGCGGCGACGACCTGCCGCTCGTGCTCGGGGTCCAGTCTGCCCAGCGGCACCGAGCAGCTCATAGCGTCCAGAACGGGGTTCCGGTAGGGCAACGCGACCGCGAAGCAGCCCAGTCCCGGTGTGTTCTCCTCGCGTTCGTGGGCATACCCGACATTCCGGAACCCGGCGAGCTGCTCGTGCAACGCGGCCCGATCGGTCACGGTGTTGGGGGTCAGCGGCGTGAGCACGTCGGGGAGGATCAGGTCGACCTCCTCCGGCGTCCGCGTCGAGAGCACGGCCTTGCCCAGCGACGTCGAGTGCGCGGGCAGCCGGCGGCCGACGCGGGAGACGACGCGCAGGTGGTGCTCGGACTCGCGGCTCGCCAGGTAGACGACGTCCGCGCCGTCCAAACGGGCAAGGTGCACGGTCTCGTTGATCTCCTGCCGCACCTGTTCCATCACCCGGATCGCCGCGCGCACCACGGGGTCGTGGTCCAAATAGGACGTACCGACGAGCAATGCGCGCACGCCGATGCCGTACGTGCCGCGGTCGGAGTCGACCTCGACCCAGCCGCGCGCCACCAGGGTCTGCAGCAGCATGTAGAGGCTCGACTTGGGGTAGCTGAGCTCGCGGTGGAGCTCCGTGAGCGTCAGCCTGCGATCTGACGCGGAGAGCACTTCCAGCAGCTCCACCGTTCGGTCGGCGGACTTGACCGCACCCGGACGAGCCGTGCCCTTGTCGATCGGCGACGCCACCTGGCCTCCTCGAAACCGTTAAGCAACTTGCCCTTGACACGCTGCTGTGCTGATTCTTACAGTCCTGCACCAGGTTCACAAGTACGACCCCGGTTCACATACGTGAAAACGAAGGGCTGCGACGATGCGCCGTAGAACTGCCACAACGATCGCCACTCTCGGCGTGGTCGCCCTGCTCGCGGGCTGTGGAAGTTCGACCCCGGCTGCGTCGAACAAGGACCCGAACAAGCCCCTCGAGGTGTGGACCCGCTCGACGGAGGCGACCGCGAAGGTCTACGAGAAGATCTTCAAGTCCTTCACGGACAGGACTGGCGTGAAAGTCGACTACAAGCCGATCTACAACGACTTCGACAAGCAGGTGCAGCAGCGCGCCGCGTCGAAGGACCTCCCCGACGTCGTCATCACCGACACCGGTTCGCTGGGCAACTTCGTCAAGCAGGGCTGGACGACCGAGATCAAGCGCGACGACCTCGCCGGCGGCGGCGACATCGTCGACCGGGCCTGGAACAACGGCAAGGGCGCGGACGGCAAGTACTACGGCGTCCCGTTCTCCACGCAGGCGATGGTCACGCTGATCCGCAAGGACTGGCGGGAGAAGCTCCACAAGCCGATCCCGACGACGTGGGAGGAGCTCGACGACCTGGCCCGCGCGTTCACCCGCGACGACCCGGACGGCAACGGGCAGAACGACACCTACGGCATGCTCGTGCCCGGCACGGTCGACCGCGGCTACCTCGCATGGTGGGCGGCCAGCTACATCTGGCAGGGCGGCGGCGACATCCTCGAAGAGGAAGGCGGCGGCAAGTTCTCCGTCGGCATCGACTCGCCGGAGTCGACCAAGGCGATCGAACGGCTGCGCAAGCTCTTCTGCGAGGACAAGGTCATGCAGCCGGGCTCGCTGACGTTGAGCACGAACGACGCGCACCCGCTGTTCGAGTCGGGCAAGAGCGGCATCTACCTGACCGGCCCCTACATGATCGGCCGCTTCGACAAGTCGCTCGGCAAGGACAAGTACGAGGTCATCGCGTCGCCGCGCGGCCCGGCCGGTGCCACCGTGCTCGGTGAGGGCGAGGACGTCTACCTGATGGCCGGTTCCGCGAAGACCGCGGACCAGAAGAAGCTCGCCGAGTACCTGATCACGCCCGAGGTGCAGCAGGCCGGCATGCAGGGCGACCCGCAACCGGTGGTCCGCCTGCCCGTCAACAAGAACGTCGACGTCAACGCGACGTACAACGACCCGCGCTGGGCGACCGTGGCGGGCGTGTACTCCAGCGAGTCGCGGCCGTTCCCCAGCGTCCCGAACTTCACGCCGTTCCGGCAGAAGACCTCGGAGACCCTGAACTCCATCTTCGCCAAGTGCCCGGCCGACTCCTCCGCTGAGCTGAAGTCGCTGGCGGACGCGCTGAAGAAGGAGCTTGAGAACCAGAAGGCGTCGCAGTGACGGCGGTTCAGCAACACAGCGACACCCGAGACGTGGGCTCGACGGCTAGTGGCGGCGGTGCCGTCGAGACCCACCCCGTGAGGCGGCGCCGCCGGCGCCGCCTCACGGGAGCCACCTTTACACCGTGGTTGTTCCTGCTTCCCGCCGCGCTGATCTTCCTCGTCTTCAAGTTCATCCCGATGGCGGAGGGGATCCGGCTCTCGCTGTTCGAGGTCCGGCCCTTCCTCGGCGACATCTTCGTCGGCTTCAAGAACTACGCCACGATCCTGCAGGACGAGAAGTTCCTGACGGCGAGCTGGCACACGCTGGTCCTGGCCGGTGGGCAGACGCTCGGTGCGATGCTCATCGGCTTCCTGCTGGCACTGCTGCTGGAGGGTCACTCCAAGTCGCTGTGGTTCGTCCGGTCCGCGGTGTTCCTGCCGGTGGTCGCCGCGACCGCGGTCATCGGCGAGATCTGGCGGCTGTTCTTCTACCCCGCGCCGGAAGGGTTCCTGAACGACCTCATCTCGTGGGTCGGCCTGGGGCCGTGGGAGTACATCAGCAACCCGGACACCTCGCTGGTGTCGGTCATGTTCGTCGGCATCTGGAAGAACGCGCCGTACGACATGGTGCTCATCCTCGCCGGGCTCGCCGGCATCGACCGCCAGCAGTACGAGGCCGCCGCGATCGACGGCGCCTCGACGCGGCAGCGGATCTGGAACGTGACGCTGCCCGCGTTGCGCCCGGTCATCACGATCCTGCTCACGCTGGCGGCCATCCGCGGCCTGCGCGTGTTCACCGAGGTCTACGTCCTGACCGGCGGTGGTCCCGCGGGGTCGACCGACGTCTGGATGACCCGCGTCTACACCACGGCGTTCGAGCAGTCCGAAGCCGGCCTCGCTTCGGCTGGTTCCGTGCTGTTGTTCCTGGTTACCTTGGTCCTCACGGTCAGCGTGCAGGTGTACCGCCGGAGGAAGGAGGCGCGATGAGCGTCAACTCGAGCCGCTTCGACAGCGCCATCGGCTGGTCCACCCGTCCGGACGCGTGGCTCAGCAAGGGCGTCCGGGCCCTTCTGAGCGTCTTCGCGGTGATCCTCTTCTGCGGTCCGCTGCTGGTCATCTTCTCCGGCGCGTTCGACAACAACCCGGACCCGACCCAGCTGTCGGTCATCCCGGACAAGCCGTCGCTCATCAACTTCCAGGTGGCGACGGAGAACAAGATCTGGCACTACCTGGCGAACTCGTTGGTCATCGCCGGCGGTGCCCTGCTGTTGCAGTTGTCAGTGAGTGTTTTCGCCGCGTACGCGTTGGCGCGCAAGAAGTTCCGCGGTCAGGCCATCGCGCTGTTGGTCATCCTTGCCACGATGATGTTGCCGGAGGAGGTCATCGCGATCCCGCTGTCGCTGGTGATCGGAGACCTACCGCTGGTGCACGTGAGTCTCAAGGGCACCCTGCTCGGCGTCATCCTCCCCTTGGGGGCGTGGGGTTTCTCCATCTTCGTCATGACCGAGTTCATGAGGGAGATCCCCGCCGAACTGGAGGAGGCGGCCAAAGTGGACGGTGCCGGGGAGCTGCGTCTCTTCGCGCAGATCATCCTCCCCCTGTGCAGGCCCGCGCTCGGCGTGATCGCCGTGTTCGGCTTCAACATGATTTGGGAGCAGTACCTGCTCCCCCTGATCGTCGCCGCTGACCCCTCCGATTACACGCTCACGGTCGCGCTTCTCGCGCTCAGGTCCGATGACCAGGTCGGGACGGGCATCGTGCTGGCCGGAGCGTTGCTGGCGCTGGTACCGAGCCTGGTCGTGTACCTGTCGCTGCAGAAGTCCTTCCTGCGTGGGATCACCACCGGAGCGATCAAGGGATGAGTGTGTAGGTATGCAACTCGATGGTGTGCTGTTCTTCCCGGTGACCCCGTTCGACACCGAGGGGAACATCGCGTTCGACGTGCTGGCTGAGCACGTCAAGCACGGTGTCTCCGCCGGTCCGGGCGCGGTGTTCGTCGCCTGTGGCACCGGCGAGTTCCACGCGTTGGGGCTGGAGGAGTTCGAGCGCGCGGTGTCGGTGGCCGTCGAGGCGACCGCGGGCAAGGTACCGGTGTTCGCCGGTGCGGGCGGTTCGGTCGTGGCGACCAAGCAGTTCGTGCAGGCGGCGGAACGCGCCGGTGCGCAGGGCGTTCTGCTGCTGCCGCCGTACCTCGTGACCAACCCGGCCGCCGGACTCGTGCGGTACGTGACCGAGGTCGCGGGCGCCACCGAGCTGCCGATCATCGTGTACCAGCGCAACAACGCGCGGTTCACGCCGGAGACCGCCGTAGAGGTCGCGCGGATCCCGAACGTGGTGGGCTTCAAGGACGGCATCGGCGACCTCGACCAGATGCAGCGGATCGTGCTCTCCGTCCGCGCGGGCGTCGACAAGCCGTTCCAGTTCTTCAACGGCCTGCCGACCGCGGAGATGACGCAGCTCGCGTACCGGGGTATCGGCGTCGAGCTGTACTCGTCGGCGGTGTTCTGCTTCGCGCCGGAGATCTCGCTGGGCTTCTACCGCGCCGTGCAGGCCGGCGACACCGAGCTGGTGAACCGGTTCCTGCTGGAGTTCTACCGGCCGCTGGTCGAGCTGCGGGACAAGGTTCCCGGTTATGCCGTCGCCCTGGTGAAGGCCGCGGTGCGCGCGAACGGTCTCGACGTCGGCGGCGTGCGGCCGCCGTTGATCGACCCGACCGACGAGCACCTGGCCGTCCTGGACAAGATCATCGCTGCGGGCAAGGCTCTGCTGTCCTGAAGGGACACTGGTTGTGAAGATCACCGAAATCGTTCTGACCCCGATCGCGTTCCGCGACCCGCCGCTGCTCAACGCGGCCGGCGTGCACGAGCCGTGGGCGCTGCGCACGATCGTCGAGGTGCACACCGACGAGGGCATCTCCGGGCTGGGGGAGACCTACGGCGACCTCGGGCACATCGAGCGCTCACGGTCCGTTGTGGACTCCCTGATCGGCCTCGACGTCTTCGCTCTGAACGAGATGCACGCGCGCGTCGCCGCTCTGCTGGGTGGCAGGGCCGCGCCGGACAAGCACGGGCTGACCGGGCAGATCACCGCGGAAAGCACCGTCGACCGGGTGTACTCGCCGTTCGAGGTCGCGTGCCTGGACATCCAGGGCAAGGCGCTCGGGCGGCCGGTGCACGACCTGCTGGGCGGCGCTGTTCGTTCGGCGGTGCCGTACTCCGCCTACCTGTTCTACAAGTGGGACGGGCATCCGGGCGCGGACGCGGACGAGTGGGGCGAGGCGGTCGACCCCGCCGGGATCGTGGCGCAGGCGCGCAAGATGATCGGCGAGTACGGGTTCGGGTCGATCAAGCTCAAGGGCGGGGTGTTCCCGCCGGAGCAGGAGATCGAGGCGATCCGGGCGTTGCGCGAGGCGTTCCCGGACCACCCGCTGCGGCTGGACCCGAACGCGGCGTGGTCGCCCGCGACGTCGTTGAAGGTCGCGGCTGAGCTGGACGGCGTGCTCGAGTACCTGGAGGACCCGACGCCGGAGATCTCCGGGATGGCGGAGGTGGCCGCACAGGCACCGATGCCGTTGGCCACCAACATGTGCGTGGTCGCCTTCGAGCACCTGCGACCGTCGGTGGAGCAGGACGCCGTGCAGGTGCTGCTGTCCGACCACCACTACTGGGGCGGTCTGCAGCGGTCGCGGCAGCTGGGCATGATCTGCCAGACGTTCGGCATCGGGCTGTCGATGCACTCGAACTCGCACCTGGGCATTTCCCTCGCCGCGATGACGCACCTGGCCGCCGCCACGCCGAACCTGAGCTACGCGTGCGACACGCACTACCCGTGGAACGCGGCGGACGAGGTCGTCGAGCCGGGCGTGCTGTCCTTTGTGGATGGTGCGGTGCCGGTGCCCACGACGCCAGGTCTCGGTGTTTCGCTGGACCGCGACGCGTTGGCGCGCCTGGCCGAGAACTACGTGCGCTGCGGGCTCACCTCGCGGGACGACACGGGTTACATGCAGAAGTTCGACCCCAGTTACGAGAGGAAGCGCCCCCGGTGGTGAAGTCGGTTGTCCACGCCTATCCGTGGGACCTGATCGGGGACCCTGAGGCCGTTGCGCGGTACCGGGACCTTGGGGTGGATGCGATCGCTCTCGCCGCGTCGTACCACACCGTGCGGGCCGCGACGCCGTTGCACCCGCGGCACCGGCTGGTCGACGCCCGGCACGCCGCTTTCTACCTGCCTGTGCGGCCAGAGCGGTTCGGTCGGCTGGTGCCCGCGCCACCGTCCTGGATGGACGGTCCGGACTCCTTCGGCGAGGCCGCCGCTCTCGTTCGCGCGGCCGGGCTTCCCGTGTACGCGTGGACCGTGCTGACGCACAACTCGCGGCTGGGTGACCTGCATCCGGACGTGACGGTGGTGAACGCGTTCGGGGATCGCTACCCGTACGCGTTGTGCACCGCGCAGGCCGACGTCGTGGAGTACACGTCGGCGCTGGTGTCGGAGGTGCTGGAGCTCGGTGCGCCGGACGGGATCGTCCTGGAGGCTGCGGGGCCGCTCGGGTTCGCCCACGGCGGGCACCACGAGAAGACCGACGGCACGGACTGGAATCCGGTGCAGCAGAAGCTGTTGTCGCTGTGCTTCTGCCCGTCGTGCACCGCGTTGTACGCCGATTCGGATGCCTTGCGTGACGCGGTTCGGGCCGGGGTCGACGGGGGCGCGTCCAGCGTCGAGGAAGCGCTGGGGGCGCTCGCGGAGGACGTTCAGGCCGTGCGCACCGGTGTCGTGCGATCGTTGCGGTCCAGGCTGGTCTCCGAGATCCGTGCTGCCGTGCCTGGTGCCCGGATCGGCCTGCACGCCACCACCGATCCCTGGGGTACCGGGCCGTTCGCGACCGTCGCCGGTGGTCTGGGCGTGGACGTCGACGTGCTGACGACGATGTGCTGGCCTGGTCCCGAGGTCGCGGTGCCCGGCATCGAGGCGTTGCGCGCCGCTGCTCCGGACACGCGGATCGCCGCCTACGTGCTGGGGCTGCCGCCGAAGCCCGCGGACGGCGCGGCGTTGTCCAAGGAGTGGCTGGCCTACCTGGACGCCGGGGTGGAGGAGTTCCACCTCTACCACGGTGGACTGGCGTCGGCGGCTCGCCTGGAAGCGTTGCGAGAGGCCGTCGCCGCCGTTTCCCGGTAACTGTGAAGGGAAGTCACTGCAACCCGTTGTGACCGCGGTTCCGTCCTCTGACCATGAGGCACATTGGAACCGTAGTGGGCACTGGCGTCCTGCTGCTGGTGATCTCGGCCTGCGGCGGTGCGCAACATCAAGGCACCGGGGCCGGTGGCGGTCCGACGTTGCCGACCGCCACCTCCCCTTCTGGTCCCGGAGTGCCGCCGGGCATCGCGCCCGGAGAGGTGCCGCCGGACGGCAAACCCGTGACGAAGCTCGACACCAGCGCCTTGTCGCCGGAGTATCCGCACACGGTCTGGACTCGGGACGACGGCCGGACTGTCGGTGTCATCGCCCAGGAGGGCGGGTGCGGGAAGGCCGGCGCGTCCGTGCTGGAGCAGTCCGCGACCGCGGTGAAGATCGAGCTCGTCGAGACCACGCCGCTGACCAAGCAGATGTGCACCATGGACATCCGCTTCCCTCCGTTGACGGTGCAGCTGTCCGAGCCCCTCGGTGAGCGCACGGTCGTGCTGACGTCGCGGCAGGAACAGAAGTAGACCTCCCTCCCACGGTGCCCGGTCGGCTTCTGCCCCGTCGGCCGGGCATCTCCTACTTCGTGCGCCTGGCCCCTTGGCCCGGTTTGCAAGGATGGTGCGCATGAGAAACGTCATCGCTGCCGTTGCTCTTTGCGGGGTCCTGGCCGGATGCTCGTCCGGCACGCAGTCCGGCGCGCCTGTTTCCGGTTCGTCCAGCGGCGCGTCCACGACGGGCACGTCCGCGCCCGGATCCACCGGCTCGTCCGGGTCGAACCCCGCGGCGACCCCGGTGCGACCTCCGGTGTCGATCTCGGAGGAGAAGCCGGTCGTCCCGCCCAACGTCACGCCGGTACCGAAGGACAAAGTCGACACGACATCGTTGTCAGACACCTACCGCGGCGAGGCCTACGTCTTCGGCGACGGCCGCGACGTCGAGGTCTTCGGTGTGGGCGGGGGCTGCAAGGAGGCCCGTGCGGAGGTGTCCGGCGAGTCCGCCGACCTCGTCCAGATCACACTGGTCACGATCACCAAGCAGCCGCCGGGCACCGTGTGCACCCAGGAGGTTCGCCAGGTGCCGCTGACCGTGCGTCTGGCCGCCCCGCTGGGCACCCGTCGCCTGGTCCTGGAGTCACGTGAGGAAACAGGCTGATGGATCTCGAGTTCGACGGTCGTGTGCTGCGTGTGTACGAAGAGGGCGACGGCGTACCGGTGTTCTGGCACCATGGCACGCCCAACCTGGGCCTGCCGCCCGAACCGCTGTTCCGCGGAGGGGTCCGCTGGATCTCCTACGACCGCCCCGGCTACGGCGGCTCCACTCCGGTGCCCGATCGCCCGGTGGCGTCGGCGGCGACCGATATATCGCATATCGCCGACGCTCTCGGCATCTCGCAGTTCGCGGTCTTCGGTCACTCCGGCGGCGCACCACACGCCCTCGCGTGCGCCGCTCTGCTGCCGGACCGCGTGACCGCCGTAGTCGCCGGCGCCTCTCTCGCGCCTTTCGACGCCGACGGCCTCGACTGGTTCGCCGGCATGGTCCCGTCGGCCGAGAGGTCGCTGCGGGCAGCCGCCGCGGGCCGCGAGGCGAAGGAGCGGTACGAGGCGTCCGGCGTCGAGTACGACATGGAGTTCTCCGAGGCCGACCTGGCCACGTTGAACGGCCCGTGGTCGTGGTTCGGCAAGGTCGTCGGCCCCGCTCTCGCGAACGGCCCCGGCCCGCTGATCGACGACGACCTCGCCTACGTCAGGCCGTGGGGCTTCGACCCGGCCTGCATCGCCACCCCGACCCTCCTGCTGCACGGCGACCGCGACGGCATCAACCCGCCCTCGCACAGCCGATGGCTGGCCGCCCGCATCCCCGGCGCGGAGCTCCGCCTGACCCCTGGCGACGGCCACATCTCAGTTCTCGACCACGCCCAAGCCGCGCTCGACTGGCTCCTCGCTCACCAGCTGTCCGGCCCAGCGAATCGACCGGAGAACGGCTGACGCTGACCCGGAAGGGCGACCGCGGCAACCTCAAGTTCTCCTGAGCGGCCGACCCGGTGGCTAGGCGTCTGCGAGGAATTCGACCCGGTTGCCGACCGCGTCGAATGTGTGAAACCGGAGCCGCCCCGGAATCTCCGCCGGGTCGGCCCACACGACGGGATACCCCGCCGCCTCCACGGCCTCGGCGACCTGCTCGACGTCGACGACGAACGCCGGGTGCGCCTTGCGCGCGGGCCGGAAATCCTCCTCGACACCGACGTGCACCTCGCCACCACCGGGCACCTCGAACCAGCACCCGCCCCGAGCCGCGAGCAACGGTGGTTTGGGCAGTTCGACCCACCCGAGCACCCCTGTGTAGAACGCCCGCTGCTCGTCCTCCGCGCCCGCCGGACACGCCACCTGCACGTGATGAATCATCGCGTCCCCCTCGCTCGCCTGAATACAGGACAAGCGTACTGCTAGCCGCTCGCTCACATCATGTCATGCCCCAACTTCGCCACCTGCACCTTTGCAACGACTCTTTTGACTTCGTCGTCAAAAGAGTCGTTGCAAAGGGTGGGAAGCACGACGGCCGGGTCAACCGATATGCGATATATCAGTCGGCCCGGCCGCAATGATGGTGGCAGTCGTGGTGGCTAGCGCCTGAAGCTGATCTGCAGGGTGGGTGCGGACGTCTCGGCGAAGAAGTCGTTGCCCTTGTCGTCGACGACGACGAAGGCGGGGAAGTCCTCGACCTCGATCTTCCAGACCGCCTCCATGCCGAGCTCGGGGTACTCGAGCACCTCGACCTTGCGGATGCAGTCCTGGGCCAGGCGGGCAGCGGGGCCGCCGATGGAGCCCAGGTAGAAACCGCCGTGCGACGCGCAGGCGTTCGTCACCTGCTTGGAGCGGTTGCCCTTGGCGAGCATCACGAGCGAGCCGCCCGCGGCCTGGAACTGCTCGACGTAGGAGTCCATCCGGCCCGCGGTGGTCGGACCGAACGAGCCGGAGGCGTACCCCTCGGGCGTCTTGGCCGGACCGGCGTAGTAGACCGGGTGGTCCTTGAGGTAATGCGGCATCTCCTCGCCGGCGTCGAGGCGTTCCTTGATCTTGGCGTGCGCGATGTCGCGGGCCACGACCAGCGGACCGGTCAGCGAGACGCGGGTCTTCACCGGGAGCTTGGTGAGGACCTCGCGGATCTCGGACATCGGGCGCGTGAGGTCGATGCGCACGACCTCGTCGGACAGGTCCTCACCCTCCACCTCGGGCAGGAACTGGGCCGGGTCGCGCTCCAGCTGCTCCAGGAACACGCCTTCGGGCGTGATGCGGGCCTTGGCCTGGCGGTCGGCCGAGCACGACACCGCGACGCCGACCGGGCACGAGGCGCCGTGGCGGGGGAGCCGGATGACGCGCACGTCGTGGCAGAAGTACTTGCCGCCGAACTGGGCGCCGATGCCGAAGTTGCGGGTCAGCTCCAGGACCTGCTGTTCGAGGTCGGTGTCGCGGAACGCGTGGCCCAGCGGCGAGCCCTCGGTGGGCAGGTTGTCGAGGTAGCGGGCCGAGGCGAGCTTCGCGACCTTGAGGTTCTGCTCGGCGGACAGGCCACCGACGACGACCGCCAGGTGGTAGGGCGGGCAGGCCGCGGTGCCGAGCGAGCGCAGCTTCTCGTCGAGGAACGACGCGAGGCGCTTCGGGTTCAGCAGCGCCTTGGTCTCCTGGTAGAGGAACGTCTTGTTCGCGCTGCCGCCACCCTTGGCCATGAACAGGAACTCGTAGACCGGGTCCTGTCCGGGCTTGTGGAACACCTCGATCTGCGCGGGCAGGTTCGTGCCGGTGTTCTTCTCGTCCCAGAACGTCACCGGCGCCATCTGCGAGTAGCGCAGGTTGAGTTCCTGGTAGGCCTCGAAGACGCCGCGGGCGAGGGCCTGCTCGTCGTCGCCGCCGGTCAGGACGGTCTCCGAGCGCTTGCCCATGATGATCGCCGTGCCGGTGTCCTGGCACATCGGCAGCACGCCGCCGGAGGAGATGGCCGCGTTGCGCAGCAGGTCCATCGCGACGAAGCGGTCGTTGCCCGACGCCTCGGGGTCGTCGATGATCTTGCGCAGCTGGGCCAGGTGCGACGGGCGCAGCAGGTGCTGGATGTCCCGGATCGCTTCCTTCGCGAGCAGCGTCAGCGTCTCGGGGGCGATCTGGAGGAACTTGCGGTCACCGGCCTCGATCAGCTTCACCCCGTCCGACGTGACGAGGCGGTACTCGGTCTCGGTGTCCTTCGCGAGCGGCAGGACGTCGGTGTACTCGAAAGTGGTGGGCACGGCGTACACAGCTCCAACGGTGTGCAGTTCGGATCTGGAAACCGTATACCCGGCACGTACCGGACGGGCGCGGGCCGAGGTGTGATCCCCGTCGTGGCGCGCACGCCCGTCAGACAGCGGAAGGCCGGGGCAGCCCCCGGCTGCCCCGACCTTCCTTGGTGTGCGAAACCCGACTCACGAGGGGCGTCGCGTGGCTCTGGTAACGCCCGACCGTGCCGTGAGTTGAGTCGCAAGTCAATACTGCCGGACGGGTGAGTTACGAGGCGTATGCCCGCAGCTTCGCCGCCCGCTCACCCTGGCGCAGCTTCGACATGACCTCGCGCTCGATCTGCCGCACCCGCTCCCGTGACAACCCGAACCGCTTGCCGATCTGGTCCAGCGTGCGCGGCTGGCCGTCCTCGAGGCCGTAGCGCAGCCGGATCACGGCCTGCTCGCGCGGTTCGAGGGTCGCGAGCACGCGGCGCAGGTCGTCCTGCAGCAGGCCGGAGATCACGGCGCTCTCGGCGTCGGTCGCGTCCGAGTCCTCGATGAAGTCACCGAGGGGAGCGTCCTCCTCCGTGCCGACCGGCATGTCCAGCGATACCGGGTCACGAGCGTGGTCGAGCAGGTCGACGACCTTGTCGACGGACAGGCCCGACTCCTTCGCGAGCTCCTCGTTCGTCGCCTCGCGGCCGAGCGTCTGGTGCAGGTCGCGCTTGATCCGCGCGAGCTTGTTCACCTGCTCGACGAGGTGGACGGGCAGGCGGATGGTGCGGCCCTGGTCGGCCATGCCGCGGGTGATGGCCTGGCGGATCCACCACGTCGCGTAGGTCGAGAACTTGAAGCCCTTGGTGTAGTCGAACTTCTCGACCGCGCGGATGAGACCGAGGTTGCCCTCCTGGATCAGGTCCAGCAGCGGCATGCCGCGGCCGGTGTAGCGCTTGGCCAGCGACACGACGAGGCGGAGGTTGGCCTTGAGCAGGTGGTCCTTGGCGCGGCGGCCGTCGCGGACGAGCTCCCCCAGCTCTTCGCGACGGGTCGGCGTGAGGCGCTTGGCCGTCTCCATGACGTGCTGCGCGAACACACCGGCCTCGATGCGCTTGGCGAGCTCCACCTCCTCCTCGGCGGTGAGCAGCGCGGTCTTGCCGATTCCGTTCAGGTAGACTCGAACGAGGTCGGCTGCTGGTCCCTGAGCGTCGAGGTCGTGGTCGACGACGACGGGCGTGTTCTCTCCGACTTCACGGTCGGAGATCCTCGTGACGGTCATGGATCTCCCTCCCCCTGCTGCGGGCGACGCTGCTGTCGGTCAGGACAGTCGCGCGTGGCGGTCAAGGCGGCGCGGCGCTGCGCCCTGGTGCCGGTTGCGGCGGGCCCGCTCGGGATCCCATCGCTAGCTGGCTGATACCTGGGTAACGAAGACGATTCCGAATTCGTTCCCGACTTCCTGACCTGAAGACGTCACCGCTGTCACAGCGGTTGCGCGACTAATCTGAGGATTGGCTGAGAACCGTTTAGTCACACCTCGATGAGCACGGTGAACGGACCGTCGTTCACGCTCCGTACCTTCATCTCGGCCCGGAAACGTCCCGTTTCGACCCGCGCGCCCATTTGGCGGAGTTCCTGCACGACGGCGTTCACCAAAGGTTCCGCGTGCTCGGGCCGGGCGGCCGCCGTCCAGGACGGACGGCGGCCCTTGCGCGTGTCTCCGTAGAGGGTGAACTGGCTGACGACCAGCAACGGAGCACCGGTGGACGCACACGACTGCTCGTCGTCGAGGATGCGCAGCCCATGCAGCTTCTGCGCCATTTTGCGGGCGTGCCCAGCCGTGTCGTCGTGGTGGACGCCGAGCAGCACCAGCAATCCCGGTTCGTCGATCGCGCCGACGATCTCGCCGCCGACTTCCACGCTCGCCTCTGTGACGCGTGCCACAACTGCTTTCACGCGGGAATCAACATTCCGTGCAGGACGAGATCACGAACGATCGGCAACGCCGCTTCTGCATCGATTTCTCCGTAAGCGAACTCGAGCAGTGCGAGCAGGTCCTCCAACGGCAACGCACCCGTGCACCCGGAGACGAGCTTGGCGGTCGCCTCGTCGACCTCGTGCTGCCAGCCCGGCCCGTCGGTGCGGTGCAACCGGGCGACCACCTTGCGCCAGCCGTCCTCACCCGGCTCGGACACCTCTTCGAGCAGCACGGTGTCGGCGACGCGGAACCGCCGGCTCAGCAGGTCCGGGTTCGCGCGCAGCCACGCGACGTTGTCGAGCCACCGCGCCGCCTCCGGGCCCAGCGGGTCGTCGTAGGCGTGGCGCAGGTCTTCACACACGACCTGGGAGTGCATCTCGTCGGTGCGCCGCAGCGTCACATACCCGAAACCGACCCCCTCGACCTGGTTCTCCTCGAACCAGTCCAGCCACGCCGCGGCCTTCCGGCGCCCTTCCGGACTGCGCGGGTCGACGCCCGCGTCCTTAAGCCACGTGCCGACGTACAGGGCCGGTTCGGCGATGTCGCGCTGCACGAACCACGCGTCGACGCCGCCGCGCGGCAGCCAGCCGGAGACGCGCTCCTCCCAGTCCTCGCCCTTGCGGTGCAGCCACGACGCCAGCAGCTGACCGGCGCCACCTTCGTTGAGGAACGCGGGCAGCTGCCGGATGACCAGCGCCGACGCGTCGTCGCCGCCGAGCCCGGAGTCCCGGTACACGTAGTCCACGCGCGGCGGGCCGACGACGAACGGCGGATTGCACACGACCTGGTCGAACCGCCGGTTGCGGACCGGCCCGAACCACTCGCCCTGCAACGTCTCGACGTCGAGCCCGTTGATGCGGAACGTGCCCTGCGCGAGCCTCAGCGCGCGCTCGGACAGGTCGGTGGCGGTGATGCGGTCGGCGTGGGTGCTCGCGTGCAGGGCCTGGACGCCGCAGCCGGTGCCCAGGTCCAGCAGCGTGCCGACCGGCGTGCGCTTGGTGGCGCGGGCGAGGCTGATGGACGCGTGGCCGACGCCGAGCACGTGGTCCTCGGGGACCGCTCCGCCGCGCAGGTCGGAGTCGAGGTCGGCGATGACCCACCAGTTGTCCTCGTACGGCCGGACGTCGAGACCGGCTTTCAGATCTTTCGTGAGGAGTTCGTTGGCGACGGCGTCGTCGATGTCCACTCCGGCGAGCGCCTTGCGGACGTCCTGCTCGGGTTCCTGGTCGCCCAGCAGGAACAGGCGGATCAGCGTGCCGAGCGTCCCGGCGTCCCTGCTGGCGCGGCGGGCGGGTTCGGGTTCGCCCCGGCCGAGCGCGGCGTGGGCCTGCGGGCCGAGGACGTCGACGACGCCGTCCGCAGTGTAGCAGGCGTTCTCGAACGCTTCGCGCAAACGGGCGCACAGGTCAACGGAAAGATCAGGGTGCACGGAGGTAGATGCTTTCACGCCGGCGAAATCAACGCGTGATCTGGAGGGCGATGGCCATCGCCAGGCGCTGTTCGGGGTCGTCGAGGGGGAGTGGGGTCACTTCCGCCATCTTCTGCATCCGGTACCGCAACGTGTTCGGGTGCACGTTGAGCTCGCGCGCCGCCGCCCGCACATCGCCCTGAGCCGCGAGCCAGGCCTTCAACGTCGCCGCGTACTGCGTCCCGTACTCGGCGTCGTACCGCAATATATTGGATATCGGTCCACGTGTCGGTAGACGTCCGGCTTCGGCCACGGCAGCGAGCCGTTGCAGCAGCACCTGCGCCCAAGCGTCGTCGTACACCACCGGTGTGCCGGTGGAAAGCGCGAGGCATTCATCGGCTTCCTGTCGCGAGGTGGGCAGCTGCGCGGCCTCCGCGGGCCCGCCGATCCCCGCCAGCACGGTGGCCTCCGCGGGCAGCTCGCGCACCAGCGACCGCACCCACGCGACGGCGTCGTCGGCCGCCGGGATCACCGTGTACAGGACGTTGCCGAACAAGGCGCTGCGCCCGGGCCTCGACCACCCGAAGCCCGCTGTCGCCCGTTGGAACGCGAGCACCGCCGCCCCGTGCTCACCTTCGCCCGCGTGGGCCTGCACCGCGATCACCCGCAGGTCGGCCGACGGCAGACCCAGCCGAGCGACGTCGGCGGACTCCGGCTGCTCCAGCAACCGGATCACGAGATCCGCCTCCGCCTGCCGTTCCAGATCCGTCGACGCCCGCGACCGCAACAGGTGCAACGCCGCTGTGCGCGCTCCGTCCACCAACGCCGCCGACCTGGCGGCATCGACCGGCCCGGTCACCTCGACCCACACGGACCCGAGCAGCTCCCGCCCGGCCCGGACCGCGGCGACCAGCCGGTTGCCGAGCTGCGGGGTCAGCTTGGGCACGAAGATCGGTTCGTCGGACGACGCCAGGTGCGTGAACACGCCGAACTCGTCGAGCGCCCGCCGAGCCTCCTCCGGGACACGACGGCCGAGGATCGTCTGCACCCGCACCGGGTCGACGTCCTCCTGCCGGTAGGAGTAGGCGAGCACGCGGGACTGCTGGTCCTCGATCGTCACCGGCCCGCCGACCACGCCCGCGATCACGTCGGCGAGACCGAACAGGTCGCCTGTGCGAGTGCCACCGTTGACGAGCGTCTGCGTGACGTTGGCGAGCTGGCTCCACGGCACCGAAGGGTCCACGAGCAGCACGGCCG
>Ga0070710_10000018_pt1 | contig 89685 bp, 161 predicted proteins | sample LARL52metaG_FD_65454 | JGI IMG/M metagenome (GOLD analysis project Ga0070710, IMG submission 65454) | Corn, switchgrass and miscanthus rhizosphere microbial communities from Kellogg Biological Station, Michigan, USA - LAR L5-2 metaG | ecosystem: Host-associated > Plants > Roots > Rhizosphere ...
CGCGCAGCTCGCAGCATGCGGAGCCCATCCTCACGAAAGCGCGCGTGCGGGTCACCTACGGCCCGCAATAGGCCAGCTTCGATGTCCTCGCGGCCGGCATAGGGGTCAGCGAACGTGCCGGCGATTGGATCGTATGCGATCGCGTTGATCGTGAAGTCTCGACGCGACAAATCCTGCTCGATGGTATCCAGGAACGTGACCGAGTCCGGCCGCCGGCCGTCGGAATAGGCGCCGTCCCCGCGGAAGGTCGTCACCTCGAACGGCTCCCCGTCCAGGATGATGCTCACGGTGCCGTGTTTGATCCCCGTCTCCACTACCCGGTCGAATAGCCCCACCACGGCGTCAGGACGGGCGTCGGTGGCGATGTCCCAGTCGTGGGGCACGCGGCCCATGATTGAGTCGCGGACTGCTCCACCGACCAGCCAGGCCTGGTATCCGGCGCGGCGCAGCCGATGGGAAATTTGAAGGACGTTTTCTGGGGGATGGATCATCGGATTGCCTCGGATATAAGGTCGACGCACAGCCGGTCGATGGCTTCGAAGTCGGGGGTCTTGGGCAGAGGGCTGGTTTTGGCGACCTCCTCAAGGTCCGCGTTCTCGCGCTCCGACCACTCGACGAGCTGCTCGTACGTCCAAGCCCCGGCACGAATGCTGAGCAGCTCGTCCGCGTCGGGTCGGCGTACGACCACCTTTCCTGTTTCGAGGATCTCTCGACACATGCGGACCAAGCGCACGAGGTGCATCGCGTGCTTGGTATCGAATCCGTGTTTGGCCTCGAGCTCCGCGCGCGCTGGGTTGCGACCTTTCTTCCAGGTCTGGAAGTTATCCCACTCCCGCTTCTTGCCCGCGTAACGCCGTTCCTTGTCCAGTAGTTCGATGAAGTTCTCGCTGAACCCGATGGTGCGCGCGGCGCCGCGCCAGAGTTCCTCACTGCTTGCCACCTGGATTTCGGCTAGGTGCTCGCTCATCTTCTGCAGAATCGCCTCGCGCACGTCGCGCTCAAGGTCGTCCAGGAAGTCAGCGCTCCAGCCGTCGAGCTTCTGGCGGATGCCGGCGTTGGCGGCGTCAAGCTGGTCCTGCGGTATGAGCGTACGCTCGGGAAGCGCGAATTCGGCGCGCGTCGGTGGCGCCGTCGGAGGACTGCGGAGCCACCGGTTGTGTCCTCTTATTCGGGACATCTGGGAAGCGGCATAACCGCTAAAGGTATGCTTGACGCGGCGCGAGATGAAGGCCTCGCGCGCCGCGAGCAGCCGTTCGCCGGCGGCCGACACCTGCAGCCGGTCGGCGTCATCGACGAACAAGATTTCAAGAATGTTCGGATTGGCCTGCGCTGCCAGTCCGATGAACTTGCGAAGGCAAAATATGGTGAGGTCAACCGGTACGTTGCACACTGCCTGCTCAAACCGATGCACGCCGCCGAGATAGTACTCGCGCGGTGCGATAGCCACGCCACGGAAGTCTTCGTCGCTCGACGGAAGCGACGTGCCATAGGCTTTACTGCCGTGGCGCGCCATGAAAATTGTGCGTTCGGGCAGCCAGGCGAGGTTGCCGTTGTAGAGCTTCCAGTCGAAGTTGTTCATGTTGCCATCAATTCCAAAAAGGGTCGTAGTACAGGTAGCTAAGCGCCACGGCGTCGGCGATTGGGTTCCTTAATCAGCCCAGCCCTAAAGGGGCAGAGCCTTTGAGAGATGAGCGCCGCGGAACACGCAGCTTCGTCTTCTCTTTCCTGCTTCGTCCGGTCGCCTCGAGCACGATCCCGTCCACAGGCTTCAGCGAGCGATTCGCACGCTGTTTCAAAACTTTTGCTGCATTCAGGTCAGCATGATCAACGTAGCCACAGGCAACACAGCAGAAGCGGTCAGCCTTTCGCGACGCAGCGTCAACGACGCCGCACGCAGAACACGTTTGCGAACTGTACTGCGCAGGGACTTCGACAAGCGTCCCGCCGCTCCACGCGAGTTTGTAGCGGAGCATGTTCGCAAACATCGACCAGCCCGCGCTAGCGATGCTGCGTGACAAGCTCCGATTCCGTTGCATCCCAGCGACCTGAAGTTTCTCAATCACCACGACCCCGTTCGACTTGGCTATCGTCGACGAGAGGTCGTGGAGAAAATGTTCGCGCTGGCGCCGCACTTTGCGGTGGATGCGCATGACACGGAGCTTGGCCTTCTCGCGGTTCTTGGATCCTTTCTTCTTTCTGGAAACGGCGCGCTGCGCATGGGCGAGGCGTTTCAAGGCGTGATCGTAGTGCTTTGGGTTCGGCGTGAGATTGCCGTCGGAATCAGCGAGCAGGTTCGTGATGCCGCGGTCGATCGCGAGGACTGGATGAGTTCGTGGCACTGGATCAGCGATCTGGACCTCGCAAACGATCGACGCAAACCATTGATCACCGTCACGCTTCAATGTGCAGGTTTTCGGCTTTCCTTCGATCGGTCGATGCATCACGGCGCGCAGATTTCCAAGTTTTGGAAAGCGAATATAATCACCGTTAAGTCTCCAGCATTTGGAGTGTGACTCAGTGAAACTTAGTGGCTCTCCTCCCCGCTTCTTCCAGCGCGGCTCACGGCAAATACGCTTGAAGCAACGCGACCAGGCCTTATCCAGTTCGACAAGAAACTGGGCAGCAACGTCACGTGGGACATCCGCCAGCCAAGGGAGAACCTTGCGGAGTTGAGTCAGTTCGTTGATCTGATCAAATGCTGTCGGATAATATTTATCCGTACGCGATAAACCGAGGAGCCGCTGCTCATTGGCTAGATTCCACAGGAATCGCAATGCGCTGTCCCATCGCGCAAGTCTCTGCTCTTGCGCTTGCGTCGGATAAATCCGAAAACTGAATGCCTTATGGATGATCATCGGCTAAGCTCACTGCGGCCCGCTCAAACGGGTCCAGCGCCCCGGTCGTGTCGCAGCGACGCGGGGTGCAACTCGTTCATAGCATGAGCGGCGGTCATCTGCCAACCGCAACAAGTTGCGTGGCGATTAGTTGTCGGAGCTGGCGCGCCGGAATCACCGGCCATCCGTGTTGCCACGGCCACACTTTCTTCCAGCCTTGTGGCGTGACAGTGAGCACCTGGTTCGGCGCTGGCGTTGCATCGCCAACCATCCAGCCAAGGCGAATGAGCGGACCCGCGTTTACGTCCGTCACGTTGAGCAATTCCGCCGCGCGTTTGCGGGTCAATCCGCGCTTGAAGGTTCGTTCGTGGGCCATCACCGCCACGATCAGCTCGAGAGCATAGGGCGTGATCCCATACGCGATCCGGCAGCGACGGTGCCGCGCTTGCACTGAGTTATCCGGGTCGTTCATGGCCCGCGCCAGCCTTGCTCGCGTAGCAGCCGGCCGACGTCCGGAGCCGTCCACCCGACGGGCTTCTCGACCTTACCGTCCTCCCGGACTCCACCGCCGAGCTTCGACATATTTGCGGCGTGAACAGCGCGCGCGAGCGGCTTCAGGTCCACGCCGAACTCGATGGCCGAACCTTGATGGATGTAGTTCATGTCGAGCCACGAATCGACGAGTGCCGGAAGGTCGACGTGTGCCTTACAGAGCTTGATCAGGAACATCACCTCGGATTCGAGCCTTGCGATCCAACCACGCTGCGCCCCGTCGTTGTCACCGGACTCCGCGAAGCATGCGGTGAGTTGCTCGAAGAATTCCTCAGCGGACAGGCGCAGCCGAAGCTTTACCCGCTCTTCGTCCGGAGTCAGCGGCGGTCCGGAGAAGCACGGGATCTTCATCGCGCTCTGAAACTCCCAGACCTGGCAGAACAGGTCGTCCGCCTGCCGGTTCAGGTGCAGCCGGGTCATCGTTTCCTGCAGCTCGGTCACCTGCTGGCGCAGGCGCGCATTCTCAGCCTCTAGCTCTTCAGTGGTCACTTGACATCCTTACCGCCGCAGGGCGGCGCGATCTTGTCAGCCATCCTCTTCACCCGGAGCGCTAAGTTGCGCAACTTTCGCATTTGATTCTGACCGTAGGCGAATGCCGGTCGTGCTTCCTGCATTTGGTAATAATCGATCTCGCGGCGAATGTGTCGGAGAATAGCTTCGTCGTTCGGAAGCGCGTCGCCAAGGCGCATTCGGCTTAGAATCGGGTGCCGCTCGTCGCACAGCTCCTGCAGCTTCAGACTCCGCCATAATGGGTCCGTGCTCATCAATCCCCCTTCGCTTCGGCGTCGGGGGCCTTTTCAGCTTTGTCCTTCCGCCACCGATGCCCACCCGCCACGCACCAAACGGCAACACGCTCGCCGCGCACGAAACACTCGGTCAGGGGGCGCGTTTTGCAGCCGTCTACGTTGCACACGGTGCCGGCTGGAGCTCGGCGACAGTGCGACGCCCCCGCCGTCTTCCATGGCAGGCCGCACTCGGGGCACGGCTTGTCCTCACCCGCGGGCACTGGATAGCTGACCATTGGACGGTTGTCGTCGGACATGGGGCTTACTTCACTCGCACAACGATGTCGCCGGCTGAGGATGCCGGAACATGCGCACCATCGACGACAATCGGCGGCCTCGCGCGAGCAACGTGAAACACGTGCGCGACGGTGTACTGGATTTCGTCCAGCTCCAGCGTCTCACCGATGCGCGGGACGCACTGGGCGCCATCAACAATAACTTCGCCGTCGAACCACCCTGAGTTGTCAGTGGCGCGTGAGTCGGCGTGCTGAACTAGATATCTCATGGAGATACTTTATCAGGTGCCGGCGTTGGGGGATTTCGTCGTTTGTTTTCGGGCGCGCTCTGCCGTTATCCAGTCGTGGTATCGACTTGAATATTCGTGGAAATTGACCTTTTCAAACGGGACTTGATTGGACCGCAGCAGCCGAGACCCTTCCTCAAGGTGCTCGCGGTCTTTGAGAGCGGCGGCGATGCGGTCGAGTGCGGAGCTGCACGACGGACAAGTGCACAGCTTGCGCCGCACGAAAGCAAGATCGTCTTCGAGAGTCGGGTTAGCCATTCGCAATCTCCAGCAGCACGTCAGCGTGGCAAATGTCGCCGCTTTTGCACCAACAGGCCAAGTTCTTGCCGGCAAGCTCGTGCCTCGCTTCCTCGGCACTCGGGACGCGGAATAGGGGCTCACTGACCTGCCCGAGCATGTTCTTTCGATAGTTCTCGACGGCTGTCCGACGCTGAATCTCAGTGGCCTCCGCGCCGAAACCCGCGCGGATGTCGACCACGTACGGGTTCCCCCACTTCGTGCCGCGGGTGACACACACCACGGGTAGGCCATTCGGGCTCGTGAGCTTTGAGCCGCGCGCTCGGCTGCGCTGTAGGCGCACTGGGGTAGGGTCAGCCACCGCTCACCTCCTTGCTGGTGGGGGCGTACTTGGCTTCCAGCGCGTTCGCTTGTTGCTCCAGCAGCGCGACCTCTCTAGCGAATGCCTCTTCACGAGCGCGATACTGGGCAATTCGCTTGTCCAGGTCTGCCCCGCTGAGATGCGCAGGACGCGGGCGTTTGCGCAGCAGCTCACACTCGCTGATGTCCTGTTGGCATTGCTGCCCAAGAGCGCGAGCGCTGCCGATGCGCATCTTGAGATGCTGCCACTCGACACCCGCTAGCCACCCTTCGAACTTTGTCGCTGCCCGGATGGCGGCGTCGCGGGCCTCAACAGCCGCCAGCGCGTCAAGGTAGTCCTGACCGCTCATGTGCACGCCGCGGTTTAGATGCACGTTGAGCAAGTCGCTTGAGAACTTCGCGGCACTCTCAATTTCAGCCATTGGTACTCCTAGGGTTGGGTGGGTCACTTGCTGGCCGCCCGCTTGACTGCACGAGCTTCGCGGCGCGCAATTATTCTCCGGGTGATGCGATCGTCCCAGGCCTCGTCATTCGGGCCATCTTTCCAGCAGCCGCTGCAAATCTCGAACTCGCCACGATGGCCAGGTCTATCCACCAAGAACGTTGTTTTAGCGCGATCCGTGGGTGTCCCACACGCGGCGCAGCGTAGCGGGCGCTTGCTCACTTCCGGGCTTTCCTTGCGAGCGTCTGATTGGGGCCACATAGTGTTTTCGCCAATCGCTCAGCCTTAGGCGGGATCTTGTTGAGCTTGTCGATGGCGCGAGCCTCGCCAAGGAACCACATTCTCGCCGCCTCAGCCTCTTCTGCCCGCCCGGTCCAATAGGAGGGCTGGAGACTTATCTTGGCGCAGCGCGCGAACTCCTCGCGTCTCTTGAGCAGCACCCTCGCGCAGTAGCGAAGGGTTCGGGGGTCGTAGGGCTTCATTTCGCCATCTCTCCGCGACACCATTCGGCAGCCGCTTCGAGGGCTTCCGCGTGCGATGCGCCTGCGAACGTCAGCCACTTCAGCCCGGAGTGCACCTCAACGCGATAGCTGCAAACGCGCAGGCTGGGTGCCCCCATTCGCCAAGCCTCAATCGCCTCCCAAGCCGCACTCTCGCGCGCCGCTAGCTCGAGGGCGTCGCGAATGACATTGAACCAGCCGACCTGACCGAACCTGGCCTGTGCCGCGTCCAGCGCCACCAGCGCCTCTTTGAGTTGCGCGCTCACGGCTGCTCCTTTGCTGGAGCGCTGAGGGGCTCGCACGGTGGGCTTCATTGGTTTCTCAATTGGCAACAGACGCATGCGCAGATCGAATCGACGTTGCCAGCCTAGTGCGCCGCGAACGGGTAGCTTGTCGGTCCAATTCCAGAGAAACTCAGCGACGTCCTTCACTGCTTTCCCTCGCTACCCAGCTCTTGGGGTGCTGGTGGGTCCAGACCGGCCACCAGCCGATCATCTCCGGCGAGCATGCTGTAATAGGCGTCGCGCCCTCCTTCGTCCCACGGCAACTCAGCAAGGCGTTCGCGTTCGGCGGTGACCCACGGGTCCAACTCGCGCACTGGCGCCAGAGTCGGCAACATGAGCAAGCGCGCGCCTTCCAGCAAGTGCGGACGTTCACGCTCCAGTTCCGCCACTCTCCCCTCCGCTGCCTCGGCTCGGGAGGTGGCGGCGGTGAGGGTCTTCTGCAATTGCTCCCACTCGTAAAGCGTGTCGGACTTCGCCCGCTTAGTCGTTGCGAGTTCGCCCTTCAGCCCCTCCACCTTCGCCAGCGCCTCGTCTCGCTCCTTGATAGCGCGATTGCGGGCCTCCTCCGCGCGCCTCAGGTCTGCTCGCCACCGGAGCGCGCAGTCTTCGCAGAGGTGTTCCGTGCATGGCGCCTCGTCACCGTTTCGCCCGCACAGGTGGCAGCCTGGCGAGGCGTCGTCCTCCGCTTGCTCTAGGCGTCTCTGGAGTTCCGCGACCTTCGCCAGCGCCGTATCTCTCGCCTCTGCCAGGCTTGCGTTCGCGGATAGGGCGGCGTCGCGCTCCAGGTTTGCGTTGGTGACGTGCCCGCGAACGGCCTCTAGTTGGGCTACAACTCGGCCTTCCGCGTTTTGAGCAGCGTTGAGCTCCTCTTTGAGTTGTTCGACGCGGGCTAGGGCTTCGTCATGTGCAGCAGCCAGCAGTGCCAGCTGATGCTCGCATTGGTATTGGTGACACTCGGCGCGCGCCAAGGCCCCGTCTCCACGTCGGAGCATGGGGCAGTCCGTGCGCCCGCAGCCTCCGCACGTGGCCGCTTCCGGGGCTGGTGGCTCTGACGGGGCAGCGTCCGCCTTGTCGTCGTTGTCTGCGATTTCGACATCGACTAGCGCATGGTTGTATCCAGCAATGAAACCTCGTCGCTGGAACAGACTGGCGATGTCCAGCGGGAGGCCACGCCACGCGGTTTCACCGTCGAGTTCGCCGCGCTTAGTAGGAGGCTCTACCGGTGGCTCGGCAATGGGGGCGGGCTCCACGTGGATTCTGTGCGGCCCAGCGTGCCCTGCTCGGAGGTGGCATCCGTAGGTGCCGCCCGAAGCGCCAACTGAGGACCGACATGGCTCCGCCGCGCCCTCTCGGCTACCAAGCGCTGGCTCGCTTTCGTTTCGGACCTGAGCAAAGCTCACGCCGTCCAGCGTCTCCAGGTAGTCGGCGCATGCTCGAGCCTTCGCCGCTTCGGTTGAGTGAGCAACGACGACGCGCTGATTAATGCTCTCGAAAAACGCGCTCACCTCGTAGCGAAAGCTGATGAGCGGCTCGCTTGCTTCGTCCGCCCAGCGCGCAGGCTCGGCCGGTGGCTCGGCAATGGGGGTGGCTTCGGGTAGCCATTGCCCGCACGCGCGACACCATGGCCCCATGCTTGATGGGTTCGGTTCGGCGCATTTGCAACGCACGGCACCGGCCCTAAACCCTTGCCCCTCTCGGCTACCAGGCGCTGGCTCGGGTGGGGCTCCTTCTGCCCACCTGCGCCCAGCGTCGGACGGGTGGTTGCGCCCCTCTGGCTCGGTCGACGGCTCAACCGTGAACCTGTCGATACCCAAAACCTTGCAGCGCGCGCAGTCGGCCCCCGTTGTCGTGGCCGCAAGCTGGCAAGTATGCACCGTCTCGCTTGTATTTCGTTTATCAGACGCTTGTTCTGTATAAACGTTCCCGGCAATGGGAGCGGGTACATTGGGACACGTCCCTGGTGGACACGGTACTCCGCCACTCGTGATGTCAGAGCAGTAGCAAGCGGGTGGGTATCCTATCCGCCCCTCCCGCTGATGCTCAGCCAGCCCCTCGAAAAATGGTTTCGCGGTGATCGGGGGTGACTTCTCTTGCCCAACCTCCAACGCCTTGAAGGCCCATGTAGGGTGCACGTATTCCAAGTTGCACGCGCGCTTGACCGCGGTCGTTTCAGAAAATGGCCCATCGTACAGGGACCAGTTCATGTCCGAGCCACCACGGCGAGCGTATACGTTCCAGCGCTCGTCGGTGTCTGCGGGCGCGGCGGCTGCGGTGTGCCGCTCGTCGAGGATGGCCGCAGTGAGGCTAAGGAGCGCGCTCTGTATCAGGGTCGCGCCGCACCCGTCAGCTACCCGCGTGGCTACTTCGAAGCATTCGCGCCCAAACTTCGGGAGTGGGGGCTTCTCTGATTTCGTTGAGTCAGTCATCGTGGCTTCGCTTTCGTGAGTGTGCGCTGACATAGGACAATCGCGTGGCACAGTTTCTCTTCTGTGAGCGTGCTGATCCCGCCAGGGAACAGCCGAGCAAAGAACGCTTGCTGCTTCTCCGTGCACTCAGCCAAAAGCAGGGCGCACTCGTCGCGCAAGGCCTTGAGCTTGATGTCGTCGACGGTTCGGATCGCAACCATTCACCCCTCGCCTTCTGCCGCACTCGGCTTTGCCGCTCGGTACCAAGACCGCCAAATCGGATAACCGAGAAACAGCGCGCAACCGGTCAGGGCGGCGTACGAGTGGTGCGCCACGAAGTACGCGACCCAGAGCAATTCCTTGCCAGCGAAGTACACGCGCGACCAACGCCAACAGTGAACCTCTGGCGTCGCTAACTTCGCTTGGCGTTCGACCAAGCGATCGGACACTTGCCCGTGCATGAACGAGAGCCAAACCGCGCCGACGCCCAGCCATTCCGCCGCGTGGTTTCCGCCAATGACTGCAACCAGAGACAGGACGGAGAGAGCGAAGACGGACTCGAGTTGCCAGGTCCTCACGCTCCACCCTCCGGCTTCTCTGCCGCCCGGAGAGCTAGGAGGGCGTCAAGCTTCACCCATGCCTCAAAGCAACCGAGCTTATAGCCGACGCCTGCGTTTGAACCGTACCCGTCGTACGTGAGGATTGTCTTATCCCTGACCGAGGAGACAGCATCGACCAGTTGCTGAGCGGCTGCCGTGGAGAGCCCGGAGGCGGCTTTGGCGGCTGCTAGCTGGGATTCGGCGGACTGGAGCGCGACGCGAATGGAGTCGCGCGCGTTCCGTAATTCGCTTTGAGAATAAAGACTCGGTCCGTCGTCCGCGAAGTACGTGGCAAGCGTTTCCAGGGCACACTCGCAGTCCATAGGGACCGTTGCGGGTTGCGCGGCCAGCACGGGAACCCCGTAGACAACTCCACATGCGAAGGCGTGCCGGAATATCTCTCGCGCTTGATCCCCGCTGAATGCACTGTTTTTAAAAGCTTGCTCGACGGCCTCCTCGTTGCTCGGCGCCACACTAGACAGTGGCGACATGTCCCGCGGCGGGACAGCGCAGTATGGGTTTGCCGGCTCCGGCAGGGCACTAATTAGCTCTACGCTGCGCTTTCGCTCGGCCGCCGCCATCTCAGCGATGCCGCTGGCGAACTCGGCCGCGAACGCCCGCGTCATCTTCAGGGCGACCGCGTTGTCTCCGGCAAACTCGCTCGCCGTTTTTGCTAGTAGTTTGCCTGTGCCCTCCAGAGCCAGGGCGAGCCAATGCGCTTCGGCCGCCCTGTGCACAGGGCTCTCCTTGTCGAGCGCAGCGTCATACCCCTCACGCCAAGAGGCGGCCTTCGCCTCTGCTAGCTCGAGGCGGAGACGGTCCAGCGTCAGCGCCATGCAATCGTCAGCGCCAACGGGGTGCCAATTTCTGGCGCATGGCCCTTTCGGGCTGATGGCGCATGGCATTCGGGTGGCGATGGGGCTCCCGCAATCAGGGCAATGGTCGGTCATGAATTACCTTTAGCGAACCGGCGCGCGCGCTTGGCTGCCCAGGTTACGGATGCCAGGATGGTCCCGTCGTCGCGGGCGATGGCTCGGTCGTAGCTCGCTCGGCAGTCGTCGCACCACCCGATTACGGAGCGCTTCCTGCCGCAGATAGCGCAGACCTTGCGACCGCGTCCCAGCTTCGGAGTGAGGCCGCTCACGCTACCACCTTCACCAGTCGCGCCGTTTCAACCAACGCCGCTTGATGCTCTACTGCATTCATCTCAGCTCCTATGTGGACCAGTGCCACGGCGGTGTTCAGGTACGCGGCGAGCCGGTTGCCTGATTGGAGTTTTGCGAGCGCGAAGGTCAGGTCTTTCTCGGCGTCTCGGAGGCGGGAGTGCTTCATGGTTTCTCCTTATCGCGAGCGAGGTAGCCGGCTTTCCACGACGGCCCGGCGAGCTTGATTTGCTCAAGCTCAGGGATGGCTTCCCACGCCCGCTCGGCTCGTTCCTCTGGTGAGAGCGGAGGAGCTGAGACGGGTTCCGTCGCTTCGTCTTCTTGGCCCCGCGTTTTCGCGCAAAGCTCGATTGCGGCATCTAGCCCATGCTTCTGGATGAGTCGCAGAGCCGTTGAATAGGCGACGCCATAGTTATCGCGCAGCCGTTTCGCGTCCTTATTAAGGCTCATTCTTCCTCGAAAAGCAGCTCAAGTTCGCCGACGTCACCGTCGACCTCGTCACATCGCCACTCGCAGTCGCCGCGCTTGATCATTGCCCGCGCCTTGGCTTCCGAAGAGGCTTCCACGTTGCACGTCACCGACACGGTCGCTGTGCCGCCAAACGTGAACACCTTCTTGCCCTCGGCGCTCACGTCTGCACCACGGGAGGCGATGGCACCGCTTCGCGATAATGCGTCACATTCGAAATTGACCACCCGTGCGCGCCGTCGCGCCAGTCAGCTTCGGTCTCGGCGTCCCAAACGATGGCATCGGTGAAAATGTCGTAGGTGTCGTCGCTGAGCGGGACAGCGAACAGGTAGATTTGCCCTTCCTTGATTGGGGTAGCGTCGTCGAAAAAGAACGGCTTCCACTCCCCCGCAGCCCGTAGGCTTCGAAGCTCTGCCAGTAGCGACTCGAAGCTGTTGCGCATAGCGACGATGAGCGCCGCGTCCGCCTCAAGCCAGACGATTGCCTCATCGTCAGCGGTTAACCCGAGCAGACTGCCTTGACCGTCAGCATCGCTGATAAGGCTAGGCTCGTCCTGGATTGGGCGCCGCCACGGCCCAGGCGTAGCAGCTCGAGCCACTTGCTCAAGGGCGTCCAGGTCTAGCGGGGTGGGGTCAGTCAGGTCAGGCATTGGCCCCTCGGATGCGCTGAAGGCTGGCAATGGGCGACTCTGTTCGGCCCGTGGCTCCCTTCGCGATGCTCAGCGACTCGCCGAACCTGGCAATCGCGCGGGCCACATACTCGGGCAGGTACACCTCGATCGCCGCATCGCCACGTTCGAACTCTTCAGCTTCACGCAGCTGCGGGTGTTGCGCGAAGACAGCCTCTGACAGCTCGCGCCAGAGCGCCTTGTCCGCGAATTCGTGGGTCCAGATTGAGCTGCCTCTCACGTGCTCCGCTAGCTCGTGCATGTCGCCGAATCCACCCGCTTTCAGCAGAACGCCGGTTGTCAGCGAGAGCACGATTTCGGTCGGGAACGTTTTCGGGTCAGGCATCATTAGCTCACTTTCGGATAGCAACAACGCATCGGGCATGTGCAGCGCCGGTATCGGCAAACGGGGCAAATCACAGCAGCGGCTCCACAGGATTCTTCACGTCTCGAATCCAATCCAGCACGCAAGCGACGGTCATCTCAGGCGTCCCATGGGGCTCCCTCTTCCCGAGGGCGAAGTGCAGCGAGTCAATCAGCTCGCAGAGCCGCACGACGCGGGCTTCGAGCTTTGCGGTGTAGTCGGCTGATTCGCGCTTCGCGTTATGCTCAGCGGTGGCGAGGGCCTTTGCGATGGCGTCCAGCGAGCGGACGAAGTCACCTGTTTCTGCCGCTACACCAGTCTCAATCCATTGGCGCGCCCACGCTCGCGGCGTGGACACCCACGGGCTTCTAGCGAACAGCGCCACAGCTCGGTGATCTCGCGTCACCACTGGCTCGGCTTCTGAGGATTCGGTCACAGCGACCCCGCCACATAAACCTGGTGCTGCGTCGCGAGCCGAGTATCAGGGATGCGCCGAATCTCCCCAAGTTCTTCGAGCCGGTCAACGCAGGCGAGCATCGCCCAAGAGCTCCCGCCGCAGCCCTCCCAAAGCTTTTCCATTTGGACGGCGCCAGCAATGGCGAGCAGACGCTTGGCATTGTCGCGGATTTTCAAGAACATCACCTGGCCCGCTTCGGTGAAGACTGCTGAGCGTTCGGTGGCGTAGGAGTAGCTCACGTGTAGTGTCCCTTCGCTTGTTCACGAGCGGCGTTTAGCTCGACCAATAGAACCCCACCCACCCCACCGGGGCGTCCAACCAACGCCGCTGGAGAGCATCCCCCGCGGCGCTTTCCGGCTGTCACCATCCCAGCTGCCGGTCCGATGGAATGGGTGGGAGAGTTTGCTTTCACCGGGCGTTGCCCTTGGTGTCGACTCGGACGCTGCGGCCCGAGCTCATGTCGAACACACCGATGGTGGGCTCCAGAGCGCGTCTGAAGTCGGGCGAAAGCTGCACCGCGGAGCCAGGCCCGGTGACGAGCTGCATCCTACGCAGGTCGGCGAGCGCCTGCCCGACTGTGCCTGAGCCGCGCGAGACGCCGAGCGCATCCGCAATGTCTGCGCTCGACACGGGATGATGGAGTGGCCGAAGGTACCGAAGCACGCGTTCGGCGCCACCGCCGAGCTTTTGGCACCAGAAGAGGAAGAGCGCCTGCCCGGCGGGTAGCGCCGCATACTCGCCTAGCGCTTCGAGCCCCGCCCCATTGATTGTAACAGCAGAGCCAGGGCCGTTGATGAGGCCGTCGCGACGCAGGTCCGCCAGTCCTTGACCAATGGTTCCCGAGCCCTTGCTCACACCAAGCCAGAACGCGAGTTGCGCGGAACTCAACGGGCGAGCGAGCTGAGCGAGCGCAACAAGGATCTTGCGCTGCGTCTTTGTGAGGCCTTCGGACTGCGCCTCGGCGTCCACCACGGCGAGCGGCTTCTGTTTTCGTGCCTTGGGCATAGGCTTCGCGAATGGCGCAGGAAACTCGATACCCGAGTCATCACGGAGCAAGTTTTTCTTGTCGCCCGTCAGCCGCAGCGCAGCCGCTACCACCTGGCAGGCCCGCCCGAGTTCATCGAAGGCGTGAGCCAGAACCTCTTCGTGCTCCGTGCTCATTACGGGATCGTCACCCCGAGCGCCTTACGCGCCCGTGCTGTGCTCGTGAGGCGAATGGGTCTCCCCTCGCCCTTCAGCCATCCCTTGCGCACTAGGGGAGCGGTGTCGGGGGTGCCGCTGCACTTGCCTTCGAGTTCGAGACGGAGCGGCCCGAAGCCAAAGGCTCTCTCGTGCGAGAGAACCCAAAGCATGGCCGAAAGCTGTTCCGCGCTGATGCCGAGTTCGTCCTTCACGGCAGCGGAGCGAAACCCTCCCACCTCGCACCGGCATGGGCGAAGGCGCCCATCGTCTCGGCCGTCAAACAACGCGTTGAGCACCGAGGAATTCACCGGCTTTTTCTGCTCACACTTCGGGCACACGAGCTCCCATCGACGGTGGCTATCCACCGCGGCGAGCGGGCGAGTGATTCGGTAACCGAGCACCTCTCCGCCGGCATAGTTCACGTACTCAAGCTTCCGGACTGGCGCGTAGCGGGAGCCGGGGACGATTGCTGTGCGTCGGGAGTCGTAGCGGGCGGTGGCGCTCATAGTGAACTCCGCGGGTAACCTGTTGTCATTTGACCACCGCAGGCAAGTGAAATTCTCGGTAAGTCGGTGGGCCAACGAGCTTCTGCAACAGCTCAGAGAACTCATCGCGCAACGCCCACGCGTCATTGGGACGGCGCCCAGGCGCAATCATCAGGCATCCTCCTAGGAAATTGCGAAATCGCACCGGTGCCGCATGCAGACCGACTAGCGCCAAGCCAACTCGTGCCCACATGTACACGTCCGTCGCGGCGGTTACGGGTTGCTTGGTGAGCACCTCTGGCGGGTACCAGTGCCGGTAGTCAACACTGATCGCGCGCACGACGCCCTTCCCAAGCGGTGCCGCGCAGCCCCAGCCAATGAGCTTCGCCCCGTGCTCGGTCGGGTGGACCATCACGTGCTCGGGTAGGATCGCGCCGTGCACGTATCCGAGCTGGTGGACGTGACCAAGCCCCTCAAGCATTCGCTTGAGCATCCACGCCGCGTCTCGGAAGTCGATGTAGTTCGGGTAGGCGTCGATCACCTGCCGGAGTGAGACGTGCTCCGGATAGAACGGGATGACATTCACACGACGGACGGTCTTGGTTGCTCCGTGCAGGGTGAATGAGCCGTGTAGCGTGGGCAGGTAGCGCGCGTGGTTGTGCCCCTTGGACTTCTCGTTCAGCGCCTTGAGCACCGCGGCCTCGTTCTCCACGAGATCGTTGTCGCTTGGGTGCTGCGCGATCTTGACGACGGCCGCGCCGACGCCGACTTGACCGACGTAAAGATCGCATATGTCGCCCTTGCATAGTTCGCGCTCGATCGCGATCGTCTGCCGACCGACCTTGATCGTGACCGGTGTGAACGCTGGCTTAGCCGCCGGCGCAACGGTCTTCGTCCCGTAGATCCCGATCCGGATCCGTTCCTCCGCCTCGGCGTGGAGCGCTCCGAGCCGGGTGAAGGCGTCTTTCGCTACCTGCGAGGCGCTCGGATCCGATGCAAATCGGTCAGGGTGTACCGCGGCCGCCATGCGCCGGAAGAGAACGCCAAGGGACGCGCAGGGCACACCGAATAGCTCCTCCGGCGTGGCCGAGTCTCGAATTTTAGACGCTTGTTCTTTGAGTGCTGTTACGTCCATTGGCTTCGCTTTCGCTTGTCGCCCGTCTTCGGGCCCCAGGATGTGAGCGTGACTGGCGCGCCGAGTTCGCTCTGGATGATATCGAGCAGCTCGGCGTCGTTGTGAAACCGCAGACGGTGGTACACGGGGCGGCACGTCGCGAGGTAGGAGGCATCCGGCCGGAATGCCGTCGTGTAGTTCAAGCACACGTGTTCCGGGATGCGATCCATATGGGTCACCGCGATCTCATCCACTCCAGCCACGCAACGAATGGCGTAGGTCAAAGCCGGAAAGTCGAGCTCACCCGTTCGGAACTTTCCCTGGAACCCATCGTCGCCGTTGTGTGGCTCGGGGAACTTGAGACCGGACTCCGTCACCATCGGACCGGCGCCGTGGCGAGTCATGTAGGAGCGCAGCACGCCGATGCGGCGGACGCTCGACACGTTCGGTAGAGCCTCTGCGATCAGAGTCTCGGCGTTCTCGAAAGTTGTCTTCGTCCAGGTATTGTGGGGCGCAAATCCGAAATCCTGATCCAGCAACACGCCCTGCGCGCCCTCAAAGATGACCGTGCCGTCACGCTCTAAGATCTTGCGGGTCTCCTCGCCGTCGACGATGCGTAGCTTGGAAGCGAGATCGATCCAGTGTTGGACGTGCGGTTCGCGATAGTGCTCAGCGGCAGAAAACTGCGCGATATAATTTTGCCGCAAGACGTCTAGCTTTGCGTCCAGAAGCTTGGGGTTCCCTAGATCGCGCACGCGAATGGCGCTGTCTGGATGCGCCTCGAAACAGGCAGCGGTCTCGCCGATTCCCATGCCACACGTCCCATGCTTGGCTTCGCCCCGCGCCTCTTCGCGCCAGCGATTGGCCATCATATGCCAGTGCGTCGTGACGAGTGCGTCTCCGTCGATCGTCATGCGCTCGTAGGCGTCGGTGACGCCGATCTCGCGAAGAGCTTTCTCTTCGTTAATCAGTGTCGTCGGGTTAACGAGCATGAAGCGGCTGAGATGTGTGCGCGCGCCATTGAACGTACCGCTTCCGAACTGCGCGAAGGTGTGGCGGCGACCGTCATCCTCAATAACTGTATGCGCGGCCTGTCCACCACCGTTGAAGCGAATCACCGTGTGCGCCTGGGTTTCGCGCGCCAAATACGCGCAACTGGTGCCTTTTCCTTCGTCGCCGAAACCTAAACCGACCACGATTTTTACTCTGCTTCCCATCACTGCACCGTTCCAAGTAGCTACGCAGAGGCGCCAGCGTAGCGCCCCTGCGTAGGCTGAGTTCAGATCCGCGCGCTCTTGTCGCTCTTCACGAGCGACTCAGGCAGCGAACCAGTGCCAGTCACCGCGAGCGAGGTGCTCTTGGCGAGGCCGTCGAGGCCGGAGACGACAGCGCTCGCCACCGATGCCGAAGCGCCAGCAGAAGCGAGATCGTCACCCATCGTGTGGAGGTCGGTGGTCCCTTCCACGAGTCCAATCGCGACGCCGATCGTCTCGCAGACCGCCTCTGGGTTGTCGAGCGTGATCACGTTTTGCGGACCGAGCAACCCGCCCCACAAGCCCTTGAACTCGTGCTTGTGGCTCGTGTTGCCCGGAGTCAGGAAGAACACGTGGTAGCGCTCCTGGCACTCCGCGATCATCTCTTCCACGGTCAGGTCAGACTGAACCGTGTCACCAAAGATGCGCGCGATTTCCTCCTTGGAGCTCTTCGGATACGGCTTTTCGTCGCCGATTACGAACAAGAAGCCCTTGCGATTACGCTTCTCCCAAGCGTCGGACACAGTGTGCCGAGCGAAAAAGTAGAAGACGTTCTGGTAGGACTCCCGCGGTTCGCCACCGCCGCCGTTGCCTTCGAGGTAAAGCTTCGTCAGATCGTCGTCCATCTCGATGCCGGACTCAAACTGTCCGACTTGGAGCGGGGCCTGGTCCGAATAGAAGTCGCCCACGGCGCCAAACAAGATCTGCGGATCTTGCACGTATCCCTTCCGTAGTAGAAGCCCCATCAGGTTTGGGATCTTCTTCTGCAGCGTGACGGGCACGCCGCCCATGGATCCCGTCACATCAAAGATGACGCCGATCGGGACGGATTGCGGGTGGTCGGCGCTGTCACGAGCTTCGCGCGTGACGCCCTTCGGGTCGAGAGAGCTGTGCGTTTTTGCCGCCGCCTTGCCCTTCGAGATGTCGTCGGTATGCGCGAACGTCGGCACGCCGCGCGCTACGCGGTCTGCCGCTCGGGACTTGTAGTGGTCGTCGGAATAGCTTGAGCCACCCATTTTTACTGTGCGCTTTCTACCGGCGTGGCCGGCTCTAATGTTTTGTGCTGTTGTTCATTCGAATCGCCGCAGAAGTGGACGACGGGAGGCTGAGGGGAGCAGCCCGCAGCCGTCGCCCGCTTCCACGGCGGTTCACTCGTCTGTTGCCGTGGTCTCCTGGCGCGTTGCGGCCGCCGAACGCTCCACTTCCCAGTCTCGGAACGGCCTGTTCCATTGAGCGCGCCGCGCCAGCTCTTCCTGACGCTTCACCCGATCGCCAAAACACTCATCGCACAGCCGGACTTCGCGGTAGGAGGCCTGCCGGCGCACCGCATCCGCCTTCCGTTGTCGGCATTGGGAGCAGCGCGGCGGTTCGACTATTTTCGTGCTCTGGTAACGGCGAAGCTTCGGGCGCAGATGCGCGCAGTCAACCGACTCGCAGAGGCCAGGCATGAAGCCGTGCGCGCAGCGCTTGCCGCGGAATGCTTCGGTCATGGGTATTCCCCGGACTGTGGATCGAATTCCCCAATCGTCGCGGTCCCGTCAATCTCGCGCATGGCCCCATATTTGAACGAAAGATTGTACAGTGCGGCTAGCGCTTCTCGCCGATGCGGCCCAGGCGCCATCAGATCATGAAGTTCCAGCAGCGCATCTCGCTTCGCCGTAGCCAATTCGGACCGGAGCACATGGACGGCGACGCGCTTGCATTCCAGCTCATAATGCCGACTGAAGCGCGCGCCGCATGACATCTTGTCTACTCGTGCGGCTCGCGTTTTGCGCTCCACGGCCAGTGGTAATCGACAGTCCGGGCATGTTTCAGCGGTCGCTGTCACTTGACCACCTTTCGTGCGAGCTTCGGGGCACTCACCAGGATTTCGCCGACTGCCCCGCGTTTGGCACCGTTCGAGTTCACGTTGCGGCGCGCCGAGACTTCCTCAACCAGCCAGCCGCGTCTACCGAAGATGCGCCTCGACTCGGGCGTGTCGGAGTTCGATAGCAGTGCGCGAGCGCCTCGCTTGACTACCGACGCCATGCAGTCGGCTAGTCGCTCGTGGTCTGCGACCTCGAAACCGTCAGCGCCGTAGGCGGTGAAGTTGGCAGTGATGGACGCGGGGAGATAGGGGCTGTCAAAATAAGTGAAGTCTCCGACGCCGGCCTTTTGCACGGAGCGTTCGAAGTCATCGCAGACAATCTCGACACCTTGGAGCGCTCGCGAGGCTGCCCTGATGGCCGGAGCGTTCACGATGGTCGGCTTCTTCGCGTGATGGCCCCAAGGGGTATTCATCATCCCATCTTGGTTCTCGCGCCATATGCCATTGAAACACGCCTTTAGCAGGTAGATGAAGCGTGCAGCGCCGGCTGGCCCGACCTGTCCGCCGCTACGCTGCTGATAGTAGTGCGCCTCCGAGTGCTTCGCGTCGTGTGAATGAAGATGCGTGATAACAGACGCTGGCTTGTCCCGGACTTGGATCAGCATATTGATCAGTGAAGCATTGTTATCCCCGAGCACCGCGCGCTTGAATCGGCCCTCGTTCGCCAAGGCGAAGAAGACTGCCGCGCCCCCGCAGAAAGGCTCGTAGTACGTGTCGATCTTGGCAGGAATACGCGGAAGGATCTCCGGTAGCAATTGCCTTTTCCCGCCGAGGTACTTGGTCAGCGGTGCGGCTTTGGTTTCGATCGCGAGTGTGCTCATTTGGATTCGTTCTCTTGCTTGTGCAGGCGCGCATGAGCAGCGCAGTAGTCCTGATCGGGCCCAACGCTAACCGAGCACTTGTGACACGTTGGTCTATCACAACTGGCTCGCGACTTGGCGAACCAATCGGCGACCGTTACAGTTTGCGTGACACCACATCCGGAGCCAGCACCAGGATCGCGCTGACTGATCGTGATGCTCCCGCCTTCCACGCCCCAAACGTAGAACAGCAAGTTGTGCTCACGATGCAGCCGCGCATCGCCGCGCTTCGGCGGGTCGTTACGCTCAACCGGATAGTCGCACAATTTCCCAGCGTGATTGGAGCAGCCCGGCGTCGAGCACTTCCTGTGCGGTATGCGCCCGCACGCGATTCCGATCGGTCGCCCGTCTCTGTCGTGGATAGTCTGACTAAACCTAGGCATCAGGCAGTCCTCCGTTCGCTCCGAAGCTCACCAAGCACTGAACGCGACAGCTCCGTGGAGCTCCAGCGCGCGAGCGTATGCCCAGCGATCGGTCCGACCTTTTTGCTCCTGAGCCAACCGCGATTGATCAAATCGTAGCCCTTCGGCGCTGCGCCAAGGAACCGCCTCAGCTCCGCATGCGTCGGCCCATAGCCGAACACCACTTCATGGCTCATCACGGCAACAACAACCCGAAGTTCCGCGGGTGCAATACCGAGCCTGCGCCGCGTATCTGTCGAGTGGCCGGGCGTGGCATGCTCGTCGCTCATGCGGCCTGCCTGCGGGTGGCGGCTCGTCGCGTCTTCTGCTCGCGGGCGAAGTAGGCGAGGTGGCGCCGGCAACGGACGCGGCCGGGTAGCGCTGGGACGCTACAGCTGGTGCACAAGCCGCGCGCTCGCTGCTGGTCACGCCGAGCTTTTGCGTATGCAGCAGCGCTCATCGCTTGGTCGCTCAAGCTGCCTCCTGAGTCGGCAGCTCAATTCGAGCGTCCGCCAATGCGATAACCTCATCCGAGTGAGAGATAAAGACCATTCTGTCCGCGCCGGTGAACTCGATCGCGCGTCGACACATCGCCACCCACGCGCGAGCGTTCTCTGGGTCACACGCTGACGCCGACTCGTCACGGACCAGTGTGGGACGATCGAATCCAGCTCGCCTGCATGCCAACATCAGCATCGCGAACCCGACCGCTTCACCCAGCAGCGCGCGCTCTCCGCCGCTGTGCTCGCGGATCTCCTTATCAGTCCCGCGAACGTTGTCGATCACCTGGATTCGGCATTCGTCCACCAGCTTATGCCCGGTCGAGTCGATGCGCTGGGTGTCCACCGACACCGTAAAGCGCGGACCGTGGCAATTGAGGAGAAGATCATTGATCAGCTCAGTGAGCTCGGGTCCGGCCGAGTCAACCTCAGCGCTCTGCAGGCCGGTCCGCCCGAAGTCGAGCGCGAGCCGCGTCCAGTCCGCCAGGTCGGCCTCAATTCGGGCCCGGTCAGCCTCCAAGCCAGCGACCTTGGCGTCGACCGCCATCGCGTCAGCGAGCCGCTGGCGAGCCACGGCGACGGCCCCGTGAGCCTCCCTGGATTGGCGCTCCCAGTTCGCGGCTGACTGCCGGAAAGCCTCCACCCATGGCGGCGGCGGGGGTGTACTCGGCTCCTGCGCAACCGAGTCCAATTGAGCAAGGCGATCAAGCTCGGCTCGGGCGGTCACCAGTTGCGGCTCGAGTTCGGCGATCCGCGCGTGCGCGGCCACCAAGTGGTCGTATTTGGCCACTAGCGGGACCAGTTCGGCCCGTCGCGCCGATGCCGCCTGAATCTTTGCTTCGATGGCGCTGCGGGCAGGCGGTTCCTCTTGGTTCCGGCGGGTTTGCTCCGCTATCTTGCGGGCCACGATTGCGGCTTGCATGGATCGCTCTAGACCGAGATCGATTGAGAGATCGGAGAGCGTGACTTCAGCCGCATCGCGCACCGACAGCGCTGTGGCCTCGGCGTCCGTTGCGGCTGCCAACTCAGAGCGAGCGGTTGCCATCTCTGGCGCGCGAGCCGCAAGCCGTTCGAGATCGGCAAGCATTCGCTCACATTCGCGTACGGCAGAGCGTTCACGCGCCAGCTGCGTTTCGAGTGCGGCGATTCGCTTCGGAACCTCCACGGCTTGGAGTTCAGCGGCGTCGTCAGCAATGAGGGTTGCCTTGGCGATATCACTGGCGTCCCCGTCTTCGGTATCGAATACCTGGCGCAAACCCGTACGGAGCCCAACTATTCGGTCCGTGGCTCCAGCCAGCGTCTTCCCGCGGGCCTCTGCGAGTTCGCGCTCAGTCTCCTCGACGGCCAGCTTCGCCGCTACCACGAGCGGACGGCTGGGCTCTGCTTGTGCAGCTGCCTCGGTTACTTTGGCCTCATCCGCCAGCCGCGCGCGAGCTCTCAGGACGCGCTGCTCCGCCGCGGCGACGGCGTTGCGCGCGGCTTGGAGGGTGGCGCCAGCGGCCCGGACGTTGGCCTCCGCCTGCGTTACCCGTTGTTGCTGCTCCGTCAACTCATCGCCGATCGTCTTGGCTGCGGCGTCGAACGGCTGGCCAACGGCAGCCAGCTCAAGCGCCAGCGCCGTATCCTGCTCGGCCAGAGCATCCAGTTCGACTCGAGCTGCGCGGATCGCGTCACCATTGGCGAGGATGTTCTGGTTGTTCGTGATCCGTAGCTCTAGCTTTGCGACTGCCTCACGTTGAGCCGCGAGTGACGCCTGAAGCTCAGCACGCTTCGTGATGGCTTCGTTGTACGCCTTGGTCAGGTCCGCTACCCGCCGCTCCTCGGCTTCCGCGGCGTCCACATCCTGACGCGCCTTGGTAAGTAGTCGGTCAGCGTCCAGCACGCCCTGCTCCGCGAGCGCGATAGCCTCCTCTGCTGCCTGCACGGTAAGCGCCCCGCCGCGCGCGTCGGCAATTCGGGTCAGGAGTGTCTCCAGCTCGGCGCTGGTCGAGTCGCGGCGTTTCCGAGCGGCCACGGCCATTCGTTCCAGGCGCGCGACTCCAAGCACCTTGAGGATCACGTCAATCCGCTCGGCGCTCCCCATCTTCACGAAGCCTTCTGACTGCTGCGCGGAGAAGATCGAGGCGAAGAACACTTCTTGGTCGGGCAGATTCTTCGCTGCCCAGGCTTCGAACTTGGTGACTGAGGTGGTTGGAAGAAGCGGCTGATCGAATTCGTTCGTGACGACGGCCTCGCTCTTGCCGGAGACGGCATCGACAAGGTGGCGGATCTTCAAGTCTTGACCGAAGTGAAAGCGAGACTCGACCCACGAATCTCGAGCAGTTGCTCGCTTAACGAGCGTCCCGTTCGTTGGCATCTTCCGGTAGCAGATCCCGGGCATAGCGGTCTCGAGAGAAAAGCTCTTACCGGTTCCATTGGGCGCGACGAGCGCCACCAGCTTCACGTCAGGGCCAAGCCCTTCGAGATCAAGCGTGTAGTCGGCGAAGGGACCGAAATTATGAAACGTGCAGGACTTGAGTCTCATGGATCACGACGCGAGGCGCGCCTCCTCCTGAAGTAGAACGGCCTTCGAGATCAGTTCGGGTTCGCGTTCACCGGGTGAAAACCCAACAGCTTTCCAGTGCGCTGGTAGCTTTTGTTCGATGGTCGTGGCTCGGGCAACCTCTGGCGCGCGGGCACGCTTCGTCGTGTTCGGGATCGGTTCGGGCTTCACCCAGTTGGCGCCCAGGTCATTCGCCATGTGATCGCACAAGGCCTGCGCTGCGTTGCGCGCCATCTCGCGCTCGTCGATCGGAAAGGTGTACCGCATTCGGACTTCACCGCCGCGAACGTTCGGGAGTGGAGCGTTCATCACCAGGGAGCCGTTCTCCCAACGCCCTTCGAGCAGGAACATCGGCGTTGCGGGCGTTGGGATGCGTTCCCAGGATACCAGGCGCTGGCCGTCGAATTCAGCGACCACGTAGCCCTTCGGACCGGGCTCGCCGAAGTTGTTGTGCTTCGGGGCGCCACCGAATAAGCACGGTGATCCCTCGATGCTCCACGCCTGCTGCGCATGGATGTGGCCGAGCAAGTAGAGGTCACAACGGAGTAGTCCAAGGTCAGCCAGCGACAGCGACATATCGCTGCCGACGAGCGGCTGATCATGATCGGTCTTTGCTCCGTCGATGTTGACGTGACCGAGCCCGACCCTTGGCATGCCCTCGTACTGGTCAAGCTCGCTCCCGAGTCCGCGCAGAATGTTCCGCAGGTGATGCTGTGCGGCGTTGTTCACGTCCGGAATGCCGGCGTCTCCGAGCGCTGCCAGCAAGTTTGCTTTGCGTGGCCACGGCAGGCACGCGATGGCGATGCCTTGCGACACGACGACTGCCGGACGGTCATGGAAGTAGATCGGGTGCGGAGCTTCCAGGAGATTAAAAATATCGAGATCCGAGTGGACTTCATGGTTTCCGTACACGCCGACCAGCGGCCCGAGCTGCGCCATTCGTAGGAGCCAGTCGGCAATCGCGTTTCGCTCCTCAGGTCGAGACTTCCCCTCCAGAATGTCGCCGCCGAGCAGCGTGAGCGTGCAGCCGCGCTCTGCTGCATCGTCGGCGATCCAGTTGTGGATGCGGACCGTTTCCTCAAACCTAGAATTTAGGTCGAAGTGGTTGTCCGTAACGAAAGCGAGGCGGACCATCACAGATCCGTTTCGCCTTCGGCGTAGTTCGGCTTGCCCGACGCAGCAGCCTGAGCGCCAGGAACCGGCGTGGCGTTCGCCGCTTTGCCCTTCGGTTTCGGTTCCGATGCTGGAGCGCCGTCTCCGCCATCGAAGTCATAGTCGTCGAAGTTGTCGATCTCTTGCTGGGCTGGACCAACCGGTGGCGGAGCATGGCCGGAAAACTGCGGGACGTTCGTGGTGTCGAAGCGCTGCGGCGCCGGTTGTGCTGCGTGCGGGGCGGGCGCCGGTTGAGGCGAAGGCTTGCCGTACATGCTCGCCATGCCCCCAATCATCGCGTCCGCGGTCTTCTCCGCGAACATCTTGCGTTCAGCCGGGTCGTCTGATTGCCCAGTGAACATGAGGCGACACACCGCGAACGGCTTCTTGAGTTCATCCGGATTGTAGCTGCGCTTCAGCCCGCATCCCGACGCGATGGCGCGGTTCTTCGCCTTGCTCTCCGCGTGCCGCAGGAGGAACCTGCGCAACTCGAGAATCTGCTTGGCTGGATCGCGACCATCCGCCTGCGCCTTCGTTGTGATCTCGTCGAGCTGAGGAGAGCCAACGCGCGCATCGATCTCTACCTCCCCATCGATCGTGCGCTTGCTGCCGTCGAAATTACGCACATAGCCAACTGCACGATAGTGGCAGTAGTGCGGATCGCTGCCGTTATCGAGCCGCCCGCTCTTCTCCGGATCCCAGTCCACGCCGGCGGAGTTGCCAATCTTGGCGATCGTAACCCCTGACAGGCCGACTTTGCCGCCGCTCAACGCATAGACCTCGCCCGGCCCTTTCTTGTCCGTACTTGGGTTCACCGTGACATACGAGACGGCGACACCGCAGCCCGGTGGCAGGCAGTCGACCGTCGAAGCACTCGACACGAGATGGTAGCTCTCGCTCAGCTTGGTCAGGTGAGCGGTGACCGCGACTGGGTCATTCATGGACGCGCCCAAAGCGGATGGCGGTTGACGCTGGATGGTCGCTGGAGATGCTGCCGGCGGAGCCTTTGCCAGTTGCGTGCCGCCATCAGCGCGGCGCTTCAACTCCGTTTTTGCAGCGGAGATCCAGGCGCGATCTCGGTCAGCCCATTGCTTGTTTGGATCTGCTTCGAGCTTCTCCTGAAGCGCGTCGATGACCCACCGCAGATTCGCTGGATCGGTTTCGGTAATCGTCTCGCCTTTTGCGCGTCCAAACGGAATCTTGAATTCAGCCATTGTCTGCATCTCCCTTATTGTTGGTTGAAAGCTGTAGCGTCGGATTGAAGGCAGAGGCCGAGGGGAGCGGCATGCATCTTCAATCCGACGCGACAACCGTCTACCTAGCCGTCACGCGCGCGTCCTTTGCGATGCCGGCTTACCTCTGCACGTATCCAAGTGGATCGTGTGCGCCGGCTGAATCGTAACCACCTCCCCGTGGTCATTCCTACTGATGATCACTGCAGTCTTGATCGTCAACGGGTTAAGCGGGATCCGTGACCCTTTCGTCGTCTGCGACCAGAGCACGGTCGCCCCGCATTGAGAGCATTTCCCAGTCGTCACGTGACCGCCTTCCTTGCTTCGTTAGCCTCACCATATTTCGTGAGCGCATATTGCGCGGTCTCTTCGTTCGAGAACGGCCCGATGCTCACGCCTGCCTCCGGGAACGCCCACAGCTCACCACCAACTAGCTCAACGTATCCGCGCCCACGAATCTGCACCAGTGGCTCGGACCCGTCGTAGGCGCGCTGTATCGCCTCGAGAGCAGAAGCAAGCGGACCTGAGAGCGGCGCCCCTTGTGCTTGGAAGCGCCGCAGCTCCTGGATTGCGCTAGCAATGTCCGCTTGGACGTTGCTGATGTCCGTCGGGCGTTGCTTTACACGGCATGTTCCGCAGAGCATGCCGAGCTCACGATGCTCCCCGCCGCAGCCTGGGCAATCACTAGCCGGGTAGGTGCCCGGGAACAGATGGACGACCTCGGTCATTTAGGCAGCTCCACGATCGGCTGGACGCACAGAAATGCTCCGTCAACTCGGTTGCCGCGTACGAGCAGCTCTAATGAGCGTCCGTCCTTAATCAGTAGGTAGCCCTCACCGTTACCGAGGTCTTTGTAGCGAATCTCGGTGGCCCCACAGAATTCAGCAAGCCGTTCCATCTGAAGCGCGTGAAGCGGAATGGCCGCGTTCACGATCTTCGGCTTGACCTCGCGCAGGGCTGATTCGAGGGCGGAGCGGACAACAGCCGTCTCGTCATCGACGGCCTGTCCCGCCCATTCGCTCAGCGTGTCTAGTGCCGCTAGCGCCTTTTGGAGCTGCGCGTTCATGACCCGCGCACCATCGCTTCCAGCTCGCGGGCTTCGAGCATGAGTGCGCGCGCGGTGGCGAGGTTTGTCTCGGCAAAACGCGACTGCTCGATCGCTGAGTCCAGGTTTCCGTCGTCGAGCTGGACCTGTACTTCGGCAAAATGGATCTCGGCGAGCGCCACGAACTCGGCGATGGAGTCCTGTAGTTCACCTGCCCCCGCTGGAGCTTGTAGCGCGAGGTTAGACATGGTCAGCCCTTCTTGGCGTAGTAGCTCGTCGCTCGCTTCTGGCCTTTGGTGGAGATCGACTTGTCCGCCACTAGCTTCTTGACGGGCAAGTTCAGCTCTTTGGTCGTAGTGGACATACCGATCGCGATCTTCTCGATGCGCTCCCCGGGGTGTTTCGAGATGTACGCGAGGAGGCGCGCAGTGAGGGCGTCCAGCTCGGCCGGGGTGCGCTTTGCGCCCTTCCCGCCAGCGGCGGCTTTCGGTGACTTACCCGGATTCTCCGAGACGACACCACCGTTGCCAACGAGCTCCGTCAAAGCATGGATGATGTCCGCTCGGATGAGCACGTCGAGCTTGGTGGCGAAGTCTTGGATCAGAGCTTGGATCTCGGCAGCGTTTTTGGATTTCACTGTGTCCCCTTGATTGGTGTTGATGGTTGGAATCAGATCGAGTCTTGGTGGTCGTGGTGTCGCGTGTCCCGTTCACTGGTGGTGACCGGCTCGCGAGGGTTTACCGGAGGATGAGCGTGGTAGCGCTCACCAAGCAGCTTGCGAGCGAGTTGCATTGCGTCGGCGATCACTCGGTCGAGTACCGTGACAGGAACGCGGAGCACTGGCGGATCGACGGTTTGCATTCGGAAACTGCCAGGGCGCAGCCATGAGTCATCGCCACTGACTAGCCACCCCTCACTGTTTAGGTAGGCCCGCGTCACGAATTTGACGAAGCCCGAGCGTTCCCTGTGGAGCTCGCCGTAGCGGCTGCCCGCGTTACGAACGAACGTGTACCTGGAGGCGGTCACTTGACCACCGCCTGGCGCCCGGAGAAGCCGAGCGATCGCCCAGACGACCACTCATCGCGAGTCTGCGCTACAGCAGGACGCCCGTAGCAGGTCTTGCTCGCGGCGAAGCGCTCAGCGTAGTCCCGGGAGCTCGTCCAGAATAGAGAGATCGCTCCGTTGCGTTTCGGCCCGTAGAACTTGACGAAGTAAGCGAACACGGTCTCCGTGGGACGTTGGTTCGAGCGGGTGATGGTGTAGCGCGGGGAGAGGCTCATTTACCGATCTCCAGCAGCGCAGCGCGCGCCTTTGCCAGGTGACGCTCGAGCCGCGCGACGGCGACTACCCGCTCAATCTCGCCCAGCGGGCCAGGCTTATTGAGGTCGGCTGCGTCCTCTGCTGCCATTGCAAGCCAGTCACGGGCGCTAGCGGCGAGCTGCTCGTCGGTCGGCTTCTTGATTTCGACGGTGCCGCCGGGGAATTGCAGAAACTGCGCCTGCTCGACGGCATGATCGATCGTCGCCAGGGCGCGATCAAAGTCGGCAAGGTGCGCGGCTCGAGTCTCGGCCGCAACGGAGCTCCCAAGCAGGGCAGCATTGAGTTCGCTCATCGGCAGCTCGCCACACGTCGGAGAGGGAGAGGCGTGACCGTCGCAGACTGAGTCTTGCGCAGACTGGGACGGCTCAGCTCTTCTACGCAAACCCCGGTCGTCTCAATGACCCGGCGCGCAGCCGGGAATGGCGCGCTGCTCGGGGTAGATTCCTCGATTTGGATGGTCAGTTTAATGGTTGTATTACGGGTCATGGTGGTGCTCTCGATTTGCTGTGAAATCCCTCCAGAGTGTCCCTCGGGTCGGTCGTGAACCCGAGGCCAGCAACGGCGGCGGCATCTAGGGCCGTCTACTCATTGCCAGCCTCGGAGGCGCGACCTAGGCGGCGAGATTGAGGAATTTCAGGGCGAGGCGACCGGGGCGGTTCGCTTGCTGCGACATGAGTACTACCATACTCGCGAGTACGAGGGTACGCAATAGCCGCGGGCGCAAAATCGACATGGGGATCAAAAAAGATCCGTCGCACCCCAGACCACCTATCTATAGACGGGTGACTTATTGTCGTCAGTCCGTCGACTTTTGCGACTACGGTGGCCGACTACGTCCGAATGCGAATGTCGCCTTCCGAGACGGACGAGGGAACATGGGAATCAAGATTGCTCAATTGGGCGGACAAAAGATCGCAATGGCGGAGTCGTCGGATCCGCTGCGGATCGCTATTTGCTCCGCAGCAATCGCCCGGGACGCGCTTCAGTTATTGCCCGAGTTGAGGCGGATGTTGGGCAGCGGGAGCGGCCAGTTTCGCCTGCTCGACCTGGAGCAGTCGGACCCAATATTCCCAACCGGGGTCCGACTCGAGCTCATTGTGGGCCAAGACGGCATCGATCGCGGCCCGCGGAAAGCCCATGACATAGGCCCCGAGAAGGACACGAGGCCGAGTGGGGTACAGCCCATCGCCAGAAAAGTTGATCGACTCCGGAGTGGGAGTTCCGACCCCAAGTAGCAACCAATCAAGGGACACCCCCGCGGCCTTCGCCAGCTTAGCGAACGTTTTTGCATCACCGGAAACGCGCGAGGGGTCTTCGGACATCCGCCGCAACAATTTGTTGACGTTCGATGGCTCCTTGATCTCGGCTCTGCGGCACCATTCGCGCTCGGACCAATCATTGAGCTCCATGATGAAGCGCATCCGAGAAATTACCGTATCCACGAGCTGAATCCTAACAGGTCGCGTACCAGGATGCGCGGCCTCTGCGGTTTATAGTTGCGCATGTTGGTACCCGTGAGTATATGGGTACTCGGATGAAAACGCTTGCGGAGAGGCTCAGATGGGCGCGTGGTAAGACTGGCTTAAGCCAGAGGGGGCTTGCAAAGCTGGCGAAGCTCAAGTCCGAGCGGCATATCTGCCAGCTTGAGACCGGTGAGCGCCTCAATCCGGAGCTCAAGACGCTCACGGCCATTGCAGACACGCTTGGTCTCCGCGTCGGTTGGTTGGCTAGCGGAGAAGGCGATGCCCCCGAGGAGACCGAGATCCGAGCCGCCGTCGTAGCCAGGGAAGCCGCGAAGGGAGCCGCCTGATGTCCAGGGCGCTCCGCCTTCGGGCTCGTTCGGTTCTTGTCGAGTCGCTTTCGCGGGCGATGGCCGATACTGGGTCGACGCAACGCGCTGTCGCGGAGCAAGCGGAAGTCTCTCCCATCACGGTGCGTCGATGGCTTCATGGCGAGACGCCAATCAACGTCGAAGCGGTTCTTTCCTGTCCGGGCATTGGCGAAGCTTTTCGAGAGCACCTCTGCATTCATGTTCATGAGGCCCCTCGGTCTTTGCCGGTCATTCTGCGCGCCCCAAAACGGAAGACGAAGCGCGGTGCGCGGTGATCGCTGGAGTCCGTCGCCCATGGCGAGCATCTTCGCAACAGAGTCTGTTACCCGCCAGATGCGCAGGCGTGCAGGTCAAAAGCGTCACGTTCGGTGATCCTGCGTCATCACCGAACAGCCTGACCATCGCGCAACAGCGATCAAGGCGCCAGGTTGCCACCCGGTTGCTCCGCATACGGGAGGCGTCAGGCCTTTCCCAAACGGAGGTCGGCGAGCGCGTTGGCATCTCCAAGCGCGCAGTGGGCGGTCTAGAGCGAGCTGAGCACCGCATGACGGCGCTCGAAGCCTTCTTGTTCCTGTTCGACCGCGTCGTCGAGGAGCAGGGATTGGATGCGGCGCTGGCGGCGATCCTGCCCGACCACTTCAAACCAGCAGAGCAATCCGCACCGGCAAAACGGGCGGCGTAACGAGCACACACGAGGGACGAACAGTAATGCCTAAATTGAATCAGATTCTTGCTATCGAGAAGCAAACCAAGGCCAGCGCATCGGCTGACCTGACCGGCGTGTATCACCAACTCCAGAAGGAGGCGCTGCTCAATGGCGTTTCCCGGACGTATGCAGCCAAGGACGACGACGGCGAGCGCTTCCCGAGCGAGAGCCAGATCGTGCAACTCAATGTGGCCAAGCTGCTGGAGACGGTAGCGAAGTCGCTGACCCCGCTCTACAACGTCACCGCGCAGCGCGACATCGCGAACTGTTCAGCGCAGGCGGACGTTGTGGTCGATGGCGTTACGCTGCTCACGGGCGTACCGGCGACGCATCTTCTATGGCTCGAGAAGCAATTCATCGACCTGCACACCTTGATCTCGAAGCTCCCTGCGCTTCCGCAGACCGAGACCTGGACGTACGACGCGGGACAGTCGTGCTGGAAGACAGCAGCCGTCGAGACGGCGAAGACGAAGAAGATCCCGAAGGCGTTCGTGAAAGCGCCCGCCACCGTCGAGCATCCGGCTCAGGTCGACGTGGTGCACGAAGACGTGATCCAAGGCTACTGGACAACGGTGAAGTTCTCCGGGGCACTGCCGAAGGACCGTATCCAGACTCTGCGGGAGCGCATCGAGAAGCTGCTCGCCGCCGTAAAATTCGCACGCGAACAAGCCAATCTAGTTGAGACGGTGAAGGTCGATACGGCCGGCCCGCTCTTCGGCTTCCTCTTCGCGTGAGCAAAAGACCACCAATCTCATTTTCATTATGAAACTGACGCCATTCACGTTGCGGGGTTCCGACCCCTGTGCTCGTTCGATCCGAGCCGTCCCGACCGCGCTCTGCGCGATCTCTATTCCGGGACGTAGCCCAATTTGGCAGAGGCACAACGTGGCGGCAACTGAGTCTGAAGCTGTAGTGGAAGACTCATTACTAGAAGCGTCTCGCCAATCGAACGGTCGTTGCCAATTTTCCCAATACACCGGTTCAAATCCGGTGGTCCTCTCTGTGCTTCGTAGCTCGCTACGGATCGCTGAGAGGACCTCGTCTAGCGGTAGGACATTGGGGTTTAAAAGCTCAGCGACGATCTTAAATGCCGTGGCGGGAACTAAGCTGAATAACAACAGAGCCCGGGGAGACGGATATTCTCCTCGGGTTCGCCTATTGCAGGATGGGGAAGCCCGGTTATCCCGTCGCGTTCATACCGCGAAGAGCGCTGGTTCAAATCCAGCTCCTGCAACGAAGATTGGAGGCAGTCATGCGGCAACCTGGGAAAAGCCCCGGGGCGCGGAATACGCGCTGAGCCAACAACACCAAATTCTCTGTTCGAGTGGTGCCCATGGTGGGCTTGTAGGAACGCAAGTTACTAGGGCGCGTAGCGGAGCTGGGACGCCGGCATTGATGCGAAACGCCCGCAACGAAAGCACGGTGTGGCGTAGCCTGGTAGCGCGCCGCGGAAGCGCGAATTACGCGGAGGTCGCCGGTTCAAATCCGGTCACCGTGCCCATGAGGGGCGTGACGCAATTGGAGACGTGTCACGGGAGCGAGCTCGAGAACGTGATTGATGCCGGTTCGAATCCGGCCGCCTCTCCTCACCCAACGCAATTGAGCAAACGGGTACTTAGTGCACAGCCAAATGAGACCGCCACCCGGTTGGCGTCCATCGCCTTGAGCGTGATGGGAAGCGCTGCGGCGCGGCCGGATTCGATTCGAGGTGCAGCGTGAGCGCGCTTGGCATTCCTCGCCAGCCTCTACCGAGAGGAGCGCGCGCATTCGTTCTGCGCTTCGTCGCCTCCGGAGCATGGCGTTCTGAGCTGACCATCATTCGCCACTTTGCTAGGCGCTACACGCAGACGGTCGTCGAAGACACACTGTTTGAATTAGTGCTCGCGAAAAAAGTAGCCTGGTTTGGCGCTGAAGACCCCAACGGCCACCTCCCGCTTCGGTATCGGGTGACACCGTGAAGCGCTCACCCTTCAGGCCGAAGCCTTTCGACCCCAAGACGGGCGATCTCCGCTTCAGCACGTTCAAGCGTGCGCCACTGGACGCTGCTCGGGATGCGAGCGATCGCTCGACGCTGAAACGGAAGACGCCGCTGCGTGCGAAGCCTCCCCTGCCGGCGTCGACCCCAATGGGGCTGGTGAGCACGATCAGACGTGTAGCCTTGAAGCGAGATCATGAATCACTCCGCCGTTCGAAGGCCATGCGCCGGGCGCGGCTCGTCGCACGTATCAAGGTGCGCACCGTCGAACAGGGTGCGGATCTGGAATACCTGGCTTGGGTACGGACGAATCCCTGCTGTCGCTGTGGGGCCTCAGCGCCAAGCCACGCACATCACGAGATTCTGAACGGCCGAGGCAAATCGCAAAAGGCACCGGATGCGCGGACTCTCCCGCTTTGCTTCCGGTGCCATGACGACTTCCATGCCGTCCGCGGGAGGTTCGCCGGCTTCACTCGCGAGCAGCGTCGCGACTTTCAAGAGGTAGAAATAACGCGGCTGCGCCAGGTGCATGCTGGGCTACTCGATCACGGCATCGCACAGGAACCACTTCCACGGGCTGTCTGAGGTAATTTCATGAACGACCATCAACCGACAATGATCCGGGTTCCCGAAGCGACCGTCGCTGGCCTGGCAAACGCCTTTTTCTCCTACCAGGCAAAGATCTGCACGGACCTGCGCGCGGCCTGCTCCATTCTCGATGGCCTCGACTCGTCGCTACCGACGTCTAGCTCAGCTGCCGCGCTGCACGAGCGGGCATCCATGATTCGAGCCCAAGCACGCCAGGCTATGGCATCCGCCGGCGAGCTGGCTGCTGTGGCCTCTTCTTACGAGACCTTGGCCGCGGTTCTGACCGACTCACTAGCGGTTCTACCAGTCGAGGTAGCGCAGGCGGCCAAAGCGACGAACTCGGCGAAACGCCGCAAAGCCTGAACCCTTTACGAGCGAAAGCATGTTCGGAACCACGACCTGTCATCAACCACTCGGCATCCACGTCGAGCGCTTCGGCTATTTGGAGCAGGAAGAATGCCGAGATGGCTACTCCTCGGCGGCCGGCAACGATGCCCGCCACTGCCCCTTTAGTTTTTCTCAGGTGGTCTTCGATGTCTCGGTAGGTGATTTGCCGCGACTTGCAGATCACCTCAATTCGAGACGCGACACCGTCACCCAGGTCGAGCGCCTCCTGACTGGCCGGGTTTCCGTCTGGGTTCCTGGAATATGCACTGATTGCCATCACACCGATGGTGGTCACGTGACCACCAGGAATCCAGCTGAGCGCGTGATCAGTGGAAGCGCGCTGCACTTTTCTCGGCAATTGCCGAACTTATCGAAGGAATTTCGTCATGACTGTGACTGAAAAGGCTGGCTGGTGGGTCGTGGTCATCCTGGTGGTGATCGCGCTGTCGATGGCGTTCTCGGCAGTGGTCAGTGCTGATGTGCCGACGCTGGCAGATCGCGTCGCTGCTTTAGTCCCGCGCTTCGGCTCCAAAAAGGTCGAGCTCGTGGACGCGCAGGAGTTCGGTGGGGCGGTTGATACAGCCTGCAAGCACGACCGCGAGTGCGCCGCACGGTTGGTTACTCAAGCAATCATGGAGTCCGGTCTCTCGGCTGCCGTGGCTCGGTCCGAATACACAGAGCATCAGGGCGACGCCTACACCGACAAGAACGGAGTTCGGCTACATCGCGCTTGGGGCCTGTTCCAAAACTGGAAAAACCTGCACAACGCCGACGTGTGGGGATCCGACGATCTCCTAGTGCAAGCTCGTGCGGCTCGGGCCATGCAGCTCGGTGCGATCGTCGAATGTCGCGCATTCCGCGAGGTGCAGCCCGAAGTCGGCATGTGGCGCATCCTTGCAGGCCGAGGCTGTACCGGAATGTGGGATGGGGCAGAGAAGCGGATGCAACTTCTCGCGCGGATAAGGCGGGCTCTGTGACCCCCGGCGATCAGATCCGCTACTGGCGGCGCATGGCGGTGCAACTGGCCTTGTTCAACATCTTCACCGTTGCTGTGATGACGGCAGCCGTTGCCCTCGGAGCATTCAGCAAATGAGCTCCAAACCCGGCGAAATAGCTGCCGCCATAAAAGCGGGCTACCGCATCGCAGTTCACAATCAGTTCTTCCCGTTCACTTCTCGCGCCCCGGAGGAGGGGATCGTTCACGCTGTTGTGGACCACGGAGCTCGGGCCATCTTCTGCTCGCAAGAGTGGAAGGACAAGCTCCCGAAGGGGGACGCCTAATGCATCGAAATGAGTTCATCCTGTGGGTGCTTGGTTTGCTGCTCGGCGCGAGTCTTGTTGGCGGCGTCATCTACGTCGACTACCGGCATACAATTCGGAACGACGACACACGGCTTGTGTGCATGCAGCTACACGGCGATTGGGTCAGGCAGGGCTCTGATTACGTGTGCGTGGGGCTCCAGCGATGACAACGCTTGAAGTCCTCCGCGGGGCGCGCGCGAAGATAGCGCAGGGCTGGTGCCAAGGAGCGTCTGCGCGCGACGCCGATGGTCAGCTGACGGGCGTGACACAACCGGATGCATGCTGCTGGTGCGCTATCGGAGCCGTCTATGCAGCTGCGCCTCTTGAACCTGATTCAGGTGACGCCGCGTTCGAATACTTAGCGAGAGTGACACCGGGGCACCTGATTGGCACGTGGAACGACGATCCGTCACGCACTCAAGCAGAGGTGCTGGCGTTGTTCGACCGTGCAATCGCTCAACAAGAAAGGGCTGCGTGATGGCTGGTGAAATTTGCGAGTGCGGATGTGGGTACGAGGCGGACAACGTGGTCGCGGCCATGTCGTCGACCGAGCTTGCTGGCGCTAGATACCGACTGGCGTGCGCAGACGGTAAGCTGTTCGGTCGCATCCGAGCGCGCCGGGCCACGATCAAGCAACCGCCCGTGCTCAAGTTCTACGGCATGCAGCCGGCTGTGCTTCCGGATACGCTGCCGAATGGCACCTTGCTTGTCGATGAAGGCGGAAAGCTCAGCGGCTGGAAGGTTAACGGCGCGAAGCTGGAGCATGGTCTTTATGTTGCTGAGCTCAACGAGTGCTCCGGCCCCATTTGCGGGCGAGCGCGCTTTGTTCCTTGTAGAATCGACTGGGCATCGGTGCCGGTTCAAGAGGGCGCAGACGTCACCCCTATCCGCACGCAGGCCGAAGCGAACGCGGTCTGGGGTGAGGGCTCGCCGATTGCGGAGCTGTGCGGCGCTGTTCTCGCGCCCCAGCCGGAGAAGACGGTCACCTGTCGCGACTGCGGTGCGCTGGCGACGCACCCGCAGGAGTGCAGCCGAAAGCTCACTCTTTGCATATACTGCGCGCAGCGCGAACACGAGTCGACGCGCCGTGAGATGCCGGGTAACCCCCTCGAGAATAGGGCCGCCCGCTCCCGCATGCTCGACGCTGAGCGTCGTGAGGCGCCGCGGGTCACGAAACAGTCGCTGGAGGAAGCTAAGCCGCACCCGTGGGAAGCGTGGGCGAACCCTGGAGACGAATCGTGAAAGCCACCGAACTCATCACTCAACTGAAGGCTCGAATCTCGGAGCTAGAGAGCGACCGGTACCACGTGTGGATGCGTGGATTTCAAGCGAGGGCACTTGGGGCCGCGCCGAGTTCGAACCCGTTCCCAGAGCCACCGATCACGGTCGGTCCGTTGTCCCTTCCAGCGGTCCCTATCTTGGACCCAGGCCCGAGCAGGTATGACGTGGATCCAACGGAGCTGCCCGAATGATCCGCGTCGTCGTAGAGTCGCCGTTTGGCCGAAACGTGGACGGCTCCAGCTGCACACCGGAGCAATACGCGCGCAACATCCGCTACCTGAACCGCGCCCTGCTGGATTCAATCAGAAGAGGCGACGAGGCACCCTATGCCTCGCACCGGTTCTACCCTGGGCTACTCGACGACACGAACCCCGAGGATCGCAAGCTCGGGATGAAGTGCGGTCTGGTCTGGTCGGAACCCGCGCACCGCGTGGCGGTCTACCAGGACCATGGCGTCACGGAGGGCATGATGAAGGCGCTGGTTCAGCACCATGAGCGCGGCATCGAGATCGTTTTCCGCTCCATCGGAGCAGAGCCGGATCTTGCGCCGCTGGGCGCTGAGGTTAATGCGCTCGCTGAACTAGCCAAATCGCTATTCGCGACCAGCATCGCTGCTGGACGTTTAAGCAGGCCGTTACTCGACGAGTTGATCGCTGCGGCTGTCGTGTTGAGGGATCGATGACCGGTCGGCGCGCTAAGCATGTGGGATTCGAAATCCCGATCGGACGCAAGGGCGCGCGCTTGATGGTGCATGGCGATCCGCTGATGAAACCGGAGACGAAAGCCGCCCTCACTCGGGTCTGCGAGGCGGCCTACGACAAGCTCGTCGGCACTCGGCAGCTGGGGCCTGTCGCGCGTGAGCTGTGGCGGGTGAAGGATTGCACGCTCGCCGAGCTCTACCACTGGAACCCGCGAACTCGGCGCTACGGCGTTCTCTCCCAAGAAGCCCGTCGCGTCATCAGCGATGCCCACACCAGCGTCACGGGCATGACCTGTAGCGTGAACGACTACTGGCTGGCGGAAGTCATGAGCGAAGCCATTGAAGCAGCAGAGGCGCTGAAGTTATGAACGCACCCATCGAGCGTCGACACCGCGAACTCGCCTTCGCTTCAGTCTGGACCTGCCCGCCATCCCCTAACGAGATGGAGTGGATCGCCACCGGTGAAGGTATTGGCGGGGGCCCGCTATTGAGGGGCGTTGCTCAGGCGTTGGCGGACCTGGAAGCAAGGACGGCGCGCCGATCTTGGGCTGAGGGCAACGGCAAGGCCGGCTGTTCATTCTGCGTCCCATCCCGAGACGAGCCAGAGAATCCCTACCCGGAGTTCGAGCCGTGAAGCTCCTCACTCGCAAGGAAGCTACCGGATTTGTTCGCCTCTGGCGGCGTAGTTTTGCTGCTATCTTCACTGGCACGGAGACTTTGCCGTGAGGAAAGAGTCCGGTAAAATTCAGATGTCGAAGCTCGCGCTCATCGAGCAAGAGATCGCAGAACTCGATGCTCGTCGGGCGGAACTTTCCGCGAAGAAGGCAGGCATCTACGCCGAACTAGCTGATGGGGCAAGCATCGATCACCGCACACTGCAACGGCCAAAGACGCCGCACCGGCCAAAGCTCGGCCCGGTATCAGAACTTGATCGGGCTAGAGCGCGCTCCATCTTGCGCGAAACTGACATCCGTCGGAGGGTTGGCCCGTGACCAGGAACGAGCAAGGCAGCGGAACAATTCGAACGGTGCGGGATCGCTCTTCTGGAGAAGTGCTCGGCTATCAAGCGCTGTTGCCGCGCGAATTCAGTAAGCCCCCGCCGGGGTGTAAGAACCCAGAGACATACCAGCAGCCAGTGGGGCCACGTTTGGATTTGCGTGAGGAAGCGCGCCGTCTACTTGATGCTGCCATCGGTGAGCGCCTGAGCGCAGGCTCGCTCGCGCTTGGCCTGCCGCTATCAAGCTACCTTGCCAGCGAGATCAAGTCACGCTTGAGCGATGCCCGTCGCGAGTATCGTAACGACGCTCGAGCGAATAAGAATGTCTCGACCTGGAACTCGATTAACCGAGTTTGGTTAAGCAAATCTCCGTTCTACCAGTATCCGCCATCCGCCATTGACGCTACCGAGCTGCAATCATGGTTCGATTGGCTGCGTGATTCGGCGGAGAAAGCTAACGGCGATCCACTGTCCGGCAATTTCATCCGCAACATCGCGCAGTTTTTGCGAGCGACGTTCGATCGCGCGCGCATCAAACCAAACCCGGTCGATACACTCACGCTTCCAGATAAAAACCACGCGCGCTTCGTCCACCTGGAGATTGCAGCGCAGCGTGAATTCTTCGACTCACAGGTCGATCTCGAAGACCGCACGATGGCCGGGTGCGGAATGGGTGGCGGACTGCGCGTCGGTGAGCTGCTCTCTCTCGAGCGGACCGACGTCTTCCTCGACGTGCCAGACCCGCACCTCATCGTGCGCTATGGCGGCGATCATCGCGCCCCGCCCAAAGGGCGCCGCGTGCGCCGTGTCGAGCTTATCGAGCCCGGGCTCGGCTTCTTCGCGCTGTGGCTGGAGCGCTTCTATAAGGGCGGCGTGCGGCTGTTCGAAGGGCCGCAGGGCGGCTACCTCAAGGCCTGGCCGGAGCTCTTTCCAGCCTGGTCGGACATCGTAGGGAAGCAGATTACCTCACACGTCATGCGGCACAGCTACGCCGTTGCGATGCTATCGGGTACCTGGGGCTACGATCCGCAGTCGCTGGAATTCATCCAGCACCAGCTCGGCCACGCCGACCGGTCGACGACCGAGCGTTTCTATGGCGCGTACGAGAGCGGAACCTGGCAGCGGCATGCCCGCCACTTGGCAGGACGTGAGGCCAGGCCAGCGGCGCGTCGGCCACTGATGGCGCGCGAGCTCCTTGGGCTTGATGTGTCGAATGATGTGCCAGGTGGCTTTTTTCTCGATAAAATGAAGCATTCGGTTCGATCCCCGTCACTCACCCAAATTAGCAAAAAGTCCGACAGGCTCCCGCAAACTGATGCGCACACACATCAGTCCCTGCGGGAGCAAGCAGTCGGACTTCTCCAGGCCATAGAGACCGATGACCCGCAGGTCCACGCGAAGGCGATTTCCCTAGCGCGTTCAGTCTTGCTGGAAGACGCGCGGGGGACTGCGACCGTTTCGGTCGCAGTCATGGGGAGCGCCTCGTGACCGCCGCGATGGAAGCTGTCGTCCGACCGGCACGCAAATCGCATAGCGTACCCAGAAGCGTCGACACGCCTGCTCTCTCGTTTTTGGAGGACGTCCTGCCACGCCTGGTGCCAATGGCGGACTGGGATGTCATCGGTAGCCGCGTCTATTTTCTCGAGTGCGACTCGCGTTTCGTGAAAATCGGCTGGAGCCAGGATTTCCAGGAACGATTGATCGCCTTGCAATCGGCCAACGCCTTGCGCCTTCGGCCAGCGGCGATTCTGATCGCTGATCGCTCGATGGAGAAATCGCTGCATTCGCATTTCCAAGAACTTCACGTTCGTGGTGAATGGTTCGCGCTCCACGGTACGCTGAAAGAATTCCTATCGCACCCAACGGTTGAAGCGGCCCGCGGCCTGTCGCCTGAAATTATTGCGATGGAGCCGCAGAGCCAACCGGACTTGCTCGATAGCAAGATCACCATAACGGCGACTGGCCCGAGAATTTTCCTCGACTTGGATTCTGAAACCGAAGGCATGCGCGCCTTTCTAGATCTGGAAGCCGCGGAGCTGCACGTCGCGACCATGCAGCGGGCCATTGCTGCGGTCCGTGCTGCCAGTCCAAAAGTCGGCCCATTGACCACTTCGGAGCCACGCCCGTGACCCAGTCCGAGCTCCACGCCCTGCTTGGCTCCCGCTGGGCCCTCCCCATCCTCACTGCGCTTGTTGTCAGTGAGGATGGGGCCCTCCGGTTCGGCCAGCTGAAGGCTGCAATTTCGGTCAGCGGGCGGATGCTGGCGCAGACGACACGCGCTCTGGCGGATGCCGGCCTGATGTCTCGCGTGGACGAGACCGCGCGCACCGGGGTCCACGCTGTCATCTACTCGCTCACTGCCCAAGGCCGGACCATCCTGGATTGGTCTGCTGAGTGGCCGAAAACCGAAGGCACGCCATGAACCCCCCCGCCTACACCCGCTCCCTCCGCCGCCACACCGTCCGCCCGCAGGCCTACTCCCTCCGGACCGGCCGCTCGGAGCTGACGATCTGGCTCTGGCGCCTGGAGATGGATTCCAGGGTTAGGGACTTGGGGCGGGACGGAGGTCGGTCGTGATTTGGCTTGCGATCTCGTTGGTTGGTCTGCTCATCCCAGGCAGCCACTGGGCGGACGTGTTTAGTGGCCTTTGCCTGGCCGCTGTTGCCTGCGGTTATGGGTTTGAGCGTGGAGGATCGACATGAGCCGCAAACTCCCCACGCTGGCCACGCTCAACAGCCCGGCGCAGGCAGCTCGCGCCATGCGCTGGGAGCTGGTCCACGCCGCCGGCTGCACGGAGCCCAACTGCGCCGCGAAGTTCTGGGTGCATGGCGATTCGGTTGCTTCGTACCTGGACGGGTACACGGGGCCACCGGTCTCGGTTCCCAGGAGCCTGCGACGCCTGTTTGGCGTCTCGATCATCCGCCCGGAAGCGGGGGGTCGGTCGTGAGTACCAAGCTTGGTCTGTCGCCGCTGGTTGAGCGGCTGTTTGTCGGCGCTTTCGTGGTACCGGAATCGCTCGAGAGCCTCATCGTTGCAGCCCAGGAGCGTGAGCTCGCGCTCATTCGTGAGCGTCAGGCGGCGGAGCTCGGGTGCGTGGTTTTTCGGGGCGCCATCATGACCCAGGAGGACGCGGACCGCGATCGGCTGGGCCTGCCGCGGGAACCGATTGCCCCGAGGCTTGCCGCTCTCATTGCTGAGCTGTCCAAAGAGTGCCCGGAAGACGGAGTCTCGAAGTGAAAATCCCTCCCAACGTACACGTGGTCCGACTGACCGGGCTCGGGCTCGCCATGCCGCCTCGTGGCTTCGATCGCGCCGAGCTCCGCGGCGACCCTCGATACTACGCCGTGCGTAAGGGCTACCGGCTCGAGCGGTGCCCGCGGGAGAAGCCCCACCGGGAGATATTGGACTGCTCGACGTGCGGGCCGATGTGGGGCGTCATAGCGGTCAAGATTCCAGAGGATGGGGCCGTTCTGCCCGAGTACCGGGCCAAGAGCTCGGGGCGCTTGGCTACCGACTTCGAACGCATGCACCGGGACCGCGTGCTCGCTGATGCTGCCGAGACCATGGAGGAAGCCCTGCCTGGGTTCAACAAGGCTTGGCGCCGGGCTACTCCCAGGGACGACCGTTCCATCCGCACCCGTCTCACCTCTGCTCGGGACGCTGGACTGATTGGGAGGAAGTCTTGAGCTACTTGCTTATTGGAATCCCCTTCTGGTTCGCTGGGATTCTGTTTTCGGTCCATGAGGGTTGGTGGGGCAACGTGGCGGTCTACACGGTTCTGCTGGCATTAGACTTACTCCGCCTCCCATGTGCCGCCATTCGAGAAGAGAAAGAGGACGCACTGCGTCGTGCCGTGGATCGCAAGTGGGATGATGCCTTCGGGCGGAAGCGCGGTGGCCAGTGAGCGGCCTATACCCGTCTGAGCGTGACTACACCTGGATCTACTTCGCCGGGCTTGTCGCCTTTACGGCGCTCTTCCTTGCCTACCTAACCTGGTATCGCCAGCAGGAGCGCGATCGCTGTGAGGCCCGCGAGCACGGTGCGCTTTATGTTTGCCCAGACGGGTCGCAATGCTTGTGCTTGGCGAAGGGGACGGTTCTCCAGTGACCTATCGAGTAATCGTCACAGGCTGCAGGGATTGGCGCGATGAGGACGCCGTCGATCGCGAGCTCCAAGCCCTGCTTGATGAGCACAGCTCCTTCACGCTCGTTCATGGGGCCTGCCCGACTGGAACCGACGAGTTCGCTCGCATCTGGGCCACGAGCCTTGACCTTCGCGACATTGTAATTGTCGAGGCGCATCCGGCAGATTGGAAGGCGCTCGGGAAAGGTGCCGGGCCTGCACGGAACCAGCTCATTGTGGGAGCTGGCGCTCACCTGTGCCTGGCATTTTGGGATGGGGTAAGTCGAGGAACCTACGACATGATCACGCGCGCCGTCAGGTACGGGATACCAGTGAAGATTATTCCGAAGGTGAAGCGTGTCTAAGGAAGAAACAATGAACGGGCCGGTTTGCCGTTGGTGCGGTGAAACGCTGGAACAGCACACCGAGTCACGGACACCGGATGCGCCGGTACCGCGATGCCCATGCGTCGGGCTGCGTTCTGGTTTCCTGGCGCGCGAAGCGAAGGATAAAATCGCGCCCCGTTTCTTCAGCCCTATCTTCGTCCACCACCGCGGGTCCTGGCACCATGCGCCGGAGACCTACTCCAACGGCGCCGACACCGCGTGTGGGCTGTCGCGTGTGCCGGGAGAGCTCATTGCGCTCGGCTATTTTGCTGGGGCCTGCTCCCTTGGTCGATTTCGCTCTGCTGTTGCCCAGGAGTTTAGCGCGGAGATAGCCAGAGCGCCGATGTGTTCGGGGTGCTTCCCTGGCCTCAGAGTCGCCAGGCTATCAGCCAATCTCGCCGACTTCGTAGCGCGCGGTGGTCAGGTGACCGCATGACCGGGCCCAGCTTTCACGCGCCCCATGCTCACGATCTGCTGATTTCCTTGGCCTGCTTTGCGCTAGGGATCACACTCGACCTGGCGGCATGCAGACTGTTTCGGCGACCCCTTAGAACGCGACCGCTTCTACCATTCATCGCTGTCCTGCTCTTCTTTGACTGCACAGACGGTCGCTGGCTGCACCTAGCAGCGTTGCTTGTCTACATGTTTTACGACACGTTCCCCTGGGACCGGTGGCGGAAGAAGTTCGGCTCAAAGCTTTCAGCGCTCACTGACGTGGTGAAGGCGTCCCTGCGGCGACAGCAGACGGAGGCCTTCTCGTGAACAATCTCCCCATCGTTCTAGTCCCCCACCCTCACGTCAGTGTGGACGCCAACGTGCTCGGCGGAAGCCCTTACGTCAGGGGGTCCCGAGTCCCGGTGCGGCGCATCTACGCTTTCTACCAAGCTGGCGCCTCGTTCGAAAAGCTCGCGAAGCGCTACCCGCAGCTCGGTCCGGCCAAGGTGCTCGACGCGCTCTCGTTCGCGCTCGACAACGAAGACGTCATCAAGGCGGACTGCGAACGCGAAGAGGCGTTTCTTGCGGGGCACGGCGTGAAGGCAAAGTGATGGGCATCCGGTACTTAAACAAGAACGAGACCTTCGAGGTGGCAGAAAAGCCGCCACGGCGAAAAGCTGGCTACCAGGGTGGAGCGAAGAGATCGGGCTTCACGGAGGCGCAGATCGAAACCCTTCAGTTCTGGCGAGACTTTCAGAGCGCGCACGGTTTCCCGCCCAGCATCCGTGAAGCGGCGGAGCACTTCGGCGGCCTTTCATCATACGCAATCACTTGCCGATGCAAATACATCATCAAAAAGGGCGCCATGAAGATGGCGGGTAGCGAAGATCAATCAAGGAGGGTCTTGCTAACGAGCCTCGGTCGGTCGCTGACGCGCGGTAATGTCGCCGGCATTGCGCCTCGCCCGCTCTACATCCAGACAGCCCATGGCTTCGTTGGAGCTGTCACGCAGGAACGAAAGTGTGAATGCGGCCGGAGCTATTTCACCGACAACGCTCTGTGTGCCGAGTGCGCCCGTGGTAATGAGGCGGTCAAGTGACCACTCCGTTCAATCCAGAGCACTGCTCATGCGATGAATCCAAAGCCTGGAGAACGCGTGCTCTGGCGGCCGAGCTCTCCCTGCGCTACGCCCGAGGCCAGCTCCGCCGGCTGCTTGAGCATTTCGATCGGGTCCTGGACGAGATGCCGGGTGAGGACCTTGAAACGCCGGAAGGCGTACTCGGCGCGACGCATCGAGCGGACGAGCCGCTTCGAGACGCAGACAGCATCTGGAAACTCGGAAAAGTAGTCGATTGGATGCTGCTACGTGTCCGTGGCGACGGCTCGCCGAAATCGGAGCGACCTTGAGCACTAGAACTTTGGCGCTTGACCTGGACGGCGTGGTCAATAGCGCCGTCTGGTTCGAAAAGATGGACTGCGACGCGCTCAGCCGTCGGCCGATTCATCACATGATCGACCCTGATTGCGTCGAACGTCTCAACCGACTGCTCGAAATCAGCGGCGCGGACGTCGTGATCTCGTCGTCCTGGCGCATCCCTCACAGCGTGGAGGCGATCGACGCAGCCCTGACCTACAAGGGTTTTCGCGGCAACATCATCGGGGCGACGCCGCACAACATGCCGCCGCGGGGGCGCGAGATCCACCGGTTCATGATCGACCACGCACTAAGCGTCGATCACTTAGTGATCCTCGACGACGACTCGGACATGGGAGCGCTTGCCCATCGGCACGTCAAAACGTCGTGGAGCGTAGGGCTCACGGATGCGGACGTGGAGAAGGCACTCCTGCTGTTCGGTGTGCCGCGGGCAACGACGGATTTTGTTGAAGTATTGCCGCCGGAGGAAATCGGATGAGCGCCGTCACCCAGCTCTCGCGCGCCGAGGTTATGACGCTGCTCTACGACAAGGTGATGCTGATTCGCGGCGAGGCGGAGGAGATTGAAGACGAACCGAAGCCGGCCAAGATCAGCGAGTACAAGGCTCGGCTCAAGCGGATCATGGTCGAGGCGAAGCGCGCAGCGTCACTGATCGATACCTACGAACGCACGTGGAAAGTAGGGCATTGCCTGCACTGCGGGGAGACGTATGACGATCACGCCGAGTTTCACCAGGTTGGCCCGCTACCGCCGGGAGCGCCGCGGGTGAAGCCAAAGAACCTCGAGAACCCGCCGCCGCGCTGCAATGCGCTTCGCAAGTTCTTCGAGTCTGCTGAAATCGAGACCTACCAGGGCGTTCGAATTGATGAGGTTGGGTGATGGGAAAGAAGACGGAGATTTCGTGGACCGATGCTACCTGGAACCCGGTTCGCGGCTGCTCGCGGGTGAGCGCGGGCTGTGACAATTGCTATGCGATGGGCGTCGCTCACCGATTCTCAAATAGAGCCGTCCAGGATCCGAGCGGAGATCGAAGCCTCGATAAGCCAGCAGGGCCGTACCACGGGCTGACTACGATCCGTCGAGGCAAGGTCGACTGGGCCGGCGTGGCTCGGTTCATCCCCGAGCAGCTCGACGCGCCGCTTCGCTGGAGTAAACCGCGCCGCATCTTCGTGAACAGCATGAGCGACCTCTTCCACGAGTCGCTTTCGAATGAAGAGATCGCGGCTGTCTTCGGCGTCATGGCAGCGTGCCCACAGCACACATTTCAGGTGCTCACGAAGCGCCCGAAGCGTGCGACGGAGTGGTTCAAATGGATTTCTGCACGCGAAACGGACCTGATAACGGCTGCCGAGTTGTGCGGGCTGGATGCGCAAAACGAGGCCTACAGTGCCGATCTCGAACTTGGACCGCTGCAGCCAAAACTTCATGGCGCTCCGTGGCCTCTACCGAACGTCTGGCTGGGCGTGAGCGCCGAAGACCAAGATACCTACAACGCGCGCTTACCGATGCTCGTGCACCAATGCCCAGCGGCGGTGCATTTCGTGAGTCTGGAGCCGATGCTCGGGCCCATCAAGCTCCGTGGGACCGGGCACATTCACCTCGATTGGGTGATCATCGGGGGCGAGAGCGGCCCGGGTGCGCGGCCGTTCGATCTCAGTTGGGCTCGTTCACTAGTCGGCGAATGCGCCGAGAGCGCCATCCCGTGCTTCGTGAAACAGCTCGGCGCGAGGGCGATCGATTCCTCGCTGCGCGATGTGAACGGCTATGGCTACGTGCACTACACGGGAGCGCCTGGCGATGCACGCGTTCTCGAAGCCGAGAAGCGTCACGACTACCGGGTAACGCCCCACGATGTGACCCGCTTGCTGGCGCGCGATCGACGCAAAGGCGCGGACATGTCGGAGTGGGAACCGGCGCTGCGTATCCGCGAGTTCCCGGATGCACGCGCATGAACCGCGCGTGCGTCACCACCCACATGAGCTCACCCGGCCGGGTAGCCACTGCTGCGGGCGATGGTGCGGGTTTCGTGGCCGCAATGATGCCCGTGGCGATTTTGGTGGTCAGTTGACCACTCGATCGCATACAAAGAACAGCCGCGCGACGCTTCGACTCGTCCGCGGCCATGGCCCGAGAAAGGGGCTCAAGTGAAATACCACAGAACGTCAATCCCTGGTAACGCAATCGACCGCAGTAAATATGGCGGTCATGTGACCACCGACGGGGACATCTGATGTCAAAGGCATCCAAAAAGCGCTATCAGGCGGCGCAACAGCCACTGAGGCGGTCTCAGGAGAGCACCGTTTGCGCGTTCCCAGCTGTAGCGGCGTACCTGTCATGGGTTACGAAGACGAGTGAAGAGGACGCTCAGAAAACAGTGAACTTGATGGCCAAGTTCACTGATCCAGCGCGGGGAAAGGTTCAGTTCGACCGTTGCGAATCACCTGCGGAGCGCCTTTTCCTTCTTGGTGGGAATCTGAACAACGACCGCCAAGTGGGAATCCAGTTTGCAGATCCTGCCCGGTCCGAACTTGAAGCCAACGGTCGGACTGCCTGGCTTGTCGGTTCTCTTCTGGGCAGAGAAGACGAGAAGTTCGCTCTGTTCCAGCAGTTCGAGATCGAAGAATTTCGCGTCGACTTCTGCCTCCCGAAGGTTTTTCTAGCCATAGAAATTGATGGCCATGAATTTCACGAGAGGACCAAGGAGCAGGCGGCGGCAGACAAACAACGTGATCGCGTGTTGGTCCGGAACGGCTATCGGGTTCTGAGGTTCACGGGATCAGAGGTCTATAGTGATCCAGCCGAGGTCCTCGCTGAGGTTCTTGATATTGCGCTGGCTATTGAGGCGCTTCTCATCGAGGCTAGCTACCGCGATTTTTCTCGTGGCGTAGACCAGGGGTATGCTGACGGCTATGACTCGGCCGTAGAAGAATTAGGCGCCAAGGCTGCTGCTGACACCGATAGCTCGCAGCCGTTGCCTGCTCTGCCCGCTCACGCTTCGGAGGCTGCTGAGTGAGAGCGTATGCCTATGTGGTTCCCACTTTCTGGACTCGTGGTAGCGGCAAGAAGCTGCGAGGCAACCCGGCCGCCCAAGCGCTCGCCCTGTACGTCATGACGGCTCCTAGCTCCAACATGGTCGGGCTGTACTACGTACCGCTGACGACCATCGCTGCCGAGACTGGGATCCCGGCTGCTGAACTGCCTGGGGTCTTTTCGAAGATCTCAGAAATCGCCAAGTACGACTTCGAGAACGAAATCGTCTGGGTGCCCGAGGCCGCAGCGCACCAGATCGGCGAGACGATGAAGGGCACTGACAAGCGCCGCAGCCAGGTAATCCGGGACGTCGAGGCAATGGGGAGCCATCCGTTCGCCTTGGAATTCTTCGCAAAGTACTCGGCGGCTTACGGTCTCGATGCCCCGAAAACGGCGATCGAGACCAAGCCCCTTACTACGAAACCGGATGCCCCTTCGGAGGGCCTTCCTCCCGACCGGATGCCCCGATCCCCTGATCCTGTCCTGTCTTCTTCTGACGGATCAGATCGGGATCACGAACCAGATCACGATCCATTTGCAGCCTCCCCCGGGGGCCTGACAGGTAGCGCGCGCGTGGGTGCCCCGGGATTGCCGGCGCCGGCCGAGAGGCACCTTGCGGCCATGGCGGAAAAAATGATCCGCAGCCGTGGCGCGTACATGGAGATTTTTGGCGATACTCCCAGTTGGCCAGAACTACAGCCCATCTTCATCGCCTTCCAGGAGACCTGGGGCCGCAATGGCGCGCCAGCGCACGGCGGAGACCCGAGGGCCCAGCTGATCCTCCAGCGCATCGTGGAAGGCATCCCCGTCGAGCGGTTGGCTATGGCCGTGCGCCGCTCGAAGTTCGCCGCCTATATCGTAGCTGACGAGAGCTACCAGACCCTGACGACGATCCTTCGTGACGCCGCCCAGGTCGACAAGTTCTGTGCGCTCACTGCCCTGCCCCGCAAGGCCGGCCAGTCGCGAGAGCCACAGACCGAGGGCGGCGACTGGAAGCCCACCGTGGAGAAACGCTCATGAGCCAAGGCGAGATGCTGACCGTCACCGAGTTCGCTTGCGGGGAAGCCGGCCTGGCGGACGACGCCAGGTTGTTCGCGCGCCGCGCGCGCTTTGCCGGCTGGGACGTTCGCCGGCTGGTCGATGAGCTCAAGGTCACCGGATTCAAGCAACGCTTCGATGAGGCGGTCGCCGTTGGCGTTGCGGCGGACCTGGGGCGCCGGGTCGACCGGTACATGCGTGACGCGCTCCTGGGCGGTCCTAGCGCCCTGGCGCTATGTCCCGTGCCCGAGCTCGCGGCCATGGTCGCGCCGTCGCTGCGCCCGGAGGCGACGACCTACAACCCCTTCCGAGAGGGCGGCCGCTTGGTCTGTGGGCCAACGGGGGTCGGCAAGTCGGTGGCCGGCATCGCCGCGCTGCGCCGCATGCACCCGCTCCGACCGGCCGACATGAACGCACTCTGGGACACCGGTGACATCAGGTGGAGCTGCACCTGGGTTCGAGCCTTTGACCTAGCGAAGGCGTCCCTCGAAACGGCGCTCGGTGCGGGTGAGGCGGAGCTCGTCACCGAGGCGCGTGCGGCGCAGTTCCTTGTGCTCGACGATCTCGGGTGGGAGTCGAAGCGCGCCGGCGCCGACGACGCCGTGGCTGAGGTGATCGCGGCCCGCTACGACACTGGCCGGGTCACTTATGCGACCACCGGCATGCGGCTGCCCAAGTTCATCGACCGCTACGGCAGCGCCGTTGTTCGCCGTCTGGTCGAAGCCGGGAACCACAAAGGCAAAGTGGTCGACCTCTGGACCGATTCGGAGGCGCGATGAGCGGGGAGCTCGAGCCGCAACCGGGACGAGTTCCGCCAAGCGATCTGGATGCGGAGGCCGCCGTCCTGTCGGCGTGCATGCTCGACGTCGACAAGGTCGACATCGTGCGAGACATTCTCGTCCCCGAGGACTTCTACGCCGACGCGAACAGAAGGATCCTGGAGGCGATCTACGGCCTTCAAGACGCGCAGAAGACGATCGATATCGTGCAAATTGCCGGGTGGCTGCGCGACAATAACCGCCTCGACCAAATCGGCGGCTCGCCGTATCTGGCGCAGATTGTCGACGCCACGCCGTCCATCGCGCACGTCGCTGAGCACGCGACCCGCGTCAAGGAGAAGGCCAAACAGCGCGTCATGATCTCCGTGTGCCAGCGCGCCGCCGCCGAAGGCTATGGGGACGTTGGAGTCGTTTCTGAATGGCTCGAAGGCGTAGAGAAGAACGTCGCGCTCGCGGCACGGGAAGCGCGCGACAAGGAGATCACCTGGGCGACCTATGGCGAGGCCGCGCGCCAGACCTACAAGGACATCGCTGAGTCGGCCCGCACCGGCGCGACCATGGCGGGCTACCCGACCGGCTTCGAAGAGCTCGACAACCACGTGGGGGGGCTGGCTGATGGGGACTTCTGGATCGTTGGTGGCTACCCCGGCATCGGGAAGACTTCGTGGGTGAAACAGACGGCAGAGAACGTCGCTGTCCACAAGTCGAAGAAGGGATCCCGCGTTGGGGTCGTCTTCTTCACGCTGGAGATGAAGTACAAGCAGCTGACGATGCGAGGCCTGTCGCGTCGCTCGGGCGTCCCGTTCGCCAACATCAGAATCGGGAGATTGGTCCCCAATCAGTGGGAATCGCTCGTCACTGAAGCGAAGGCAGCCGCTGACGTGGCGATGATCCTGGACGAATGCCGTGATTTGACGCCGTTTCGTCTGCGCCGCGCGCTCCGTCGCCACCTGGCCAAGTTGCGCGAGGACTTTGGCAATGATGCCGAGCTTGGTCTCGTGTGCGTGGACTACATCCAGCTCATGGGCGCCGACGTGCCAAACAAGAATCGTGCGGTGGAGATAGGCATGATCAGCAAGGAACTCAAGAGGATCGCCGGCGAGTTCAAGTGCGCCGTGATCGGGCTCTCGTCTCTGAACAGGCCCGAGCAGAAGACTCGACCGAAGCCGCCCGGGATGTCGGCCCTCCGCGAATCTGGAGCGCTCGAGTTCGATGCTGACGTCATCCTGATGATCCATCGCGACGACGCCTTCAAAGAGAAGCACGAGCAACCCGACCACCTTGCGGATTTGAATGTCGTGAAGGGTCGCAACTCCGGCGCTTCGCACCACGAACTTCAGTTTGATGGGCGTTTTACGGCGTTCTACCCGCTGGGGCGTGAGCTGTTCCCGCGCGTCGAGGCGAACGTTTACGGGGATGATTGGAGAGATCCAGCATAATGGCACTCCTTGCCCAGCTCATCCCCGAGATGCGATCTCTGCGAATAGCCGAGATCGAGTTCGATCGCGCCGAACAGGCGCTCATCGCGACCTACGAGCCGCGTCACGCCATGAAACGTTGGGCAGCGAGAGACCGATACCGAACCGCACAGCGCGCTCTTGATGGTGCGCTGGCTCGACTCGAAAAAAGAAAATGCGAACTAGCGGGGAGACGCCATCTGCGCGTAGCCTCGGCCGTTGTCACTTGACCACCACGTCACGAGAGGAAACCAGACACCATGACCGATGAATCACGAGAGACGTTCGACTTCCCGATCGAAGTTACGCTTACCCCGGAAGAGGTCGAAGAGAAGCTCGAGCGGAACGCCGACATCGATCGCAAAATGATCGACATCAAGAACCAGAAGGCGGAGGCGAATTCCGGATTCAACGAAGACCTGAAGACGCTGCGCAAGGAGCAGGTGACGTTGCTCGAGATGATCAGTGTCGGCAAAGCGAAGGTCAGTGTCCAGTGCTACCACGAGCGGGACGAGCGGCGCGGCATCATGCTGACGATGCGCTGCGACAATGGGCACATCGTCGATGAGCGGGCTCTTACCGCTGATGAGCGCGGCGCAGTCGAGGATGAGCGTCAAGGCAACCTATTCGAAGGCGGCGCTCCAAGCGTCGACGCCGGAGCGGATGACGAAGACGAGCCTGCTGGCGACGCCGACAGCGAGGCGGCGCTGGATGAGTACCTGGCGCAATCGAGTGGAGTCGACGAGGCAACCGACCCGCTGGCGCACTGACCAGCTGAGAGATGAATGATGTCCGACCGAATCTACTTCCACTGGCAAAACCTGAACGACAAGCCCGCTGGGCGCACGGGATCACCGTTGCGCCACGGTCGCGCTTGGCTCCGCCTGTTCGGTGGCTCGCTCAATTGGGAGTGGCTGCTCGGGCGTTTCAACAACCTCGGCTGGTACGTCGCTGCGCGCCAGGGCGACGGGATTGGCTTCGGTCTGCACTTCGCTGTGCCGTTCGTTAGCCTTTACTTCTCGATTGAAAGCTTCCGCCCCGTCGTAGCGGTCGTCAAATGGCTGCTTCGTAACGCGCGCTATGAGGACCGCGAGATCTCATGGCGCGTCAACGACTGGGCGATTTGGTGGAGCGTTTGGCGGGACAGCTCGAGCTGGAGCTCGACGGTTCCCTATTGGCGGAATGGATCCTTTCACATCGACGACTTCGTGCTCGGCAAGGCCAAGTACTCCTCTCGTGTCTTGAGCGAGCAGGCCGTTAAAATCGCCATGCCGGAGGGCAGCTACGACGCGACGGTGAAGATTGAGGAGCGATCGTGGAAGCGTCCGCGATGGTTCGTGAAGCGCATCGTGGGTGCGGACGTGAAGATTCCAGCGGGCATCCCCTTCCCTGGCAAGGGCAATAACTCTTGGGACTGCGGGCAGGACGCGGTGTATGGGCAGAGCAGCCAAGCCTCTACCGTAGAAGGTGCAGTGGCTGCTGTTGTCGAATCGGTGCTGAGGAGTCGGCGTCGCTATGGCGGGTCGGTTGATTGGGCACCGAGCGCTGAGCACGGATCGGTGGCGTCATGAGCGAGCAGCTTGACGCGCCCGAACAGGTCGAGATCCGGGCGCTGGACATCGTCATCTACGAGCACGCGATCTGGTCCAGCATCGGAGACGGTAAGCCGTTTGCAAACACGATTGAGCACCGGGCCTGGTCCGAGGATGGTGCCCATATCTGGTTCATGCTCGGCACCCACAACTTCTACAAGGCTGAACCAGAAGAAATGGTGAGAGTGGTGCAGCTGGCACGAGGCGAACGGCGCGAGCCGAAGTCGCTGTTCGTTAGTGACCGCGGGGTTCAGTTCGACAGTGAAGTGTTTTTGGCGGCGAGGCCGAGGCACAAGATTCCGTGTGCCAGTTGCGGCGGGACCGGGGTCGCGAAGTGAGCCAGCTACTGAAGGATCTCCGAGAAGTACGGGCGAGCGTAGCCAGCGGGGCGACGCTGAACAGCGTTCTACGCTCCAAGGCTGCTGCATGGAGCAAGGAGCGCGGGCTTCGTGTCTGCCGTGCGATCGATGCTGTGGAAGAGGAACTCGCATTGCTGGACGCGGCTATCGCAAAGGCCAACCAATGATGAAAGACGAATTCCAGATGCAGTTTCCAGGCGTGATCGAGTCCGTCGCGGAGGAGTTCGACTGCCGCCCGCGCGAACTCCTAGCCGGAGGCCGCCTCTCAAGCCGAAATCTTTCCGAGGCTCGAGCCGTCGCGGCTTGGGTCGCGTACCAGACTGGCACCGTCAGCTTCCCGGTTCTCGGTCGAATGCTCGGTATGAAGTACCCCGCGACCCGAGTTCGGGTGATGGCCGTAGCGCGGAGGCGGGAGCGTGAGCCGCGGTTCAATGAGCTCTGTGAGCGGCTTGCTGGTCGCCCGAAGGCCGGGAAACGGGCGGTGTCGGCGTGACCATCGGCATGGGCACGGACCCTGGCTATGCCAAGGCGGCGTTCGGAGTGGTACGGAACGAGGGCAACCGCCTGACGCTGCTCGACCGCGGACTCATCACGACGAAGCCCGACCAACCGGAGGCCGTCCGTACCAAGCTCATCTGGTCACCAATCGCCGAAGCAATTCGCAAGTGGCATCCGTCGATGCTCGGCATTGAGGATCAGGCGCAGGTGTCGGCAGCCGCGCGCGGTCGAATGGCCGCGAACAAATTCGGAAAGAAAGCCAATGGCGCCGCTGGTTACAATGCCAGCAATGACCACGTGCTAGAAGTGGTCGGCTTGCTTCGCGGCTGCGCAATCGCCTACGGCGTTCGGTACAAGATGCTCAACGCACAGTCAATCAAGCGCGCCGTGCTCGGCAAGGGCGGCGGCGGCGGGGACAAGAAGCAGATGATCACTGCCATCAAAGCGATGTTCCCAGAGCTGCAGCTGCCTGGCGTCAAGCTGAGCGAACACGAAGCCGATGCAATAGCGATGGCGATTCTGGCGATGCGTGTGGACCTCGTTGGAGAAGTTGTAAGAAAGACCGCATGAATAAGCCAACCGTACTGCTCGATGTCGACGGCGTCCTTGCTGACTTCGCCGGGGCGCTCCTGCGTTGGGCTGGGCCGAAATACACGCGCGAACAGCTCACGGAATGGGACCTGACGAAGGCCTTGGGACTCGGAGATCGCCAGCACCTGTTCGACGAGTACGCCAGCGAACCGGGCTTCTGCGAGTGGCTCCCGGTCATTGATGGCGCTCAGGACTTCGTCGAAGGACTCCGTTCTGTCGCCGACATCGTCATTGTTACGAGCCCCTACTCAGCGGCGCGCCTATGGACATTCGAGCGGCTGCGTTGGCTTGAGAGGCACTTCGGCATCTCGAAGTACGACGTCATTTTCGCGAAGCGGAAGTACCTGGTGCGTGGCGACATCATGGTCGATGACGGTCCGCACAACATCGAAGAATTCGTGATGCGCGGCGGGCATGGGTTGCTGATCGAGCAGCCGTGGAATGCAGCAAGCTTGGTGCCCGGCGCCAGGCGTTGCCGGACGTTGGAGCAAGCTCTCGAAGCTGTCAGGGAGACGGTGTGACCCGCCAGCATCCGACCACCGGCGCACTCGCCAACTTCGCTCCCTGGACATCCCGGGAAGACGCGACTCTCCGCACTTGCTACGCCCGTGGCGGCATCAAGGAAGCGGTGGCCGCTATCCCAGCTCGGTCACAGGCAACGCTATTTCACCGAGCTCAGCGTATTGGGCTGAAGCGGCGCCTACGCTGGACAGAGGCGGACGACCAAAGAACTGCAAGCTCCTGCCTCGATCTGCAGGCGGGTGTCCACCACGCTACCGGTCGGGTCTCTTCTGCGCTTGCTGTGCCCAGCCAAAGCGAGTACAAACTGAGTGCACCCCGCGTCGCTGCTACACGACCGGGGCGCGTGGCCCGCGATCAACGGGCTCGGAATGGGTACCACGTGATTCGCGTCTACCGCTACCGACTTTACCCGACGCGCGCCCAAGAGGCGACGATGCACGGAGCGCTCGACATGCTGCGAGAGCTGTACAACGCGAGTTTGCAGGAACGCATTGCCGCGCACCGCGCTGGCATCAAGCTTTCCTGTTACTCGCAGCAAGCCGAGCTTCGAGAAGTCCGGGCTGTGCGCCCCGCTCTGGAGGTCGCTGCGGTCGTCGGGTCAAAGCAGGTAGAATGGCTGTTGGTGAATGGTTATCTGACGCCGTTGCCTGCAAAGGACGGCGCGTCGTGAGGCTCGCATGGGTCACTGACCCGCATCTCGATCATGCTGGGCACGGCAAAACGATCGACTTTGCGCAGAAGACGGCGGCTGTCTCGGACGCCTGCGTCATCACCGGAGACATAGGCACCGCGCGCACGGTCGTGCGATTGCTCGAAGTCTTTCAGCGCAACTATCGAAAGCCGATTTGTTTCGTGCTGGGCAACCATGACTTCTACGGTGGTGAATTCGCCAGCGTTGCGCGCTCGGTTCGGAAAGCATTCGGTTGCTCGTATCTTGATTCCGGTGCGGTCTTCCGCCTCACTCCCGGTGTAGACCTTTGCGGCGTAGACGGATGGTATGACGCCCGGTTTGGATCCCCAGAAACCAGTAGCGTTCAGCTGAACGATTGGTCGGAGATTCAAGACCTTCGTGAGTGCGTTCAGTCGCGGACGTTGATTCCTGCGCTACGCCTGATTGGTGACCACTTTCATCAAAAGGCATTGGAGACGCTCGCTCGCGCCACGGCGAAGCGAGTCATCTTCGCGACTCACGTCCCACCGTTTGCCGAATCGAGCACCTACAACGGCAAACAGAGCGACGCGAATTGGCTGCCTTGGTTCAGTTGCAAGGCGCTCGGGGACGCCCTTCGTGAATGGGCAGAGATGAACCCAGAACGCGAGATCGAGGTGGTCTGCGGTCATACTCATGGCCGGGCAACATTCCAGCCATTACCGAACCTGACCGTGCGCACTGGGTTTGCCGAATACGGGGCGCCGTGTGTCGAGATGATTCTCGACATTTAGTGGTCACATGACCGCCAACAGCGTGAAAGACTCGACACAGTGAACGAGAATAATGAACAGGCTCTGAACTGCCGCCACGGGTGGCCACAAGCGTCGTGGCTTCCCTGCCCCTACTGCAAACCAGACGAGACCAAGGTGATCGAAGGCGCAGCCTCGTCGCCAGAGCAGGCCGCGGCAACCGCGCGCGCTCACACGTCGAATGCGTCGCTCGGCATCCAGAAGCCGTCACGGACGCTCGACCTCGCTGGGAAAACGGTCGCTGGCTGCGCCGTTGACCGGCTAGCGGCAGACGCGACAGCTAACTCGCGTTTTCATTGCGTGATGTCGTGTGGGCACCAGCAGATCGTTGACGGTACCGTGCTGATGAGTGCGCAGCGCGCTGGTCAAAGATTGAAGTGCAAGGCATGCGCGAAGGCGGATGGTAGGCAGGCGCGCGAAGCCAAGCGCCTTGCGAAGCTGGAGAAGCGGCCATGAGATGCGAACACGGCTTCGAGCCTGCCTCCGTTCTGTGCCCGCTTGGGTGCCATGGCAAACCAGCGGCGAAGGTCGAGTCGGAAACTGTTCCGACCACCAGCAAACGAGCCAATCTGGTCGACATGTCTGGTACAACCGTCGCTGGTTGCCGAGTCGAAGCCAGAGAGCCGAACGGTGACGGTAACGCTCGCTGGCGATGCATCTGCGCCTGTGGGGAACACTTCGTGGACTTCGGTGTTGTTCTCCGTGAGAAGGAAAAGCGCGGCTACACGGCGTCGTGCGATGGCTGCAAAGCAAAGCGCAAGCTGGATCGGATTGGTAAGCCAAACCCCGCCCTGAAGGCCCACCCCATCCCACCGGAACACGCAGAGCCAGCGCCTGTACGGCGCATATTTCCCGAGCCTAACGTTGTCGTTGAGAGCCGAGTTCTCCGTTGGTGGCGGCTCGAACTCGACGCCAAGGGCAGCGTCATCAGCTGCACAGCGGTTGAGCACCGAGGCGAGGCTGGAGAGCGCCAGTTCCTATACGTCGAGGCTTACGATCAGAAGGAAGCTGGGCGTCTCGCGTGGAACGCCTACTGCCGACTCGCGCAACAGCGGCACCGGGCCAAGCTGACACGGGAGGGCTGCTGCCCATGGTGTGGGCGTAAGCAGGACAGGAAGCCAGGCCTACGGTGCAACACCTGCCTTGCTGGGGACCGAGAGCGAGCTGCTACGAACAAGGCGATCAAAGCCGGCCAGAACGTCCCCGCCCCCGACGCGCAGGTAACGCGCGCCAACCGGCTGCGGTCCGAGCGCGCTGAGTACCGGCTGCAAATCCTCGGCGAAGTACGAAAGGTCGCGATAGAGCGGAACCCGCGCGAGTTCCTGCGCTGGCTTGACGAGGAGCTCGGTCTCGAAGGCGGGCAGCTGACCGCTAAGCAGGCGGCGTGCTGATGGGCTATCGTATCGAGCACGGTGATTGTCTAGACATCCTCTGGCGTGAACCGCCTTGCAGCGTTGACGCGCTCGTGACCGATCCGCCGTACCTACTCGTCAATTCCTCTGGTTCTGGTTTCATGGGTGCCGAATGGGACAGCTTGTCGATCGCCAATGCCATTGCGGGCGTGTTTTTCAGATTCAGCAGTCTCGACTTAAGCATGGCCGCGTGAATCGCTGCGCACAGCCGATCCACCACGGCAGTTGGGGTTGTTTTGATGACTTACACACGCAACATCGACACTACGCCAATCCGCCTGGCCCACGCTTCACTCCAGAAGTGGTCACCGGATAGCGACTACAAGGCTCAATGCCCTGCCTGTCCATCTGGGCTCCTCTTGGTGCGCCGTGACCAGCGGACGATGAAGCTCACCCGTGACGACCACTGCGTCTCATGCGGGCAGCGCGTCGTCTACACGGACGAGATGATTGGCGGAGAGCCGCTCAAACCACATACAAACGAGGGACACGATCATGGATGATTCTGACAAGGCGATTGTGAAATGGGCTGTGCGGGGCGCGGTCGTGCTGTTTTGCGCACTGGGCTTTATGGCTAGCTGCTCTCAGGTATCGAGCGGATCGGTCGGCGTCGTGCGCCACTTTGGCGCCGTTGATACGAGCCCGCTTCAGCCCGGCATTCACTTTACGCAGCCATGGCCGCTGGTCAGCGTCGAAGAAGTGAACACGCAGATCGGGACCACCGAAGGCGAGGCGCTAGCGGCTAGCAAGGACCTTCAGAGCGTCAAAACAAAAGTAGCCATTCAGTGGGCGATCCTGCCGGCATCCGCGCCTCAGGTGATCCAAGGATTCGGCGATGAGAAGCGCATGGAAGAAGCGATCCTTGCCCCAGCGATCCAAGAAGTCGTGAAGGCAGTCTCCGCCCGCTATACCGCCGAAGAACTGATCACCAAGCGAAACGAGGTAAAACTCGGCATCGAGCAAGAACTCGATCTATTTGTCCAGAAGACGCTACGCGAGAAGAACGCAGTGGGCGCTATAAAGCTTGCCAACGTGGCGGTGACCAACTTCGAGTTTTCGAAGGACTTCAACGATTCGATCGAAGCCAAGGTGAAGGCTGAGCAGGACTCGCTGCGTGCCAAAAACGAGATGAACACCCGCGTTACGCAAGCCGAGGCGAAGGCGAAAGAAGTGACGCTGGCGGCCGAAGCGGACGCGCAAAAGACCAAACTCGCTGCCGACGCTACCGCATACCAGACGGACGCCGAATCGAAGGCGCGCGCCGCAGCCATCACGCGCGAAGCGGCTGCGCTCCAGTCAAACCCAGGACTCGTCCAGCTCCGCATTGCCGAGCGCTGGAATGGCGCTCTCCCAACTTACACCGGCGGCGGCATCCCGCTGCTTCAGCTGCAGAAGTAAGAACGACGCACCACAGGAGCACCAGACATGATCACAATTTCGGACCCCGGCGTCACGCTGAACTCGACGCAGCTCGAAGCGCTCACCGCCAAGGCGGTAGCCTACCCGTTCGACATTCACGTCGAGATCCAGACGCAATACGCGCTCTCCCGCGCGGCTTTCGAGCATCAGGTGGCCGGCTTCGTCACGCCCGGATCGCGCCTGCTATCCATCGGCGTCGACCCGCTTCACCACTACACGTTCGTCCATTCGAGCGGATCGCTCGGGGTCCCATCTGGCCCGCAGGTAGCCCAAGCCGGTAACGCGTTCTTCAAGGCGGGGAACCTGGTGGATGGAATCGACGCCATTGCGGCCAAGGCCAATGACCTGAGGGTCGATCCGAGGCTGATGACGGCCGCCCCGCAGCCGGGCCGCGACGTGCGGGTCATCCAGAGTCAGACCGGCGTTCCCATCGTGATTCACGAACACCATACGGCCGCTGGCGTCTGGTGGGCCCTGGGCGGCGTCCTGGCGCTTTCGGTTGCGGTCGTGGCTTGGGCTGTATGGCGGGCACGCCGGCGCGAACGGCTGGCAGCAGAGGCCCAGGAAGCGCGTGACCTGGAGGCGGCCGAGCTCCGGTCCAGGAACATTGAGGAAGCAGGTTGGCACGATGAGATGGCAGCCAAGCGGCGCAGCTCTTTGGCCCCGGAAGCATCGCCAGCGTCAAGCCGATTGCCCGTCGGTCGCATCAGCTACGAGACATCACGCTACCTGCCGTCAGCGCCTCCGGTTGTCGTTCAGCCGTCCCAGCCGCCCGTCATCGTCAACCAGCAAGGCGGCGGACTGAGCGGCATCGACCTGCTGCTCGGCTACGAGCTCGGACGCGACAGCAATCGCCCTGCTCCAATCGTGGAACGGGAGGTTGTTGTCGAGCGCGACACGTCATCATCTTCGACCTGGGAGAGTACGCCGGACCCTACGCCTGATACGTCGTCGAGTAGCTCTTGGGACGGCAGCAGTGACAGCTCGTCGTCAAGCAGTTTCGATTCGGGTAGCAGCGGCGATTCCGGCGGGGGAAGCGACTGGTGATTCTGGCTACTCACATTTGCCCCGTCTCTGGCCCGGTCGACATCTGGTCGTTGGGTATCGCGGTTGTGCTGATCGTCGCTCTCGTGGTGGCAATGAGGTGGCCCTGATGCGACGAGCCACCATCATGCCGGGGGTTGTCCGGGTGACTGCCGGGCAGCGGCGTCGGCTTGTAGCGGCGGAGCCTGCGGGCCGAACGCCGCCCAAGACAATCCCGATCGGCTATACTTGGCCGGAACGCGGCGCCATTAACGAGCTATTCAGAGCGGCGAGGAAATATCGATGAACGACTCCCCCAGGTTTTACGGAACGCGACCCGAGATTCTCCCTGACGTGCCGCCAGCGGGGAGCGTCTACAAGGGCCGATACAGGCTGCTGGAGCCTGCGCGCGCCCACGCGATGGGTCAGGGGCGTTACGAGCACGTCGCGACGTTCGACATTGAGACCTGCCAAACGAAGTCGGCGGTGCCCGGCGCGGACTTCTGGGGCGCTGACGCCGATAGCGTCGATTGGGGTACCGTGCTGATTCCGAGTGCGAAGCAGCGCATTTGTCCGAGCCGGCATAACGACGGCTCGCTGTGCTGCCACGATGCAGGACACGCTGGTCACCACGAGTCGCAGTCCACCGGCAATCGATATGGTTGGAGCGACACGCGCAGCCCGAGCGGAAGTCAGATCATGGTAGCGATCGGCGCGGGTGACACGCCACAGGTGATCGCGGCGAACCTGGCGGGGAACATTTATTCCATTCGCCCCGACCTGCGTGGCGTAACGCTCGGCGGCGTCACGGCGCCCGTGGCGGTCGATGCGCTGTGGGAGCCTCCGGAAATCCCACGACTCCCACAGATGGAGTTTAGTCTGCCAGCGCTGCCGCGCGTAATGCCACTGTCACAGCAAACTGGAGAACAACTCCGGGAGACGGCGAGACTCGTGGGCGTCGCTGTCAAGCCGGTCAGTCTCGGCGGTGCCCGGGCGCCCGCTTCGCCGTACGAATATGTTCACAAAATGATTACGGACAACGGCTACTTGATCCAAGGCACGCACACCACGAACGCCGCAGACATCCTCACCTTCACCAATTATGCGGAGGTCGTGGCTCATTTCGGAGAAAGTCACGCTCGGCAGTATCGCTACCTATTCCGGGACAACGGATGCGCTCCGGTCAAGATAGTCCAGGTGAAGGGCACGGGCGGTGGCAAGATCAAGTCAGCGCCGAAGTTCTACGGAACTCAGCCCGAGGTGTTGCCAGAGACTTTACCCGCGGGCACAGCGGCAAGCTGCGATGGCATTGTGTACAAGTCGATAGAGCCGACGCGCCTTGAGGCCCGCGGGTACGGCTGTTACGTATACGCTGGGGAATGGGAGAGCGTGTCGAGCGGGCAACAAGACACGGCGGCGGTCATGTGGGAGAGCGACATCGACTGGTCGTCGGTATCTATGCGGAAGTCGAGGACGTCGGAGTCTGCGGTCAGCGGATTCGGCGTCACGACTCGCAGCGTCCCCGGCGACCCTGAGCCTACGAGCCCCTGTGAATGGTGCACGACGCCCGGCTGCACGGCAGGCCCGGGGAGCACCTGCCGCAGCTACAGACGCTGCCTGGGGGCGCGGCTGGCCACTGGCGGAGCGAACAACTGCGCAGAGGAGCGGGAGAGCGTGCGGCGCTGGCTCGACGCGCAGCAGGAGACGTGGCCCGAGAATCCATTCCGGAAGAAGCCGACGCTTTGCTCCGAGTGCAGTTGCGACCTGTCGCCGTTCATCGCGTATCAGGACATGGCCGGCAAACCGTACTGCCGGTATTGCTACGACAGCACGGGCGGGGGGGGCGGAGAGCCGATTGCTCCGTGACCATAGGGTGAACGGAGCGACGTATGTCTTCCCCGCTCAATATAGGGCACAAGCTCGGATGCTTCGCGCTGAAGCCAGAGAGAAGCCACTCAGCACGGCTGCCTCGCGGGAGCTAGCGAAGGGGCACCCAAGCACGTGGCCGAGTCAGGATGGTGAGTCGTGAACGAAAGAGCGATGATGACCTACAGGCGGCTACAGCTCTCGTTCTCGGTCGTCGCTGACTTCGACAACCCGCATTGCGAGTTTGACGACTTCACGCGCATAGTCGTCAAGTCGGCGCACGACTCGGCGCTCCGCTGGCTGATTTCGGACACGCCAGGCAATACGACACCGCGAAAACGCGGCGAGTGCCAGGTCGTGTCATATCGAAGCACCGGCGACGTCTGGCGCAAGGAGTTCATGGTCGAGTCGCTTGTCCCCATCGGCAAGGACGTGGACGAACTGATCGAGCAGATCCATGAGGAACTCGATGAGCATGATTGGGGCGTGGCCTGCTTCGAACGCGACTATCCGGCTGTGTTGCCAACGCCTCGAGACATGGGCTGCCCGCCGCTGACGGCGGTGCCCGACCAGACCGCTGGAGGCCGAGACCAGCTGCGCGCCTTCTCGGTCACGATGGTCAGGCCCGCGGACAAGGGCAGCGTGAGCGGCGATAACATCCCCGTCACGGCGCGACTGTCTCGAGATGCTGACGGAAGAGGATGCATGTGGGAGACAGCGGGCAACTGGCGAATGCCGCTCGGGCCGCGCGAGAGCTACGTCTGGCCGCGCACAGACCCAGCTGCGGAGCTCGTCCTTGAGCTGAGCCAGCCGCTCGTATCCGGCACCTTCCTCATCAACGGCAGCGTGCTGCGGATTGTGCAGAAGCCATGACGGTGATGGAACCCGATGAGCTGCCTCGGCTCGCCGATTGCCTTCCGCCGCATCTTCTGCCGCTTCCGGAAAGCTACAAGGACTGCTTAGTGCGGGAGCTGTCGATCGACGAAGGGAACAGCGTGGGCGGCGTCTTCCACCGCGTCTGGTCGGAGCTCGATCGGTGCAAGTTGTTGAAGGCGGCGACCGCCGTGGCAGCGGTGATCGTCGACGATGCCGGCAACACATTCAGTGTCACGCGCACACTGCCAGCGGCATGGTCTCGGGTGCCGCTTGCTTTCGACGTGCGGACCCCGCCGTGGGGCACAACGAAGTCCTGGCTCGGCGGCTTTCTAAATACGCATGGCGTCAGGGTTGGTCGATGACCAGCAGCGATCGGAGAGTTCTCTTCGGCGATCTGCGGCGCGGAGACATGGTCGTCATCACCGAGCTGCCGCCGCCCGACCCGATGCAGATCCCGCAAGTCATCGGCAGGGTCGGCTCAGTCGAGCAGGTCGAGTCACTTGCTTGCGTGTACACCGATGGCTGGTTACGCCTATGCTTCGAGAGCGGGATCGGCGGCATGGGAGGGATCAAGTGCCGTGTGCGCATTATTGATAAGGTAGCCGGCGTGCTGACGCTGCGTTACTCGGGATGGGGGCCGGATGAGATCCCGCCCGACCTGCTTGACCTGGCGGCAGGGCAATGACAACGCATGCGCTCCCCGCGCTGCTGCTTCTCCTCCCGGTCGTTTGCTGGCCGTTAGTAGTCGTCGCTCGTCGATGGCTGGGGAAGCGAAGCGCTGCACGGGCGGAGATCGATCTTCAGGCCGCGCAAAATGCGGATAGGCAGTCCGCCCAGATCCGCAAGTGGCAGGCAGAAAACGAAGAACGCAAATGGAAGATCCTCAACGAGCCGACTCGTGTGCGCCGTCAACTTGCTGCAGATCTGCTATTCCCTGGGCTCTACACGACTGAGGACGCAGCCTGTAAGATGCGCGCGGACGGCGTTTATGAATGGATCCTCACGGGAACGTACACACGGAACAACCCGCGCCACCTGCTGTTGAACTCGAAGGTCAAGGATCTTGAGGCACGAGAAAAGGCGGAATCGGAGAGCGAATGAGCAATCAATCCATGATCGATCGGTACCTGCCAAAGCAGCCGCATCCAGAAACCGGTGAGCCTTTCCTGCCGAAGTTTGAGATCGACATCGACAGTGGGGATCAGCTCGTCGAGTTTTATGAGCGCGAACCGATGCCTCCAGAGCGCGAATACTCCGACGATGACGGGTGCCTGGTCGTGCGAACCGACGTAGAGATGCAGGAGCTGTTCGACAATTACGAGGCCACGCACGCTGAATGGGTGAAGCGGGGCTCGCCACTTGGCCCGACGCTTCACGTGCTAAAAGGCGTCCTCACTACGATCGGAAAGTTCGTTACGGCGTCGGGTGCAAAGGCGGAAGGCGTGCTGCTCCCAGATGGTACCTGGCGGTTGACGAAGGTGGACTGGAGAAGCGCGTGACCGCGATCGACTGGATTCTGTTCGCGCAAATCGTCGTCCTCGCGCTAGGCGTTCGCTGGTACCGCGCGGAGTGGAAGCGGGCGGATGACATCTGCCTTGAGCTGCGCCAAGCATTGCTCGACGCAAAGCGGTCAGCCGACGAACGCGAGCAGCTGGCGGTTCGAGCAATGGAGGATGTGTTTAGACGCGGCAAGGAAGTCGGGGCAGGGCTATCGTTTGCGTCCGTCGAGATCGAAACGGCATGCGACTGCCCGCGATGTCGAGCGCAGAAATGGGCGACGAATTGACCGAGCGCGTGCACATCGCAGGTTTCCCACTCCGAGTCCGAAACAAGGCGCGCCAACTTTGCGCTTGGTGTGGCTTCGTGCTGATCGAAAACGACTACGAGAACATGGCGGCAGCGCCGAATGAGGACGGTACCGCGTACGACTGGAGCAGAGGCTTCTACGCGATGAATGCTCTCGTCGCGATCGATGGTCCCAACGGCGGCGTGACGGGTTCGTGGGTAGTTAAAGAGGACCCCGAGAATCCGAAGCTGCCATCGACGTGCTGCGCTTATAATCAACCCCGTCCTAAAGGGCGGAGCTTTTGAGAGGTGACCGCCGCGGCGTCCGCAGCTTCACCTTCGCTTTCCCGCTTCGTCCGGTCCCCTCGAGCAGGATCCCGTCCACGGTGCGAAGCGCACTGTCCCAACGAGCAAGTCGAGCCTGCTGCTCGACGGTTGGGTAGACGCGATATCGGAAAGATTTGTGGATGATCATCTGATACGCTCGTCGTGGCCTGTTAACGCAGGCCCTGCGCCTCGAACGTGTGATAGCGTTGCGAGGCGCGTCTATTCTTTAGCATAAACGGTGGTCAAATGACAGAAGACGGAAGCATGTCGTTCGAAGAACTGATCGAGAATCTCGTTTACTCCGCATCCGCCTCAGTGGCGGTCCCGAACCGTGAGGTGCCAGCCGCGCTTGCCTGGGCAGCGGGTCGATTGACTGAACGGTACGGAGAGTCCGCGTTCGCCTTGCTTCTCCGGCGGAGAGAACTGGAGCGCGCCCTGGCCAATCTCCGAGACAGTCTCACAGCAGCATTCGCTGGGCTGGGGCTGGCATGACCCTCGGGGAGTTCCTCTTTCGAGAGCTGCGCAGTGGGGAGATTGAGCGCGAGCCGACCTACGAGCTGTGGGCATGCCTGCCGCAGAGGCGACGTGATGAGTACGAAGCGGCGGCGCTCGAAGTGATCGCTGAAGCGAAGCGGAGGGCGCATGTGGGTGATTGAAGTGCCCGGCCCCAGGCCACTCGGAGGCGGCAACCCGCCCTGGGCGCGCCATGGGCGACTCAAGCCAGAGACCCCGGAGGGCGACGTCCAGCACCACCTGGTCGAGCTGCTAGGGCTGCATACGGCCGCGCGCGCCACGCTGGGCGGTGTCGATCTGCGGATGACTCGACGCGGGCGCTGCCGGATTGAGTACCTGTGAGCGTGCAGCTGTCAGCTCACGAGCTCTGCCTGCTGCTCGAGCGGTCGCTGCGCGGGCTCGGCGAGGAGTATCGAGTGCAGGCGGCAATCGAGGCGCTGCTGAAGCGCGAGGGCATCCAGCATGTGCGGGAGTTCACGCTTTCACCGAAGGACCGCATCGACTTCCTTGTTGGAACCGTTGGCATTGAAGTAAAGGTCGCTGGTGGGATCGGCGCTGTCGTGCGGCAGCTTGAGCGATACGCTAAGCATGAGTGCATCCAGTCACTCGTGCTCGTGACCACCAAAAGTACATTGGCCAGAGTGCCGCTCGAGCTGAACGGAAAGCCGTTGCGGGCGGCCGTCATCCTTCCGGGGTTCTGTTGAGCACCAAGTTTCTAGGCACCATCAAGTCGTTCAAAGGCAGCTGGATCGTCGAATGTGAGCCACACGTACTGATCCGTTTGCGCAGGGTGTTCCCGCGTATGTCCAGGCCGCGACCGCGCGCCGACGGAAAACGAGACGTGGTCTGCATTGCAAACACGCCTGAAGTCTGTCGGGATTTGGAATGGTTTGCAGGGCGATTCCCGCTGGAACTCAGCAAGGACGATGAGTACCGACTGACGCAAAAAGCGAACGAGCATCGCGAAGGCGAACACATGGTTCAGCAATTGATCGCTAAGGAGATCAAGCCAGCTGAGTTCCGGATGGCGCTTCCGGCGCGCGATTATCAGAAAGTTGGCGCACAACTCTGTGTGTTGACAGGCGGAACAATTCTCGCGTTCGACATGGGACTAGGCAAGACGCCTACTGGTATCTACATGTTGATGGATCCTAAAACGCGGCCCGCTTTGGTGGTGACCATGACTCACTTGCCAAGGCAGTGGGAATCCGAGTTTAGGAAGTTCGCTCCACAGCTCCGAACGCACGTCATCGACTCGACTCGGCCGTACGACATTGCAAAGCGCTGCGGTGGCCAGATGCCGGACGCCATAATCATCTCATATAGCAAACTCTCTGGATGGAAGGACGCGATTCGCGTTCGCTCTTTCATTATCGACGAAGCGCAGGAATTCCGGAACGGAACAGAGACGAAGAAAGGCGAAGCAGGAGCGGCAATTGCACGCGCTGCGTCGTATCGCTTGGCTTTAACCGGAACTCCTTTCGTAAATATGGGCGCCGAGATTTGGAACATTTACGAGATGGTTCGTCCAGGTGTCCTCGGCACATATCGTGAGTTCACTACCGAATGGTGCGTGGGTGATTCGGATAAACCAGGCAAAGTGAAAATCAAGGATCCGGTCGCGTTCGGTTCGTATCTACGTCACGCCGGACTGATCGACCGCAAGACGAAGGCGGATGTCGGGCGTGAATTACCGAAATTGAACAAGGTCGTTCAGTTTGTCGATTATGACGTAGCTCACCTGCAGAGCGTCGAGCGCAAGGCAACGGCGCTAGCTGAGGTACTGCTGTCGAAAACCGAGCGCACGCGCGGCGCGAAGATGCAGGCGGCGGAAGAGTTGAGCAATCTCGTCAGGCAAGCGACGGGGGTCGCCAAGATGCCGTGGGTCGCGGACCTCGTGCGCATGCTGGTCGAAAGCGGGGAGCCGGTGCTCTGCTACCTGTGGCATCGGCAATGCTACGCTATCGTCAACGAGCGTCTCAAAGATCTGAATCCGGCGATGTACACTGGATCGGAGACTGAGAAGGAAAAGGCGGAATCGTTCCGACGGTTCACATCAGGCGAGACGGACGTGATGTTGATGAGTCTCCGCGCCGGACAGGGGCTCGATGGCTTGCAACACAGATGCTCGACAGTCGTCAATGGCGAGCTTGATTGGTCACCGGCAATCCACGATCAAGGGGTCGCGCGGGTATATCGCGATGGGCAAACGAAGCCAGTATTCGTTTATTTCCCGCTTGCTGACTCAGGCTCAGATCCGATCGTTTCGGATATTTTAGGAGTGAAGCGAGCGCAACTCGAAGGCGTCCGCGATCTTTCGACCGGCACGGACATCCTACCGACAGCGGACACCGATCACATCAAGAAATTGGCTAAGGCGTACTTGTCCAAGAATGCTGTCAAGTGACCGCTCAAAATTCGTGGTCGCGAATTACGATTGGTGCGTCATCGCGGCCCTTCCAATATGGTTCGATCCACTTGCGCGTGCGATCAGCATGCCCTGGTCCGCAAGCTTGATTGCGCCAATGCCCGCGCACAACCCATCGCACTTTGAATGCGCGGTTCACCTCGCCCGTTAGGAAGGCGTGCATCGCCGGGATCGCGTTCACCTTCACTGGCGAGCCGAGCACATAGTCATTGTTCGCGCGCAGCCCGAACTTGCCCTTCGGTGCGCCCTTGCTACCCTCCCCTTTGACCTTGGTGATCCCGTGGTTCTCCATGGCCAGGATGACGTTGATCGCTAGGAGCTTCCCGAGTTCTACGGCGCGCGTCTCCAACACGTCCGGGGCCACGGTGCCACCATTAGGGCCCCAAGGATGAGAGACGGTAGCGCACAATTCATCGGCGGTCAGCGGCCCGCTCCAGAGCTGAACCGCGCCGACGTCTAGGCGTACTTGCCAGTAGGGCGCCGTGCGCGAGCGTCTGCCGGGCATTGGCACCTCGTCCCCGCGATAACTCATCACGGCGACGCACTGGCACCAGCTCTTACCGGTCGCGTCGATCGCACCTTCGATAGGCTCGTCCGAGAGCACAACGGGGAATGATTCCGTTTCCAAGGTGATCGAAAATGCAGGCCACGGCGCGCGAAGGGCTTCGGCTTGTTCTGCGGTCACGTCAGTCAGGCAAAACGCTGCGGCCTGTTGCGCGGTAATAAACAGGTTCGGCAGCCCCATCTCGAACCAGCGAGCAGACCAGATCAGCTGGTCGCCGAACTTGCTGTCGATGCCGGGACCGAAGACGAACCCGCAAACGGCCGTGGCGATCATGTCGCTCTCGATCGACCGAGTGATGGTCGACAGGACGCGGCCGCACGCGGCAAGGCTGTAAGCGCTGATGCCGCTCGCGGCCATAACGCGAACGGGCGCCGCAAGATCGCGCGAAACTTTCGCCAGCGCCTTTGCGCCGATTCTCTCAAGCGCCAAGCGAATGGTACCGGACTCTTCCGGGTAGCGTTCGAAGAACTGGTCCATCGCCGCGGGGAATTCTTCAGCCTTCAGCACTTGAAAGTAGTTCATATTTCTTCGTGTTTCTTCGGTCGCAGACGGGTACCACCGGCCGCGCGATTCAATTTTTCCAACAAGTCCAATCGCCTGAACTCAAGGTGCAAGTTCCTGTTTTTGAACGCTCGAAAGCGAAAGAACTGCGTCTCACCAAACTCACCGCGTGGCGTGACCTTGATCGCGTCCGACAGCTCACTGTAGTGGCGCTTCGATGTGTTTCCGAGCCCGGCAAGCGCGCTAAAAACGTTCTCCAGCGCTGTCAGTCGCTGCTCTGCCCAGTGACTGACGCGCATGCCAGGGCCGTGGAACGGAAGCTCGACAACGCCGCTGAGCACGACCTTGGCTGGGACTTCGAATTCAGAGTTCGTTTTGTATTCGCTGTTGTGCGGGCGGAGCCATTCGAATACCTCGTCGATCGCGGCTTCAATCATGCTAGGCAGCTGGTCTTGGAACTGCTTCACCATGGCGGCCACGTTGGCCTCGGTGATAGGTAGGACCTCACCTTTCTTGAGCTGTTCCTCAAGTTGCTCCCAGGCTTTGATCGACATGGCGCGACGTAGCTCCAGCCGTTCGACGAGCGTTTTCCAGATCGAACGTCGCAGCTCGGTGATCTCGTCCACCGGCTTCTCGAAGTTGATTTGGCGTCGCCACTCCCCAAAACAGATGCCTCTGTAGCTGTCGAGAGTGAAGGCGTCGTTCAGCGCATTCACGGCGCGCGCAATCATCTGGCAGCCCGTTGCGATCTCGCTTTCGCTTCGTTCATAGATGCTCACCAATTCGGAAACGGAGAGCCGTCCAGCGAGCTGATTCCCGGCCTCACTACGCGCGAACTCGCGGCAAGCTTCACACAGGCCGCCCTCGTCAGCCCCGATGGCCTTATAGCACTCGGAGCATTCAGGACGCTCGGAGTCATCCTCTGCGTCAGATGTCGACGCGGGCAATAGCGCGGTCACGCGGTGAGCTCCTCGGGACGCTCGACGACGACCGCGCTAGCGCAAGCCGCAAACGTAGTCGTGTGCCCAGCGCCTTCCCCGTCGAGTCTGGTCACGTGAACAAGGCCGCCATCGCCATGCCGATCGAGACGGTAGAGGTCGCCTCTGCTGTCGCGAAATGTCGAGCCGGCGCGAACCGTCTCTAGCTTCGGGTTGTCGCCCCAGTTGCTCACGAGAACCGCCTTTCAATGCGCGAGTAACAATGCACCTTGAGCCGCTCCCGACCACCCATCCACCATGAAGCACGCCACCCGAACACGGTGTCGCGCACCTCCAGCTGCCAGGCGCGGGCGCGGCGCTTCTGCTGACGGCGCGCGCGGCTCATCGCTTGCTCACCATGGCGCCCAGTACGCCCTGAAACGTTATGCTCGGGTTCACCAAGCGCAGCACCTCATGGATCATGCGCTCACCTCCACCGTTGGCCAGTAGGCGAGCGTCGACTGGACCTGACGGCACGTCGACGTTATATCCTCGCGGGCAGCTCAGCCCCTCGACATGTCCGAACGCCCGGCAGATGAGCGGGCGCACCTCGTAGACGGAGCACTTCCCATCCAGATACAGCGGGCAGGTTATCCCCTGGTCCTTGGGCGTGATCTTGTGCTCGATCACATAGGCCACGACGCGGTCAAACTCCGCCTGAGTGGCGGGAGCTGGCCCGCAACACTCGCCGCAACCGTCGTCACAGCGCATTGGCGGGAACTCGGGGGCCACGACGGGCAGGCGGCGCTTGCGCTTCATTTGCTAGCCGCCTTCTTTTGCCTAGCCAGATTCCTGGCGCGTTCGACAGACGTCATAGCGAGCCAGTCCAGTGCTCCGCCTTTTCGCTCGAAGTCACTCATCTTCGCCCAAGTGCAACGGGCGCCGTGGAGATTGGTGTCAATCCGATCCATTCCATCGACGTAGTTCATTTTGGTGAGACCGACGCCAACCACTGATCCATCCGGAAGTACATAGGTGCGCGGCGGAGTGGTTCTAGAGAGCTTCAGGGCGCGTTTCTCGGCAGTGGGACCCGTGAAGCCAAGGATTGGTTGTCTCATCTGCGGCCTCGCGGCAATGTGTCCTGCAACGTCTCGTGTTGCTCGCCGTCTAGCTCGAAGTCCGCACTGATTCTGCCGCGCGCCACAGCGAACCGGAGGCCCAGATTGTTCCCTGGCCCCAGCTGATTCGCAAGCCAGCCGACACACGGCTGCTCGCTGCCCACGGGCGACTCGTGGCATGCCATCAAGCGAAGCGTCCCGCCAAGGTTGAGCGCGCCGGGCTCCGTGATCGTGTTGCTGAGCGCCGCGTGCTTATCCGCGCAGTAGCCGTTCGGGATCTGGTTCGGATCGGTGCTGACTTTCCAGGGGCACGCTTTGCACTGCTTGCGTGTCTTCGTCGCCTGCTTCGCTTGCTCGATGCCATCCGCGGCATCAAGGAGCTCAGCTCCAGGCCCATCACTATAATAGGCGCCCATCGACGCCGCTTCTGATGCGCGTTGAGTGCGGTGGTTTCGATTCAAGGGTCGAGTTTTCATTTGGATAGCTCCGTCGGGCATTCGCGAACGAACCGACTACGGATGCAGCTAGGATTGCTCGTCTTGTGTCGGTCGTAACCAAGCTGCTTCAGTGCTGACACCTCAGCCGATGCTTGAGCCATGGGCGGAGTGGCGGTGACCACTACCGTTCTGGTTGATTTGTCAGGCATCAAGATCGTGCACTCCCATTCTTGGGTTTTCATTTCGCCATCTCCGCGCGGCACCACTTGGCGGCGGCATCCAGAGCCGTTTCGTAATACGCCGCACGAAAAGGCTTACCCGCCCCGACAGATACGAGCCACTCGCCGTTTTCTTGGCAGACGCGATAACCGAGCGAGTACTTCCCGCGCGCCGTCCATTTGTTGAGCGTCGCGATTGCCTCCGCTTCTCGCAACGCTGATTCGAGGGCTGAGCGGATCGTTTGCGCCCCCGTTACCGTAAGCTGCACGAGCCGACCGTGCTCGCACAAGTCCAGTACCCGTAGAGCCTCTTGCGCACTCACAGCGCCACCTCGAAAAGCACACCGGTGAAGAAGCAGGCGGACAGTCGGCACCACGGGAACCAGAAGCCAGCAAACGCGAAGCCGGCGACGCTCAGCGCGTAGAAGGTCGTGCGCTTCACTGGCGACCTTCCCGCCGCTGTTCCTCGGCTCGCGCCGTGTGCCAAGCCTCGAATGCCTCCGTGTCTTCCCAGCGCGGACGGTGCTCTGGGTACGGTTTATCGGTGAGCCGCTCGCGAGCCGCCATGAGGTACTCAAGAGCCTCATTGGTCAAGGCGTCCGTCTCCGGGACTTCTTCGCGGGAGCCATAGTTGAGCGCCGCGATTGCTTCGTTGATCGAAGTGAGTTCAGCGAGTTTTGGATCGATAGGCATCAGGCTTCCTCTGTGGTTGGGGTGGGTTTACGTGAGCGTGCAGCGAGCATCTTGTCGGCTTGCTCATAGGCTTCCGCTGCGATCTTCTCTTCGGACGCTTCCAAGAAGTGAGGGTGCAACCAGATCGACTGCATCGCCTTCCCCGCCAGCTCGTCACGGAGGCCGCCGATCGCCTGCTCTTCCGAGATGACGTCGTAAGCAGTGACCTTTACGCCACTGTGACCGCGCTTGTGGGCGTTCATCTCGGCGCGGTCCTGCAGCTCTTCACATCCGAGCGAGCAGCGTACGGCTTCTAAGATAACCTCGGGTGATCCGCCGGTGACTTCGAGTTCGATCAAGACTTTCATGTTGTTCCCTTGGGCTGAGCCTTTCCTGTGACGAGGCCACTGGCGCGATGATCACGAAGGCGAAATAGACAGAAGTGACGACAAGCGTCGCAACGACTAGGGCGACAAGAACGAGCCTCACGGCTGCACCGCCCCGACGATGATCCGCAGACCGAGCACGCGCATGCGCTCACGGACCTGCGCAACGCGCTCCCGATGCACCCGCTCGAAGCAGCTACCCGGCTTTGCGTTGCTGGCGTCGCGCTCGTGTGACTCAATCTCATGCCCACAGCGCTCAATGGCAGCCCGGATGCCGGCTTGCTGAAGCCGCTCGACTTCGGAAGCTGAGAGCTCGCGGACCACGAAGTCATCGCTCGGGGCGGCGGTGCGCACAGCGAAGAAGCGTTCCCCGCCTTGGTAGACGTCGCAGACGAATTCGACCGGACGAGCAAGACCATCGGAGCTCAGGGCCATCGCGCGCTTGACAGCGCTACGTTCGGCGCTGGACTTCGTCTGGTAGTAGACGGGGCGTGCGGGGCGGGAATCGTTCTCGGGCAACGGCAGGATGGAGATGGGGGCGCTCATCGGTCAATCTCTCTGTTCGCTGGGCGGAAGCGCCCGGTTACGTGCCTCGTAGGCATCTTCGGCAGCTGCGGCGCAGACCTTCCGCGCATGGGCCGCGGACAGCTCAACGCATTTGAGGTGCTGATCCAGTGCCCAGCCGCCCACGCCTCGCTTGACTGCGCTCTTCAGGTCGGCAGTGTTTTCGATCACGGTGGCGACAGCGTCGGCTGGCGTGCGATTGTCCGCGGTTCGAGCAGGGGTTCCCATGGTGTTCTCCTTGGCGGTCAATTGACCACCTAGTAGCCGAGCCAGTCGCGTGCCGACCGCATGGTCGGGGCGATCGTTTCTTCAACCGATTGCCAGCCAGTGTCCACATGGTGGAGCTCGGTCCGGACGGTGATGGATGAGCCATCCTCAGCCACCCGGACGACTGTGGGGCGACCGCTAGCGACGTCGTGCTGGTTCAGGAAGGCGACGACGAGATCGATCGGACGGGAGACCAGCCTTCCAGCTCGGCCGCCGGGGAACACGTCGTGAGAGTTTGGGTCGTTGGATTGTATGGGGAAGGGCATAGTGTTCTCAGACGTGGTCAAGTGACAACTTCTTAAGCGTTACCGAGGAACAGCCCGGCCGTGGCGCACAGCTCGGCGAGCGTGGTGTCGCGAGCGATCCGGGCCTGCTCCACCCGGCGCGCGGACTCAGCGCGCTCCACGATCAGCTGCGCCAGGCGCTCGTCACAGGCAGCGACGACGGCTTCCGCTTCGGCCACGACGGCGCGAGAGGCGACCATGTTACGTTCGATAGTCGCGGCACGGTCCGCCTTGATCGCTTCCGAGCTAAACGTGGCATGTCCGTAGAAACGAACGCAGAAGTAGTCGCTCTGGATGTCAGAGCGGTCGTAGTTGTACGCCTGGAGGACGCCTTCCAATGTTTCGAGCAAGGCCTTCGCCTCCGCGGTGTAACGGTCGCCTTCGAAATAGGCGTGCGGGTTGGACGCCACGTAGGCGTCGGTCTGGATCTGAACCGGGCACGCCGTAACGGCGACGTTGATCGAACGGCCACCCGAGTAGCGCTCGATGCGGACGGAACAAACCAAGCCGGCGATCTTCAGCGCCTTGATGTCAGCGCGGACCAGCTTCGCCACAGCGGCGACGTCCAGGTCGCGGGTCTCGGTGTACTTGCTGCCGTTGGTGTTGTTCGCGGTGTTCATAAAAGTAATGTATACGCTGATATCAGCTTAAGCAAACTAAAAGTGCTCGGGGCATGTCGATTTGTCGGATCGGGTGTTTTCCTAGGAGGAGCATCACCACTCCCCAGCCCGGAGTCCGCGCACCTTGCGGGATTCGTTCATTTGACGGGCGCGCGCCACGCGGCGGGCACGGTTGTCAGCCATGATCGCCTCGTGGTCGATCGCGGGCACGATGCGGAAAGGCGTGAACGTGCCGCGACGTGCAGCGCGGATCAGGCCGGGGATCTCCGCGTACGTGTAGAGGGTGATGTCCTCCCACACGGTCCACATCTTGGTCGGGTCCAGTTTCCCGCGGAAGAAGCTTTGCCGATCGCTGATCTCGCCGTTGGCGTGGAGTTGCACGCGCGCGCCGTCGAAGGTGTGACGGGTGCTGATGACTTCCGGATCGGTCTTGGTGGCGGTTTGCATAAGTGGACCTGCGAGGTGGTGGAGAGCGGGGCCCCGTAGGGCCCCCGGGTCTGGTCTCAGCGGACGACGCGAAAGGAGAGGTACATTCCGGTTTGGGTCTCGAAAATCTCGCGGAGCATGTCGGCATACACGTCGGAGCACTCGTAAACCTTGCGGAGGTTGATGCCGCGGCCCGCGTAGAATTCGACGGTGTAGGTGTCGGAAGGGTCGATCACAATGCGGCAAACAGTGACCTTCTTGCCATTGGTCCCAACCTTGAATTGCACGGAGTTTTCGTCACCGAGGAATTGCTTGCAGCCGCACATCATGGCGAGCGTTCCGGCTCCGCCGAGTTGGCTCAGGATGGTTTGGGCCACGGTCAGTTCGGTTTGTTGGGCGGCGCTGTTCATGCTGGATACACTACGCGCTGATATCAGCACGGTCAAGCGCGAAATGTTGTCGCTTATTCTTTTTGTTCGTGCCAGCCGATATCAGCTGAGCTATTGTCGGGGCACATGGTGAAAGTGACGCTAGCGAGAATCAAGAAACAGGCGGCCGCTGCCGCTGATGAGCGGCGAGAACCATCCGAGAGATTGATGTGGTCCACCGCACTGGCGGAAGCCCACATTCCGGAATGGGTCCCGGAAACGAGAATCCGAGACTTCCAGAAGGCCTACGCTCTTCAGCTGGTGAAGCTGGGTTTCGCGAAGCCAGCTGGAAAGCCTGGTAAGGCGACGAAGCTACCGCGCCGACTTCTGACGGCGACGGAAGACCAGTTCGCCGACATGGATCGGCGCGTGACGGAATCCGGAATGATCTCGTGGTCAGCCTGGGCTCTGAAAAAACTTTTACGATGACCGGTCAATTCCTGATTGACTAAGCTGATATCAGCGCGCATTGTCCCTCTCATGAACGCCGAAACGCTGCACACCCCGATGCTACTTGGCCGGATTGAGGGCGAGGAGATCCGTTCGCGCTATCTGACCAGCGAAACGCTCTGCGAGGTGTACGGGCGCCTAGCTGACGGCTGTGCTTATAGCGTGATGGTCCGGCATGCTGGATCCGGTTTCGTGGTCCGTGTCAGCGACCAACGAAAAGTCCAGCAGCCGACGCGCACGGGCCCGGACTACTACTGGAACAAGGCGAAGGTTTCTCGTCACTCGAGTGAGGCGGCCGCTGTGAAGGCAGCCGGCGGCCATCTCACGGCATTTCGGGAGCTAAGCCAATGATGGGCGCGCTCGGATTTCTAGCGCCGTCGGACTCAGGCGATCCGGAGGACGACGACGCAGCCACAAGGCGTCTCACCGTCCGCCTTAGCCCCGCCCAGCTCGTGGCTGTTTACCGTCAGGCAGAGCGCGACATCAAGCAAGGTTTCGCGCTGATTGACGGCGCGGAGGACGCGCTCAATGCGGCTTTCACGCTCGACGGGGTGAGCGGGGTTAGCGTCCAAGGCCACAGCAACACATACCTCGACTTCAGCAAACCTGAAACCCGCTTGAAAGAGGTTCGCCGTTCGCTCTGGCACACGATGGTGGAGCGGCTCGAGATCCGCCGGCTCATGTCGATCAAGGCTTGGAAAGAGCTGAACGAGCAGATCGACAAGGGTGAAGCCCCCGAGCTGACCGAAGAGGCAATCGCGGCGATGGTGAGGCAGTTTTCGGAGGCCGCCCCCGCCATGCTCGAGCAGGCGGTGTGCGAGGTTTTCGACTTCCTACGCCCGCCGAATAGCGAATACAAGCGCAACTCCGAGTACGAAGTCCCGCGCCGAGTCGCGCTGACTTGGGTGATCGATACCTGGTACATCAAGGCGTTTGCGAGCCAGGGCATGCGCCCGCGGCACGAATGCGAACAGCAGCTCTCCGCGCTCGAAAACGTCTTTTCATCACTCGACGGTCAGGGCTCCGTGTCCAAGGGGCACGTGAGCAATCTGTCGGAAGCTATTCGCAAGACGAAACGTGGAGAGCTCGGGAAGACTGAGTATTTCGCTTTTCGCGGGTTCAACAACGGGGCCTTGCATCTGGAATTCTTGCGGATCGACCTGTTGGGTAGATTCAATCGCATTGCCGGAGGCGCGCGCTTGCGGCCGAAGACAGGATGAACGAGCTCTACGTCAAATTCTTGCCTGCCGAGGACTGGGAGCAGTTCGCTCAGCTCATCGGCTATTCCGTGAGCGGAGCGGGCGATCTGAGTTGCGTCAGCGATGATGCCTACTACGAGGTGGAGAAGCAGGCGGAAGCCATCGTCCCAACAGTGAAAGCTCCGACATGATCACAATTGACGACGCCCGCACGCGGGACATGGACGACGCCATCGAGGTCGAAGAGACCACGGATGGCTGGATCGTTCGTGTCGCCATCGCCGACGCAAGCCGTCTCGTCACGCCGGGCAGCGAGCTGGACGTGGCGGCCCGCGCCCGGGGCAACACGCTGTACTTCGGGACCGGTAACAGTCCAATGCTGCCGCGTGAGATCGGCGAGTGGCAGCTATCGCTCTGGCCCGGTAAGACCAAGCACGCCATCACGGTCGAGATGCGCCTTTCCCAGAATTTGGGGCTGGATGAAACAACGCTCAGCCTCGGTAAGATCGTGAGCGCACACAAGGTCGCCTATGCTCAGGTTCCGTCGCTGCTCGCGGGCGCTCCCGCAGTAGAGGATCTCGGCCCGTTGCTCAATTCGGCGCGCAAGCTCGCGCTCGGTCTCCTCAAGAAACGCCGTGAGTCAGGCGCGCTCGTCTTCTATGATCTGAACAACGGTTGGGTGACGACTGAGGAAGGCTCGGTCAAGAAGCTCAAGGACCACACGGAGACGATCGGGTACATCATCGTTCAAGAGCTGATGGTTCTCGCGAACACCGCGGTGGCGCTGTACGCCATCGATCACAAGCTGCCGATGCTGTTCCGCAACCACGAGACCAGGGGCGGCTCGGCGCCCGATCGCGAGGAGATCCAGGCGCTCATCGCTTCGGGCGCGGAGAACCCGGTCATTGACCTGGAATCGTTTCAGCACCGCACCCACAAGCTGTTCAAAAAGGCTGAGTACGGATCGATGCTCACTGGGCACGCCGGCCTTAGCGTCCCGGCCTACCTGCACTTCACCTCACCCATTCGCCGCTACGCCGACCTGGTGGTCCATCAGCAGTTGCGATCTCACCTCAAAGGCGAGCCGCTTCCACACAGCGAGGAGGGCCTAGCGGCGGTTGCTGCCCATCTGAATGAACTCGCGAAGAAGGATGTGGAAAGCAACCGAGCGCACTTCAAGGGCCGCGACGAGTCGCAGGCTAAGAAGCAGGTCGAAGCGCGCAAACTTGACGGCTTGAACGCCAAACAGTTCGAACGTGTGGTGAAGGTCGAGGTCCGCTCTGGGGAAAGCCCGTCAGAAGCACTGGTGGAGGCGTGGGAACGCCGGCTTGTCGATGGCAGCGTGCCGACCATCTGCATGACGACCGTGCTCATGCTGGGGATCGAGGTGGACGGAACCGGCCTGAAACGTGTACCGGTTGCTGACGGCTGGGACGTGATCAAGACGCTGACGATCGGGTATCTCGCCGAGCACACGCCGGAAGCGATCTCGATCCTCGCCCAGGCTGGCGCACTCGGCTGGCCAGACGTCAGGATCGATATCGTCTCGACGGGTCCAGCACACGCGCCGCGGTGCACCGGTTCCGTCGCCATCAAGCTAGATGGCGGGTTGGTTAGGGGTATATCAGTCGGGAAAACGGTTAGAGTTGCAGAACAGCGCGCAGCAGTATGCTTGCTGGCAGAACTCGCGATGGTCGCTACCCCGCAGTTCGAAGCACTCGAGCCTCTACCGCCAGCACCGGTCATCGAAGCGAAGCCGCGCCTCGACCTCAACAAGCACCCCGTTTCCCAGCTCATGGAGCGAAGCCAAGCAGAGCGTCAACCGCCACCGAAGTTTGATTTCACCGTAAAGGGTGAGGCGCACCTCCCCGTCGTGACGTGCACAGCGAGCTTTCTGGGAACGACGGTTTCGGCGGTCGCAGCGTCGAAACAAGAGGCGAAGACGGCTGCGGCCAAGCTGCTACTGGAGAAGGTCGAATGAAAGCCAGAAAAACAAGCAAATGACTCCACAAGAGTATGAGAACGGTCACAACCGATGCTGCGATGTTCCCTGTTGCTGGGTAACAACGCCGCCCGCCGAGCTGCCACCGGTGTTGCCAGTAGGCACGCGCGTCATTTGCTGGGATGGAACATTCAATACCGCTTTGAGCCCGGTGAAAATCAACAGAGGCGGCTGGTACAATGGCGTCTGGTCCGGCTATGCTGAAGGCCAGAATCCTAAGGACACATGCCCTTGGCCTGCCCATCGCATCGACTGGTCGAGCGTCCCGATTAACACTGATCCAGCGACGCTCACTGTGCAGCAACGCCGCTCCGGGCTGGTGATCGGCATGTCGCTGCCTGAGGCGCTCATCGGGGGCCTCGCGTGGCTGCGAAAGAGGGCGGACGCGGTGCGGAGGAGCGAGAGATGACACCTCGAGACATTATCGCGCCAGCGGTCGCATTCACGATCTGCATAGCGCTTGGTTGGCTGGTCGAGGCGAGGCGAAGCGCAAGGCTGCAGCAGGGGCGACGACTGTCGGGCGTCAACCCAATCAGAAGGAAGCTGAACAAATCCAAGCGATCCAATATCTCCAAGAATTAGAAGAACGGAGGGAAACGCGGCGCTTGCTGAGAATGTTTGAGGAAAAGCAAGAGGTGCGCGACCGGACCGCGGACATTCTCCGCGCTGCCAGAGCAAGACTAGTGCAGGGCTGGCATCAGGGCCAATACATGGCGCGCGCGGCTGACGGCAGCGAAGCTCGGCCCGAGTCACCGTCGGCAGTTAGCTGGTGCCTACTGGGCGCAGTATATGCCGCGTCCAACAACGATGCCGTCATCGCGGCTAGGCTAGCGCTCACCAACGCCGAGGCCGCGAACAAAGAAGAACGGGCGATAGTTGTTCGGATCTTGAATAGATTTACGAAGCCGCGAGCTAACGTGCCCAGCTTCTGCTGGAGTGAATGGCCAGAGGTTTCTAAGTCAGATGTGCTCGGTCTGTTCGATGAAGCGATTGCGTTAGCTGAGGGGGCTGCCAAATGACCAACCGACGAAGCCTGCTCAAGCTCTGGGCACTTGCACCTCCGTTGATGCTCATGTCGCGTGACATCGGAAGCTCAGCCATTGTCACGCTGGCCTGGTCGGCAGCGGCGAAGAAAGAAGCCAGAATCGCTGCGTTGAGCGAGCGCATCAAGTCGATGAGACTGCGCCCGCTTCTCTGCGAAGCCATGGCTCGGCACGACTTCCGGGACTTCGCGCGCGGCATGCACGCTTGGGAGCGTGAGGCGCGGGCTGCCATGTGCGCCGACCGGGTGTAGATCCGGCGATCACCGACCATCGAACAGGATCAGCCGGCTTGCTCACCGTCTTTGCCCCCGGGATCCTGCGTGATCCCTGGTCTACGCGCGGATGTGATCGATTGGTTTCGTCCCGAGTTTTGCCTCAAGGCGCAGCGGTGGTCACTTGACAGCGCCACCCGGTGACCCCTAAATCGAAGGCGCCCCGGCATCCGCGTGAACGGACCCAGGGCATTGGCCAAACCTGTTCGAGAGGTCTGACGATGAGCAAGATACATGAGCCGCGCGCGAATGGCGACCAGTGAAGCTTCGCCCCTACCAAGCTCTCGCCGTCTCTGGCGTCAGGATGCATTGGGCGGCTGGGCGCCTTCGTGTCTGCGTTGTGGCGCCTACCGGCTCGGGTAAGACCGAGCTTGCCGTTGCGCTGCTCGGCACCGGGCGCGCGCTCTGGGTCGCTCACACTCGTGACCTTGTGCTTCAAACTGCGAGGCGGCTGCGCGCACTACTGGGTCAGTCTGCAGTGGGCGTCATTCTCGCTGGCCATTACCCGGACAGCTCGGCACGAATCCAAGTCGGCACCGTACAGACGCTAGTCGCTCGCGGATTGCGGCCGGGCGCCGACGTGATCGTGCTCGACGAGGCGCATCACTATATGGCCGAGCACTGGCGGCAGCTTGCCGACGCTTATCCAGGTATCCCGTGCGTCGGTCTCACTGCGACGCCGCAGCGCGGTGATGGGGAGCCGCTCGGGGACATCTTTGACGAACTTGTGTCGACGGCTTCTTACTCGCAGCTGATCGCTGGAGGTTTCCTGGTGCCGGCGCGCGTGCTGCAGCCGCCGATGCAGCTTGGCAACGATCTGGCGCAGGAGCCGGTAACAGCGTGGGAGAAGTACTCCGAAGGCTCGCGGACCTTTCTGTTCTGCCCGCGTGTCGAGATTGCCGAGTTCTACGCAAAGGCGTTTCGCGACCGAGGCATTCTCTTCGGCGTCATCGAGGCGAACACGCCGCGCGTTGAGCGAGAGGAGCTACTGGCGCGATTCCGCACAGGCGCGCTCCGTGGGCTGGCGAACGTCAACACGTTGACTGAAGGCATCGACGTCCCGGAGGCGCGTTGTGTCATGCTCGCGCGCGGCTTCGGACACGTCGGGGCTTACTTGCAGGCGGTCGGCCGTGTGCTTCGTCCAGCCAAGGACAAGGCAGACGCCATTGTTATTGACCTGTGCGGGGCGACGCTGCGCCACGGTTTACCGACACAGGATCGCGTCTATTCGCTGCAAGGTCGACCGATCAGCGGCGAGGCGCCGGAGCGCGAACAAGGGGAGCGTGACGCCTTCTCTCAGAATGTCCGCGGGCTCGATCTGAAAATTGCGGCAGGCGCAGCGCCGATCCCTTTCGGGCTTCCGCCACCAGTCGACGACTCAGAACGCCGCGCGGAGTTCGAGCGTCTGCGCGCGTTGGCGCGGCAGCACCGGATGCGCGACGGATTCGCTGCGGCGAAATTCAAAGAGAAGTTCGGCGAGTGGCCGAAGGAGGAATGGACATGATTCGCAGAGAGTTTGCGTTTGCTAAACTTATCGGACCGCATTTCCGAGGAGTAGATCTGCGAGACGGACGAGCGATGGGTCTCGCACTTCAGAAGGCGTGCGAAGCGTTGCCCGAGCCTAACCGATCAATGCTGCATAGCAAGCTGGAGAATTATTTCAGGGACCCTAGCGATCTTGACGAACAAGAGGGCGTGAAGGGGATTACGTGGAGCGGGATTTGGGGGGCTTTCGGGATGCCGGTGGTCAACATACCAGAAGCGAAGATGGCGGCGTCGCTCTGCATGACGCGAATACCTAGTGAATACATCGACTCTGTCGTGCCGCCTTGGCCAGCGATGATGATTCGCGTTCCGGAAGATCTAGGGCTTGTGATCGATGGCGTGAGCGGCTTGAAAAATGGAGAGCAGGTCCCGTGCCGACTGATCAGTGTACGAAGGAGTTGGACGGTAAACTCAAGAGGCGAACCGTGGGAATCTTGGTATGTCCGCCTCAATGGCGTCTTGCTTGATGACGGCACCGCCATGCTCAAGCGAGCTGCCGCCGATGCGCTGGCGCTTGGATTTACCGAAACGATGGTGATGGAGAACTATGGCAGGGACCTGGATCGAAGCCTCAATCATTCGATCACGGTTCCCATAGAACAGCTTTGCGAACCAAGCGAATGGGGCGGACCGACGGGACGATCGATGGAAATGGCCTGCCGTCTTGTCGCTGGTGCTTGCATGGCGTTTAGCTCAGGGATGGCGCGGCCGCAAAAGAGCACCGGCGGCGCGCTTAACAAGCGACAGGAGAAATTTCCAACCAGTAATCAATACCTGCTGCGCGCGCCCATAAAGTTCAACGTGACGGCTGGCGTGAGGAATTACATCGCCAATGGCAAGAAGGGACGAGGCGGTCTGCAGTCGGTGCAGTACGTTGTCCGCGGGCATTGGAAAAACCAAGTTCATGGGTCCGGCAGGGCCGAGCGCAAGTTCATTCACATCGAGCCCTATTGGCGCGGACCCGAAGACGCCCCGATCGCGGTGCGTTCACACATTCTGAAAGGAGCGATCAATGCACCTAGTGAAGAGTCACGAGAAACTGCTGAGTAACGGAAAGCGAATTTTCGTCATGGAACATTGGCGCGAAGAAGCGCCAGCCGCTGAAGGAGCAAAATTCAAACGGACGCTGAGGCGGGCATCCAAGAAGAAAGCGCGAAGGTTGAAATGAGCGACGACGCGAGCAAGTGGACGCACTCTCATGCGTATGAGCAATTCAGAATCCTCTCCGTCGGAGCAAGCGCGCTGGCCGGGACGCGCGTGGTATTTTGGGACGAAGGTCGTCGCAATGTGATGACGTACCCAGTGCTCGTTTGGGCGAACGTTCGGGTCCGATGGATGAACGTCGAGGTCAGAGGGAAAGAGAGGCGTTCGGTTCCGGATATCTGGGAGCGCGAGATCGTGGGGCTTGTCACTGGTGAATGCGGAAGCCTTAGCGTGGCCCGCGAATGCTCCAATTTCATTGGCTACGCCGCACCCGGAGAGTCGCTGTCTGCGTTTTACGCCGAAGGATTGGCTAAGTACGGCCCGGGAGCCTCGCGGTGATGCGGTCGATTCCTGATGAGATCTATGCCGTGTTCATCAACGCCGAACCGTTCACTGGGTGTGAGGCGCTGAACACGTACTACCCGACCGCGGAGGAGGCGGAGGCCTGGGCGGCGAAGATACGAGACGTAGTCCCTCGCATCGAGACCACGGTCGTTCGCTTCGTTCGGGCGGACGCGCTCTCTTGACGCATGATCGTTGTCCTCGGTCCAACGCACAGCACCTGTGAAGGGCGCTGGGCGTGGAACACCGCGATCGTCGGCGACATCTCGCCGCTCGGCGCGCAGCGCTTCCTGGGCAGCTACCACGCTGCCCCCGGTCCCTCCCCCGAAGCCTATGCCGCCAAGGTTGCGGCGCGCACCAATGGCTGTCGCGAGGTCGACGTGTACGACGGCGCGGGCTGGCGCATCGGGGTTCTGCGGCGGCGCATCCGCGTGTCTGAGCAGTGGCTGGAGGACTACGGCGAGGCGGGCTACGCACGGGTGTGCGAGGAGATGCGGACTGGGGCGGCATTGATCGAGGTGATTCGCTGAATCGTGGCGGGCATCGCGGTCTCAGGGTGGCGTTTCGCCGCGTGGTCAGGTAATGTGGTGTCACTTGACCACGGTAGGCTTTTGCCCGTGGTCACCGGAGGATTCGCGATGCCCGTCTCGTACGTCAGGAAGTCCCCGCCTACCCCGCTACCGAGCACCCTCGGAAGCGGTCAACTGACAACCATTGCCGAGAACCCCTACGTTCTTAGCGGGGAAGCCCGGCTGGTCGGGGATCTGTACTACGGGGAATGGCGCCGGGCAGAGGGCAAAGCCAGCACCTTCGTAGCGGCTCGCCTGGTCGATTGGGATCAGTGGCGCAGCGAGCGCGAGGTCGCGGAGGGGCTACTGGCGAAGAACCTGATCGAGGCGATAAATCCTCTGGGGTCCAGCATGCTTCTGACCGAGAAGCAGGCGCGAGAGGCCGAAGAAGACCCCGGCAAGCCGCTCGGGAAGGCGCTGTACTAACAGGCTCCTGAAACGAAACCGGGACCAGCCGCCACAGCCAGTCCCGGTTAGCACTCCTGAACGTCGCCCAACGTTCCAAGGAGATGCTCAAAAATGACCGAGATTGCAAGCGCGATCGAGCTGGACCCGATCGCTAGTGAGTCAGTTGCCCCATCACCTACCCTGTCTCTCGTGCCGCCCGTAGCGGTCGAGATACGATGCGAGCTTCCAAAAGAGCGTCGACATCGCCCCGCCCGAGACGGCAACTATGATGAGCAGCTCGAGTGGCTGCTCCTTTGCGGTGACGCGGCGATGGGAGCGAGCGGCACGCTGGCCGGCGTGGTCTCCCAAATCGAGCGCGGGTCGGTGGGCGGGACCGGGAACCTGGACGAGAACGGCTGCTACAAGCACCCATTTACCGACATGCAGCTCGGTGTCGGTGTCCTCGGAATCGGGGAGGTTGAGCTCCACCGGCACCTGATGGCAGCCTGGCGCCTCGTCCCAGCCGCCACTCAGAACACCCTCTGCAAGCGGTACAGCGCGCCAAGAGCGCAGTACCGGGCAGACCAGGGGTTCGGCGCCAAGGACCGCTACGTCGAAGGCTCAGACGGCCGCGTGGGCCAGCACGACCCAACCCGGACGGGTAGCAACTCGAACACCAACGAGGGGCTCGGGGTGTACGCCGCCCTGGCCTTTGAGCTTTGCGACGACGCTGCCCAGCTGTTCATCGCCTGCGTCGAGCCCGCCCCGGTCCGAAAAGGCAAAATCAACCGGTCCGAGCAGACACGTCGGGCGAAGCTGGTTCGGGAGGCGCTGAACCGAGCTCACGCTGCGGACGCCGACGCCCATGACATCTGGTTTGCGGCCAAGCGCGCCGTGCCGGGCCTCAGGAGCTTCCAGGAGCGCACGGGACGCGCCCGCTGTCACTTGCCCACCGGAGCGCGCCAAGGCGGCCAGGGGCGGCGTGGCGGGGTCCTGATGCGGATGAGCGAGGCGGCCTTCGCTGAGGCGATGGAGCGCGGGATGGCGGCTGCCCAGGCGGCGGAATGACCCAGTTCAAACTCACCCGCCGGAACTGGCGCTGCGAAAAGCATCGGCCGCCGGGCTGCGAGGTCCTGCCGTCCGCGCATCTCGGGGTCGTTAACTGCCCCTGCGTCGTCTGCGGCGCGACGCCGACCGATCTGGTAGCGCGCGAACCCGAGCCGCCGAACTCAGCCGCCACGGACGTCGTGGGACAGCCGGTTGAGGTCAGAGAGTCCGGCCGAGCGCCCACAAACCTCCACGCCATCGACACCACCCGGTCGGAGTACTCGGCGGTCATCATCCAGCACCTCGAAGTCCTCCTGGAGCGGGCCAAGCGCGACGAGCTCCTGTGCCTGACCTGCGTGGTCGACGACGGCCAAAACTGGCAGGCGACATCGGCCGGGCGGCTGCGGAAATCGGACGCCCTGTACGCGTTCGAGCTCTGGAAGCGGGACATCTGTTTTCCGGTGGGCGAGTCGTGAATCACGCTGAATGGCTGGCCGCACGCGAGGCGGAAATCGACGGGATGTGGGATTTGTTGGGAGCGACATTCGTTGACGAGCCGGAGGACGGGATAGAGACACCACCTGGTGCCATCGCGCCCTCAGATGTGGCCGAGATGCTCTACTGTCGAACAGGGATCCCCGGATGGCGCGTCTGGATCTCGCTCGAGGGTGAACTTGAGATTTTACCACCGCTGCGTGACCCGCTGGCGACTGACGGGACGGAGGGCGTGCTTTGACTCCAGAGGATTTCTGTTTGCGGTTTGCGGGCATGGACGCGACGCAGCGCCGTCAAGTCGTTCGGAGTTGGTTCAGCCCGAGCACGGATAGCGGATTTGTGCACGAAATAGTCAAGGACTTGGAGGCCGCATGGCCTGACGCAGGGTACGGCAAACGCCTCATGCTCGTGCAATTTGCCCGAGAGACATCAAACGGCGGAGTGGCTGGGAAGGTCGGGCATTGGGCAGCCAATCGACAGCGATCAGTAGAAAGCGGCGGCTTTATCACTGCGATGATGGCGACCCGTGAGCTGCATGGCGCAGCGCGTGGTGCTCTGCTGCGCGAATTGGGTTGGCATCCAGACAACTTCAGCAATTCAAGAGGCCGGTGAGGCCCCGCCGCGATCGTTGGTTCCTGCTCGTGGAACTCGCCAAGATTCTCGAGCCCAGCCACCCGAAGCTCGCCAGCATGACGCGCGCGACGCGCCGGAAGTACGTCTACCGCCTCCTCCGGTCGCTTGAGCGCAGGAACGCCACCACCTACGCGAAGCGGGTAGGGCGCGCGCTCTACGTGAGCAAGCGCGCCCTGGAGGATCTGTTGCCCCAAGAGACGCTCAAAGCGATCGACGACCTGGAGAAGAACACGATCGAAATCGGCCTAGAATGCAAGGACCTCCGCCGCCGTGTGAACGACCATGGTTCACGCATCAGGATTCTTGAGCAGAAACAGAAACTTACCGCCACATTTATAGCCCAGATGGCGGAGCTCGACCGGGACGCGACTGGGACTTAACCGCCCATGGTTTCGTCGTGAACATTGAGAGCGCCGACGTAGGACGGTACGCTCCGAAGTGAGCGCGCAACGCGCGTCATGCCAGCCGAGCAGGGGAACCTGCCCATCAGCACATACCGCCGCCGCTTGGCTGAGCGCCGCGGACAATCTAATACGCATCGACGACGCCTTAGCGTGGGTTGACCGGTTCGAATCCGGTGCGATGCGCCTCACTCACCTGAGCTGACGCACCCCTGCCCCGGCACTCTTCCGGTTCTGTCCCGGCACCGAGCGCTGAGCCCAGCCCCACGCTCCTGTCGTCGTCTGGATCCGCCGCATCCGGATAAAGGTCAGGTGCTCTGCAGTCCCCGCCCCAGCCGTCGGAGTCCCGAGGTGCTGGGTGTAGAAGTCGGCTAACGGTCGAGCTTTGGTTGTTTCCCTCATGAGGGGACGGCGTAAGCAATCCGCGGGCCAAGATGTCATCTGACCACTGACCACCACCTACCAGCCGCCACGATGAGCCCTAGCAAGCCGCAACAGCGCCGCACTCGCACCCTGTACGCTGACCAGCACACCCCAGGTCAGCACCGCCCAGAACCCGCTCCAACCATGGGGTGGCCCACACTCAAGGCGAAGATCGGGGAATTCGGGATTGCCCGGCAGATGCGCCGGAACGATGCCGAAGACAGGGCGAGCCGGTGAAGAAGTCGGGCAGGGAATTGAGGCGGGAGCGCTCTCGGCAATCCGCTGAGCAGAAGACGGGCAAAAGCCGCCCAACGTCGCCTCCGTCCCTGCAGGCTGCACCGCCGCCTGCGAAAGCCCTGTATTGCCGCCGCTGCGGGTCAACCTCGCACCTTGGATTCGGCTGCATGCCAACCCGAGCCGGCGGAATCGACTGGAAAGCCATCATGGCCTACCGAGTGAAGCCAGGCGTCGAGATGACGCTCGAGCAGATCGGCGAAATCGGTGGTGTCAGCCGAGAGCGTATTCGGCAGGTCGAGTTCGACGCACTGCGGAAGCTCGCCAGGCGCCCCTGCGTGAGGGCAGCGGTGAATGAGGCGCTGAGCTCGTAGGGGCCAAAACAGGACTCAGAGGCCGAGAGCTCGGTCATTTTTATGCTCAGTCGTCCACAGTGGGCCACGTTCTTGGCGCCTCGGCGCCGCAACATAGGTGCGCAAGCGCCACCCCCTCCACGCGACGCCAGCGGTTAATTGGGCGAATTGGGGCAGAGTGACAGAAGCAGAGCCCGCAAAGGCCAAGAGGCGTTCGGCACCAGCAAACGACGGTACCGTCAAGGCCCGTAAGAAGCTCAACAAGGTCGAGCGCATTGCCTACATCGTGGGCATCATGGCCGAGAACCAGTGGGTCACCGGCATCACCGGCCCGCAGCTCGCGGCCAAGTGGAAGATCTCGATCGAGACGGTAGCGAAGGACGCCCAGGAGGCATCCCGTACCTTCAACGCCGACCCGACTGAACGCGCCGAGCTTCGAGCCCGTTGGTTCTCCAAGATTGAGTCGGCGCAGAAGAAGGCTCTCCGCAAGGGTCAGTTCATCGCCCTGGCCCAACTGCTCAAACTCGAAGGCGACCACCTCGGGGCATTCGATGTCACCGACAAGGGTGCGGCTACCAAGCACCGGGTCGAGGTGGTGTTCACCGACACCCAAGACCCTTCGGTTGGGTCGGCGCCGTCGTGAGCGCCCGAATCGTTTTCAACCGACCGCAGTCGAAGGCGGCTCGGTTCGTCAAGCCAGGCCACACCGTCACGCTGGCCTTTGGTCGCGGGGTCGGCAAAAGCTACTTCATCCGGCGTCTCTGCTACCTGCTGCTCTCTCAATGGGAGCACGTTGAACGGGTCACCAAAGACGGAACGATCCGCGGGATCCGGATCGTCTTCCTGCTGCCGACGTTCAAGCAGTTCAAGGACGTTCACGCCCGCGCGCTGATCAACGAGCTAGAAGGGGACTTCGCTTTCCTGGGCGCGGAGATCGACCGCACGACCTACACGGTCACCTTTCCAGGCGGGAGCTCGATTCAGGTCTTCCCAGCTACCGAACACGCCGGACAGCGAGCTCGCGGTATCCGTGCCGACGTTGCGGTGTTGGACGAGTGCGACGACATCGACATTAACCTGTACGACGCCGTTGTCCGGCCATGGTTCACTGAACCTTGGTCACTCAAGATACGTCTGGCCAGCGGCACACCGAAGCGTGGTCGCCATGGGCTGCTCTACAAGCTTTTCCAGGCTGGGCAGCGCGGCGCGCGTGTCCGCAGCGGCGCTGAGCTTGATGTCAAAGGGCTTGAGATCGACGAGATCGCGGCTCTATCCGATTTCTACTCGGTACATGCTACATGCCTCGACGCTCCCGAGAACGTCGACCAGCGTGAGGTCACAGCAGCTCGGTTGTCGATGCCGCTCGCGACCTTCGAGCGCGAATACCTTTGCAACTTCGACGCGGGCGAAGGCCTCGTCTATCCGTTCGAAGAATCGTTCCACGTCAAAGAGCCACCGCCGCTCTCCTCCTTCCGCGAGTTCCATGTCGGGATGGATCACGGCTTCGTTGACCCAGGTGTCCTGCTTCTAGCAGGCATCCAAGGGCACGGAGAAGACGCCACGATCTGGTTCTTGGATGAGTCGTACGAGACTGCGGTGCCGAACCACATCTGGAACGAACGCGCCGCCGCGTGGCGCTACGCTCGCTTCTGGCCCGATCCATCGCGCCCTGATCGCATCAGCGATCTCAAGGCTATGGGGCTCGACGTTGGCCAAGTCGACAACGACATCCTAGCCGGGATAGCACGCGTCGCCGAGCTCCTGTTCATCCGAACGGCTGAGACCGGTGAGCGGTTCGCTCGCATGTACATCTCGCCTAAATGCGTGAATATGATTCGTGAGCTCGGCACATACCGCCGCAAGAAGCACACGGACGGCACGTTTGACGAGATGCCGGAGGACAAGTCGAACCATGCGATGGACAGCGCACGCTATCTCTGCGTGGGTCGCTTCGGGAGGGCTGAAAATTCACGAAACGTCGTCTCAGGCCGCTGAGTTCCAATGCAAAACAACTCAGAACTTGCTGGCCTAGAGGAGGCGCGGAAGGCGTTCGAGGCCAATTGCTCGCGACGTTATACCGCGTTGGCAGCACTCGAAAGCTGGGTCGACGGGACACAGTACGCTGGCCGGAAGAGCTGGTGGGACGACTCGGTTCCGCTCTGGGAGCGTGCTCCCTGCGTTCGCTACCCAGTGGTCGAGATCGCGATCCAGTCGAACGTTGACCTTTGCCTGGGTGACTTCCGTTTCCCGACGTTCTCGGCTAAGCCGGGGGAGTCTGAGGCGAGCGAAGACAATGGCCTCGGCGAGGGCGACTCGGCTGCGGTCGATCGCTTCCTCACCGAATACCACAAGCTTTGCCAGTTTAGCTCTCACGTGAGTGAGGCTTATGCTGCGGCGCAGGGCTGCGGGACGGTGGTAGCGATCCACGGAGCTCGCAACGGGATCCCGTTCGCTGAGCTGTTCCCGGCAAAATCTTGCGAGCCAACGCTGGGTGTCAATCGCGAAGTATTGGCTCTCGAGATCAAATACGCCTACCTGGAGGAGTACAAGCTCCCCGATGGGAAGTGGGCGGTTCGCGCGAAGCTCTACCGGCGCGTGATCAATGAGGCAACCGACACCACCTATCTGCCGGCAGACGCACAGATGAGCGGTGTCGAACCCAACTGGGTCCCCGATCCCAAGCAAACGTTCACGCACGGCTACGGCTTCTGCCCGGTCATCTGGTATCCGTTCATGCAGGGTTGCGTCCCGGTCAATGTGATCGACGGCAAGGCCATCCACGCCAAGTTTACGCCTGAGATCGAGGCGCACGACATCGCGATCAGTCAGCGTCACCGCGGCGCGCTGATGTCAGAGCCTCAGATTACTGAGATCGGCGTGACGCCAGGCTACAATCCGACGGACATCGGGCGAAGCGTTTCTGTGCGCGGCACGTTGAACGGCGGAACGCCAACGCCTAACAACCCGGTG
>Ga0070710_10000020_pt1 | contig 85562 bp, 67 predicted proteins | sample LARL52metaG_FD_65454 | JGI IMG/M metagenome (GOLD analysis project Ga0070710, IMG submission 65454) | Corn, switchgrass and miscanthus rhizosphere microbial communities from Kellogg Biological Station, Michigan, USA - LAR L5-2 metaG | ecosystem: Host-associated > Plants > Roots > Rhizosphere ...
TTATCGTCACAGACCACGACGTCCTTCGCGCCGGACAGCACCAGCAGCCGCAGTACCGCGGTGCCGGCCGCCCCCGCGCCCGCCATTGCCACCCTGACCGCGCCGATCTGCTTGCCCACTACGCGCAGCGCGTTGGTGAGCGCGGCCAGCACTACGATCGCCGTGCCGTGCTGGTCGTCGTGGAATACCGGGATGTCGAGCAGGTCCCGCAGCCTGCGCTCCACCTCGAAGCAGCGCGGCGCGCTGATGTCTTCGAGGTTGATCCCGCCCCACCCGGGCGCGATGGCCTGTACGGTCCGCACGATCTCGTCCGTGTCCTGGGTGTCCAGGCAGATGGGCCAGGCGTCGATGCCGGCGAACCGCTTGAACAGCGCGGCCTTGCCCTCCATCACGGGCAGCGCGGCGTACGGGCCGATATTGCCGAGGCCGAGCACCGCCGAGCCGTCGGTCACCACCGCCACGCTGTTGCGCTTGATGGTCAGCCGGCGCACGTCCGCGGGGTTGGCCGCGATGGCCAGCGCGACCCGGGCCACGCCGGGGGTGTAGGCCATCGACAGCTCGTCCCGGGTGCGCAGCGGCACCTTCGACTGCATCTCGATCTTCCCGCCGAGGTGCATGAGGAACGTGCGGTCGCTCACCTTGTGCAGCGTGACCCCGTCGATCGCGCCCAGCGCGGCCACGATCTCCTCGGCGTGCGCGCTGTCCCGGGCCGCGCAGGTCACATCCACCCGGAGCCGGTCGTGGCCGGCCGCGGTGACGTCCAGCGCGGTGACCACGCCGCCGGTCTGCTCGACCGCGCGGGTGAGCTCGCTGACCGCGCGCCCGTGGGCGGTCACCTCCAGCCGAACGGTGATGGAGTACGACACGCTCGGCGCCATGGTCATGTCGGTCCCGCCCTCTCGTGCGCTGCCGCCGCTGCTCTCGCGGCGCTGGCCCACGCTACCCGCCCGGCCGGGCGCCGCACGCCCGGGATACGGCCGCAGCGGCCGGGGGGCAGTGATACCGCGTACCCTGCAAGGGTGGCACACGGAGGCACAGCCGGCGTCCGGCCGGCGGCCGGGACATCCCAGCCGGGCATGACCGCGGCCGGCGTGCCCCGGACTGCGGCCGGGCCGGGCGGCGCTCGGCGCCCCGTGCCGTCGCCGGCCAGCCCGGTGCCAGCCCGTACCGCGCCGGCCGGTGTCGCGCCCGCGGAAGCCGTGCCGTCGATCGACGTGGCCCGGCTACGGCTGGCGATCGCGCGGCTGTCCCGGCGGCTGCGGCGACATCAGCTCGCCGGACTGACCCTGACGCAGGTGGCGGCCCTGTCGACCGTAGACCGGTCCGGCCCGCTGCGGCTGAGCGAGCTCGCCGCTGTCGAGGGAGTGGCCCCGTCCACGCTGACCAGGCTGGTGGCGGCGCTGGAGGACCGCGGCTATGTCGAGCGCGCCGTGGTGGCCAGCGACGCGCGGGCGAGCGAGCTGGCCATTACCCAGCGCGGCCGCGATGTACTCGACCTCATCCGGCAGGACAGCACGACGGTGCTGGCGAGCAGCCTGGCATCGCTGCGGCCCGACCAGCTGGCCGCGCTGGCGGCCGCGCTGCCCGCCATTGAGCAGCTCGCCGACGGCGACACCGACGACGACCGCGCGCGCTAGCCGCTCTGGCGCGTAGGCGGCTCTGACGGCTAGAACAGCAGGGTGGACAGCGTGGCGCGGGCCTTCGTGACTCGCGGGTCGCGGGGCGGGAAGATCTCGAACAGGCCGACCAGGTGGCGTCTGGCCCGATCGCGCTCCTCGCCGGTCGTCCGCCGGATCGTGCCGAGCAGCCGATCGAACGCCTCGTCGATCTTGCCCAGGGCCAGGTCGACGTCGGCGACCTTGGCCTGCGCCTCCACGTCGTCCGGATGCGCGGCCGCGTCCCGCCGAACCTGCGCCTGGTCGTAGCCGTTCACCCGCCGGATCAGGTCCACCTGGGCGAGCCCGACCTTCGCCACCGGATCATCCGGCGTGGTGGCCAGGATCTGCTCGAACGCGGCGGCGGCGCCTTCCAGGTCACCGCGCTCCATGGCCTGCTGCGCGGCCTCGTACCCGGGGTGGGACGGCGGTCCGGGAGGCCGCGGCCCGGCCGGCGGCGGCCCCGCTGGCGTCGAGCCGGGCGCGGCCAGGGCATCCTCGGCGCCGGCGGCACCGGGTGCCGTGCCGCCCGCGTCCGTTTCCGGGCCGGCCCCGGGCTGGCCCTCCGTGACCCCCAGCTGCTCGCCGGCGGCGAGTACCTGGTCCAGCCACTCGCGCACCTGCGCCTCGGGCAGTGCGCCGAGGAAGCCGTCCACCATCTGTCCCGCGATCACGGCGACGACCATCGGGATGCTCTGCACCCGGAGCGCCGCGCTCAGCTGCGGGTTCGCATCGACGTCCACCTTGGCCAGCAACCAGCGGCCGGCCGCCTCAGTGGCCAGCTTCTCAAGCACCGGACTGAGCTGCTTACAAGGACCGCACCACTCGGCCCAGAGATCCAGGATCACTGGCACCGAGCGCGAGCGCTCCACCACTTCGGTCGCGAAGGTTTCTTCGGTGGCCTCGAACACGAACCCGTCCGCGCTCGCTGCGGGCTGATCGCCCGACTCCGCCGCCCGCTGCTTGCGCTGGGCGGCGTTCTGGCGCGCGCCGAGATCGACGGCGCCATAGAGGGAGAATTGCTGCGGCTGCATGCCTTTATCCTGCCCCATCGCGACTAGTGCCGTGGCCGGGGCCGGGGTGCTGGCGGGCCGGGCCGGCAGCTCGACACGGCCTAAAAGGCGGGCGGCTCGAAGTAGTCGCCCCACTCCTCCCGCAGCGCGCCGCAGATCTCGCCCAGGGTCGCCTCGGCGCGCGCAGCGGCGAGGATGGGCGGAACCATGTTCTGCGTGGACCTGGCCGCCTGGATCATCGCCGTGAGGGCCGCGTCCACCGCCGCCTGGTCACGCTCGGCTCGCCGCTGGCGCAGCGACGCGACCTGTTCCTGCTCTACCTCATGGCTGATCCGCAGGATCTCCAGCGGCTGCTCGGTGCTGTCGGTGTGGCAGTTCACCCCGACCACCTTCTTGTCGCCCTTCTCCAGCTTCTTCTGGTAGGCGAACGAGGCCTCGGCGATCTCCGAGGAGAACCACCCTTCCTCGATCCCGCGCAGGATCCCGCCGGTCATGGAGTCGTCGGGGCTCATGGCCAGGATCCGGGCGAAGATCTCCTCGGCCTCGGCCTCGAGCCGGTCGGTGAGCGCCTCCAGGTACCAGGAGCCACCGAGCGGGTCGGCCACGTTCAGCACGCCAGTTTCCTCCATGATCACCTGCTGGGTGCGCAGCGCGATCTCGGCCGCCTTCGCGCTCGGCAGCGCCAGCACCTCGTCCAGCGCGTTCGTGTGCAAGGAGTTGGTGCCGCCGAGCACCGCGGCCAGCGCCTCGATCGCGGTACGGACAACGTTATTGTCCGGCTGCTGCGCGGTCAGCGACACGCCGGCCGTCTGAGTGTGGAAGCGCAGCCACTGCGCCCGCTCGGTGCGCGCGCCGTACCGGTCGCGCAGCCACCGCGCCCAGATCCGGCGCGCCGCCCGGAACTTGGCGATCTCCTCGAAGAAGTCAATGTGCGCGTCGAAAAAGAACGACAGGCCGGGCGCGAACTTCTCCACATCCAGCCCGCGGGACAGCCCGAGCTCCACGTAGCCGAAGCCGTCGGCCAGGGTGAACGCGAGTTCCTGGGCGGCCGTGGAGCCTGCCTCCCTGATGTGGTAGCCGGACACCGACAGCGGCTTGTAAGCGGGGATGCTGCGGCCGCAGTACTCCATGAGGTCGCCGATCAGCCGCAGGTGCGGCTCGGGCCCGAACAGCCACTCCTTCTGCGCGATGTACTCCTTGAAGATGTCGGTCTGCAGCGTACCGTCAAGCTGGCCGATATCGGCGCCCTGGCGCTCGGCGGCGGTCAGGTACATGCAGAACACCGGGACCGCGGGGCCGCTGATCGTCATCGACGTGGTGATGTCGGCCAGCGGGATCCCGGCGAACAGGATGTCCATATCGGCGGCGGAGTCTATAGCCACGCCGCAGTGCCCGACCTCGCCGAGCGAGCGCGGGTCATCGGAGTCCCGCCCCATCAGCGTGGGCATGTCGAAGGCGACCGACAACCCGGTGCCCCCGGCCTTGAGCAGCATCTTGTACCGCTCGTTGGTCTGCGCCGCGCTGCCGAACCCGGAGAACTGCCGGATCGTCCAGGCCCGGCCGCGGTAGCCGGTCGGATACAGGCCCCGGGTGAACGGATACTCGCCGGGCCAGCCGATCCGGTCGAAGCCCGGCGGCTCGGCGCCCGGCGCCGGCCCGTAGACCGGATCCACCTCGAGCCCGGACAGGGTGCTGAAGTCGGCGTCGCGTACCCGGGACTCGTCGTAGCGCCGCTGCCACCGCTGCCTGCCGTCGTCGGCGCCGGCCTGACCGTCTCGCGCATCCATGGCGCTTTCCTCCCGGCTCGTGGGCCACTCGGGGCAAATAGTAGGAAGTCCTAGTATTTCCGCGCTCAGTCTACCCGGCCCTCTCCTACCCGGTCGAAATGCCATTGCCGGCGTTCGGCCGGGCGATGAGCGATCAGTGTGGTGGCGGGGAGGGCCTGCGGCGTCCGGAAAAGATGACCCCAACCAAAAGCCGGGTGCTGTCGTCTCAACGGGTGGCCCGGGTCGTGATCGTGCGAGCCCGGCCGAACCGGCCCCGCGATGCGGCAGAATGTAGTGGGGAAAGGCCTGTGCGTTGTTACCTGGATAACGCTGATCCTGCCCCGGCGCATGACAGTGTGATCGTCATGCCGGAACGGCGGATCGCACCCCGCACGCTGAGCACCGGCAGGGGAGAGTCCGTGGCGCGGTTGCTTGGCACCGACTCCGCCCAGGCGGAGGAGCTGTTCAACAGCTGCTACCCACGGCTCGCCGGGTGGGTCAGGCGGCTGGTCGACGACGACGAGACGGCGCACGAGATCGCCTCGGAGGCGTTCACCCGGCTGCTCGCCCGTTGGACCTCCCTCGACAACCCGCAGAGCTATCTGTACATGATCGCCACCAACCTGGTCCGCGACCACTGGCGCAAGACCGAACGGGAGCGCCGCGCGATCCGCGCGGTCGCCGCCTCGGCCGCTACCGACCACATCCCCTCTCCCGCACAGGACGTGGACGTGCGCCAGCTGATCCAGGACCTGCCGACCCGGCTGCGCAGCGCGTTCCTGCTGCACTACTACGCCGGGTTCGCGGTGCGCGAGGTCGCCGTGCTGCTCGGACGGCCGGAAGGGACAATCAAGGCCGACCTGTTCCAGGCGCGGGCGAAGCTGCGGGCCAGCCTCGGAGGGCCCGAACGTGACTGACCCACACGACGACCTCGACACCTGGCTGAACGCGCAGGTTGAGCCGCTGCACCCGCCGCCGGGCACCTTCGAGCAGATCAGGAAGCAGGCCAGGCGGCGCAAGGCCCGGCGGATGATGGTGTCCGCCGTCTCGGCCGGCGCCGCGGCGGTCGTGATCGTGCTGGCCGTCGTGGCGCTGCCCCGCGTCGCCGGTTCGGTGCTGCACCTGAAGTCGCATACCGCCGGCAACAGTTCCGCGGCCGAGCGCCCAGTGACGCCCACCTCGGCCCGCCCCAGCTCGCATACCGCCACTTCGACCACGCCCACTCCGGACGGCACGGCCAGCCATCCGGTGCCGGCCGGGCCGCCGCCGGTGCCCGTTAACTTCGCGGCCACCTCGGTCACCTTCGTCAGCCAGAGCACCGGCTGGGTGATCGGGCAGGCCGGGATCCCCGGCCGGTGCTTCACGCAATACTGCACGTCGGTAGCCGGGACCAACGACGGGGGAAAGACCTGGCACGGCGTGCCCGCGCCGCGTATCGGTCCCCCGAACGGCAGCATCGGGGTGAGCCAGATCCGGTTCCTCGAAGGAGTGAACGGGTGGGCGTTCGGCCCGGCGCTGTGGGCCACCCACAACAGCGGCCAGAACTGGACTCCGGTCCAGCTGGGCGGGCGGCGGGTGCTGAGCCTGGAGACCGTCGGCACCGAGGCATTCGCCGTGCTCGCCCGCTGCACGGGGACCGGGGCCGAGTTCGCGGCGGGCTGCACCAGGTTCTGGCTGTACTCCGCGCCCGCGCGCAGCGACCACTGGACACAGGTGCCCGGCACGGGCAGCGCATCCGTTCCCGCCGGTTCCGCCAGCGCGGCGACGATCGTGCTCACCGGCGCCAAGGGCTACTGGTACACGCCGAATGGCACGCTGCTGAGCGGGCCGGTCACCCACGGCGCGAACTGGAGCACGGCCGGCATGTCCGCGCCGCCCTGCACTCCGGGCGCGCCGCAGCCAGACGGCCGTCCGTCCGAAGGTCAGCTGGCCGCGTCCGGCCCCGGTGATCTTGCGCTCGGCTGCCCGGGAAGCGCCCAGGCCGGCGGGAGCCAGCAGGAGCTCATCTACACCTCGTCGGACGGCGGGCAGCACTGGCGGCAGAAGAGCACCGTGCCGATCAGCGGGACGGCCACGTCGCTGGCCGCCGTCGGCGGCGTGATGGCGCTCGCCACCACGCACGGCATCGATGTGTCGTCGAACGGCGGCGGTACCTGGCGAACGGCACACCAGGGACCCGCCGACGGGTTCAGCTATGTCGGCCTGACCAGCTCGGCCCAGGGCGTCGCCGTACCGGCCGACCCCAGCGAGCACGCGGTGTGGTTCAGTTATGACGGGGCGCAGACCTGGACGCGTTCGCCGGTCAAGGGCGGCTGACCGCGGCCGGCGCGTCGCCGTGCCGGGCGGAAGCGGGCCCGCGGCCGGCGTCGGCCGACTCGCCCACGGCGGCGGCCGGCTCGCCGTCGCTGAAGTCGCCCGCGGCCAACCGGAGATCGCGGAGCAGGTCGAACATCTCTTTCAGCTGGTCTCCGTCATACCGGCCCAGGCCGAATTCGGCTGCCATCAGATCGCGGGTGGCGCGCTCGACCACGGCCCGGCCGCCGGCGGTTATCTCGGCCAGCGTGCCCCGGCCGTCGCGCGGATTAGGCCTGCGGACCACCATGCCCTGCTTCTCCAGTCGGCCGATGGTGTTCGTGACGCTCGTCGGGTGCACCATCAGCCGCTCGCCGATCACCCGCAGCGGCAGCGCGCCCTGTCGGCTGAAGGTCAGCAGCACCAGCGCCTCGTACCGGGCGAAGGTGAGCCCATGCGGCCGCAGGATGCGGTCGAGCTCGCCGAGCAGGATCTGCTGCGCCCGCATGATCGACGTGACGGCAGCCATGGCCGCCGACGGCCCGAACCGTCGCTGCCAGATGTCCGCGGCCCGGGCGATGGGATCGAAGGGCAGCTCGAGCGGCTTCGCCACACCCGACACGGTAGCGCGCACGGGCGCCGTCACGGGCTGGCCTGCCCGGCTGGCCTGCCGTGGGCTGGCCTGCCGCGCCGCAGTGCGGGGATCGCGGCGCAGGTCGTGATCGCAGGCGCTATCGCTGCCGTAGGCTGCGAACCGTGGACTGGAGCATGCTGTCGTGCGGCCGCGGTGGTCACGTCACCTACGCCCCCGACGAGCCTGCCCTGCGCGGCCGGCTGACCGCGCAGACTCCCTCCGGCGAGGCTTGGCGCTGCCTGCGCTGCGGGACGTTCGTCATCGGGCCCCCCGGGCGCAGCGGCGCGGCCGCGGCGGCGCCGCGGGTGCGCAGGGGCAAGGAAGTGCGCAGCGCCTTCATCTTGCGGGTCTTCGCCATCGAGCGGTTCATCCGGGCCGTGGTGATCGGCGCGGCCGCGTTCGGAGTGTGGAGGTTCTCGTACTCGCGCCTCACCCTGGAGCAGGAGTTCAACCGGGCTCTGCCGGACGTTCGCAGGCTCTACATGGACCTGGGCTTCAACTTCCAGCACTCCACGCTGATCGGCCTGGCCCATCATGCGCTGCGGCTTAATTCGCGCACGCTCGGCTACCTGGCGATTGGGCTGGCCGCGTACGCGATCGTCGAGGTCGTCGAGGGCATCGGGCTCTGGCTGCTGAAGCGCTGGGGCGAGTACTTCGCCATGGTGGCGACCTCGATCTTCCTGCCCTATGAGATCTACGACCTGAGCGTGAAGTTCACCGTGCTGCGGCTGCTGACCTTCCTGATCAATCTGGCCCTGGTCGTCTACCTGGTGGTGACCAAGCGGCTGTTCGGCGTGCGCGGCGGCAGGAAGGCCTACGAGGCCCGGCTGCGGGAGGACTCCATCCTGGACGCCGCTGAGGCCGAGGCGGCGGCGGAGCACCCCCCGGCCGGGAAACCGGATCTGCCCCAACGGGCACCAGGCCGGCCACCCCCGGCCGATGAGCCGGCCCGGCCGGCGGACAGCGCGGGCGCAGGGACGGAAGAGTCGGTCAGGGCCGATCGCGGCGCCCCGGGTCCTCCTGCGTGACCAGCCCGCCGACCAGCTGGTCAGCAGCGGTGTAGGGGTCCATCTCGCCGCGGGCGACCCGGCGCGCGAGCTCGTCCAGCCCGTTCCCCTCCGGCAGCTGCCACATCTGCCGGCGCAGGGTGCCGACGGCGATCGCGGCCACCTCTTCGCGGGCCCGCGCCAGCCGCCTGCGCTCGCGCCCCCCGGAAGACGACAGCCAGGACCAGTGCGCGTCGATCTTGTCGGCCAGCTCGCCGATGCCCTCCCCGGTCGTGGCGACGGTGCTGACGATCGGGGTCTTCCAGCCGGGCTGGTCCGGGTGTCCGGGCTCCCCGTCCTGCTGGGTGCCCTGGTGCCCGAGCGCGATCATGTTACGCAGGTCCCTGACCGTCTGCTGGGCCTGCGGCCGGTCCGCCTTGTTCACCGCGAAGACGTCGGCCACCTCCAGGATGCCGGCCTTGGCCGCCTGAACCGCGTCGCCCATGCCCGGCGCTACGAGCACGATCGTGGTGTCCGCCAGCGACGCGATCTCCAGTTCCGCCTGGCCGACCCCGACCGTCTCGATCAGGACCAGGTCGAAGCCGGCCGCGTCCAGCACGCGCAGCGCCTGCGGCGTGGCCGCGGCCAGCCCGCCCAGGTGCCCGCGGCTGGCCATGGACCTGATGAACACGCCATCGTCGGTTGCGTGGTCCTGCATCCTGATCCGGTCACCGAGCAGCGCCCCTCCGGTGAACGGCGAGCTCGGGTCGACCGCGATCACCCCGACCCGCTGATCGCGCCCCCGGTACGCCTTCACCAGGGCGCCGGTGAGGGTCGACTTCCCCACCCCGGGGGCGCCGGTGAGCCCGACCACCCTCGCGCCGCCGGTCCGCGGCGCGAGCGCCCGCATGATCTGGCGCAGTTGCGGCGAGCCGTTCTCGATCAGCGAGACCAGCCGGGCGAGCGCCCGCAGGTCGCCGCCGGATGCCCGGTCAACCAGCCGGTCGGTGTCTGGCGCGAGCACCGCCGAGCCCGGGCCCCGGCCAGACGACCCGGCGTCGTCAGCCACCGCTGGCGGGAGCACCCGGCGCGGGCACTCTCAGCAGCAGCGCGTCACCCTGGCCGCCGCCGCCGCACAGCGCGGCCGCGCCCAGGCCCCCGCCTCGCCTGCGCAGCTCGCAGGCGAGGTGCAGCGCGAGCCGGGCCCCGGACGCGCCGATCGGATGGCCGAGGGCAATGGCCCCGCCGTTCACGTTGACCTTCTCGGGGCCGATGCCCAGATCCCGCATCGACTGGATCGCGACCGCCGCGAACGCCTCGTTGATCTCGATGAGGTCCAGGCCGTCCACGGTCGCCCCGGCCTTGCCCAGCGCCTGCCTGATGGCCCCGGACGGCTGCGAGAGCAGCGAGTTGTCCGGGCCGGCCACGTTGCCGTGCGCCCCGATCTCCGCCAGGACGGGTGCGCCGCGCGCGGCCGCGGCCTCGGCCGACATCACCACGACGGCACAGGCCCCGTCGGAGATCTGCGAGGACGAGCCGGCGGTGATCGTGCCCTCCGCGCCGAACGCCGCCGGGAGCTTGCTCAGCACCTCGGCCGACGTATCGGGACGGACGCCCTCGTCCGCCTCGAAGACCAGCGGATCCCCGCGGCGCTGCGGGATCTGGACAGCCACGATCTCGTCGTCGAGCAGCCCGTTCTTGATGGCCTCGGCCGCCCGCTGGTGCGACCGGGCGGAGAACTCGTCCTGCTCCTGGCGGCTGATACCGAGCCGCGAGGCATGCCGCTGCGTGGACTCCCCCATGGACAGGTGGTCGAAGGCGTCGGTCAGGCCGTCGTAGGCCATCGCGTCCAGCAGCTCGGCCGAGCCGTACTTAAAGCCGGTCCGCGCGCCGGGCAGCAGATGCGGGGCACCGGTCATCGATTCCATGCCCCCGGCCACCACGATGTCGAACTCGCCCGCCCTGATCAGCTGGGCGGCCAGCGCGATCGCGTCCAGGCCGGACAGGCACACCTTGTTGATCGTGATCGACGGGACGCTCATCGGGATGCCGGCCGCCACGGCGGCCTGCCTGGACGGTATCTGGCCCGCCCCGGCCTGCAGCACCTGGCCCATGATCACGTAGTCGACCTGGCCGGCCGCAACCCCCGAGCGCTCCAGCGCCGCCTTGATCGCGAACCCGCCCAGCTGCACGGCCCTGAAGTCCCTGAGTGAGCCGAGCAGCCGCCCGAAGGCGGTCCTGGCCCCTCCCACGATGACCGCTTCCCGCATCCGTGCGACCTCCGCTCTCGGGCGTGCCCCGCGTCGGCCGGCGCGGGGACTTCTGCCACGATACCTAGGCCACGATGACAACCAGGCACGCGATGGAGGGAGGCGCCCAGTGCTCACGCGCATCGATCACGTCGGGATCGCCTGCCGGGACCTGACCGAGCGGATCTCGTTCTACGAAACCACGTTCGGCCTCACGGTTGTGAGCCGTGAGGTCAACGAGGCGCAGGGGGTGCGTGAGGCCATGCTGCACGTGGCCGACGCCCCGGCCGGCTCGTCGTACATCCAGCTGCTCGAGCCGCTGGCGCCGCAGACCCCTGTCGGCCGGTTCATCGCCCGGCGCGGCGAGGGCATCCACCACATCGGATACGGCGTAGCAGATCTCGCCTCGGCCCTGGCCGAGCTCGGCGCTACCGGCGTCCGGCTGATCGACGAGCGCCCGCGGCACGGCTCCATGGGCGCCGCGGTGTCCTTCCTGCATCCTTCGGGCATGGGCGGCGTGCTGACCGAGCTGGTCCAGGCCCCGGATCGGTGATCATTTCCGGTCGGCCGGAATGAATGGCCGACGGCCAGGACCGGGCCGCCCGCTCCCAGGCAGAGGGGCCGGATATTCGGTTTGAGGGTGTCCGAAGGCGCGGCCAAGCCGGGATAGACGGAGTACGCTTCCAGTGGACCGGGCGGGAAGCTGCTGCCGATCCGTACCGGGAGCGTGCAGGTCCTCCGCTGCTGCACGACGACCGGGATGATGGATCAGCGAGCCACTCGCTCACCGATCGTGAGCCCTCTCTCATCTACCAGGATCAGGCGCCCATGCAGTCCGATATTGATGCCCAGCTGAGTAACTTCTTCGAAGAGTCCTCGCCGCGCGAGTTCGCCAAGGTGATGCGCGGGTACGACCCGCATCAGGTCGATGAGCACCTGAAGCAGGTCGACGCCGAGGTGCGCCAGCACCGTGAGCAGGCGCAGGCGCTGCAACGGGAACTCTCGGACGCGCACCGCCAGATCCAGGAGCAAGAACGCCCGACCTACTCCGGTCTGGGGTCGCGGATCGAGCAGCTGCTGCGGCTGGCCGAGGAACAGTCAACGGAGATCGTGCAGGAGGCACGGTCCAGCGCGAACGAATTCCATGCCGCGGCCAAGGTGGACGCGGCCGAAGTTCGCGCGTCGGCCGAGAATGAGGCTACCGAGCTGCGGGCCACCGCCAAGCGGGAGACCGACGACCAGCGGGCCACGGCCGAGCGCGAGGCCGAGGCGATCCGCACCGCCTCCCGGCGGGAGGCCGAGGAACTGACCTCGACCACCGAACGCGAGGTCAGCAAGCTCCGGGCGACGGCCGATCACGAGATCGCAGAGAAGCGGGCCGCGATCGAGCGCGACATCTCCAAGCTGCGCACCTCCACCGAGCGTGAGGTGGCGCAGCTGAAGGCGTCGGCCAAGCGGGACCGCGACGAGATCCTGACCACTTCCAAGCGCCAGGCCGACGAGATGCGCAGCCAGGCTCAGCGGATCCTCGAGGAGAGCGAGGCTCAACGGGCGCAGGCCGAGGCCGAGTTCGAGATCCACCTGGCGGCCAAGCGCGAGGAGGCCGAGCGCCAGCAGGCCGAGCGGCTCGCCGCGGCCCAGGCCGCTACGCAGAAGCTGGTGACCGAGGCGGAGCAGCGCGCCTCGACCGCCGAGCAGCGGGCGTCCAAAGCCAGCGCGCAGGCCGAGCAGACCCGGCGCGAGGCCGATCAGCACGCGAAGACCCTGGTCGGCAACGCCAAGAAGAACGCCGACCAAATCGTGACCCAGGCGAAGGCGCAGGCCAGCCAGCTACTGAACGAGACCAGGTCCGAGGCCGAACGGCACCGCGCGATCGCGCAGCGCCAGGTCGACGAGCTGACCCGGCAGAAGGACAGCATCGCCAGCCACCTCACCCAGCTCCGCCAGCTGCTCGGCGGGCAGCTGCCCGGCATGGACGAGGCCCTGCAGTCCGCCCCGGCCAAGCCGGGCATCGGGTCCGCGCCTGCTCCGGCCCTCGCACCGGCACAGGCTGAGGCTCCCCCCCAGCTGCCGAAGCGGGCCGAGGAACCCCGGCACGCCGCTCCGCCGCGGCAGGGGAACGGTGGCGAGGGCCAGGGTCCGGCCGGGCCGCGGCAGGCGCCACCCGCCACCGCCCGCCAGCAGGCCAGCACTCAGCAGGCCGGCGCTCAGCAGCCCGGCGCTCAGCAGCCCGGCGCTCAGCAGCCCGGCGCTCAGCAGCCCGGCGCTCAGCAGCCCGGCGCTCAGCAGGCCGCGTCCAGGCGGCCGGTAACCAGCAAGGCCACAAAGTCCAACGACGAAGACTGGTGGACCGAGTAGGCCACAGCGGTACGCGCGCAGGGCCCGGCGGGGATCACCCCGCCGGGCGCTCAGTTTGCTGTTAAGCCGCCCGCCGCACGTCTCGGCATATGAGACGGCGCGGGGCTGCGTCCGTTAAGGCGAAGCGCTGGGACTGGTATCACGCTACTAACGCTCCGCGTTAACGAATCGGCTGATCAGACTTCGTCCAGGTCCGCGGTCCGGCCGGAGACGGCGCCGATGGCGGCCGTGATCTCATCGAGTAGGTCCGGCGGCAGCGCGGAGTCGATGGTGAGGACGATGAGCGCCTGGCCGCCGCGCGCGTTCCTGCACACCTGCATGCCCGCGATGTTGATGCTGTGGCCGCCGAGTATCTCGCCGACCACGCCGACTATGCCGGGCCGGTCGGTGTAGGTCAGGAACACCATGTGCGGGGCCAGGGCGATTTCCATCTCGAAGCCGTTGAGCTCGACGAGCTTTTCGGTCTGCCGGGTGCCGGTCAGGGTGCCGGAGACCGACACCACGTGGCCGCCGGGCAGCGTGCCGCGCAGCGTCACCGCGTTCCGCCAGTCCGGGCTCTCCTCGTGCGTGACCAGCCCGACCTCGACGCCGCGGTCGGCGGCGAGCAGCGGCGCGTTCACGTAGCTGACCGGGTCCTCGACCACGTCGCTGAACACACCCTTGAGCGCGGCGAGCTGGAGCACCCGCACGTCGCTGGCGGCGATCTCTCCCCGGACCTCGACGTCCAGCCGGGCGGCCACTCCGCAGGCCAGCGCGGTGAAAATCCGGCCCAGCTTCTCGGCCAGCGGCAGCCCCGGCCTGACGTCCTCGTCCACCGGGCCGCCCTGCACGTTGACTGCGTCCGGCACGAACTCGCCCGCCAGCGCCAGCTTGACCGAGCGCGCCACCTGGGTGCCCGCCTTCTCCTGCGCTTCGTGCGTGCTCGCGCCCAGGTGCGGGGTGGCGATCACGTTGTCGAACCCGAACAGCGGGCTGTCGGTGCACGGCTCGGTCGCGTACACGTCCAGCGCGGCCCCGGCCACCCGGCCGTCCTTGAGCGCGAGCGCGAGCGCGTGCTCGTCCACGATGCCGCCTCGGGCCGCGTTCACGATCCGCACGCCGGGCTTGACCAGGCGCAGCTCCTTGTCCCCGAGGATGCCCGCGGTCTCGGCCGTCTTGGGCAGGTGCACGCTGACGAAGTCGGCCTCGGCGAGCACTTCCTCCAGGCTGAGCAGGTGTACGCCCAGCTGCGCGGCCCGGGCCGTGGGAACGTACGGGTCGTAGGCGACGACCCGCATGCCGAACGCCGACAGCCGCTGCGCGACCAGCACGCCGATCCGGCCGAGCCCCAGCAGGCCGGCCACCTTGCCCTCGAGTTCCACCCCGGTGAACTGGGAGCGCTTCCACTCGCCGCCGCGCAGCGAGGCGACCGCCTGGGGCAGGTTGCGGGCTAGGGCGAGCAGCAGCGCCACCGCCTGCTCCGCCGCGCTCACGATGTTGGAGGTGGGCGCGTTCACCACCATCACGCCGGCCTTGGTGGCGGCGTCCACATCCACGTTGTCCAGGCCGACCCCGGCGCGCGCCACCACCTGGAGGTTCGGCGCGTGTGCGAGCGCCTCCGCGTCGATCCTGGTCGCGCTCCGGATAATCACCGCCGAGGCATCGGCCAGGGCAGGCAGCAACTGGGCGCGGTCCGCGCCGTCGGCGTACCTGACCTCGAAGTCGGACTCGAGCAGGGCAATTCCTGCGGGCGACAGTTCCTCGGCGACCAGGACGATGGGCACGATGCTGCTCTCCAGGGTGTTGCGTGGCGGGCTCATCAGTCTAGCCGCCCTCTTGTGAAGATTTTCACGAGCGGCCAAGTCGGGTGATCACAGACGTATCAACCGGTTCCCCCGCCGCTGGGCCCGGTCAGGCGGACGGCGGCCCCGCCCCGCCACCGGACGGCGCCCCCGCCCCGCCACCGGACGGCGGCCCAGCCCCGCCACCGTGCGGCGGCCCCGTCCCGCCACCGCCCGGCGGTTGCGCCGTCCGCAGCGACAGGAAGTCGGCGACACCGATGGCCCGCAGTACCTGCTGTTCCAGCGGCCGGATGCCGCGCCGCGTCTCATCGTGATACAGGCGGGGCGAGTCCAGCCGGACCGTGCGTCCCCGGGTACGCAGTTCGCAGCCGCCCGCGGCCAGCACGTTCTTGACCCAGTCCGCATCCGGGCCGTAGGTGAGGACCAGCAGGTAGCCGCCGGTGGCCGGGAACACGTTGACCGGGGTCTCGTAGCGGCGGCCGGAGCGCCGACCACGGTGAACGACCACGCCGAAGCCCGGCACCCGGGGGGCGACGTGCCGGGTGACCCGGTTGAGCCCGACCTTGTTCCAGCGCGCTACCGCGCGGGGTATCGGCATCCCGCCTCCCGCCGCCCGCCGGGCCGTCGCGGCCACGGGCGAAATGGCCCGGCCGCCCGGCGGGCTGCCTGCTCGTCCTGCACACGAGCATGGCATCCCGCCGGGCGCCCTGAGCCGATATGGGTCAGTGGACGGCGAACTGGCCGTGCAGGCCGCCCACCGAGCTGTCGCCCACGTACACATCGAAGCCGCCGGGCTCGATGGTGAACCGGCCCTGGTTGTTGTAGAACCCCAGGTTCGCGGGCCCCAGCTTGAAGGTGACCGTCCTGCTCTGGCCGGGCTTCAGCGACACCCGCTGGAACCCGTCCAGCCGGCGGACCGGCTGCAGGGTGCTCGCCACCTGGTCGTGAATGTAGAGCTGGACGACGTCGTCACCCGGCCTGCTGCCCGTGTTGGTGATGTCCGCGGTCACGGTGAGCGTGCCGGTCCTGGGAATGCTGGCCGCCGACACGTGCAGGTTCGACAGCGCGAACCTCGTGTAGGACAAGCCGAACCCGAACGGGTACTGCGGTGTGTTGGCCACGTCCAGGTACTTGGAGGTGTACTTGTTGTTCGGGTCGTAGGGCCTGCCGGTCGGCAGCTCGTTGTAGGAGATCGGGATCTGCCCGACGTCGCGCGGGAAGCTCATCGGAAGCTTCCCGCCCGGGTCCACCTTCCCGAACAGCACGTCCGCGACGGCGTTGCCGCCCTCGGTGCCGGGGAACCAGGATTCGAGCAGGGCCGACGCGTGCCTGGCCAGCCAGCCGATGGTCAGCGGCCGCCCGTTCATCAGCACCACGACGTACGGCTTGCCGGTCGCGGCGATCGCCTTGACCAGCGCGAGCTGCTGCCCCGGCAGGCCGATCATGCTGCGCGAGGACGCCTCGCCGCTGTCGGCGGCCGGCTCCCCGACCACGACGACGGTCACATCCGATGCCTGGGCGGCACTGACCGCGGCGCCGAACCCGCTGGTCGAGGTGCACGAGGTGTCGCAGCCCTGCGCGTAGGTCACCGTGGCGTGCGGCACCGCCGCCTTGACGCCGGACAGCACCGGCACGACCTTGCCCTGGTCGAGCGAGTACCCGATCGGCACGTCCGGCCCGAGCTGGTCGGCCGGGTCATTGGCGAGCGGCCCGACCACGGCCACCGACGACACGCCGGTACTCAGCGGCAGCGCCTTCCCGGTGTTCCTGAGCAGCACCATCGAGCGGCCCGCCATCGCGCGCGCGGCGGCCAGATGGGCCGGCGTGAGCTCCGCGTGCTTGACCCGGCTGGGATCGGTGAACGGATGCGAGAACATGCCGGCCAGGTATTTCAGGGTCAGCACGTGCCGCACGTCGTTGTCGATCGTGGCCATGCTGACCTTGCCGCTGCGCACCAGGCCGGGCCCGTAGTCCGTGTACGTGGAGTACTGGCTCGGGACCTGTACGCCCATCTCGATGTCCACCCCCGCGGTCAGCGCGAGCCGCGCGGCGTCCGCGCCGTTGGCGGCGAAGCCGAAGGCGATCAGCTCCTGGATCGCCTGGTAGTCGCTGACCACCGTGCCGCCGAATCCCCATTCGTGGCGCAGGATCGTGGTCAGCAGGTACGGGTTGGCGCTGGCCGGCACGCCGTTCAGGGAATTGAACGCGCTCATCACCGAGGCCGCGCCCGCGTCGACGGCTGCCTTGTACGGCGGCAGGTAGTCGTTGAGCAGCTGCTGGGTGGACATGTCGACCGTGTTGTACTCGCGCCCGGCCACCGGCGCGCCGTAGGCCGCGAAGTGCTTCACGGTCGCGGCCATCTTGTCCTGCGCACCGAAGTCGCTGCCCTGGTAGCCGCGCACCTTAGCCGCGGCCATCGCCGCTCCGAGGAACGGATCCTCACCGGATCCCTCGACCACGCGTCCCCAGCGCGGGTCCCGGCTGATGTCGACCATCGGGTTGAAGGTCCACTTGATCCCGTCGGCGGTGGCCTCGTCGGCCGAAATCGACTCGTCGTTGCTCACCGCGGCCGGATCCCAGCTGCTCGCCTCGGCGATCGGCACCGGGAAGATCGTCTTGTACCCGTGGATGACGTCCAGGGCGAAGATCACCGGGATGTGCAGCCGCGACTGCAGCGCGGCCCGCTGCACCTTGTTGATGTTGTTCACGCCCACCAGGTCGAGCACCGAGCCGACCTGGCCGTTGCGTACCTCGTTGAGCAGCGTCTTCCCGGGTGCTCCGTTCGCGCCGGTCGGCCCGGACATCTCCAGCTGCCCGAACTTTTCCGCCAGCGTCATGCGGCGGATCAGGCCGTTGACCCTGGTCGCGATTGAGCCGAGCCGCTGCTGCGTCGCCGAAGCGCGACTGTGGCCGGCCGGCGATCCTGGCTTGGCCCCGGCCGCCGGCACCGCGACCAGGAGCGCGGCCACCGCCAGCGGAGCAACCGCCGCCCTGGCCCGGTGTGCGCCGATGAACCGCAACATCGAACGTCTCATAATGCCGCCTCTCTCCTAGGGGTGAAGGTGGCGTGCCCTTCAATCGGCGCGCGGAAACCACGAATACGTACCGGTTGTTTACTCAGCGCGACGACGACAGCGGCCGGCGTCGGCTGCGGGCGCGGCGGACAGGATGGCGTCCACGCCGCCCGCGTCCGCGACGTACAGGTGCGGCACGTCGACGAAGACCCGCATGGCCCCGCTCGGCAGGTCCAGCGCGGTCGCGACCTCGGCCTGTACGTCACGCAGCGGCAGGTAGTTGAGATAGCAGGTGTACACGTTCTGCGAGCGGAACACGGCCGACATCTGCAGTGCCTCCCGCCGGGCGCGGAAGGAGAGGCCGGTCAGGCACGGCACCGCGTCGGGCCGTTCGTCGGGCACGGTGAGGGAGACCCAGCCGCTCTTGGAGTAGGGCCGCTCGGTCAGCAGCCGGGTGACCCACGCCAGCTGGTCGACGCCCTGAAGCTGCCGTAGCCGGGCGCCATAGCTGTACTTGAACGGCGTCCAGACGCTCGTGCTGGTGAACTTGCGTGCGTAGAGTTCGGCCGCCGAAGCCTGGCCGAACCTGCTGATCACTGGATCGTCCCAGCCCAGCTCCGTCATCTCGAAGAGCACCGGCGGTCCTTCCAGCACCGGACCCCGGTCATCGTCAGCGGGCTCGGCCGCGGCGGTCACGTGACGCATCAGCGCTATCCACGCCTGCCCGCAGGTAGGCCACCGGTGCATCACGTCACCGCCGCTGGTGGCGACGGCCGGCCCGGCCACGGGACACGGTCCCCGGCGGGCAGCCGTATCCCGCCATCAGATCTCCACTCGGGGGAATCCCAGCGGGTTGTCCGGCTCCCGGCGGCGCCGGGAAATGTTCGTCCGGACGTAGTAGACCGAAAACAGCAGCAGCGTGCTGACCACGATGCCGAACCCGACCAGCAGCGGGGCCGGCCGCACCCGGGCCAGGCCGACCATGCCGACCGTGACGTAACTCGACTCGAGCGCCGCCAGCACCATCGCGTTGATGCCAGGCCAGCTCAGCGGCGCGAAGGAGTCGGGATAGCTGGGATCGACCGGGAGGTTGGGACTCCAGCCCCGGGCCGCGAACTCGCCGCGCAGCTCGCGCGCGTAAAGCAGCCGGAAGTTGTTCAGTGCCCGCGCGGTCCTGACGTGCGTGATGCTCGCCTCGATCATGCGCAGGTAAGGCAGGACCGCCAGCACGCCGAACACCGCGAGCAGCCCGAATAGGTAGCCGGGCACCCGGTTCCAGGACCCCAGCGCGGCGGGCGCCAGCACCTTGGCGCTGACCAGCGCGATCGTCGCGGCGAATGGCGCCGCGAGCAGGCTGAGCGCAAACCGCGTCATGGCCAGCCGCTCGCCCGCGGCGGCGATGTTGACCCGGTACTCGCCCTCGAAGTCGGCCGCCAGCAGCGTGAAGAAGTCGCCGGGCCCGATCCCGGGTACCGTCGCGGACGCACCGGAAACTTCCGAGGTCACTGCCACCCTCCTCGTGCTCGCGGCCGAGGGCCCCCTCATGCCCCCGCCAGAGCGCGCAGGAACCCCGCGCCGTCCAGCCACCAGCCGCACCGTGGGTCACTTCGGATGCGTCCAGTATCGGGGATCAGGTAACGCCTTTTCTGGGTAGCTTACTCGAAAGCACTATCGGATAGCAATTTGTAACCGTGCGGTCACAATAGACCCGCGGTCACTGGGCGCTAGTCGGTGGCTTCGAGCCAGCTCATCAGCGGCCGGAGCTCGGCGCCCACCTGCTCGATCTGCTCGGACTGCTCGGCCTCGCGCCGCTTGAGGAAGGTGGGCCGGCCGGCGTCGAATTCCTCCACCAGCTCGCGGGCGAACGTGCCGTCCCTGACCTCGGCGAGGATCTTGCGCATCTCCGCCCTGGTCCGCTCGTCGATGATGCGCGGGCCGCGGGTATAGCCGCCGAACTCCGCGGTGTCCGAGACCGACCAGTACATCTTGGAGATGCCGCCCTCGTACATGAGGTCGACGATCAGCTTCATCTCGTGCAGGCACTCGAAGTAGGCGACCTCGGGCTGGTACCCGGCCTCGACCAGGGTGGCGAAACCCGCCTTGATCAGCTCGGAGATCCCGCCGCAGAGCACCGCCTGCTCACCGAACAGGTCCGTCTCCGTCTCTTCGGTAAACGTGGTCTTGAGCGCCCCGGCCCGGGTGCCGCCGATCGCCTTGGCGTAGGACAGGGCGAGCGGCCACGCGTTCCCCGACGCGTCGGCGTGCACCGCGACCAGCACGGGCACGCCCCGGCCCTCGCTGAACTGACGGCGCACCAGGTGGCCCGGCCCCTTGGGCGCGACCATGCACACGTCGACGCCCGGCGGCGGCTGGATCAGCCCGTAGCGGATGGACAGGCCGTGTGCGAAGAACAGCGCGTCGCCCTCCACCAGGGCCGGCCCGATCGCGTCGGTGTACAGGCCGCGCTGCAGGTGGTCGGGAACCAGGACCATGATCAGGTCTGACTCCTCGCACGCATCCCGGGGCGTCAGCACCCGCAGGCCCTCGTTCTCCGCCTTCTCGACGCTGCGGGAGCCCTCCGGGAGCCCGACCCGCACGTCAACGCCCGAGTCGCGCAGCGAGAGCGCGTGGGCATGCCCCTGGCTGCCGTACCCGAGTACCGCCACGTGACGCCGCTGGACGATCCCGAGGTCGGCGCCATCGTCGTAAATGATCTCTGCCACTTGCCGCTCTCTTCTGGTCGTGGTCATGCGCTGCGTTCGACCGGGCGCAGCGCACGATCGGTGATGGATCGGCCGCCCCGGCCCATGGCCACCATGCCGGACTGCACGAGTTCCTTGATACCGAACGGCTGAAGCACCCTGATCAGCGCGTCCAGCTTCTCTTTGTTGCCGGTGGCCTCGATCGTGACGGCGTCCGTCGCCACGTCCACCACCTTCGCCCGGAACAGCCCCACCGTCTCCAGTACGCGCGACCGGGTCTCCAGGTCGGCCCGCACCTTGACCAGCATCAGCTCGCGCTGGACGGCGGCGGCCGGCTCGAGTTCCACGATCTTCAGCACGTTGATCAGCCGGTTGAGCTGCTTGGTGACCTGCTCCAGCGGATGATCCTCGCAGTTCACCACGATCGTCATCCGGGAGATCTCCTCGTGCTCGGTCGGCCCGACCGCGAGCGAGTCGATGTTGAACCCGCGGCGGGAGAACAGCCCGGCCACCCGCACCAGCAGCCCAGGCTTGTTCTCCACCAGGACAGACAGCGTGTGCCTGTTCATGCTTGTCTTGCCTCCCTCGCGGACGCTTCGCTTGGTCGTGCCGGAGGCGCGCACAAAGTCGCCGTGGGAGGCGGGTCCTCGGCGCCGGGGCACCGCTGCGGCCCTTCGTGGGTCGCGCCGGAGGCGCGCAGGCCAGCACTGCGCGGTGCGGGGCCCGGCGCCTGCGGCAGGCTCCCTTTGACCAATCGGGTTGGCATCATTCCGTCACATCCCAATCCGGGGCCATGTCGCGGGCCACCTTTATGTCGTCGTTGCTCGTGCCGGCGGCCACCATCGGCCAGACCATCGCGTCCCGGTGCACGATGAAATCAACCACGACCGGCTTGTCGTCGATCTTCATGGCCTGCTCGATCACCTCGTCCACCTGGCCGGGCGTCTCGCAGCGCAGGCCGACGCAGCCGTAGGCCTCGGCCAGCTTGACGAAGTCGGGCACGCGGGTCCCGGCCGACGCCGCCGGATCAGGCTGCGGGCCCAGATCGGTCTGGGAGTACCGCCCGTTGTAGAACAGGGTCTGCCACTGCCGGACCATACCGAGGTTGCCGTTGTTGATGATGGCCACCTTGACCGGGATGCCCTCCAGCGCGCAGGTGGCCAGCTCCTGGTTGGTCATCTGGAAGCAGCCGTCGCCGTCGATCGCCCACACGCACGCCTCGGGACGGCCCACCTTGGCGCCCATGGCCGCGGGCACCGCGAATCCCATGGTGCCCAGGCCACCAGAGTTGATCCAGGTGGCCGGCTGCTCGTACCCAATGAACTGGGCGGCCCACATCTGATGCTGGCCGACGCCCGCCACGTAGACCGACTCCGGACCGGCGATCTTCCCGATCCGCTCGATCACGTACTGCGGCGCGAGCGAGCCGTCGGCCGGCTGCTCGTAGCCGAGCGGGTAGGTGCCGCGCCAGGCGTCAAGCTGAGCCCACCAGGCGGCGAGGTCGCTGGAGTTCCCGGCCTCGCGCTCGGCGGTCACCGCCGCGGTGAGCTCGGCGATCACCTCCCGGCAGTCCCCCACGATGGGCACGTCGGCGTGCCGGTTCTTGGAGATCTCGGCCGGGTCGATGTCCGCGTGCACGACGGCCGCGCCGGGGGCGAAGCTGTCCAGCCTGCCGGTCACCCGGTCGTCGAACCTGGCGCCGAGCGCGACGATGAGGTCCGCCTTCTGCAGCGCGCCCACCGCCGTGACCGTGCCGTGCATGCCGGGCATGCCGAGGTGCTGCGGATGGCTGTCCGGGAAGGCACCGCGCGCCATCAGCGTGGTGATGACGGGGGCGCCGGTCAGCTCGGCGAGCTCCCGCAGCTCGCGGTGCGCGCCGGCCTTGATGACCCCGCCGCCCGCGTACAGCACCGGCCGGCGCGCGGAAGTGATCATCCGCGCCGCCTCCCGCACCTGCCGGGAATGCGGGCGGGTGACGGGATGGTACCCGGGCAGGCTGAACGGGACCGGCCACCGGAACTCCGTGCTGGCCTGCAGCGCGTCCTTGGCGATGTCCACCAGTACCGGCCCGGGGCGGCCGGTGGCGGCCAGGTGGAACGCCTCGCCCACGGTCCTGGCGATGTCCTCGGCCCGGGTGACCAGGAAGTTGTGCTTGGTGATCGGCAGCGTGATCCCGGAGATGTCCGCCTCCTGGAAGCCGTCGGTGCCGATGAGGCTGGTGGGCACCTGGCCGGTGATCGCCACCAGCGGCACCGAGTCCAGGAACGCGTCCGCGATGGGCGTGACCAGGTTCGTCGCACCCGGGCCCGAGGTGGCCATGCAGACGCCGACCCGCCCGGTGGCCTGCGCGTACCCGGTGGCAGCGTGCCCGGCGCCCTGCTCGTGCCGGACCAGGACGTGCCGCAGCCGGGTGGAGTCGAGCAGCGGATCGTAGGCCGGCAGGATCGCGCCGCCGGGCAGGCCGAACACGACCTCGGTGCCGAGCTCCTCGAGAGCCAGGATCAGCGCCTGGGCCCCTGTGACCTGGCGCGGGACGGCCGCCGGTACCGCCGCGGGCGGGCGGGCCGGCGCGGCGGACGGGGCCGGGCCGGGCTCGGCATGCGGCGTGGCCGTGCCCACGCGCGCGGCGACATCGCGCGGGCTGGGGGCCTGACGGGCTGGCGTCGTCTGCTCGGTCATCGGACGGCTTCCTGGTCGATGGTGATGCGGCAAATAAAAAACCCCCCGCGCCGGGTGGCGAGCGAGGGGAGCGCGCAGGCGGCTGACTCGTCAGCGACCTACGCGCTGCCGAAGTACGAGAATCAGACTGCGATGCACGTCGCTCACCTTACCGCCTGTTTCACGGTCCGCGCACTCGCGTCTCGCATCATGAGACTATGGCCTCGGGCTCGGCCTCCGGGTCCGGCGGCACGGCGCCGCCGCCGGGCTGGGCTACCGTGGTCCCGAGCAGCGTCTCCACCTCGGTCGCTGACATCGGCGCGGCCACCAGGTAGCCTTGGCCGAGCCCGCAGCCCATGTCTCTGAGCAGGCCGAGCTGACGCGAGCTCTCGATGCCCTCCGCGACGACGGCGATGCCCAGGTCCCGGCCGAGCTGGATGATTGCCTTGGTCAGCAGCGTAAGCGTGTCGTCCTCGCCCAGGCCGGCCACGAACGAGCGGTCGATCTTGATGATGTCCACCGGGAGCTGGCGCAGGTAGGCCAGCGAGGCGTAACCGGTACCGAAGTCGTCGATGGCGAGCCGGACGCCCGCCCGGCGCAGCTCGCCGAGGTGGTCGAGCGCCGGGCCCGCGGCCTGCACCAGAAGCCGCTCGGTGACCTCGAGTGTGAGAGCCTCGGGCGGCAGGCCGGCGTCGTCGAGCGCGCCCAGCACGGACTCGGGGAAGCGTTCCGCGCTCACCTGCCGCGGCGAGAAGTTCACCGATACGCCGATGTCGGCGGCCGACCGGCACCACCGCGCGGCCTGCTCGCACGCCTGGCGAAGCACCCAGTTGCCGAGCGGCACGATCAGACCCGAGTCCTCCGCGACACCGAGGAACTCCCCGGGAGGGACGGCCGTACCGCCGCGCCACCAGCGGACCAGGGCCTCCGCGCCGCTGACCCGCGAGGTGGCCAGCTCCATCACCGGCTGGTACTCCACGACCAACTGCCCGCCGCTGATAGCGCGCTGCAGGTCGCTGGTCAGCTCGAGCCTGCGCACCACATCCTGGTGCATCTGAGCGGCGAAGACCTCCACCCGGCCGCCGCCCGATGCCTTGGCCCTGGCCATCGCGACATCGGCGTTACGCAGCACGATTCCGGGCGGGTCGGAGCCCGCGAAGGCGACGCCCACGCTAGCCGTGAGCGAGATGTCCCGCCCCGCGACCCGGAACGGCTCCGCGGCCACGGTCTGCGCCAGCCGTTCGGCCAGATCCACGATTGCCCGCGCTCCCGCGGCCTCTTCGGACAGGATGGCGAACTCATCGCCGCCCCAGCGGACCACGGTGGCCGCGGGCGGCACGGCCGCGCGCAGCCGCCGGGCCGCCTGCGCGATGACCAGGTCGCCCCCGCGATGGCCGACCGAGTCGTTTACCGCGGTAAACCCGTCGAGGTCGAGGAAGATCACGCCGGCCTGCACAGGGCGGGCGCCGGAGTCCGGCTCCGCGGCCCGATCCCCCATCGCCGTCGTGGCGCGCTCCTCCAGGTAGGCCCGGTTGGGCAGGCCGGTCAGGCCGTCGTGGAAGGTCAGGTGCGTCACCTGCCTGCGCAGCGCCACCTGGTCGCTGACGTCGCGCGCCGTGACCAGCAGCTGGTCGGTCCCGCCGGGATGCCGGTACGGCGAGACCGTCGCCTCCACGTGCCGCCAGGTACCGTCCGCGGCCCGCACCCGGCACGGGAACCTGCCCGGCAGCCCTGGCTGGGCGAGCGACGCGACCACGGCCTGCCTGCAGCCGGGCCTGTCCTCCGGATGGACCAGCTTGTCGAGCCGGGTGCCGAGCAACCGGTCGGTTGAGTATCCGTACTCGGCCACCGCCGGGCTGGCGTAACGGATCACCCCGCCGCGTTCGCAGACGATCACGGCGTCGCTGGTGAGGTGGGCCAGCTCGCGGAACCGGCGTCCCGATTCCAGTGAGGTCCGCGCCGGGCGCCTGCCGCCCACGACCGCGCCGAGCATCCGCGCGGCCAGCACGAGGACGGCCGCGCTCGCCACCACGACCAGGGCCGGCGCGCCGTGCCCCCGGGCCAGCGCCCAGACGCACACGGCCACCGCCGCCAGGGCTGCCGCACCGGACGTGACTGCCGCGGCGGGCACTTCGGCCGCCATCCGGCCGCGCCGCGCGGCGCGCGGCCCGGCCAGCCACGGCGTGAGCCCGAGCACGCAGAACGCCGCGAGGGCGACGGCCTGCTGGGGGGCTCCCGGCGTGCCGCCGTTAAGCCGGGCGCTCACCCCCAGCGCGTCGCTCACCGCCACCAGCAGCACCGCAACGAACGGCGGCACCGCCGAGACGCCCGCGTCCGAGATCATCGGCAGCACCAGAGCGGCCGCCACCAGGTCGGCCAACGGGTGCAGCAGCTCCACCGCGAATGCCCCGGGCCCGCTCCCGGATCTGATGTAGTCCGGGCCGAGCAGCGTGATCCAGCCGATGACGAAGAGCACCGCCGCGAGCACGAAGCCGTCCGCCAGCCGCGGGATCTCCGGACGCCTGGCCATCCGCTGACCGAGGATCCGCCACCCGTCGCCGGCCTTCCCGCCGCCCGCCGCCACCAGCGCCACGACGCCCGCCACCACCGCGATGAGCGCCAGGAGCGGCGGCAGGTCGGCGAGCGTCAGGCCGACAGCCACACCGCTGAGCGGTGCGCCGAGGACTTGCTGCGCGATAACACCGAGGCACCAGAACCCGGCCGCGCCGCCGAACCACAGGTAGGCGAGCCTGCACCGGCCGGATCGCCGCCGGGCCGCCAGCCACAGGATCAGCGCCGCCAGCGCCGATGCGGCGATCCCGGCGACCGCGAGCGCATGCCCGGCAGTGCTCATCGGTGGTCCACCGACACGTGCGAGCCTCCCTTAGTCGCGCCCACGAGAATGGTGCGGGTCCAGGCCACCCGACGCGTGCCTGATCAACCTCTGCCGATACGCCCCGACCGAAAGTGATGCCATGGCCTCCGGGCCCAGGCCGGGATCGCCGGCCGGCTGGAGGTGTTATCGCTCCTGGCGATGGATCTCACTTTACGTACCAAATGTCACGCTTAGGTTGAGAGCGCGGCGCAGTAACGCAGCGGAAGCGAGCGAAACTCCCCGCAATCCGTGCAGGTCAGCGCTCATTCATCCAAACGGGGGCAAAGCCGTGCAAGGTACCCTTCCCGGCTTCCTCGGCCGGCGCGAACATGCGTGCTGAAGGGGAAGGACTCGCGGCGGGGAAGGCCGCACTTCCGCACCGCGATCGTCGCCGCTGATCCATCACGCGGTGGCCAGCCGGGGAAAGACCGGCTCGGCCTCCGGCAGTTGACCTAGCAGGCCGGCCGGGGTGCATTGCGCGGCCACCCTGGCCGCGGTGTCGGGCACGAACGGGGCGAGCTGGCCGGCCAGGCAACGGCAGGCGCGGACGAGCAGGGCGAGGGCGGCGTCCAGGCGGCCGGCTTCCGGGTTGCGCTGCGAGCGGGCGAGCTGCCAGGGCCGGACGTCTTCGATGTAGCGGTTGGCCGCATCGACGATGTCCCAGATCGCATCGGCCGCGGCCCGGAAGTCGAAACCACCGAGGGCGGCGTCAACCAGGCCGGGTGCCTGCTCGCAGGCGGCCAGCAGCCGCCCGGCACCCGGATCGCCTGCCCAGCCCTCCCCGCCGCCGGGATCCGCACCGCCGAGATCGGCACCCTCGCCAGGAACCACGCCGCCGGGAACCACACCGCCCCGGTAGCGGTGCACCATGGCCACCGTCCGGCTGACCAGGTTGCCCAGGCCGCCGGCCAGATCGGCGTTGGCCCGGGCAATAAGCCTGGCCACCGTGAAGTCGGCATCCCCGACCCGGGGCACCTCGCGCAGCAGCCACCACCGGACCGAGTCGGTGCCGAACTGCCGCACCAGCGCCACCGGGTCCGGCGTGCCGCCCCCAGACTTGCTGATCTTGCGGCCGTCCGTGGTCAGGTAATCGTGCACCAGGATGTCGGTGGGCAGCGGCTCGCCCGCCGACAGCAGCATCGCGGGCCAGTACACGGCGTGAAACCGCAGCACCCCCTTGCCCACCAGGTGCACGCGCCGGTCGCCGTGCCGCCACCATCGCTCGTACTCCTCGGCCTGCCCGCCGTAACCGAGCGCACTGATGTAGTTGCCGAGCGCGTCCCACCATACGTACATGATCTGGCCGGGGTCGCCCGGCACCGGGATGCCCCAGCCGTGCGCCCGCTGCGTGGAGCGGGAGACGCTGAAGTCCTCAAGGCCCGAGGCGATGAACGCGAGCACCTCGTTCCGCCGGCCGGCCGGCTCCACCCGCAGCAGTCCCGAGCTGACCAGGTCGTGAAGCTGCTCGCGGTACCGCGACAGCCGGAAGAACCAGTTCCGCTCCGACACCGGCTGCGGGACGGTGCCATGCTCCGGGCAGCGGCCGCCGGTCAGCTCGGCCTCCCGGTAGAACTGCTCGCACCCCACGCAATACAGCCCCTGGTACTCCTTCAGGTACAGGTCGCCGCGCTCCGCGCAGGCCCGCCACAACCGCTGCGCTCCGCCCAGGTGGCGCGGGTCGCTGCTGGTCTGGATGAAGTCGTCATATGACAGCGCGAGCGGCCCGGCCAGCTCCGCGAACGCGGCCGCATTGCGCCGCACCAGCGCGCGCACCGGCACGCCCTCGGCTTGCGCGGCCAGCACGTTCTTGAGCGAGTTGTCGTCGGTCCCGGTCTGGAACCGCACCAGGTCGCCGCGCTGCCGGTAGTGCCGGGCCAGCGCGTCCGCCTGCACCAACTCGAGCGCGAACCCCAGATGCGGCCGCGCGTTGACGTAAGGAATCGTCGTACTGAGATAGATGCGTTCGGTCATCGGAACCTCCGGGAGAAGAAACCGGGGCTCCGACCCCGCACATGAATCGAGGCCCCGTAAGGGGCCTCGTGCGTGGTGATCCGCGCAGCTCTGACTGGCCCCGGCTAGCGGGGCATCATCACCTGGTACGCGTAAGTCGTCACGTATTGAGAATATCAGGGTGTTCACTTCATTTTCTGCCCGCCATCTGTGCCTCACAGGCATGGAGCGCTTGCTCGGGCAGCCGGCGTTCGGCGCAGCCGACAGCCGGATGATCGAGTGAGTGCTTCAGGCCGCACCCAGGCGGTCGAGGATTAGCTCACGAACGCGGGTGGCGTCGGCTCGGCCGCGGGTGGCCTTCATGACCGCGCCGACCAGGACCCCGGCGGCCTGGGTCTTGCCGCCGCGGACCTTGCCGGCCACGTCCGGGTGAGCGTCGATAGCATCATCCACCGCCGCGAGCAGTGCGCTGTCGTCGCTCACGATCGCCAGCTGGCGGTCGCGGACGATGTCGTCGGGGGAGCCCTCGCCGCCCAGGACGGCGTCGAGCACCTGGCGGGCCAGCTGGTCGTTGAGCACGCCGGATGCGACCAGCTCGCTCACCCGGGCCACCTGGGCCGGGGTGATGCTGAGCGCGGAGAGCTCGACGCCGACGGCGTTGGCACGCTGGCGGAGCTCGCCGAGCCACCACTTGCGGGCGTCGGCCGGCGTGGCACCGGCGGCCACGGTCCCGGCCACCAGGTCGAGGGCGTCGGCGTGGGCCAGCGCGGCCATGTCCAGGTCGGAGAGGGCCCACTCGGACTGGAGCCGGGCACGACGGGCCGAGGGCAGCTCGGGGAGCGAAGCGCGCAGCTCGGCCACCCAGTCCGGCGACGGGGCGATCGGCACCAGGTCGGGCTCGGGGAAGTACCGGTAGTCCTGCGCTTCCTCTTTGCTGCGCCCGGCCGTCGTGATCCCGCTGTCCTCGTGGAAGTGCCGGGTCTCCTGCATGACCCGGTGGCCGGCGTCGAGGGTGGCCGCCTGCCGCTCGATCTCGTACCTGATGGCCCGCTCGACCGAGCGGAGCGAGTTTACGTTCTTGGTCTCGGTCCGGGTGCCCCAGCGGCCCGACCCGGCCGGGGCCAGCGAGGTGTTCACATCGGCGCGCAGCGAGCCCTCTTCCATCCGGACATCGGACACGCCGAGGGCACGCAGCAGATCCCGGAGTTCGGTGACATAGGCGCGCCCGGCCTGCGGGGCGAGCGCCCCGGTCCCGGGGACCGGCTTGGTGACGATCTCCACCAGCGGGATGCCCGCCCGGTTGTAGTCGACCAGCGAGTAGTCGGCGCCGTGGATCCGCCCGGTCGAGCCGCCTTTGTGCAGCGACTTGCCAGTGTCCTCCTCCAGGTGAACGCGCTCGATCTCGACCCGTACCACGCGGGCCGGCCCGTCGTCTGACTGGACGTCGACGTCCAGCCAGCCGTCGGTGCACAGCGGCTCGTCGTACTGGGATATCTGGAAGTTCTTCGGCATGTCCGGGTAGAAGTAGTTCTTCCGCGCGAACCGGCACCACGACGCGATCGTGCAGTTCAGCGCCAGGCCTATCCTGATCGTGAACTCGATCGCCGCGGCGTTGGTCACCGGCAGCGAGCCGGGCAGGCCGAGGCAGACCGGGCAGACCTGGGTGTTGGGCTCGGCGCCGAACGTGGTCGGGCAGCCGCAGAACATCTTGGACCTGGTGCCGAGCTCGACGTGCGTTTCCAGGCCGATCACCGGCTCGTAGCGGGTCAGCGCCTCGTCGAACGGGACCAGCCTGGTAGCGGTCTCAGTCATCGGTCCCGCTCCTCCCCGGCCCGGCGGCGAGGGCCGGCGCCTCGTCCAGCAGCGGGTGCCCCCATCGCTCGGTCAGCGCGGCCTCGACCGCCGCGCCTACCCGGTAGGCGCGGTCGTCGGCCAGGACCGGCGCCATGACCTGCAGGCCGACCGGAAGCCCGTCGTCCGGGGCCAGCCCGCACGGCACGGACAGCGCGGCGTTGCCGGCCAGGTCGGACGGGATCGTGCACAGGTCGGCCAGGTACATCGCGATCGGATCATCCACCCGCTCGCCGACCTTGAACGCGGTGGTCGGGGTGGACGGCGAAACCAGCACGTCGACCTGCTCGAACGCGGCCTCGAAGTCACGGATCACGAGCGTGCGGACCTGCTGGGCCTTGCCGTAGTAGGCGTCGTAGTAACCGCTGGACAGCGCGTAGGTACCGAGCATGATCCGCCGCTTGACCTCCGCGCCGAATCCCATCTCCCTGGTCAGGGACATGACCTCCTCGGCGCTGCGGGTGCCGTCGTCGCCGGCCCGCAACCCGTACCGCATCGCGTCGAACCGGGCCAGGTTGGACGAGCACTCGCTGGGAGCGATCAGGTAGTACGCGGGCAGCGCGTAGACGAAGTGCGGGCAGGACACCTCGGTGATCTTGGCGCCGAGCGACTCGAGCAACTCGACCGCCTCGCCGAATCTGGTCAGCACCCCCGGCTGGTACCCCTCGCCGCTGAGCTCGGTGACCACGCCGATCCGCATGCCCTCGACGTTCGCCTGCCGGGCCGCGGCCACTACCGGCGGCACCGGCGCGTCGATCGAAGTCGAGTCGCAGGGGTCATGCCCGGACATCGCCTCGTGCAGCAGCGCCGCGTCGAGCACGGTCCTGGCCAGCGGCCCCGGCGTGTCAAGCGAGGAGGCGAAGGCGACCACGCCGTACCGGGACGAGCCGCCGTAGGTCGGCTTCACTCCCACGATCCCGCAGACCGCCCCAGGCTGGCGGATCGAGCCGCCGGTGTCGGTGCCGATACCCAGCGGTGTCTCGAACGCGGTCACCGCGGCGGACGAGCCGCCGGACGAGCCGCCCGGGACCCGGGTCAGGTCCCATGGGTTGCGCGAGGGCCCGAACGCGGAGTTCTCCGTGGACGATCCCATCGCGAACTCGTCCATGTTCGTCTTGCCCAGCACGATCGCGCCGGCCTCGCGCAGCCTGCGGGTGACCGTCGATTCGTACGGCGGCTGCCAGCCGTCCAGGATGCGGGATCCGCAGGTGGTCGGCATATCGGCGGTCGCGAACACGTCCTTGACCGCGACCGGTACCCCGGCCAGCGGGCCGAGCGGCTGGCCCGCCGCGCGGCGGTCGTCCACCATGCGGGCGGCCGCCAGCGCCAGCTCGGACGGTACGTGCAGGAACGCGTGCACCTGCCCGTCGACAGCCGCGACCCGGTCCAGGTGGGCTCGGGTGACCTCGGTCGCGGATACCTCGCCCGCCGCGATCGCGGACGCCAGCTGTGCGGCGGTCATCCGGGTCAGCTCGGCGGTCATCGTTACTCCTCCGCCAGGATCCTGGGTACCCGGAACCGCTGGTCCTCGACGGCGGGCGCGGCCGCGAGCGCGGCCTCCGCGGTCAGGCATTCGGTCAGCTCGTCCGGGCGGAACACGTTGGTGAGCGGCACCGCGTGCGAGGTCGCCGGGATGCCCTCGGCGGTCACCTCCTGGACCCGCGCCACCGCCGAGATGATCACATCAAGCTGTCCGGCGAAGTGATCGAGCTCAGCGTCGGTGAGCGCGATCCTGGCCAGCCTGGCCAGGTGGGCTACCTCGTCACGGGTGATTGACATGCAGGCCATCCTAGGTGCCGGCCGGGCTTGGCCTGAACGGGGTTTTGAACGGCCCCATCTTGGGGGTGGGGCCTGGGGCACCCACTCGAGCCGACGGCTGTCGGCTGCGCCGAACGCCGGCGGCCCGAGCAGCTCCCCCAGGCCAGGCTGAGCACGTCGCCGAGGCACGGGCGGGGCGTTTCCGCGGGAACGCTAGGTTGTGCGGCAGTGGGCACCTACTCCAACAGGCGGCGGGTTAGGTCCACGTTAGATCGGGAGGAAGGGCGGACCGGGGCAGGAGCAGGGCAGAGTTGGGGGGCGCCAGCGGATTGGGGCTTCTAGGCCGGAGGGGAGGCCGCCGGTGAGGCTGCTATCCGTCGGGGGCCCGGACTGCATCGGGGCCCTGGTCGAGCAGGAGCGCGAAGGCCGCCTCGTCTAGGACTGGGACGCCGAGTTCGACTGCCTTGTCGTGTTTTGAGCCTGCGTTCTCGCCGGCCACTACGAAGTCGGTCTTCTTCGACACCGAGCCGGTGACCTTGCCGCCGCGGGCCCGCACCGCCTCGGTCGCCGAGTCCCGGCTGAACCCGGCCAGCGAACCGGTGATCACCAGTGACATCCCGGCCAGCGTCCGGCCCGCCCCCCCAGGACCGCCGGCCGGCCCCTCCTCGGCCAGCCGCACCCCGGCCTGCCGCCACTTGTCCACGATGGCCCGGTGCCAGTCCACCGTGAACCAGTCGATCACCGCGGCCGCGATCGTCGGGCCGACGCCGTCCACGGCGGCCAGGTCGTCCACCGACGCCGCCTCGATCGCGTCCAGCGACCCGAAGTGCGCGGCGAGCGCGCGGGCAGCGGTCGGGCCGACGTGCCTGATCGACAGCGCGACCAGGATCCGCCACAGCGGCCGCGACCGCGCCTCCTCCAGGTTCGCCACCAGCTTGCGCGAGTTGACCGTCAGCGTCCCGGCCTTGTTCACGAAGAACGGCACGGTGGCCAGCCGCTCGTCGGTCAGCGCGAACAGGTCGCCCTCGTCGGTGACCAGGCCGCGGTGCTCCCCCGGGGGGACGACTCCCTCGGACTCCCCCGATCCCAGCAGCGCGACCACCGCCTCGTAGCCGAGCACCTCGATGTCCAGCGCGCCGCGACCGGCCAGGTGGAACAGCCGCTCGCGTAGCTGGGCGGGGCAGGACCGGGTGTTCGGGCAGCGCCAGTCCACCTCCCCCTCCTCGCGGGCCAGCGGGGTGCCGCAAGCCGGGCAGTGGTCGGGGAACACGAACGCGCGCTCGGAGCCGTCGCGCAGGTCCGCTACCGGCCCGACCACCTCGGGGATCACGTCACCGGCCTTGCGCAGCACAACCATGTCGCCGATCAGCACGCCCTTGCGCACCACCTCGTCGGCGTTATGCAGGGTGGCCCGGTCCACCACGGACCCGGCGACCTTGACCGCCTTCATCACCGCGAACGGGGTGACCCGCCCGGTGCGGCCCACGTTGACCCTGATGTCGAGCAGCCGGGTGGTCACCTCCTCGGGCGGGTACTTGTACGCGATCGCCCAGCGCGGCGCGCGGCTGGTGGAACCCAGCTCGCGCTGTACCGCGATCCGGTCCAGCTTGACCACGACCCCGTCGATCTCGTAGTGCGGGTCGTGCCGGTGCTCGGCGTAGTGGCCGATGTACTCGCGCACCCCGTCCAGGCCGGGGGTGACCTGGTACAAGTCGCTGACCGGCAGCCCCCACGCCCGCATCCGCTCATACCAGCCGGACTGCGTGTCCGGCCCGCCCTGGGTCGAGCCGACGCCGTGCACGATCAGGTCCAGTGCCCTGGTCGCGGTGATCCGGGGATCCTTCTGCCGCAGCGAGCCCGCAGCGGCGCTGCGCGGGTTGGCGAACGGTGGCTTGCCGGATTCGGTCAGGGTCAGATTCAGCTCCTCGAACCCGGCCACCGGGTAGAACACCTCGCCGCGCACCTCAAGCGTTTCGGGGAACCCATCGCCCTTGAGCCGGGCCGGCGCGCTGGCGATCGTGCGGATGTTGGGCGTGACATCCTCGCCGGTAACGCCGTCGCCGCGGGTAGCCCCGCGGACCAGCGCGCCGTTGCGGTAGAGCAGCGCCACGGCCAGGCCGTCGATCTTGAGCTCGCACAGGTAGGGCCCCGCCGGGCCGGACTCGGCCAGCCGGGTCACCCGTGCGGACCAGTTGTCGAATTCCTCGGCCGAGAACGCGTTGTCCAGGCTGAGCAGCCGGTCGACGTGCGTGACCGCGGTGAACAGCGTGGACACCGGGCCGCCAACCTTCTGCGTGGGCGAGTCGGGGCTGCGCAGCTCGGGATAGCGGTCCTCGATGTCGCGCAGCTCGCGGATCAGCGTGTCGTATTCGGCGTCGGAGATCAGCGGCGAGTCCAGCACGTGGTAGCGGTGCTGGTGCTCGGTCAGCTCCACGCTGAGCGTGGCAGCCCGCTGCCGGACCTCGGTCGGCACGCCGCCCAGCTCGGCGGCTTCCGGTAGCTCCGTCACCCCGCACCCTCCTCGATCATCTCGGGCAGTATCCGGCCTGCCTCGCGGCAGGCGGCGAGCAGCCCGGCGGCCCGCTCGGGCGACGTGCCGGCCAGCCCGCAGGCGGGCGCGATCACCACCTGCTCCGCGCCGCGGGACGGCGGCAGGCCGAGCCGGCGCCACAGGTCGATGACCCGCTCCGCCAGTTGGCTGGCCTCGGGCCGTTCGGAATCCGAGGGTTGAACCGCGCCCGCGAAAATGCCGCTGCCCGCCTCCGCCGCCTGAGCCAGCGGATCTTCGTCCTCCCGCCGGAGCAGGCTGATGTCCAGGTAGATCGCTTGCGCGCCGGCCTGGCTGATGACCCCCAGCGGCGGATGGGCGGCGCAGCAGTGCACGAGGCGGTAGGCACCGGAGGCCGCGAGCACCGTGCTCAGGCTGTCGGCGGCCGGGCCGGGCTCGACGGCGGCGACCCGGCGCAGGCCGCTGGCGGTGGGGATGGCCCCGTCCAGCACGGCGGGCAGCCGCGGCTCGTCGCACTGCAGGAGCAGAGTCGCGCCGGGCACCCGCTTGCGGACGTCGTCGGCGTGCGCCCTGATGCCCTCGGCCAGCGACTGGGTGAGGTCGGCCAGAGCCCCCCGGTCGGCCAGCGCGACCTCCAGGCTGGACGGCAGCTCGAGCGATGCGGCGAGCGTCAGCGGCCCGCAGGCCTGGATCTTGAGCGCGCCGGCGTAGCCGGCCACGGCTTCCTCCAGCGCGTCCAGATCCTGGTCGAGCAGGGCGCGCGCCCGGCGCTGGTCGCGGCCGGGGCGGGCGGCCAGCCGCCAGCCGGCCGGCGTGGTCTCGACCGGCAGCTCGGTGAGCAGCGCGGCGGTGCGCCCGATCAGGTCGGCTCCCGGCCCGCGCGCGGGCAGCTCGGGCAGGTAGGGCAGGTCGGGCAGTTCGTCCAGGACGGTGCGGACGGCGGCGAGCGGGTCGGTGCCGGGCATCGAGCCGGCGCCCGAGGCACTGCCGGCCGGCCAGGGGAAGCGCGGTGCATCGCTGGTCACGCAGCCGAGCCTAGCGACTCCGGCGGACAGCGATGGCCCGCGCCGCGGCGCCGCGGACGGCCGCGGACGGCCGCGGCCGCAGGGTGTCGATGGCACATTGCCTCCCCTGGAGCGTCGGCGATGGCACATCGACCACCGTCGCCGGGGCCGGGGGGTCGGCGGGGGCTGGAAGGGTGGTCAGGTGTCGATGGCACATCGACCACGGTCGCCGGGCCAGGCGGGACGGCGGCGGGTGCCGGGGTTAGGCCGGGGTAGCTGCGCGCGTGGCGTGGATGGTGCCGGAGCCGAGCACGAGGTCGCCGTGGTAGAGGACGGCGGCCTGGCCCGGGGCCACGGCGCGGGCGGGCTCGTGCAGCCGGATCCGGAGCACGTCCTCTTCCGGCCACGCGGTCGCCGGGTGCGTCTGGCCGTGCGCGCGTAGCTGGACGGTGCAGTCAAGCGGGGCCTCGGGGGGCGGGCAGCCGGTCCACACCGGGCGGCTGACCGTGATCTCGTGCACGTCGAGCCGCTCGCGCGGGCCGACCGTCACGGTCCCGCTGGCCGGCTCGATGTCTAGCACGTAGCGGGGCAGGCCGTCGTCGGCGGGACGGCCGATGCGCAGCCCCTTGCGCTGCCCGATGGTGAACCCGTAGGCACCGTCGTGCCCGCCAACGACGCCGCCGGCGGCGTCTACGATCTGGCCGGGGGCCTGGCCGAGCCTGCCCGCCAGGAACTGCCGGGTGTCCCCGTCCGGGATGAAGCACACGTCGTGGCTGTCCGGCTTGTCGGCCACGGCCAGGCCGCGGGCGGTGGCCTCCTGGCGTACCTGCGCCTTGGTCGAGTCGCCGAGCGGGAACATGGCCCGGCCGAGCTGGCGGGCGGTGAGCACGGCGAGTACGTAGGACTGGTCCTTAGCCGGATCCACGCTGCGCCGCAGCCGGGTGCGGCCTGGCTCGCCGTCTAGCCGCGCGTGGTGGCCGGTGCAGACCGCGTCGAAGCCGAGTGCCACGGCACGGTCGAGCACCGCGGTGAACTTGATCTTCTCGTTGCAGCGCAGGCAGGGATTGGGCGTGCGGCCCGCCGCGTACTCGGCGACGAAGTCGGCCACCACGTCCTGGCTGAAGCGCTCGGCCATGTCCCAGACGTAGAAGGGAATGCCGATGACGTCGGCGGCCCGGCGCGCGTCGCGGGCGTCTTCCAGGGTGCAGCACCCCCGGGCGCCGGTCCGGTAGGAACGGGGGTTGGCCGACAGCGCGAGGTGGACGCCGGTCACTTGGTGGCCAGCGTCGGCGGCCCGGGCCGCGGCCACAGCCGAGTCGACGCCGCCGGACATGGCGGCGAGCACGCGGAGTTGAGTCATCGCCTACCGAGGGTACGCGGGGATCGCGGCTGCCCGCCCGGCGCCCGCCGGAGTTGAGGGTGGCGGTCCCGGCGGCGGGCAGAACACACTGAGATAGGGCGATTGCCCGGGACGTGAGGAGGAGGTGCGAGGTGGCTCAGAAGCGGATCCTCGGCATCGTGCTGGCGGGCGGGGCGGGAACCCGGCTGGCCCCGCTGACCGACGACCGGGCCAAGCCCGCCGTCCCCTTCGGCGGCCTGTACCGGTTGGTCGATTTCGCACTGTCCAACCTGGCCAACGCGGGCACCCTGCGGATCGCCGTGCTGACCCAGTACAAGAGCCACAGCCTGGACCGGCACATCAGCCTGACCTGGCGGATGAGCACGCTGCTGGGCAACTTCGTGACTCCGGTCCCGGCGCAGCAGCGGCTCGGGCCGCATTGGTACACCGGCTCCGCGGACGCGATCCACCAATCGCTCAACCTCATCTACGACGACGAGCCCGACCTGGTGATCGTCTTCGGCGCCGATCATGTCTACCGGATGGATCCACGGCAGATGGTCGACCAGCACGTGGCCGCGGGAGCGGGCCTGACCGTGGCGGCGATTCCGGTGCCGCGCGCCGAGGCCACAGCGTTCGGCGTGATCCAGACCGCGCAGGACGGCCGGTCGATCGAGGCGTTCCTGGAAAAGCCCGCCGATCCGCCAGCCATGCCCGGCCACCCCGACCAGGCCTACGCGTCGATGGGCAACTACCTATTCACGACCGACGTCCTGGTCGACGCGCTGCGCAAGGACGCGGCGGACGCGGAGAGCAGGCACGACATGGGCGGCGACATCGTCCCGATGCTGGTCGGCCAGCGCGCCGCGCAGGTATACAACTTCCTGGACAACAAGGTGCCGGGCGCCACCGAACGCGACGCCGGATACTGGCGCGACGTCGGGACCCTGGACTCTTACTTCGACGCGCACATGGATCTGTGTGCTGTCCACCCGGTTTTCAACCTGTACAACAGCCGATGGCCGATCCTCACCCAGGCGCCGTCGGACCCGCCGGCGAAGTTCGTCCACGACGACAGCGACGGCCGGGTGGGCCGGGCGCTCAACAGCCTGGTCAGCAACGGCGTAATCGTGTCCGGAAGCCTGGTCCGCGAGTCGGTGCTGTCGCCCGGCGTCCGGGTGGAGAACTGGACCACGGTGGAACGCGCGGTCGTGATGCACAACACCCGGATCGGGCCGCGCGCGGTGGTCAGGAACGCGATCCTGGACAAGAACGTGATCGTGCCGGAGGGCGTGCAGGTCGGCGTGGACAAGCAGCACGACCGGGCCCGCGGCTTCGTGGTCTCCGACGGCGGGGTGACCGTGGTCGGCAAGGGTCAGCTGGTCACGCCTTGACCGCCGAACCCGGCGGCCGGATGCGGGTGGCCCTGCTGACCAGGGAGTACCCGCCCGAGGTGTACGGCGGGGCCGGGGTGCACGTGGAGTACCTGGCCCGGGAGCTGGCCGGCCTGGTGGACCTGACCGTGCACTGCCAGGGCGCGGACCGGCCCGGGGCGGTGGCGCACCGGCCGTGGCCGCTGCTGGACGGGGCGAACCCCGCGCTGCGCACGATCTCCGCCGACCTCTCGATGACCGCGGCGGTCGGCGGAGCCGGCCTCGTGCACTCGCACACCTGGTACGCGAACCTGGCCGGCCACCTGGCCGGGCTGCTCTACGGGGTGCCGCACGTGGTCACCATGCACTCGCTGGAACCGCTGCGGCCGTGGAAGGCCGAGCAGCTCGGCGGCGGGTACGCACTGTCTTCCTGGTGCGAGCGCACCGCGGTGGAGGGCGCGGCCGCCGTGGTGGCGGTGTCGGACGGCATGCGCGCGGACGTGCTGGCCGCCTACCCGGCCGTGCCCCCCGAACGGGTCCGGGTGATCCGCAACGGCATCGACACCCGCGAGTACGCGCCGGACCCCGGCACCGACGTGCTGGCCAAGTACGGCGTGGATCCCGGCAGGCCCTATGTCATCTTCGTCGGCCGGGTCACCAGGCAGAAAGGGCTGCCCGTGCTGCTGCGCGCGGCGGCCCGGCTCGACCCCGGCGCCCAGCTCGTGCTCTGCGCCGGACAGGCGGATACCCCCGAGCTGGCGGCCGAGGTGGACGGCCTGGTCAGCCGGCTCACCGCGACCAGGTCCGGGGTGCGGCTGATCTCCGGCATGCTGGCCAAGCGCGAGGTCATCCAGCTGCTCTCGCACGCCCGGGTGTTCGCCTGCCCGTCGGTGTACGAGCCGCTCGGCATCGTGAACCTGGAGGCGATGGCGTGCGGCGCCGCGGTCGTGGCGTCCCGGGTGGGCGGCATCCCCGAGGTCGTGGCGGGCGGCGAGACCGGCCTACTGGTGCCGCCGGACGACCCGGACGCGCTCGCCGCCGCGCTCAACGCGCTGCTGCGCGACCGGGACCGGGCGGCGGCGATGGGCACGCGGGGCCGCGCCCGCGCCGCCGCCGAGTTCGACTGGACCGCGATCGCCGTGCAGACCGTCGCGCTCTACCGCGAGCTGGCAGGCTGATCCGCGCGGGGCAGGAAGCCTGACCGCTGCCAGATCGCTCGGGCCCGGCCGTCGAGGAACCCGACCTGGTCGAAGGCGGCCATGGACTTGCGGGAGGCCCACTGCAGGACCGCCTGGCGGTGCGGGCTGGCCGCGGCTTCGCGGCGGGCGAGCTCGGGATCGAGGCCGACCGCCGCGTAACCGGACGGGTGCATGAGGTTCCGCAGGATGATCGCGGACATTCCCCAGGCCAGCCTGGCCGCGGTGAGCTTGCGCTTGATGGCCGAGCTGGCGGCCACCTGGCGCTTGAGCTCCTCGCGTGCGTACTTGATGTGCCGGGCCTCTTCGATCACGTGAATCCGGCTCACCTGGCGGACCAGCGGCTGGATCCGCTCGTCGGGGAAGGTGATGCGCTGGATCGTGTCGGTGAACTCCTCGATCACGAGCGCCGCGGCGAACATCAGCATCGGGTCGTGGATCGCGCCGAGCACCTTGAGCAGGTGGAACTCGGGAGCCCGCGGCCGATGGGTACGCAGCCCGAAGGTCCGCACCATCCGGCCGAACATGACGGAGTGCCGGCATTCGTCGGCCAGCTCGGTCAGCGCATAGGCGACGTGGTTGCTGTCGAACCGGTTCCGGTAGGAGTGCTGGACGAGGATCTGCATGAGTAGCAGCTCCGACCAGATGCCGAACGATGCCAGACTCGCGGTCTCCTGCTTGGTCAGCTCGACGCGCTGGTCGTCGGTGAGCCGGTCCCACAGCGGCGTCTCGTACAGCGAGACCACCTCCGGCGGCGCGTAGAGCAGGCCCGCAGCCGGCGGCGCATCCCAGTCCACGTCCATGTCCGGATCGAAGGAGTGCTTGCGCGACGCCCCGATCAGTCGCTCGGCGGTCAGCTCCCGGTCGGTCAGCGCGATCGTGTGATCGCCGTCCCGGCAGCGGATCACGGCCGTGCGCGCGTCGGCCAGGGCGGTCATGCCACGGCTCCTTCCAGGTGGAAGTCCGCGGCCTTGGCCCGGCGCATGCGCAGCCAGAAGCTCAGCGTGGAGGCCGGCCAGAGCGCGCGGTTGATCCCTTCGGCATCGAGATACCAGCTGACGCAGCCGCCCTTCAGCCAGACCGAGCCGCTGGACTTCTCCTGCACCCACTCGTTGAAGCGCTGCTGGGCCTGCGGCCTGACCTCGATCGAGCGCGCCTGCGACCTGGCCACCAGCCGCAGGCAGCTCATGATGTAGCGGACCTGGGCTTCGATCATGAAGATGATCGAGTTATGGCCGAGCCCGGTGTTGGGCCCTACCAGGAAGAACAGGTTGGGGAAGCCGGCCACGGTGGTACCCAGGTGGGCGGTTATCCCGTCCCGCCAGGCGTCGGCGAGCTTGAGCCCGTCCTTGCCGACGATGTGAATCCTGGACATGGCGTCCACGACGTGGAACCCGGTGCCGAAGATGATCGCGTCCGCCTCCACCTCGCGGCCGTCCCTGGTGAGGATCGAGTGCTCGCGGATCTCGGCGATGCCGGCGGTCTCCAGGTCCACGTTGGGCCGGTTGAACGCGGGGTAATAGTCGCTGGAAACCAGCGTGCGCTTGCAGCCGAGCGTGTAGCGGGGGGTGAGCTTGCCGCGCAGCCCCGGGTCGTTCACCTGGCGCGCGATGTGCCCGCGGGCCAGCCGCTCCGCCGCGCCGATCAGCTTCGGGTGCTCGAAGCCGAGGACGAGGCTCTCCTGCAGCCAGTAGATCATGTACCGGTGCGCGAGCCTGGACGGCGGGATGGCCTGGAACCTGCGCTTCTGCGCCTCGGTGAACGGCCGGTCGGGTCGCGGCACGATCCACGGTGCGGTCCGCTGGAAGACGGTGAGCCGCGAGGTTCGCGCCGCGATCTGGGGCACGAACTGGATCGCCGACGCTCCGGTGCCGATCACCGCGACCCGCTTGCCGGTCAGGTCGTAGTCGTGGTCCCAGCCCGCGGAGTGGAACGCCTTACCCTCGAACCGCTCCAGCCCGGGCAGCTCGGGGACGTTCGGCACGTGCAGCGGCCCCTGCCCGATCACCACCGCCCGGCCGCGCACCAGGCTGCCGTCCGCGATGCTGACCTGCCAGGTGGCGCGCTGCTCGTCGTACTCCGCACCGGTCATCTCGGCGCCGAACCTGATGTGCGGCCGGATCCCGTACTTGTCCACGCAGTGCTCGATGTATCCGAGGATCTCGTGCCACGGCGCGAACTCGCGGCTCCAGTCGGCCTTCGGCTCGAAGGAGTAGGAATACAGGTGGGACCTGATATCGCAGGCGCAGCCGGGATAGGTATTCTCCCGCCAGGTGCCGCCGACCCGGTCGGCCTTTTCCAGGATCACGAAGTTGTGCACGCCGGCCCGCTTCAGCGCGATCGCCATGCCGATGCCGGCGAAGCCGGTGCCCACGATCACGACCGCGTGCGTGCGCTGGTGGCCGACCTGGCCCTCGGTGCCGGCGGGCTGGCCCATGACGATGCTCCTCTGGCGGCTACGAGTTACGGTATCAGTACGGTTGAAACATAAGATACATTTCTTGCATACTTGTATCAAGGCGTAGGGTCAGACTCGTCTAATCCGGATATCCGGTCCGGCGGGTCAGCCGGGAACCAGGGCGGCCCGGCGCGTCCGGGCGGAAGGCTGAAGATGGTCATCGACCTGCTGCGCATGGCGCAGGCACCCGATCGCGGCGAGGACCCCGATGCGGTGACCGAGCGAATCCTGGACGCGGCGCTCGGCCAGTTCGAGGACTTCGGGCTGCGCCGGTCCACGATGGAAGACATCGCCCGGCGCTGCGGGCTGTCCCGGATCACGATCTACCGCAGGTTCCCGAAGAAGGAGAACCTCATCGAGGCGGTCGTGCTGCGCGAGCTGAGGAGCTTCCTGGGCGACCTGGGCAGCGTGGGCGGGGGCTGCGCCACGCCCGAGGACCGCATGATCGAGCGGGTCGCCTTCGCGCTCCAGTACCTGCGCCGCCACCCGCTGCTGTGCCGGCTGCTGCGGACCGAGCCCGAGGCGATCCTGCCGTCCCTGACCGTGAACGGCGGCGCGGTGGTGGATCTGGCCCGCGAGCACAGCGCGGCGCTCATCCGCCGGGATCTGTTCGGGACGCAGGCTCCGCCCGCCGAGGCCGAGCGGCGCATCCAGACCGTTGCCGAGCTTGGCGTCCGGATCGTGCTGTCGTTCATACTCACCCCGTCCAGCGCCATCCCGATGGACACGCTGGAGGATGCCCGGGCCTTCGCCCGGGATCTGATCGCCCCGCTGCACCTGGCCCTGCTCAGCGAGAGGGCGCGTTCCGCAGCCGGCTCGTAACCGGCCCGCCCTGTCAGCGGCACGCCGGTCAGCGGGCCGCCCGTCAGCGGGCCGCCGGTCAGCGGGCTGCACGCCGGGCGCGCTCGACCGCCTCGCCGATCACCGCGCCCACGGCGTCCACGTCCGCCTGGGTCGAGGTATGCCCGAGCGAGAACCGGAGCGAGCCGCGAGCCCGCGCCTCGCCCGCGCCCATGGCGAGCAGCACATGGCTGGGCTCGGCCACCCCCGCCGTGCAGGCCGAGCCGGTCGAGCAGGCGATCCCCTTGGCGTCGAGCAGCATGAGCAGCGCGTCGCCCTCGCAGCCGGGGAAGGAGAAGTGGACGTTGCCTGGCAGCCGCTCGGGCCCCGGCGGCGGGCCGTTGAGCACCGCGTCGGGCACGGCCGCCCGTACCTGCCCGATCAGCTCGGCGGCCAGCGCGGCCAGCCTGCGGCCCTCGTCGCCGATCTGCTTAGACTTCAGCGCGACCGCGGTCGCGAACGCGCTGATGGCCGGGGTGTCCAGCGTGCCCGACCTGATGTCCCGCTCCTGGCCGCCGCCGTGCAGCACGGGCACCGGCTCGACCTGCCGGGTCAGCAGCAGCGCGCCCACGCCGACGGGGCCACCGAGCTTGTGCCCGCTGATGCTGAGGGCGTCGGCCCCGGACGCGGCGAAGTCCACCGGCAGCTGCGCAGCGGCCTGCACCGCGTCGCTGTGGAACGGGATCTCGTGCCCGCGGGCCACGGCCGCCAGCTCGCGCACCGGCTCGACCGTGCCCACCTCGTTGTTCGCCCACATGATGCTGACCAGGGCCACGCCGCCGGGATCGGTCTCGATGGCCGCGCGCAGGGCGTCCGGACTGACCCGCCCGGCGCCATCGACCGGCAGCCAGCCAGCCTCGGCTCCCTCGTGATCGGCCAGCCAGTGCACGCTGTCCAGCACGGCGTGGTGCTCGATGGGCGTGGTCAGTACCCGGCGGCGGCCGGCCCGGCCGTCCCGCCGGGCCCAGTACAGCCCCTTGACCGCGAGGTTGTCCGCCTCGGTGCCGCCGCTGGTGAAGATCACCTCGCTCGGGCGGGCACCATAGGCCTCGGCGATCTGCTCGCGCGACTCCTCGACCACCCGGCGGGCCCGGCGCCCGGCGTTGTGCAGCGAGGACGGATTACCGAGCCTGGCCAGTTCCGCGGCCATCGTGTCGAGCACCTCGGGCAGCAGCGGCGTCGTAGCCGCATGATCCAGGTACGCCAGGCACCCTGATCCCGGGGCCGCTGCCCCTGTCCCGCCGTCGAGATACCCCATGACGCGCTCAGCCTACCGGGAGCCGCGGTTGCCTCTCCCCGGCCGTCAGGCTGCCCTCCTGGTCCTCAGCCCTGGCCGCGCCGGCCGATCTCCTCGATGAGCTGCGGCACCACGGCGAACAGATCCCCCACCACGCCGAAGTCGGCCAGCTCGAAGATCGGCGCCTCCGGATCCTTGTTGATCACCATGATCGTCTTGGAGGTCTGCATGCCAGCCCGGTGCTGGATCGCGCCGGAGATGCCGACCGCGAGATAGAGCTGGGGTGCGACGGTCTTGCCGGTCTGGCCCACCTGGAACTGGTGCGGGTACCAGCCCGCGTCGGTCGCGGCGCGGGAGGCCCCCACGGCCGCGCCGAGCGAATCAGCCAGCTGCTCGATGAGCGCGAAGTGCTCGGCGCTGCCCACTCCCCGGCCACCGGACACCACGATGGACGCCTCGGTGAGCTCGGGCCGCTCGCTTCGCTCCTGCTCCACCCGCTCGGTGACCCGGGCGGCCTTGGCGGTGTCGCTGAGCGGCACGTCGAGCGGGACGAGCTCGGCCGCGCCCGGCTCGGGCGCGGGCTCCGGGGTCACCGAGTTGGGCCGGACCGCGATGATCGGGGTCCCGGTCCGCACCCGGGAGTGGACCACGATCGACCCGCCGAAGATGGACTGCTCGGCGACCAGGCCCTCGCCCAGATCCAGCGCGTCAGTGATCACGCCCGACCCCGTCTTCACCGCCACCCGGGCCGCGATCTCCTTGCCCTCCGCGGTGCCCGCGACGAGCACCGCGGAAGGCGACGTCCGTGCGACCGCCGCGGCGAGCGCCTCGGCCTTGGGCGCGGCCACGTACTCGTCGAACTCGCCGCCGTCAGCGGCGTATACCCGGGCCGCGCCGAACTCGGCCAGCCGGTCCCGGCCGGCCGCGGCATCGGGTCCGGTCCAGACCACGGCCGGCTCACCGTGCCGGCGGGCCAGGGTCAGCAGCTCGTTGGTGACCTTCTTAACCTCACCGCCGGCGTGCTCGGCGAATACCAGCACCTCAGCCATGCCCGCGTGCTCCTCCCAGGAGTCTGTTGTCCGCCCGCATCTCAGATGAACTTCTGCGCCGCGAGGAACTCGGCCGCCTTGACGCCGCCGTCACCGTCATCCTTCACGATCGTGCCCGCGGCCCGGGGCGGACGCTGCGCGAAGTCGACCACCTCGGTCGCCGCCGCGGCCAGGCCGACCTGCGAGGCGTCGACGCCCAGGTCGGCGAGGCTCAGCGTCTCCACCGGCTTCTTCTTCGCGGCCATGATGCCCTTGAACGAGGGGTACCGCGGCTCGTTGATCTTCTCGACCACGCTCACCACCGCGGGCAGGGCCGCCTCGACCTTGTCGTAGCCGTAGTCGGTCTGGCGCTGGATCCTGATCGCCGGGCCGTCGATCTCCACCCGGCCGGCCAGCGACATCTGCGGCACGCCGAGCCGCTCGGAGAGCATGGCCGCGAGCACGCCCATCCTGGCGTCGGTCGATTCCGAGCCGAGAATGACCAGGTCGAACCCGATCCTGGTCAGGGCCTGCGCAATGACCTGGGAAGTGGCCAGCGCGTCGGAGCCGGCCAGGCCGTCGTCGAGCACGTGCACGGCCTGGTCGCAGCCCATCGACAGCGCCTTGCGGATCGACTCGGCCGCCTTCTGCGGGCCCATGGACAAGATCGTCACCTCGCCGCCGTGCGCCTCGGCGATCAGCAGCGCCTCCTCGATCGCGTACTCGTCGAGTTCGTTGATGAGGCCGTCCACGCTCTCACGGTCGAGAGTGGAATCGTCCGGCTTGAGCTTGCGTTCCATCCCGGTGTCCGGGACCTGCTTGACGCACACGACGATGTTCATGGCCGGTGACCGACCTCCCCTGAATCCAGTCTTGTCTCGCGCTCTGTCATGTTACCCACGAGTAGCAAATTCGGCGGCTACCCGCTAGCCCGCTCGGCGGCCTCCACCACGGTAACCAGCAGCATCGCCCTGGTCATCGGGCCCACGCCGCCGGGCATGGGGGCGAGCCACCCGGCCACTTCAGCCACGCCGGGATCGGCGTCACCAACCAGGCCCGCGTCGGTCCTGGTGATGCCCACGTCCAGCACCGCCGCGCCGGGCCTGATCATGTCGGGGGCCAGCAGCCCGGGGCGCCCGGCCGCCGTCACCACCACGTCGGCGTTCCTGGTGTGAGCGGCGAGATCCTTGGTCCCGGTGTGGCACGAGGTGACCGTCGCGTTCTCGCTGCGCCGGGTGAGCAGCAGGCCGAGCGGGCGGCCGACGGTGATCCCGCGGCCGATCACGGTGATGTCGGCACCGTCGATCGGCACGTCGTACCTGCGCATGAGCTCGACGATCCCGCGCGGCGTGTTCGGCAGCGTACCCGGCTCGCCGAGCACCAGCTTGCCCAGGTTGATCGGGTGCAGCCCGTCGGCGTCCTTGGCCGGGTCCACCCGGTTCAGCACCCGCTGCGCGTCGAGGTGGGCGGGCAGCGGCAGCTGCACCAGGTAGCCGGTGCAGGCGGGGTCGGCGTTCAGCTCGTCCACCGCCGCCTCCACCTGCCCCTGGGTGGCGTCGGCGGGCAGGTCCCTGCGGATGCTGGTGATCCCGACCTGGGCCGAGTCTCGGTGCTTGCCGTTGACGTACGCGTGGCTGCCGGGGTCGTCGCCGACCAGGATCGTGCCCAGGCCGGGGACCACGCCCCGCACGGCCAGCGCCGCGACCCGCTGCTTGAGGTCGGCGCGGATATCGGCGGCGACGGCCCTGCCGTCGAGGATGCGAGCAGTCATGGCGGTCCTCATTCTGCCCGACGGCCCGGCCGCGCCGTTGGCGCACCCCGGACGTGCTCTGATCTTCACATTGACGGCTGGGCCAGTAGAGTCAGAGCGTGGCTGGTCGGCGTCCCCGGGCTGGCAGGGGGTCAGCGCGATCAGGTCCGGCGTCGGACACGCGCTGGGCCCGGTCGGCCACGACGCGGCCGCCAAGCGCACCCGGCGCGCCCAGTCCCCCCGGTACGCCCAGCCCGTTCGCCCCGTCCGGCCGGCCCGGCGACCAGGCCGGCCAGGACATGGTGGACCGGCCTGACATCCTCGAACGCGCCCCGGGACGGTGGTCGCCGTCCCGCCTGGGGAGCCCGCTCCGGCTGGGGAGCCCGCCCCGGCTGGGGAGCCCGCCGCGCTGGCTGCCGGCGCTGATCGCGGTCCTGGTGCTGGCCGGCGGCGTGACCGCATTCGTCGCCGGCGGGCTGGGGCATGGCCAAGCGCACCCCAGCCACGCGAATGCCCAGGTCGCCGCGCTGCCCAGCGCGTGCACCTACCTCATCGGCCCGGTCAACCCGGCCCTGGCCAACGGCAGGCACGAGCCCCGGCAAGACGCCGGCTGCGCCAGTCGCGGGCCTCGCCAGGCCGCCGCATCGCGCGTCATGTGCGGCTACATCATCGGCCCGATCGCCGGAGCGGCCCCGGCCAACGGCACATTCAAGAGGCTGAAGGGCGTCGGCTGCGCACCGCCCGGGACTGGCCAGGCCGACGTGGGCGGGTCTCGCCCCGGCTCGTCCTCCATCTGCGTGGCGCTGCACGTCCAGGCCCGGCACCCGGCGTCGCAGTTCGGCATCCGCCACCGCTGTTATCCCGGCCTGACCTGACGGCCGGCGGGCAGCCATGACGCATCGCGAGCAGCCGGGGACACCGGGCCGAGACGTCCTGGAACGCGCGCCGGGACGATGGTCCCTGTCCCGGCTGGCCGGCCTGCCACGCTGGCTGCTGGCGGTGGCCGCGGCCGCGCTGCTGGCCGGCGGGGGCGCCGTGCTCGCCGCCGGCCAGGGCGGCCACGGCGGGCCGGGCGCCGGACGGCCTATCGCGCCGGTTGCGCAGGCCGCCGAGCCCGGTGCGTGCGGCAGCTTCGTCAATCTGACCAGCTTCCGCATCTTCCCCCGTTACCGGCTCGTCTTCGGCGACGTCGCCATGCCGCCCGGCCGGCTGCCGCCGCTGGGCCGGAGCGGGCGTACGGCGTGGCCCTACGGCGAGAAGACGGGATTCCAGTTCCACGGCGGCGGCCCGCCGGTCACGATCACGGTGCCGCAAGCCTGGCGGGATCGCGTCGCGGTGTTCGGGGTCACCAGCCGGCCGCTCGGATTCGCCAGCACGGTGCGCATACCCAGCTGTCCTCCCCGCAGCGCCTGGGACACCTACGTGTCGGCTTTTTACACGCGTTCGCGCACGGCCTGCGTGCCGCTCCAGGTGCAGGTCAAACACGAGACCGTCACGCTCTGGTTTGGCCTGGGCCGTCGCTGCCGGGGCGGCGTCCGGTGAAAGAAGTGGTCTGCGGGCCGACGCTCAGTGATAGAAGTGGCGTACGCCGGTGAGGTAGAGGGTGAGCCCCGCCGCCTGCGCGGCGCTCACCGACAGCTGGTCGCGGATCGACCCGCCGGGCTGCACGACCGCGCGTACGCCCCCCTCGATCAGCACCTCGAGCCCGTCGGGGAACGGGAAGTACGCGTCGCTCGCCGCGACCGCCCCGCGGGCCCGCTCGCCCGCGCGCGCCACCGCCAGCCGGGACGAGTCGACCCGGTTGACCTGACCCATGCCGATCCCGACGCTGGCGCCCCCCGACGCGATCAGGATCGCGTTGGACTTCACCGAGCGGCAGGCCCGCCAGGCGAACGCGAGATCGGCCAGCACGTCAGCAGTGGCCGGGTCGCCGGCCACCAGCTCCCAGCGGGCCGGGTCGTCGCCGGGGGCGTCGAGACGGTCCGGCGTCTGGAGCAGGAGGCCGCCGTCGATCTTGCGCCACTCGGCGCCCCCATCGGGCGGGGCCGGGCAGCGCAGCAGCCGCAGGTTCTTGCGGCCGGCCAGGATTTCCAGGGCCTCGGGCTCGAACCCCGGCGCGACCACGACCTCGGTGAACACGCCGGAGATCTGGCCGGCCAGCTCGGCCGTCACGGCCGCGTTCACCGCGATCACGCCGCCGAATGCGGACTCGGGGTCACAGGCGTGCGCCTTGCGGTGGGCGTCGGCCGGATCCGCGCCCACGGCGATGCCGCACGGGTTGGAATGCTTGATGATCGCCACGCAGGGCGGCGCGAAGTCGAAGGCCGCGCGGCGGGCCGCGGCCGCGTCCACGTAATTGTTGTAGGACATCGGCTTGCCCTGCAACTGCTCGGCGCCGGCGATGCCCGCGGCCTGCGGCGCCGCGCCGGACTGGAGGTAGAGCGCCGCCTGCTGGTGCGGGTTCTCCCCGTAGCGGAGCACGTCCCGGCGTGACCAGGCCGCGGCGAGCATATCGGGCCAGCCGGTCGCCGCGGCCTGCTCGTCGGGCGCGTACGCGGAGGCAAACCAGGACGCGACCGCCACGTCGTAGGCCGCGGTACGGGCGAACGCGCGGGCGGCCAGCCGACGGCGCTGCGCCAGCGTGAATCCGCCTGCCTCGATCGCGTCCAGCACCTGCCCGTACTGCGCGGGCTCGGTGATCACCGCGACGCTCGCGTGGTTCTTCGCCGCCGCCCGGACCATAGCCGGACCGCCGATGTCGATCTGCTCGACGCAGTCGCCCGGCGCGGCCCCCGAAGCCACCGTGGCCTCGAACGGGTAAAGGCCGGAGACGAGCATTCCGAACGGCGCCACGCCGAGCTCGTCCAGCTGGCGCCGGTGCTGCGGCTGGGTCAGGTCGGCGAGCAGGCCAGCGTGCACGGCCGGGTGCAGTGTCTTCACCCGGCCGTCCAGGCACTCGGGGAACCCGGTGAGGTCCTCGACCCTGGTGACCGGCAGGCCCGCCGCGGTGACCGCGGCCGCGGTGCTGCCGGTGGACACGATCTCGATGCCCGCGTCGTGCAGGCCACGGGCCAGTTCGGCCAGGCCGGCCTTGTCGTGCACGCTGACCAGCGCCCGGCGGATCGGCAGCCGGCCACCTTGTCCCGGGCCGTTGCTCGCGCCTGGCGTGGTCACCGGCCGAACCTCGCTTTCCTGCCGTGGACGGACCAGCCCTCGCGGACCATCCGGCCGACGGTCTGCACCAGCAGCGTGCGCTCGGTGACCTTGATCCGCTCGTGCAGGGACGCCTCGTCGTCGTCGTCGAGTACCGGCACGCACCGCTGCGCGATGACAGGCCCGTCGTCCACCCCGGCGTCGACCAGGAAGATCGTGCAGCCGGACACCTTGACTCCGTACCGCAGGGCGTCCCGCACGCCGTGCATGCCGGGGAACGACGGTAGCAGCGCGGGGTGGCTGTTGATGAACCGGCCGCCGAAGGCGGCCAGGAAGTCCGGCCCGACGAGCTTCATGAAGCCGGCCGATATCACCAGGTCGGGCCGGTGAGTGGCGCATGAGCCCGCGAGTGCGCGATCCCATGCCGTCCGTTCGGGAAAATCCTTGACCCGGTGCGTGAAGGTGGGGATGCCGCGGCTGTGAGCCCGGTCCAGCGCGGCGCAGCCGTCCCGGTCGGCGCCGACCGCCACCACCTGGGCGCCATAGGACTCGTCCGCGCACGCGTCGAGCAGGGCCTGCAGGTTGGTGCCTGCCCCGGAGGCGAGCACGACCAGGCGACTGGGCATGCGTCATTGTCCCCCGCCGCAGCGCGCGCCCGCACCAGCGGCGGCCGGCGCCGGGGCGTTCTCAGCCCTGCCTGGGGACGCCGGGGAACACGCACCGGCGCTGGCACGCCGCCTTCTGGCGGGTGACGTTGAACCTGGCCCCGATCGCGGTGCCCGAGTCGTCCAGCGTGATCTTCACCGGGTTGAACAGCCCGTAGTCATGGCAGCGGAGGTTTCCGAAGGACATCGACAGCCGGTTGGCCATGAACGTCAGCAGGTTGTCACCTACCGACGGCACCGGGGTCGGGCCGGTCCTCAGCAGCGCCCGGTACTGCTTCAGGAACCGGGGCTGGATGTCCACCAGGTTCTGGCAGTACTTCGGCGGGCTGCTGCTGGCGTTGCTGGAGGCGGAGATCGGATCCTGGCCCACGTTGAACCGGTACAGGTTGGTCTTCTCCGCGCTGAACGTGCTGCCGACCATCGCCATCGGGTCGTTCTCCGGCACCAGGGCGACGGGCGGCCGCTGGTACCTGGCCGCGGCCAGCTCGTCCAGGGCCTGGGAGGTGCCCGGCCGGCCGCCTCGCGATAGGTCGGGCGCCCGGAACGGGGTGCAGCCCAGCGCCGGGTCCAGGAACGCGTCGAGCAGCTCATTGTCGCTGCCATTGTTGATCTTCACCGAGCGCGACAGGCGGGCCTGGTTGGCCGCGTTGAACTGGGCGGTCCGGCCCCTCGGGGTGAGCAGGTAGGTCGTGGTCACGTTGTCGCTCTGATCCTGGTCCACGACGTCGAAGCTGCGCGTGGTCAGGCACTCATGGCCGGTCTTGGGCGAAACGCCGACCCTCGGCACGACCAGCCTGCCCGCGCCTTCGGCCCGGAGGGCGGCCGCGAAGAAGCGGGTTCCGTTGCAGAACGACACCTGGGTGAAGATCGAATGCCGCAGTCCGTTGACGCACCGGCCCTGCCGCAGCGCCTTGCGGGTCGCTCCCACCTGGGTGAGGTTGGTGCCGTTGAACCCGAAGTCGATCGTGACCACGGCGTGCGCAGGCAGCTTGGGCACCATCGGGGTGACGGCCGGCCGCGTGCCTTTGGTGATCACCAACGGCTCGTACACGCGCAGTGCCCCGGTGGCCGGGTTCAGGATCGTCGCCTGCACGAACGCGCCCAGGTTCGCCGCGTTGGCCATCGTGCACCCGGAACGGGCGGGCGCCAGCCCGTGCGGCCCGGTGAGCCGGTACGGGGCGGCGAGGCCGCGGGCGCTCAGCGGGTTGGCCGGCACGATGATGCGGCAGGACACGTTTCCCGGGGTCTGGATCGGCCTGGTCCCGTGGGCCGGCGTGGGGCCGGAGACGTTCGCCGAGTCCCGGACGCCGCCCGGGCGCGGGGCGATCATCGCCACCAGCAGCAGCCCGGCCACCGCCGAGGCTGCGAACCAGCCGACCCACGAGGAGCGGGGCCGGAGCGGCGGCGCAAGCCAGTGCCTGCGATGGCGGCCAGAAGCAGTTGTCCGTGACGACACGACACTTCTCCCCGTTTTGGGTACCGCTCCCGCCGAAAACAGTAGCCCCGCCGTGATCTAGAAGATGCCGTTTCGAGATATGTGCTTGAGGAAAGAATGCGCTGCCCTGGTTACTGGCGATTGGGGCCGCATTCAGCGCTGCGGTCACCGTGCCCGATGGCAGCCTCAGGCCGGAGGTTCGAGAGGAACGGGCCACGGCGTGGCCGCGTCGGGCGGCCGGTCAGACGACTGCTCCCCATTCTCATCGTCCGCCCAGGGGTTGACGTAGATCCGGTGCCCGGCGGGCTCGGTGGCGGGCTGCGGCGGCTCGCCCGAGTCGGCGCGGCTGCGGGCCCGTCTGCGCCGGATCAGCAGCCAGTTCGCGATGCCAGCGGTGATCGCCGCGGCAATTCCGATCTCCAGCATGGCGACGAGCGCGACCTGCCATCCGGATGGCCCGATGGCGGCCAGCCGACCGGTGCCCAGCGGGCCGCCGGAGAACACCGCGAGCGCGCCGGTCACGCACCCGGCCGCCGCGCCGGCGGCGAGCCCCCACAGCGGGGCAGCCTCGATGGTCGGGCTCGGCGCGGTCCGCACCGTCAGCAGCCCGCCGAACACCCCGGCCAGGTACGGGATGGCCAGCAGGGCCAGCGAGACCGGCCCGGGTTCGCCGGTGTGCGGCCCCGGCGCTGCCGTGGGGAGCCCGGCGAGCATCGGGAACAGCGGCAGCGGGCCGACCACCGAGCCCGCCGGGGCCACGATGGTGCCAGCGCCGAAGGCGAATCCGGGCCCGATGACGTAGGCCATGGCCCAGACGACCGCGTTGGGCAGGTAGGCCAGGCCGGCCAGCAACAGCAGCGCAGAGCCGATCGGGCCGGGCGACAGCTCATCGCTGGTCAGCCGGAATCCGTTGGCGTGGCCGAGCAGTGAGATGCCGGCCAGCAGGGCCCCGGTCGCGGCCAGGACCCCCAGGGCGCCGGCCGCGCCGACCACGAGGCAGCGGAGCCGGTCGGGGAGCAGCGCGATCAGCCGGCCCCAGGGGGCTAGCGCTCTCGCGCCGCCCAGTCCGCCTGCCACCAGCGCGAGCAGGAACCCGGCTCCAGCCGCCTGGGCCGGCGACGGCGCTGACAGCGCGGTCCGGCTGGCCACCGCGAGCGCGCCGGCGAGCAGGGCGTAGGGCAGGGCCAGGGCCAGGGCCGCGTAGCCGACGTGGCGCAGCCTTTCCACCTGGCCGGTGCGCACCACCCACCGGCCGGAGCGCCAGAGCAGCGCGCCGGGCAGCAGCACCAGCCCGAGCGGGAGCAGCCCGACCCGCCCGGTACCGCGCAGCTCGAAGCTCACGTGGTGGCCGACCAGCCACAGCTGGATGGCGGTGCGCACCACCCCGGAAAGTCCGCTGCCCACGCTGGCGTGCGGGGCCGCGATCCAGCCGATCCCGGCCAGCAGGGTCAGCGCGGCCAGGCCAGCGCCGGCCGCCGTGCACGCAGCGATCGCCCCGGTGACGGCGAGGGGCCGCTGCTGCCCGCGGTCCTCTGGCGGTTCACCGTCGGGGGTGTCGCCGGAGCCGCGGGCCCGCAGCGGACGCGGGCTGGAAACGGTCATAAAGCACCATCCTTGCCCCCGGCCGCCCCGCCGGCGGGTAGGCGCGCCGCACGGAGCGGCGCCCGGGCGGGCAGGCGCGCCGCACGGGGCGAGCAGGCGCGCCGTCAACGCGGAGCATTAGGCGTGCGATGGCGCTCCTAATGCTCCCCCCGGTCTGGGGGAGCATGCTCCGCCTCGACAGCGTGGCCAGCTACGTGCCGATGCCGTGACCGCGGGCCGTCCGCCGACGCTGCTCAGCGGCTGCGCATGACCTCGCGGACCAGGCGGGCGGTCTCGCTGGGCGTCCGGCCCACCCTGACGCCGGCCTTCTCCAGGGCCTCCTTCTTCGCCTGGGCGGTGCCGGAGGAGCCGGACACGATCGCGCCGGCGTGGCCCATGGTCTTGCCCTCCGGAGCGGTGAACCCCGCCACGTAGGCCACCACCGGCTTGCTGACCCGGCGCTCGATGAAGGCGGCCGCGCGCTCCTCCGCGTCCCCGCCGATCTCGCCGATCATGACGACCGCGTCCGTCTCGTCGTCGTTCTGGAAGGCCTCCAGGCAGTCGATGTGCGTGCTGCCGATCACCGGGTCGCCGCCGATCCCGACCGCGGTGGAAAAACCGATGTCGCGCAGCTCGTACATCATCTGATAGGTCAGCGTGCCCGACTTGGACACCAGCCCGATCCGGCCCTCGCTGGTGATGTCGGCCGGGATGATGCCGGCGTTGGACTTGCCGGGCGAGGCCACGCCCGGGCAGTTCGGACCGATGATCCGGGTGGCGTTCCGGGCGGCGCAGGCGTACGCCCAGAACTCGGCCGTGTCGTGCACGGGCACACCCTCGGTGATCACGACGACGAGCGGGATGCCCGCGTCGATCGCCTCGATCACCGCGGCCTTGGTGCCCGCGGCGGGAACGAACACCACCGACACGTTCGCGCCGGTCACCGCCATGGTCTCCGCCACCGTGCCGAACACGGGCACCTCGGCCACGCCCAGGTCCACGGTCTGGCCGGCCTTCCGCGGGTTCGTGCCGCCGACCACGGTCGTGCCCGCGGCCAGCATCCTGCGGCCGTGCTTGCGGCCCTCAGAGCCGGTGATGCCCTGGATCAGGATCCGGCTGTCGGTGTTCAGGAAGATAGCCATCTCACGCTCCCGTCCCGGCCGCGGCCAGCTCGGCGGCTCGTCGCGCGGCGTCGTCCATGGTCGCGACCTGCTCGATCACGGCTATCCCGGCCTCGTCCAGGATGCGCCGCCCCTCGGCCGCGTTGTTCCCGTCCAGCCGCACGACGATCGGGAGCCGTACCGGCTCGCCGCGCCCGGCCAGCATGCCGAGCGCGGACACGATGCCGTTAGCCACCTCGTCGCAGGAGGTGATGCCGCCGAACACGTTGACGAGCACGCTGCGGACCGACGGGTCGGACAGTACGATCTCCAGGCCGTCCGCCATCACCTCGGCCGAGGCCCCGCCGCCGATGTCGAGGAAGTTGGCCGGCCGCATGCCGCCGAATTGCTCGCCGGCGTAGGCCACCACGTCCAGAGTGGACATGACCAGCCCCGCGCCGTTGCCGATGATGCCGACCTCGCCGTCGACCTTGACGTAGTTGAGGTGCCGGGCCCTGGCCCGCGCCTCGATCGGATCGGCTCCCTCGGTATCGGCGAAGCCGGCCCAATCGTGCCGGTAGGCGGCGTTGTCGTCCAGCGTCACCTTCCCGTCCAGGGCGAGCACCCGGCCGTCGGGGGTGAGAGCCAGCGGATTCACCTCGACCAGGGTGGCATCCTCGCCGGTGAACACGGCCCACAGCCGTTCCGCGAGGCCGGCCGCGCCATCGGCCGCCGTGGCGGGCAGCCGGCCCGCGCGCACGATCTCCGCCGCCTTGGCCGCGTCCACGCCGGTCAGCGGGTCGATGGGGATCCTGGCTATGGCGTCCGGGTTACTGTGCGCGACCTCCTCGATCTCCACGCCACCCTCTACCGAGCAGATGGCGAGGTAGGTGCGCTCCGACCGGTCCAGCAGGAACGAGAGGTAGTACTCAGCCGCGATGTCGCTGGCCTCGGTCACCAGGACCTGGTGCACGATGTGGCCCTTGATGTCGAGGCCGAGTATCCGCTCCGCCGCGGCCTGCGCCTCGTCCGGCCCGTTGGCCAGCTTGACCCCGCCGGCCTTACCCCGGCCGCCGGTCTTCACCTGCGCCTTGACCACGACCTGAGGCGTGCCCGCCGCGGCGAAGTCAGCCGCGATCTCACGGGCGCCGGCCGCATCGCGGGCGACCCGGCCCGGGTTGACCGGCACGCCGTACTTAGCGAACAGCTCCTTCGCCTGGAACTCGAATAGGTCCACTCGGCTTCGCCCCTCATTTTCCGCGCGTCGCTCACCGGGCTCGGCTGGCCGGGATCAGTTCCCGGCTCGCTGGCAGCCTAGTGCAGCCGCAGCCGGCGCCCGGCCAGACCCGAACGTGCCCGCTCCATAAGGTGGTGTGCCTCCAACCACCACCGCTAGCCCTGGCCGCCCGCGGCGCCGTCCGCGGGTGCGCCGTGACCCTCGGCGGCGCCAGCCGCGGCGCCGAACTCGGAGTTCACCCACTCCACGATCTGCTGGGTGGACGCGCCGGGTGTGAAGATCTTCGCGACGCCCATCCGCTCGAGCTCGCCGATGTCGGCCTCCGGGATGATGCCGCCGCCGAACACGGTGATGTCGGACGCGTCGCGCTCGGCGAGCAGCTCGAGCACCCGGGCGAACAGCGTCATGTGCGCGCCGGACAGGATCGACAGTCCGATCGCGGCGGCATCCTCCTGTATCGCCGCCGCCACGATCTGCTCCGGCGTCTGGTGCAGCCCGGTGTAGATGACCTCGACCCCGCCATCACGCAGGGCCCTGGCGACCACCTTCGCGCCGCGGTCGTGGCCGTCCAGCCCGGCCTTCGCGATAACCACGCGGATGCTGCCCATGGCTCCCTCCCGGCCCGCTGCCGCTCGTCAGCCCGTCAACCCTCGTCGACCGGCAGCGTAACGGCACCGCGGGTACTGTGTGATTCAAAGATCGCGTCATTCAAAATTATCTACCCAGCTGACCGTGGTCATGATCTGGCCCGATCGCTCCCGCAGACCCTGCGGGCCCGCACTCGCGAGCCGGTTTTGAATGACGCTAGGGCGATTCAAAGATCGCGTCATTCAAAATTATCTACCCAGCTGACCGTGGTCATGACCTGGCCCGATCGCTCCCGCAGACCCTGCGGGCCCGCACTCGCGACCGGTTTTGACTGACGCTAGAGCTTCTCCAGGGGGGCGTAGCGCAGCACGAGGTGCTTGACGCCGTACTCCCCGCCAAAGTCGATCTTCGCCTCGGCGCGGTCGTCGACGCCTTCCACCGTCATGACCGTGCCCAGCCCGAACTTGTCGTGCGTGACCCGGTCGCCGGGCGAGAGCGCGGGCACCGGCCGGTTGCCGGGCGAGCTAACCCCGGGCCGCTGGGCCACGCGCTGTGAGACCGGCGGCACGGCCGCGGTCTCATCCCGCCGCCATTCGATGAGCCCCCCCGGTATCTCGCCGAGGAACCGCGAGGCCTTGTGAAACTCCGGCCGGCCCCACCAGCTCCGTGACACCGAGCGGGTCAGGTACAGCCGCCGCTCGGCCCGGGTGATCCCGACGTAAGCGAGCCGGCGCTCCTCCTCAAGCTCCTTCTCGTCGGACACCGAGCGCTGGTGCGGGAACACGTTCTCCTCCAGGCCGGTGAGGAACACGACCGGGAACTCCAGGCCCTTGGCGGTGTGCAGGGTCATCAGCGTGACCAGCCCGCCGTGATCCTCGCCCTCGGGGATCTCGTCAGCGTCGGCCACCAGGGAGACCTGCTCGAGGAACTCCTCCAGCGTGCCCTCCGGGTTCGCCACGTCGAACTCCCTGGCCACGGACACGAGCTCTTCGATGTTCTCGGCCCGGCTCTCGTCCTGCAGGTCGTCGGATGCCCTCAGCTCCGCGGCGTACCCGGTCCGGTCGAGCACGGCCTCGGCCAGCGCGGCGATCGGGCCGGCCGCCGCCAGCTCGCGAAACCCGGCGATCAGCGCGTTGAACTCGGCGATCGCCCTGGCCGAGCGGCTGGCCAGGTCGGGCACCTCCGCGACCCGCTCGATCGCGGCCGGCAGCGAGATCCGCAGCCGCTGCGCGTGCCGTTCGACGCTTTCCAGCGCCCGGTCGCCGATCCCCCGCTTGGGCACGTTCAGGATCCGCCGCAGCGACAGCTCGTCCCCCGGGTTCGCGACCAGCTTCAGGTAGCCGAGCAGATCGCGCACCTCGCGCCGCTCGTAGAACCGGACGCCGCCTACCACCCGGTAGGGCAGCCCGACCCGGATGAAGATCTCCTCGAACACCCGGGACTGGGCGTTGGTCCGGTAGAAGACCGCCACCTGACCGGGCGAGGCATCGCCCTCCTGGTCGAGCCGGTCCACCTCGTCGGCCACGAACGCGGCCTCGTCGTGCTCGGTGTCGGCGACGTACCCGACCAGCGGCGGCCCGTCGCCCTGGTCGGACCAGAGGTTCTTGGGCTGGCGGCTGGGATTGCGCGCCACGACGGCGTTGGCGGCGGCCAGGATGTTCTGCGTGGAGCGGTAGTTCTGCTCGAGCAGGATCACGCGGGCGTCGGGGAAGTCCCGCTCGAACTCGGTGATGTTGCGGATCGTGGCGCCGCGGAAGGCATAGATGGACTGGTCGGCGTCACCCACCACGCAGAGCTCGGCCGGCGGCAGCCCGTCCGGGTCTTCCTCCCCGGACATGTCCGGGTCCGAGCCGCCGACCAGCTCCCTGACCAGGATGTACTGGGCGTGGTTGGTGTCCTGGTATTCGTCCACGAGCACGTGCCGGAACCTGCGCCGGTACTCCTCGGCGACCTCGGGGAAGACCTGCAGCAGGCTGACCGTCGTCATGATCAGGTCATCGAAGTCCATCGCCCCGGACGCGGTCAGCCTGCGCTGGTACTCCGAGTACGCCTCGGCCAGCGCCTTGCCCCGGTAGCCGTCAGCGGCGGACGCGAAGCTCTCGTAGTCGACGAGCTCGTTCTTGAGCTTGGACACCTGGGCCAGCAACGCCTTGGGCGGGTGATACTTGGGGTCAAGATCCAGCTCGCGGCAGACCAGCGTCATGAGCCGCTGCGAGTCGGCCTGGTCGTAGATGGAGAACGCGGCCGGGAAGCCGAGCCGCTTCGCCTCCCGGCGCAGGATCCGCACGCAGGCCGAGTGGAACGTCATCACCCACATGGCCCGCGCCCGGGGTCCGGTCAGCGCGGCCACCCGGGACGCCATCTCGCCCGCCGCCTTGTTCGTGAACGTGATCGCGATGATCTCCGACGGCGCGACGTGCCGCTCGGCGAGCAGGTAGGCGATCCGGTGCGTGAGCACGCGCGTCTTGCCCGAGCCCGCGCCCGCCACGATCAGCAGCGGGCCGCCCTCGTGCATCACCGCCGCGCGCTGCTGCGGGTTCAGTCCTTCGAGTAGGGCATCCGTCGCCGTGACCGTCACGTGCCCAAGCGTAAGCGCTGGCACCGACGCCTGGGAGGAAACAGGATCCGGCTACGCGTCGGGATCGGGCACGAGGGTCTGGGTCGACCTGGTGAGCGTCTGCTTCTTGAAGAAGGCCGGGTTCCTGAACCGGCAGTAGAAGAAGGCGGCCACGCCGACGAGCGCGGATATGACGAAGATCACGAACGCGCCGCCGACCTGCCAGTGGATCCAGGGCACCGTCCACATCGTGTAGTCGTTCGCGGTGGCCACGTCGTAGTCCAGCCACACGCTCCAGCCGCCGAGGAACCACAGCATCAACCCGCCGGCCGCCGGCAGGATGCCCTGCATCCACAGGTTGCGCGCGCTGCTGGTCAGGTTCTTGCGGTAGTACCAGGCGCAGGCGAAGCCGGTCAGGCCGTAGTAGAAGGCGATGTACAGGCCGATCGCGATCACCGCGTCACCGATCACCCCGATGCCGTTGGAGGAGTAGTTCATGAGCACGTAGACGATGATCGAGATGCCGCCCATGGCGATGGTGGAGACCGTCGGGGTCAGGTAGCGCGGGTGGATCTTCGCAAATGAGGAGGGGATCGCCTTGTACACCGCCATCGACAGCGTGGTCCGCGCGGTGGGCAGGATCGTGGTCTGGGTGGATGCGGCGGCCGAGGACAGCACCATCAGCAGCAGCAGGTGGCTGAGGAATGAGCCGAAGCCCGATGTGCCGAACACCGCGCTGCCCTGGATCGACAGCACGTCCCCGGCGTTGTTGACATTGCCCAGGCCGTTGCCGGTGGTCCCGATGCCGGCGAACGACTGCATCGAGAAGATCACCAGCGTGTAGGTGACCAGCAGGATGAACGTGGACAGGATCGCGGCCCGGCCCGGGGTCTTGTTCTTGTCCTTCGTCTCCTCGTTGACCGACACCGCCGTGTCCCAGCCCCAGTAGATGAACACCATGAGGATGATGCCGCTGGCGAAGGCGCTGAAGCTGGAGATGTGGAACGGGTTGAGCCAGGACCCGGCCGGGGTGAGGTGACCGGGCGGGGCGGTCCCGTTCCCCACCTTGACCAGCGCGGTGATCGACAGCACGAGCAGCATCACCAGCTCGATGCCGAGCAGCACCTTCTGGAAGTTGGCCGAGACCTCGATGCCGCGGTAGCAGATGTAGGTCATCACGACGATCCACACCACACCGACCAGCAGCACCCAGCCGCTGCCCGCGTTGCTCCCGATGCCTTTGGCGTTGAACAGCAGGAACCCGTACTGCCCGGCCACCTGGGCCAGGCTCGCCATCACCAGCACGTCGGCGGCCACGATGCCCCAGCCGCCGGCCCAGCCGGTCCTCGGGCCGAACGCGCGCGTGGCCCAGGTAAAGGTGGTGCCGCAATCAGGATCGGCCTTGTTCAGCTCGCTGTAGCCGATGGAGGTCAGCAACATCGGCACGAACGCGAGGATGGCCACGATGGGCGACTGCAGCGCGACCGCCCCCACCACGAACACCAGCGTCGCGGCGATGCTGTACGCCGGCGCGACCGAGGCGGTCGCGATGATCGTGGTGGAGACCAGCCCGAGGGCGCCCGACTTCAGACCCTTGTCGACCGGCTGCTCGACCGGCTCGACGACATGTTCCGTGGTGGCCATGTCCTCACCTTTCCGGGATAAGCCCTCCCCGTGCCACGGTTCTAGCACCGATTATGGCATCGTACAAAGGATTCCGCAGTAACAACTCGATGTCAACGCTGGATTTCGTGTCAAAGCGCGTTAGTATCCACGACATGCGCATCCTACTCGTCGGCGCGGGCGGCGTGGGCAGCGCGCTCGCCAGGATCGCCGCCCGCCGCCCGTTCGCCCATCTCATCATCGCCGATTACGACCTGGCCAGGGCGCAACGCGCCGCGACGGCCTCCGGCAGCTACTCAGCCGTCCAGTTGGACGCGCGGGACGAGCAGGCCGTCGCGGCCGTCGCGGCCGAGCACTCCTGCGACGTGCTGATGAACGCCACCGACCCGAGGTTCGTGATGCCGCTTTTCCGCGCGGCGCTGCGCGCGGGTCTGCACTACATGGACATGGCGATGTCGCTGTCGCAGCCTGACCCCGGCGAGCCGTACCGCCGGACCGGCGTCAAGCTCGGCGACGAGCAGTTCGCCGCGGCCGGGGAGTGGGCGGACAGCGGGAAGCTGGCGCTGGTCGGCATGGGGGTCGAACCCGGGCTGTCCGACGTATTCGCGCGGCATGCCGCGGACACGCTGTTCCGGGAGATCGATGAGGTCGGAGTGCGAGACGGCGCGAATCTCGTGGTGGACGGCTACGACTTCGCGCCCACCTTCTCGATCTGGACCACGATCGAGGAGTGCCTCAACCCGCCGGTGATCTGGGAGCGGGACCGGGGCTGGTACACCACCGAGCCGTTCAGCGAACCGGAGGTCTTCACCTTCCCGGCCGGGATCGGCCCCGTCGAGTGCGTCAACGTCGAGCACGAAGAGGTGCTGCTCGTGCCGCGCTGGGTGGACGCCAGGCGGGTGACGTTCAAGTACGGCCTCGGCAGCGAGTTCATCGGGGTGCTGCAGACCCTGCACAAGCTCGGGCTCGACTCCACCGCCCCCGTGCAGGCGGGTGACGTGCGGGTCTCGCCGCGGGATGTGGTCGCTGCCTGCCTGCCCGACCCGGCCACGCTGGGGGACGCGATGCACGGGCTCACCTGCGCCGGCACCTGGGTGACGGGCACGGGGACCGACGGCGCGCCGCGTGAGGTGTACCTGTACCACGTGGTGGACAACGCCTGGTCCATGGCCGAGTACGGATCCCAGGCCGTGGTCTGGCAGACCGCGGTGAACCCGGTCGTGGCCCTGGAACTCATCGACTCGGGCGCATGGTCGGGCCGCGGCGTGCTCGGGCCGGAGGCGCTGCCCCCCGGCCCGTTCCTCGATCTGCTGACCGACTACGGCTCACCGTGGGCGTGCGAGGAAAGGACGCCGACGGCCCGGTAAATGCCGACGGCCCGGTAAGTCCTGTATGACTCCCGAACGGAGGAGTCATGGCCCAGGACCTGCATAACGTCATCGTGATCGCGGGCATCCGCCGTTGACGATGGAGAAGTTCGGTGAGGCTTGGAGCCCAGCCTTCTGGTAAGCCGTGGCGTGGTCGTTCCTCCGCGTGAAGTCTGGCCGGGTTAGCGCGGCCGGGTGGCGCGGATCCAAACCTGGGCGCCCATCTGGACCGCTTCCCAGGGGCTGCCCAGCGGCGGGGTGTAGGACAGGTCGAGGTCGCTGACCGCGTCGACGGTCATGCGGTGGAAGATCGCCGTGGCGGCGATGTCCACACGCTTGGCGATCTCCGCGTTCTTGTGCCCGAACAGCTGCAGGCCCAGCAGCTGGCCGGTAGCGCGGTCGCCGGTAACGCGCATCGTGATCTTGTGGCTGCCGGGGTAATAGGCCTTGTGATCATCGGCCTCAGAGCCGACCGTGACCGGGTCGAACCCGGCGGCGCGGGCTTCGTGGAGGCGTAGCCCGGTGCGCGCGACGGCCTGGTCGAAGATCTTCACGACCTGGGTGCCCAGGCTGCCCGCGAACTCGCGGCGGCCGCCGACCGCGTTCTCGCCCGCGACCCGGCCCTGCTTGTGGGCGGTGGTGCCGAGCGGCAGGTAGGTCTCTCCGAGCAGCCGGTGGTGGGTGATCACGCAGTCCCCGGCGGCGAACACGCCGGGCAGGCCGGTGCGCATGCCGCGGTCCACCATGATCGCGTGCCGGGGGCCGAGGGTGGCTCCGGCGCTGGCGGCCAGGCTCGTGTCGGGCCGGACGCCGCTGACGACCAGGACCAGGTCGGCGGTGCGGGTGACCGGTTCGCCCCGGGCGGTGACCGCCTCGACCCGCAACCGCCCGGGACTACCGTGGTTGCGACCGATGACCCGGCCGGTGGTGCCGGTCAGTACCTCTACGCCGTGGGCGGCCAGTTCGTGGTGGACCAGGGCGCCCAACTCGGCGTCCACGGTGGCCAGCACCTCGGGCAGCTGCTCCATCTGGGTGACCTGCAGCCCGCGAGTGGCCAGCGCGTCGGCCATCTCCAGGCCCACGTACCCGGCGCCCACGATCACCGCCCGGGCCGGTGCCGTCTCGGTGAGGGTGCGCATTACCGCGAACGTGTCGCCCATCGTGTGCAGCAGGTGCACCCCGTCGGCCGGACCGAGGGCGTCGAGGCCGCGGATCGGCGGCCGGACCGGGACCGCTCCGGTCCCGATGACCAGCTGATCGTAGCCGATCAGGTCCTCGCCGCCGTCGGCAGCGGTGACCAGCAGCTTGCGGGCCGCGACGTCGATCCGTCGCGCGGTGGTGTCCAGCCGGAGCCGCATCCCGGCCGCCTCCAGGTCGGCTCGCGTGCGGTGGGCTAGGTTCTGCCAGCGATCCACCTCACCGGACAGGTAGTAGGGGATGCCGCAGATGGAGAAGTTCGGGTAGGCGTCGGCGACCACCACGGTGACCTCGGCGGCCGGGTCGACCTCGCGGGCCCGCAGCGCCGCGCTGATCCCGGCGTCACTGCCCCCGATCGCGACCAGGTGCATGACGGACTCCTTCCCGCTGGGCCTCACCGAGGCTGGCTGTGTCCCGGCGGCCGCGCCGGGGCGGATGCGCCGTCGGAGGCGGCACGGGCGGCTCCGGACGGCTCTGGTGCTGAGGAATGACAATGTCGGCGGCCTCGGCGGGGGTGACGTCGGGGTACAGCGCCTTGATGACCAGCACGGCCAGGGCCCCGCCGATGATCTGGGCGCCGATGAAGCTCGGCACCGACGAGGGGGCGATGCCAGCGAAGGTGTCGGAGAACATCCGGCCGATGCTGATGGCCGGGTTGGCGAAGCTGGCCGAGGAGGTGAAGAAATACGCCGCGCCGATGTAGGCCCCGACCGCCGCCGCGGCAGTCCGGCTGCGCCCGGTCCGGGCCAGCGCGAAGATCACCAAGATCAGGCCGAGCGTGGCCACGATCTCGGACAGGAAGTGTCCGGGCGAGGCCCGGTGCTTGGTGGAGATGCTGACCGCCGACAGGGCGAACATCAGGTTCGCCAGTATGGCGCCGCCGATGCACCCGGCCACCTGCGCGGGCAGGTAGGCCGCGGCGTCCCGCCAGGACAGCCCGCCGAAGAACGCGTCGGCGAACGACACCACCGGGTTGAAGTGGCCGCCGGACACCGGCCCGAACATCAAGATGATCGCGAACAGCCCGGCCGCGGTCGCCGCCGCGTTCTCCAGCAGCTCCAGCCCGGTGTCACCGGGGGACAGGTTCTGTGCGGCGATGCCCGAGCCGATCACCAGGGCGGCCAGGAACGCGCTGCCCAGCAGCTCGGCCAGCAGCCGTCGCCACAAGGCCACCTCGTTCATTGGTGCATTCCGTTACCCTGCCAGCTGTCGCCGCCCGATGCGGGGGCACCAGGGACGGCCTGCTCCCCCCGCCGGCCGTACCAGACCTTTATCGACCGTTATCGATTCAGATGCCATCTTGGCAGCCTGGATCGATAACCGTCAAGATAGAAGCATGCCAATGCAGCCAGGCAGAGACGAGCTTCCGATCGGATCAGTCGGCCCGGCGGCCGACTTGGAGGCGTGCGCTATACCGCTGGTCCGCGAGCCGGTCAACGAGGCCGAGGCGCCCGGGCTGGCGCAGGTGTTCAAGGCCCTGGGCGACCCTGTCCGGCTTCGCCTGGTGTCTCTGATCGGCGCCCATGAGGGCGGTGAGGTGTGCGTGTGCGAGCTGACCGAGGCGTTCCGCCTGAGCCAGCCCACCATCAGCCACCACCTGAAGATCCTGCGGGAAGCCGGGATCATCGGCAGCCAGCGCCGCGGCACCTGGGTGTATTACCGGCTGGAACCCGCCGCGCTGGAGCGCATGGGTGCGCTGCTGTCAGCGCCGCCGCGACCGCTTACGGTTCGCTGACCAGAGTCCATCCCGGGGGGAGAAGCTGGCAGGCCGTCGCAGACCGCGCCTCGACACAGTACTCGGAGCTGGACTGGGCAGTGCGCTGTTACAGGCCGATGGCGGCTGGGGCGTTGCGCACGTGCGCGGCCAGCGGGGGGATCACGTGCGCTGCGTCGCGGTGCACTCCGCGCAGCGTGTTGGAGGAGAACGACCGCTGGAACTCTAGCCCGAGGTAGACGAGGCCGGGATGGGTGGCCGAGATGCCACCGGAGTGCAGCGGCATGCCACGGTCGAGGGCGCCCAGCGGGCTGAGGTAGTCCAGGTGGGGACGGTAGCCGGTAGCGAAGAGCACGGTGTCGACTTGCTCGCGGGTTCCATCCGGCCAGACGACGCCATCAGTGTCGAACGCGGTGAACATGGGCGGCGGTCGAACTGGCCGGTTTCCAGGGCGTGCTGGTACTTGCCGGTGTCATCGACGGTGCGGCCGCCGAAGTAGCGGCGTAGCCATTCCGGCGGGAGCAGGTCAAAGCCGGTGGTCTTGAGCCAGAGGTGGACGTCCTGGCCGCCGCGGCACTGCGGCACGAAGATGACCGGGTGGCGGGTGGCCAGCGACACCGTCGCGACCTGGGCTAGCTCGTACCCAACCTGGACCGCGGAGTTGCCCGCGCCAACGACGACAATGCGCTCGCCCGCGTGCTCGTGCGGATTGCGGTAGCTGGCCACGTGCAGCACCCGCCCGGTGAAACGGTCCTGGCCAGGCAAGACCGGGGTGTGGGGGTGGCCGAACGAGCCGGTCGCGGCCACGACGCCTCGGGTGCGCACCGTTTCCCCTGCGCCGGTACGGACCAGGAACCCGTCCTGCCCGTGAGCCTCGACCGCGGTCACCGGCGTGTTGGTGCGGATGTCTGCGTCCAGGCCGGCGGCGTAGCGGCGCAGGTAGCTGACGACCTCGTCGCGGTGCGGGTAGTGATCAGGATGGCCGGGGAAGGCCAGTCCCGGCATGCTGCTGTATGCGACCGGGGAGAAGAGAGTCAGGCTGTCGTAATAGTGCGGCCACGACCCGACCGGCTCCGGCCCTGCCTCCAGTAGTACCGGGCTGATACCGCGCGCCAGCAGGGCGCGGGCGGCGGTCAGGCCGGACTGCCCCGCGCCGATGACGGCGACTTCGACGTCCGATGTCATGGTCTTGCTCCTTCCGCATATCTGCCGGGTGCGGCCGCCCGGCGCGCCCGCTAGCAGCAGGCCGCGTCGTGGGAAACAGCGAGTTCCCCCGGCTGGCCGGTGCCGCCGCAGCAGGCGGTCCCGTGACCTTCGGCGTAGAAGGTCGGGCTATCGGCCAGGACCGTGTAGATCTCCCAGGCCTCGCCATCGGGCGCGCCCTGGACCCAGAACTTGTCCTGCCTGGCGTAGCAGCACGTGGTCTCTCCTTCATCAGATGAGGCCAGCCCGGTCTGGGTCAGGCGGCTCTGCTCGGCTTCGACGGCATCGGTGTTGGGGACCTCGACGCCCAAGTGGTTGATGCTGCCGCCCTGGCCCGGATTTTCCAGCAGGACAAGCTTGAGCGGGGGGTCGGCTATGGCGAAGTTGGCGTAGCCGGGCTGCCGCTTGGCCGGGTCGACGCCGAACAGCCTGCTGTAGAAGGCGACGGCCTCATCGATGCTGTTGACGTTGAGGGCGAGCTGGAGACGGCGTGACATGAGTACCTCCTGAGACTTCGATGACTGTCTATATCTGGGCTGTGCGGTCGAGCTTGCCATAGACATCGATCTCTGTCAATATAGATACATGTCTAAGTCTCTGACCGTGCTAGGACCGGCCGACACGGCGGCCTGCTGCCCGCCGCTGTCCCGCGAACCGCTGTCAGCCGAGCAGGCCGGGCGGGTCGCGCCGCTGCTGAAGGCGCTGGCCGAGCCGGTGCGGCTGCGGCTGATGTCGCTGATCGCCTCGCATCCGGGCGGCGAGGCCTGCGTCTGCGACCTCAATGAAGCGTTCGACCTGTCCCAGCCGACGATCAGCCATCACCTAAAGGTGCTGCACGAAGCCAGCCTGCTGGACCGGGAGAAGCGCGGCGTGTGGGTGTACTACCGGGCCCGCACGGCGGCGCTGGCCAGCCTCGGCGCGCTGATCGGCGAGCCAGGACAACTGCCTCACGCATAAACCGACCGCGCCAGGTACGCACGGCGGCTTCGTCGACGCCTGACTGAGCACGCCGGGAATCAAGCACGCGAGGAGCTGGAGTAGTCGCCCGGCGTCCCGCGGCGCGCCCGATTTGCCGGGTATCGCGACGTATCGCACTCCCCGTACCAGTTTACCGTCATTAACATCCGTTAACGTCCGATCAAACTCCAGGATAATAGAGAAACTAAGTTACCTTTGGGTAAGTGCTCAGAGTAGTCGATCTATAACGCATTAGGATCGTGCTTGGCCGGACAACTCAGACGGAGATCAACAATCTCCGTAATGCCCTCTGACCTGGGAAACATCGTTCTCCGAATCCGTTTGTTAAACAAAACTTCAGATGTTCGCCCATCATTGTTCCCTTGTCGCCGACCCAGACTGGCAGTGAAGCTGGGCTAGGTCGGCCGAGGGCTGACCGGTGCGGGGAGCGGCTCGGCCTTCGCGCCTCGTCTCGATTCGTCTTGATTCGTCTCAACGAGGAGGACGTAGGGAATGCGCATGCTCAGCAAGGTCTTGGCCGGTACCGCGAGCGCGCTCGCGTTGACCGCGCTGCTGGCCGGACCCGCCATGGCGGATCCGCCGCCGGGGGTGACGCCCAAGGCCACGGACGTGGTGGGTGTCGGTTCCGACACCATCCAGTTCCTGTATGACCAGCTCTCGCACAACTTCAACAAGACCGGCGCCTCGTCGAAGCTTTACAGCTGGGACGCGGTGCCGCAGGGCGAGATGATCACCCCGAAGCGGGGTTGTTCATCCATCGTCCGCCCGACCGGCTCCGGGGCCGGCATCAGCGCGCTCGAGACCAGCCAGACGCTCAAGACCGGCACCAGGTGGTGTATCGACTTCGCCCGGTCCTCGCGGGGCCGCGCGTCCACTGACCCGGCTTGCGCCGCCAACGGCATCTGCTTCGTGCAGCTCGCCGGTGACGCAGTGACCTGGGCCAGCCGGGCAGCGGGAACCAACGCCCCCGCCAGCCTGACGCTGACCCAGCTCAAGAACATCTATACGTGCAAGGTCCGTAACTGGAGCAACGTCGGCGGCAAGTCGGGGACGATCAAGGCGTACCTGCCGCAGTCGTCCTCGGGCACCCGGTCGTTCTTCCTGACCGCGCTCGGCGGCGGCACCACCCCGATCACCCCCGGCAGCTGCGTCAGCGACGTCAACAACACGCTGATCGAGAACGAGGGCGACGCTCCGCAGCTGAACAACGTGAACGCGATCTTCCCGTACTCGGTCGCCGACTACATCGCGCAGGTCTACCACTCCGCGCATTGCTCCGCCTCCAACTGCGGCTACCCGGCCTCCCCGAGTTGCATCCCGTCGGGCAAGCAGAACCTGTTCGGCTGCGACCTGCATGGCGCGCTGGCGATCAGGCAGATCGCGGGCACCAAGCCGGCGCTCCCGTGGCCGCTTCCGCCCCCGCCGACTCCCCCGGCCGTCAACAACACGGTCCATGTCAACAAGGCCTTCAGTGCGCCGTTCCAGCGGATCGTCTACGAAGTGGTCAGGTTCGCCAACACCGCCGACCACATCCCGACCTACCTGGAGCCGCTCTTCGGCTCCTCGGGCTACGTCTGTGGCACGGCCGGCCAGGGGGCCATCAAGGCCTACGGCTTCCTCGTGCTCCCCTCCTGCGGAAGCGCGTCGTAGTCCTGCTAACTGAATAGCAACTCGTAGTTCCGGCGTGGTGCCGGGCGATGATCATCGCCCGGCACTACGCGCGTGAAGATGAACGTACGGTTAACTGCCCAAGAGAGACTTATCTTGACCATTCATTTCCTCGGCTGTTTTCTTATCTCGGGTAATGCCGAATGTCACCGTGTAGTGGCGGGCCCGGGCGCACCGAGCGCGACGAGAGCGTCACGCTAATGGCACGGTGGATTCATGTTCATCGTCATGGCGAACCGGGTGAATTCTTCCCTCCCTCGCTACTCGCGGGTACGCTCAACAGAACAACCGTCAAAGACCATCGCACAGCATGGAATAAGGTCGGCGTGCAGACCATGGGAGAGGCGGGGAGCCAGGCGTCATGAGCACAGAGGTGCTGACTCCGGCTGCCCCGGCATCGGCCGACCAGCCCCGGCGCGTCTCGACCAGCGTCTCCGCGGGTGACAGGGTGTTCCGCGGTGCGATGCGCGCTGCCGGGCTGGCTGTCCTAGCCCTAACCGGGATGATCCTGGCCTTCCTGCTGATACAAGGGGTGAGCGCGTTCCGGCAGGCCGGGATCTCGTTCTTCTCCTCGCAGTCCTTCACTCCCACGGCGAGTAAGTTCGGGATCGCCTCGCTGCTGGTCAACGGCATCATCGTCGCGGTAATCGCTCTGGTTATCGCGATCCCGGTGGCGGTGGCCACCGCGCTGTACATCTCCGAGTACGCCCCCCGGAGGCTGCGCCGCCCACTCATCACGCTGATCGACCTGATGGCGGCCATTCCCAGCATCGTCGTCGCGCTGTGGGGGCTCTATTTCTTGATGGGCCGGGCGGTCGGGCTGCAGACCTGGCTGGCGCGGCACTTGGGTTTCATCCCGTTCCTTAAGGTCAACGGGGACCTGAGCGTCCCGTCGACGCTCGTGGGCTCGCCCTTCATCACCGGTGTCGTGGTGGCGATCCTGGTGATTCCCATCGTCACCTCGCTCTGCCGTGAGATCTTCTCGCAGGCGCCGCAGGCCGAGCGCGAGGGCGCCTACGCGCTCGGCGCGACGCGCTGGGGGATGGTCCGATCGGTAGTGCTGCCGTTCGGCCGGTCCGGCATTATCGGGTCGGGCATGCTGGGGATGGGCCGCGCCCTCGGCGACGCGGTCGTCATTTCCTTCCTCGCCTCGCCGATCGCCACGATCAACCCGCACATCCTGCAGAGCGGCGCGAACGGGATCCCGTTCGCGATCCTGCTGGACAGGAACAACGGGCCGAAGTGGCTGGCCGCCCTGATGGCCGCCGGAGTGGTGCTGTTCGCCCTGACGCTGGTCATCAATATCCTCGGCGCGGTCGCGACCGGCAGGTCGCGGTCCGGCCTGGTCACGGTCTGATGGCAGTCGCCGAGCAGGGCAGCCGGGCAGCGACCGCCCAGCCGGAGCAGCCCGCGCAGGTCCAGCAGGCGCCCGCCCCCGCTGAGCGCCGGGTGCGGATCCGCCAGGTCAGCCGGGACGGGGTGCTGAGCGTGGTCGGGTCCGCGGCCAGCTCGCTGGCGCTGACCTGGGTGCTGTACGAACGCATACTGTCCCTTAACGGCGCGCTCGGCTTCTGGGTGAGCTGGTATGTGATCTTCCTGCTGATGTACACCGCGGTGGCCGCGCTGCAGTGGGACGCCCGGATCGTGCGGGACCGGGTGGCGTCGGTCGCGTTCGGTACCGGCGGCCTGCTCGTCTGCGCCGTGGTCTTCAGCGTGATCGTGTACGTAGCGGTCCGCGGCTGGCGGGCATTCGTCAACGCCGGCTTCTTCGCCCACACGATGGCCACCACCGGGCCGCTGAGCCCGCTCGGCTCGGGCGGCGTGCTGCACGCCGTGGTGGGCACGCTCGAGCAGCTCGGCCTGGCGACCCTGTTCGCGGTGCCGCTCGGTATCGCGTCCGCGATCTTCCTGTCCGAGGTGGGCGGGTTCCTGGCCCGCCCGGTGCGCGTCCTCGTCGAGGCGATGACCTCGCTGCCCGACATCATCGCCGGCCTGTTCGTCCTCGCGTTCGTGATCCTCACCCTCGGCGTGCAGGAAAGCGGATTCGCTGCCGCCCTCGCGCTTACGGTGACGATGATGCCGATCGTGGCCCGGGGGTCGGAGGCCGTGCTCAGGATCGTTCCCGCGATGCTGCGCGAGGCGTCCTACGCCCTGGGCGCGAGTCAGTGGCGTACCGTGTGGAATGTCATCCTGCCCACCGCCAGGTCAGGACTGGCCACCGTGGTCGTGCTCGGCATGGCTCGCGGCATCGGGGAGACCGCGCCCATCCTCCTCACTGCGGGCTACGCCCAGGGGATGAACGCCAACCCCCTGCACGGCTGGCAGACCAGCCTGGTGACCTACATCTTCAACGAGCACAGCGTCCCCCACCCCAACGATCAGGTGCGCACGTTCGGCGCCGCCCTCACTCTGGTGGTCCTGGTGCTGATCCTCTTCATCACCGCACGGTGGCTGGGCGGCGGCAAGCCCGGCGAGCTGAGCCGCCGGGACCGCCGCCGTATCGCGCGAGAGGCCGCCCGCCCATGAGCGTGCAGCTGAGCAGCCGGCGGCCGGAGCCGCATGATCCCCGTTCACCCGGCACGGAGGAGTAGTGACGATGCGCCACCCCCCCGCACCCGGCGCGCGCCGGCTCGGGCGACCGGCCGCCGCGCTCGCGGCCGTCGCCGGCCTGGTCCTCCTGCAGTCGCTGGCCCCGGCGGCCGCGCACGTCCGGGCCGCCGCCGGGCCGGCGCATCTCACGGCCCGTACGGCCGGTTCGTCCGTGACCGTCACCGGGCCGCACATGTACGACCCCAAGACGGGGAAGTCGTTGCCCGGCGCGAGCACGGTGACCGTGAGCCAGACCACGAACCTGGTCAACCAGATGGTGACGGTGAAGTGGACGAACTTCACCCCCAGCCTGCAGGGCAAGAAGCCGGCCCCGCTCTACAATCCCGCCACCACCGCGTATCCCGTGGTGGTCGCCGAGTGCCCGGGAGACTCGCCCGGCACCACACCCGCCGACCTGGGCAAGTGCTTCGGGGCCGCTGACCCGGGGGGTATCACCGCGCCGGCTCCTCCTTACGGGCAGACCACCGAGGTCTACGGCACCACCAGCGCAACGGGGACGGGAGCCGCCAGCATCCAGCTTGAGACCTCCGTTCAGAACCAGAAACTGGGCTGTGACTCGAAACACGACTGCTCGCTGATCATCTTGTCCGCGCAGGGCGGCTACCCGGGCTCGGGCCTGCAGTCGACCGGCGCTGACTGCAGTAACCACCAGTCCGACCAGGGAGGATTTGCCGGAACCGGTAGCTATGCGACGGCTGGTGTTGCGTTCACGCTGCCGCAGCCGACGACGACGGTAACCGGTTCTGACTTCTGCTCCTGGCCGAAGCGGATCGTGATCCCGCTGCATTTCGCGAAGACGGCTGCGAACTGCGGATTCTCACAGTCCAATTTCTCGGTCGAGGGTTCCCCGTTCATGCAGCGCGCGATGACCTCCTGGCAGACAGGGCTATGCAACCAGTCGTCGCCGGTCAGCGTGGGGTACAACGGGTCGATCAGCGAGCCGCAGGCCCGTGCGGATTTCCAGCAGGGAAATACAGACGTCGCGCTGACCACCCAGCCGACCAGTAGCCCGGCCAGCCATCCGTTCACCTACGCCCCGGTGGGCATCTCGGCGGCCGCCGCCGTCTACTGGCTGGACAACACGAAGACCGGCCTGCCCTACCCGTCTGGCCTGAAACTGACCCCGCTGCTGATGCTCAAGGAGCTCACCCAGTCCTACACTTACTCGCTCGCCTGCGGGAAGGGCAGCAAGCCTCAAAAGCCGCTCGTCTGCGATCCGGGAGTGGTCGGCGACCGGACCGACTTGCTCCAGGACCCGCAGTTCACCGCGCTCAACCCGGGCCTTCACACCGCAACCAACAGCTCAACCCCCATGATGCCCACGGTTGAAGGAGACAACAGCGACATGACCTGGCAGGTCACCAGCTGGATCGCGGGCAACAAGGACGCAGCCAGCTTCCTGGGCGGGAACAAAATGCCAGACGGGGAGCACCTCAACACCTTCTACAAGGGTGTGCAATATCCCCTCCAGTCGTTCCAGCCGTCAGACCCCAAGGGGTATGCGATCTTCGCTTACCAGCCGGTCAATCCCGCCTCCTTGGTGGCTACTGATCAGGTCCAGAACGCCTCGCCGTCATTCGACCCGACCAATCCAGTGCTCAACAACGGACAACCCACCGGGGGCTACAACAAAGTGCCCGCGCAGCAACAGGGATTTCGCACGCTGATGGCCATCCTGAACGAGCCGGACGCGGCCGCGTTCCTGATGCCCACGTTCGCCGTGCAGAACCCCGCGGGCAAGTACGTGACCCCGACGGCAGCGTCGATGGCCGCCGCGGTCAAGGACATGACCGTCAACTCGGACAGGATCACCCGGGAGGACAACCCGAACGCGAAGGACCCCGCGGCCTACCCGCTGACCATGGTCTCGTACGCGATGGTGCCGACCGGGGGCATCTCCAAGCAGAAGGCCGCCAAGATCGCCGACTGGCTCGACTACATAGCCGGCCGCGGTGAGGCCCAGGGAACCAATCTCGGCCAGCTGCCCCTGGGCTACCTGCCGCTGCCCGGGTTCATGCGCCAGCAGACGCTGAAGGCCGCCAATGAGGTGCGGAACCAGACCGGCGACCACGGCAACGGCCCCGGCGGACCCGGTGGCGGCCCCGGCGGCAACGGGCCCGGTAACGGCACCGGCGGCAGCGGCACATCGGGCAACGGATCGTCAGGGACGGGCGGTTCCGGCGGTGGCTCGGGCAGTTCAGGCAGCGGGTCCTCGACACACACCTCCTCGGCCACCAAGGCCAACGCCGCCTACAGCAGTCCCAACTCGTCGGGGCTGGGGCGGTTCCTGCCCATCCTGCTGATCATCGGCGCGCTGCTCGCCCTCGGCGGATCGTCCGCCGTGGTGTTCGGCCGTCCCAGTAGCCGGGCCGCGGTGATCGCGGGCTGGCATCGCTTCGAGCGATTCACCCTCCGGAGAGGCAGGTAGCCGTGCATATCCGTTCAGCACGTCCGCGCCGCCTGCTCTGGGGGCGGCCGGGCCGGATCGCCTTCGTCGCGCTCGTCGCCGCGCTCGCCTTGCTGCCCCTCACGGAGGCAAACGCGGGCGGCTACACGACGATCAACGGCTCGGGCTCGTCGTGGGCGTCGATCGCGCTCTTCCAGTGGGCCAAGGACGTACAGCCCCAGGGCCTGACCGTCAATTACAACCCGAGCGGATCTGCCCAGGGCCGGGCAGACTTCATCCAGGGCGGCCTGGTGGACTTCGCCGGCTCGGACCCGCCGTTCCGTAACGGGCAGGACAAGCTGGGGCAGACCGGCGCGGAGCACCCCCAGTGGAGTTACTCCTACGTGCCCGACACCGCCGGCGGGACCGCATTCATGTACCACATCACCGAACACGGCCATCTGGTCCGCAACCTGCGGCTGTCTGGGCAGGTCCTGATGGAGATCTTTACCGGGCAGATCAAGAAATGGAATGACCCCCGGATCACCAAGATCTACGGCGGGCCGCTGCCGAACGAGCCGATCACCCCGGTCCTGCGCGCGGACGGCTCGGGCGCGACATACTTCTTCACCCGCTGGATGTCGCACCAGTTTCCCTCGCAGTGGAACGCCTTCTGCAAGAAGGTGAAGAACGTCAGCCCGCCGTGCGGCCAGACCGAGTTCTATCCGAGCTTCCCCGGCTCCAAGTCCGAGAACGGCTCGATCGCGGTCTCGGACTACATCACCGCCAGCTACGGCGAGGGCTCGATCGGTTACGACGAGTACGCCTACGCGCTCAGCTCCGGCTATCCGGTGGTCCAGCTACTCAATGCAGACAACTACTTCGTGGGCCCGACCGCTTCCAACGTGGCCGTCGCGCTGACCAAAGCGCAGATCGACGAGAACACCCACAGCCAGAACTTTCTGCAGCAGGACCTGGACAGCGTCTATACGTTCAAGGACCCGCGGGCCTATCCGCTGTCCAGTTACAGCTACCTGATCGTGCCCAGGCAGGGAGGCAAGATACCCCCGGTCTTCAACGACAACGCCGGCCGCTCCCTCAGCACATACATCGATTACTACCTGTGCGCAGGGCAGAAACAGATGCCTGCCCTCGGCTACTCTCCGCTACCGTTCAATCTCGTCAAGGGCGCGTTCCTGCAGGAAGAGCAGATCCCGGGTCACGTCACGCCGCCCAACATCAAGAACTACGCGTCCTGTGGGAACCCGACGTTCAAGAACGGCAAGAACGTCCTGCTGGCCAACGCGCCCTTCCCGACTAAGTGCCAGAAGCTCGGCGCCCCGCTCAACTGCGTGATTAAGAACGGCAAGGCCGTTAACGCGAACGGCGGTGGCGGCGGTGGCGGCGGAGGAGGAGGAGGCGGCGGCGGCTCCGGCGGGTCCGGGAAGGGCTCGTCAGGGTCGGGCGGCGGCGGAGGCGGCTCGGGCGGCTCGGGTAACCCGGCATTGGGGGGTACGACCGGCACCGGGACCACAACCGGAGCGTCCAATGTGTCGGGGAGCGTCGTCAGCCTGGCCGCCAACGGCACGGACCGCGCCCTGCTTGCGGTGCTCACCGCGCTGGCCGTGGTCGCGGCGGTCGGCCTGCCTCCCGCCGTGGGTGCCTGGCTGCGACGTCGCAAGGGGCAGGCCGGTGCCTAGGCCGGCTCGCGCCCAGCACCGGCGAAGGATTCGATGACGGCCGTCGACAGCGAGCAGAAGCCAGAAGCTGCCGGGGCGGCACCCGAGGAAGCCGGCCCGGGCCCGGCCGGGCCGCAGCCAGCCCGGGAACCTGCGGCGCCCGCGGTGCCCGCGGAGGACGCGGCACAAGATAACCGCGGCAACGTTGTCGTCGGCATCGGCGTCGCGGTCACCCTGCTTGGCCTGCTGGTGCTCGGCTTCGTCGCCTATCTGTACTGGCTGTCCGGCCTCCAGGAGGCGCGGGCCCAGACGGGAATGTACGCCAACCTGCGCGCAGAACTCGCCGCCGGCCTGGCCCCGCTCGGATCTGCCTCCTCCGGGCCGATACCGCCTGGCTCGCCGGTGGCAATACTCAACATCTCGGCGATCGGGGTGCACAACCAGGTCGTGGTAGAGGGCACGACCCCGGAAAACCTCACCCTGGGCCCCGGCCACCTGCGCAGCTCGGCACTGCCCGGCGAGACCGGGATAGCCGTGCTGTACGGCAAGCGTGTCACGTTCGGCGGCCCGTTCGCGAAGATTCCGGAGCTGCTGCCGGGTGAGGAGATCCAGGTCACGACCGGCCAGGGCACATCCACGTACGTGGTCAAGGTGGTCGGCGATAGCAGGTTCCGGATACTGATCGACCCGGCGCCCAACCAGCTGATCCTGCTCACCGCCGACTCCGCTTTCGCGCCCAGCCACTACGTCGAGGTCGAGGCCACCCTCACCTCGACCCCCCGGGCCAACCCCGGCGGGCGGCCGGCCATCAGCCCAGCCGAGGTGGCCCTGGCCAACGACCCCACTGCGCTCATACAGTGTCTGGCCTGGGCCATGGCGCTGGCGCTCGTGTCGGTCGGCGGAACGTATCTCTTTGTCCGCTGGTCGAAATGGCCGGCGTATCTGGTTACCATCCCGATCGCGATAGCCGTCACATGGAACTTCTACGAGAGCCTCGCAGCGCTGCTGCCCAACCTGTACTGACGCTAGAGGAAGACCGATGACAGATACCACGAGCGGGCCCGGGCCCGTGAGTTCCCCCAGCCAGGACGGAGACCAGCCAGCGGACGGTTCTCCGGCGGACGGCTCCCCGGCGGCCGGTTCGCCAGTAGATGGCTCCCCGGCGGCCGGTTCCTCCGCGGATGGTTCGCCGGCGGACGGCTCCTCCGCGGATGGTTCGCCGACGGACGGCTCCCCCGCGGCCGGTTCGCCAGCAGATGGTTCCCCGGCGGACGGCTCCCCGGCGGACGGCTCCCCGGCGGACGGTTCGCCAGTAGATGGTTCCCCGGCGGACGGCACGCCGGCGGCCGGTTCCCCGGCCGGCCCGCAGACATCCATGATCGACTACGTCGGCCCGTCGGCGCCGCATCTCGGGTCCGGTCCGCTCCTCGGACTGGAAGCGCGGAACGTCTCGGCCTGGTTCGGCGCCCACAAGGTGCTTGAGCGCGTGTCGCTGAACATGCAGCCGGGCCGGGTCACGGCCCTGATCGGGCCCTCCGGCTGCGGCAAGTCCACGTTTCTGCGGATACTCAACCGGATGCACGAGATGGTGCCTACCGCGGCACTGGGCGGCGAGGTGCTGCTGGCCGGCGAGGACATCTATGACGGGCGCAAGCGAGCTTCCGATATCAGACGGCGGATCGGGATGGTGTTCCAGAAGCCGAACCCTTTTCCCGCCATGTCCATCTATGACAACGTGACCAGCGGGCTGAAACTGGCCGGGATCAAGGTCCCCAACAAAGACCAGGTGGTGGAGACCAGCCTGCGCCGGGCCGGCCTGTGGGGCGAGGTGCAGCGCAGGCTCCGCACACCCGGCGGCGCGCTGTCCGGCGGGCAGCAGCAGCGGCTCTGCATCGCCCGGTCGCTGGCCGTCTCGCCGGACGTGCTGCTGATGGATGAGCCGTGCTCGGCGCTGGACCCGACCTCCACCCGGCGCATCGAGGAAACCATCGCCGAGATCCAGAACCAGGTGACGATCGTGATCGTCACGCACAATATGCAGCAGGCGCAGCGGGTCTCCCAGGACTGCGCGTTCTTCCTCGCCGCCGAGGGAACCCCCGGCCACATCGTGGAATCGGGCCCGACAGAGCAGATGTTCGAGGCCCCGGTCGACCCGCGTACCGCGGACTACGTGCACGGCCGCTTCGGCTGAGCGAGCCCGCGGCATCACCGGCTGCCGCATCTGCGTATCGGCGTCTGCTGGTGGGCCGGGCCGGGAGGCGCTCGATGTGCTCAGCCTGGAAAGGGTTCATGATGGCTGCGGAATTGGCCACACCATCGTGCCAGGTGAATTGCATTTCGTGGATTATGATTACGCGTTGGTGGCCGGGCAGGCATCTCAGATCCGCAGCCGGACTTACCAGATCGAAGACGCACCTGCGCCCCCGCCGCCAGGCGCCATCGCTTGAGAATCGGGTCCCGGCGACCGCGCCAGATCGGGCACAGACCAGAAGGGGACGTCGGGACGAGGGCTTCGCACCGGCGTCTCATAGGATTTGAGGGTGCTGGAAGACACTGAGATCGAGCGCATCCTGGCCATCGTCGCCCATCCCGACGACGTGGACTTCTCCGCGGCCGGCACCGTAGCACGATGGACCGACGCGGGCATCGAGGTCACCTACTGCGTGGCCACCGACGGCGACGCCGGTGGCCACGACGAATCGGTCCCGCGCAGCGAAATCCCCGCCATCCGCAGGGCCGAGCAGACCGCGGCGGCCAAGTGCGTGGGCGTATCCGATCTGCGCTTCCTCGGCTACCCCGACGGACGGGTAGAAGCCACCCTCGGCCTACGCCGGGATCTGGCCCGGGTGATCAGGCAGGTCAGGCCGGACCGGGTGCTCTGCCCGACGCCCGAGCGGAACTACATCCGGATGCCGCCCAGCCATCCCGATCACCGCGCGGTCGGGTCGGCCGCCCTGGATGCCGTCTACCCCGACGCGCGCAATCCGTTCGCGTTCCCCGAACTGCTGGCCGACGAGGGGCTGAAGCCCTGGACCGTCCGCGAGGTCTGGATGGCCGCCGGGCTCACGCCTAACCACTACGTCGACGTCACCGACACGTTCGGGCGCAAGATCGCGGCGCTGCGGGCGCACCATAGCCAGACCGGGCAGATGGAAGGGCTCGAGGACTTCCTGCGCGGCTGGCTGGCCCGTAACGCCGAGCAGGCCGGCTGGCCCGAGGGCAGGCTGGCCGAGGCATTCCAGGTCATGGAAACCGGATAAGCACCCGCCCTCAGATCGACCCGACTGCCCGGTGACCGGATATCCAGCCCTCATTTTCAGTAGTCACACTGAAACTACTTAGCTAGTCACAGTGAAACGACTCGAATTGACATCGATAAACGCCTCGTTAGGCCAGCGAAAGGACTGGTGCGGACCCGGCCGGGCGTCCTAGGTTTGCACCAGGCGCAACAGCCGTCTGGCGAGGAGGCCGTGCATGACCAGGATAAGCGTCAAGATCGACGGAGTCAGCTACACCGACGACGTCGAGCCACGCCTGCTGCTGGTCCACTACCTGCGCGACGTGGTGGGAAAGACCGGTACACCTATCGGCTGCGATACGACCAACTGCGGTGCATGCACCGTGCACATGGACGGAATGTCGGTAAAAAGCTGCTCCGTCCTCGCGGTCCAGGCCGATGGGTCGGAGATCACCACGATCGAGGGGATCGCGAATGGCGAATGGCACCCGCTGCAGAGCGCGTTCCGGGAGGAGCACGCGCTGCAGTGCGGGTATTGCACCCCCGGCATGATCATGGCCGCGGCCGACCTGCTCAGGGAGAACCCGGACCCGAGCGAGCAGGAGGTTCGCGACGGGCTCGAAGGCAACCTGTGCCGCTGCACGGGCTATCAGAACATCGTGCGTGCAGTTCGCCGCGCGGCGCAGTCATCTCAGGCCGTGCGGTCTTCCCCGGCAACCCAGGCGGGAGCGACCTCATGAGCACCGACACCCAAGTCCAGGCCGCGGCCGAGATAGGCAGGGCCCGCGTCCGCAAGGAGGACACCCGCCTGGTCACCGGGCAGACGACTTGGACGGACAACATCCAACTGCCTGGCATGCTCCACATGGCCTTCGCCCGCAGCCCGCACGCGCATGCGCGGATCACCCGGGTGGATCTGTCCGCCGCCCGGTCTATGCCCGGCGTGGTGGCCGCCTTCTCCGGCGCGGACTTCGCCGGCGAGCAGGGCAGCCTGCCGTGCGCCTGGCCGGTCACCGAGGACACCGTGGTTCCGGATCACCCGCCGATGGCCACCGACGAGGTCCGCTATGTCGGCGAGGCGGTGGCCTGCGTGGTGGCCAGGAACCGGTATGAGGCCGCGGACGCGGCGGCGGCCATCGATGTGGACTACGAGCCGCTGCCGCCGGTGCTGGACATGCGGGCCGCACTGGCCGATGACTCACCCAAGGTGCACGACGCCGGCAACAAGTGCTTCGAGTGGTCGCTGGTGAACGGCGACGCGGACGCCGCGTTCCGCGACGCGCCGGTGGTGATCGAGCGCAACTACCGGCAGCAGCGGCTGATCCCCACCGCGATGGAGCCGCGCGCGGTCGTGTGCGCGCCTTCTGGAGACGAGTTCACTATCTGGTCGGCGACCCAGATCCCGCACATCGTGCGGACGATGCTCGCTCTGGTCACCGGGATATCGGAGCAGGAACTGCGGGTCATCGCGCCCGACGTGGGCGGCGGGTTCGGCTCCAAGCTGCAGGTCACGGCCGAAGAGGTGCTCACCCTGCTGGCCGCGCGCAAGCTGCACAAGCCGGTGAAGTGGACCGAGTCGCGCAGCGAGGGCAACATGGCCGTGCACCACGGCCGGGATCAATGGCAGCGGATCAGGATCGCCGCCGAGCGCGACGGGAAGCTGCGCGGCGTGTCGGTGGACCTGCTCGCGGACATGGGCGCCTACCTGATGATCGTCACGCCGGGCGTGCCGCTGCTGGGCGCGTTCATGTACGGCGGCATCTACAAGATGGACGCCTACTCCTTCCGCTGCACCGGCGTGTTCACCACCAAGATGCCCACTGACGCCTACCGCGGCGCCGGCCGCCCGGAGGCCACGTTCGCGATCGAGCGGGTCATGGACGAGCTCGCCGCGGAGCTCGGCATGGACCCGATGGAACTGCGCCAGCGCAACTGGATCAAGCACGAGGAGTTCCCCTACACCACCTCGGCCGGGCTCACCTACGACTCCGGCAACTACGAGGCGGCCACCGCGCGGGCGCTGGAGATGTTCGGCTACGAAGAGCTGCGCAAGGAGCAGGAACGACGCCGGGCCAACGCAGACCAGGTCCAGCTCGGCATCGGCATCTCCACCTACACCGAGATGTGCGGCCTGGCCCCGTCCCGGATCCTGGGCTCACTCAGGTACGCGGCTGGCGGCTGGGAGCACGCTAGCGTGCGGATGCTGGCCACCGGCAAGGTCGAGGTGGTCACCGGGGTAAGCGCGCACGGCCAGGGCCACGAGACCGCATGGAGCCAGATCGTGGCGGACGCGCTCGGCGTGCCGTTCGAGGACATCCGGATCCTGCACGGGGACACGCTGGTCTCGCCCAAGGGCATGGACACCTACGGGTCGCGCTCGCTGACGGTGGGCGGTGTTGCCGTCCGCCGCGCTTGCGACAAGGTAGTCGAGAAGGCCAAGGTGATCGCGTCGGCCATGCTGGAGGCGCCGCCCGAGGAGATCGAGTTCTCTGGCGGGACCTTCCGGGCCCGTGGCGGTTCCGGCGCGTCGACGACGATCCAGGAGATCGCGTTCTCCGCGTTCCACGCGCACGACCTGCCGGACGGCGTGGAGCCCTCACTGGACGCCGATGCCACCTTCGACCCGGAGAATTTCTCCTACCCGCACGGTACGCACCTGTGCGCGACCGAGGTAGACACGGAGACCGGCCGGGTAACCATCCGCTCGTACGTGGCGGTGGACGACGCCGGCGTCGTGGTCAACCCGCTCATCCTGGAGGGCCAGGTACACGGCGGCATCGCCCAGGGCATCGGGCAGGCGCTGTTCGAGGACGCGGTCTACGACGACGAGGGCAACCTGCTGACCACCACGATGGCCGATTACCTGGTGCCATCCGCCGCGGACCTGCCGTCCCTGGCCACCGACTACACACAGACGCCGGCCACCAGCAACCCGCTGGGCGTCAAGGGCATCGGCGAGGCGGGCACGATCGCGTCCACGCCCGCGGTGGTCAACTCCATCGTCGACGCGCTGCGCCCGATGGGCATACGCGACATCACCATGCCCTGCACGCCGCAGCGGGTGTGGCGGGCGATCCAGGCCGCCCGGGGCGGCAACACCGGCTCGGCCGCAGACAACGGATCGGCCGCTGACAACGGAGGGGACGCGCGATGATCCCGGCCACGTTCGACTACGTCAAGCCGCAGTCGCCGGACGAGGCTGTGCGCACGCTCGCGAGCGCCGGCGACGACGCCAAGGTGATCGCCGGCGGGCAGAGCCTGATGCCGCTGCTGCGGCTCCGCCTGGCCTACCCGGAGCTGCTGGTCGACCTGGGCGGCCTGTACGAGCTGCGCGGCGTGCACGACCAGGGCGACTCGGTGCTCATCGGCGCGCTCACCACGCTTTACCAGCTGGCCCGGAATCCGCTGATCAGGGAGCACTGCGGGCTGCTCGCCCAGACGGCGGGGATGATCGCCGACCCCGCGGTCAGGCACCGCGCCACGATCGGCGGAGCGCTCTCGCACGCCGACCCGGCCGGCGACCTGCCGGCCGTGTCGCTCGTGCTCGATGCGACGCTGATCGCCCTGGGCCGGGGCGGGGAGCGAGAGATCGCCGCCGCTGACTTCTTCGTCGACTACCTGACCCCCGCGCTGCAGAGCGACGAGATCGTGGTCGGCATCCGGGTGCCCAAGCTCGGTCCCGGCTGGGGATACCAGTACGAGAAATTCCAGGCCACCGCGCAGGCATGGGCGATCGTCGGCGTGGCCGCGGTGGCCCGCCGGGCGGACGGCCACGTCGCGGAGGCCAGGATCGGGCTGACCAACATGGGTGCTACCCCGCTGCGCGCCAGCGCCGCCGAGCAGGCCGTGGCCGGCGCGGCGGCCGACCGGGGTGCGCTGCGTCAGGCCGCCGAGCGCGCAGCGGACGGCACCAGCCCGCCGTCGGACCTGAACGCCAGGCCGGACTACCGGCAGCAACTGGCCCGGGTGCTGACCGGCCGGGCGCTGGCCCACGCCGCCGGAGTGTGACACTGCCGTACGCCCGGCCGGAGGAAGGCGGATAATCTGCGGAAGGCACGCTCACGCCGGATGAGCCGCCACCACGCACCGGAAAGAGTACGAACCGATGAGCATTGAGCTCGAGCACTCGTTCGAGGTTCCCGTTCCCCCCGATCAGGCCTGGGATGTGCTGCTCGACGTGCAGCGCGTGGCCCCCTGCATGCCGGGTGCCACGGTTGAGTCGGTGGATGGCGACGAGGTCAGCGGCAAGATCAAGGTGAAGGTCGGTCCGATCGCGCTGACCTACACCGGCAAGGCGACCTTCACCGAACGGGACGAAGCGGCGCATTCGCTCAAGATCGAGGCCGCCGGCAAGGAGACCAGGGGCGCTGGTACCGCCTCGGCTGTCGTGCTGGCCAGGCTGAACGAGGACAACGGCCAGACCCGGGTCAGCGTACATACCACGCTGAACGTCACCGGCCGCCCCGCGCAATTCGGTCGCGGGGTGATGGCCGAGGTCAGCGGCAAGATCATCGAGAAATTCTCGGCCAACCTGGCCGGGCAGCTGGCGGGTGCCGGCCAGCCGGAGGCGGCCGCTTCCGAACGGCAGGTGCCGGACAGCCGGATGGTGATCCCGATTCAGGAGCTGAACCTGCCGGCTCGCTCCGTCAACGGCCTCAAGGCTGAAGGCATAGACACCGTGGGTCAACTCGTCTCTCGCAGCGAGAGCGAGCTGTTGTCGATCAGGAACCTGGGCCTGAAGTCGGTGGGCGAGATCGAGCAGCGGCTGGGCGACCTGGGCCTCTCGCTGGCCGGGCGGGTGGAGGCCGGCCGCGCGGAGCAGCCCAGAGCCGGGCAGGAGGCGGTTGCGTCGGCCGCCGGCGCTATGGCTGCCAGCGCCATGGCCGCCAGCCCCCCTGCCGCCGGTGCGGCCGCCGACAGCGCAACCGCGAACAGTCCAACTACGAACGGTGCAACCGCGAACGGCGCGACCGCAGGCAGCGCGGCCTGGGATGGCTCGCGCCCGGCGGCGTGGACGGGCGACGAGGATGCCGGCCTGCGTCGGGACGAGCCGGAGGACGACGCGCTCAACCTGTTCGACGTGGCCGCCGGGCCCATCCTCAAGCGCGCGCTGCCCGTCGCGGCCGCCGCCGTCCTGGTGATCTGGGTGGGCACGCGGATAAGGCTGCGCGGCCGGCGGCGCGCATCCTCGTCGTGAGCCTCGTCACCGGCCCGGGAGCGGCGTCGATGCTGATGCCGGCCTAGGCCGTGTCCAGGGACCCGCCGTGACCGACTCCCGGACGCGAGCGGCCGAGCTTGATGCCCAGGACCCGCTCGCCGCGTTCCGCGACAGGTTCGCCCGCGACCAGCGCGACGGTCGCGAGCTGATCTACCTGGACGGCAACTCACTGGGCCGGCTGCCGCTGGCCACCGCCGAACGCATCGCCCAGGTGGTCCGCGAGGAGTGGGGCGCCGGGCTGATCGGCTCCTGGGATCACTGGATGGGGCTGCCGGCCCGGGTCGGTGACCTGCTCGGCGAGCACCTGCTGGGCGCTGCCCCCGGCCAGGTGGCCGTCAGCGATTCGACCACGGTGAACCTGTACAAGCTGGCCTGTGCCGCGCTCGACGCGCGGCCCGGCCGCCGGGTGATCGTCACCGACGACGACAACTTTCCCACCGACCGCTACGTCTTCCAGGCGATCGCCGCGCAGCGCGGCTGCGAGCTGCGGATGATCCATACCGATATGGACTCCGGGCTGGACGAGGCGACGCTGCGGGCCGCCGTGGACTGCGGCACCGCGGTGGTCAGCCTGTCGCACGTCGCCTACCGGAGCGCGGCGCTGGTGGACATGGCCAGGATCACCGACCTCGTGCACGAGTCCGGCGCGCTCATGCTGTGGGACCTATGCCACTCGGTCGGCTCGGTGCCGGTGCGACTGGACGCGAGCCGGGCCGATCTCGCCGTCGGGTGCACCTACAAGTACCTCAACGCCGGGCCCGGGGCGCCCGCGTTCTTGTACGTCCGCCGGGATCTGCAGGATCGGCTGCGCCAGCCGATCTGGGGCTGGATGGGCCAGCGGAACCTGTTCGAGATGGGAGCCGACTACGACCCGGTGCCCGGCATCGAGCGCTTCACCACGGGGACCCCCCCGGTGGTCGGCGTCGTCGCGGTACAAGAGGGGGCCCGGCTGCTGGCTGAGGCCGGGATCGGCCGACTGCGGGACAAGGGGATCCAGCTCACCGAGTACCTGATCTGCCTGGCCGACGAGTGGCTGGTGCCATTCGGCTGCTCGCTCGCCTCGCCGCGCGATCCGGCGCGCCGGGGTTCGCACGTGACCGTGCACCACCCGCGGGCGCGACAGCTCTGCCGGGCGCTCGCCGCGCGCGGGGTGATCACCGACTACCGGGCGCCGGACCGAGTGCGGTACGGGCCGGCCCCGATCTATACCCGGTTCGCCGACATCTGGGACGCGATGGCCGAGACCCGCCGACTCCTGCAGTCCGAGCACCTCGGGATCCGGGACCCGATGGATGCAGACCGCCCGCGCGGGTAGGGTCTGGCTGCCATGTCTATTACCCGCCCCCTTTATACGCTTGCGGACCGGTACCGGCTTGATGGCCGGATCGCCGCGGGCGGCGTCGGAGAGGTGTGGCGGGCCACAGACCTGGTGCTGAGCCGTCCGGTCGCGGTCAAGCTGCTGCGGGCCGAGTACGTCCAGCATCCGGAGACACTGGCCCGGTTCCGGGCCGAGGCCCGGCACGCCGGGTCGCTGACGCACCCGCGCGTCGCGCGGATCTACGACTACGGCGAGGCCGACGCGACGCACCCGCCGTTCCTGGTGATGGAACTGGTGGACGGACCGCCGCTGACGCAGTTGCTGGCCAACGGGCCGATGCCACCGGCCCAGGTCATGGATGTGGTCGCCCAGGCCGCCGACGGCCTGGCCGCCGCGCACGCCGCGGGCCTGGTGCACCGGGACATCAAGCCGGGCAACCTGCTGCTGGCACCGCCGGATCAGGTAAAGATCACTGACTTCGGGATCGCGTACGCGGCCGGGTCAGCGCCGATCACGCGGACCGGGATGATGGTCGGCACCCCGGCCTACGTGGCACCCGAGCGGATCACGGGCGCCGGGGCCGCCACCCCGGCCAGCGACTTGTACTCACTCGGCATAGTGGCCTACGAGTGCCTGGCCGGAGCGCTGCCTTTCTCCGGGACGGCAATGGAGGTTGTGCTCTCCCACCAGATGAGGCCGCTGCCTCCGCTCCCGGCCGCGGTGCCCGCGGAAGCGGCCGCGCTGGTGGCCGAGCTCACCGCGAAGGATCCG
>Ga0070710_10000021_pt1 | contig 77772 bp, 56 predicted proteins | sample LARL52metaG_FD_65454 | JGI IMG/M metagenome (GOLD analysis project Ga0070710, IMG submission 65454) | Corn, switchgrass and miscanthus rhizosphere microbial communities from Kellogg Biological Station, Michigan, USA - LAR L5-2 metaG | ecosystem: Host-associated > Plants > Roots > Rhizosphere ...
GCAGAACCAGCCGGCCCCGAACCCGCCCGGTGGCACGACATCGCCTCCGAAACCCGCCCCCACGACCACCCAGCCCCGGCCCGCGCCGACGACGACCACGGTGCCGCGCCCGCCCGCGCGCGTTTGCGCGGTCGCGTACCAGGTCACCAACGAGTGGCCGGGCGGGTTCCAGGTGAACATGACCGTGCGCAACATCGGTAGTTCGACGATCAACGGGTGGACGGTGCGGTGGACTTTCCCGAACGGGCAGTCCATCCGGGAGATGTGGAACGCGACGCCGCGCCAGTACGGTGCCACCGTCGACGCGAGCAACGCCTCCTACAACGGGCAGATCACTCCCGGCGGCACGGTGACCATCGGCTTCAACGGCAACATGTCGTGGGGCAACGGGGAGCCGGGCGCGTTCACGCTCAACGGTCAGTCCTGCACGGTGGACTGATCAGGCGCTCTCCCGCACCACCAGCCGTGACGGGTAGAACGTCGCCCGCTGCACCCGTCCGCGATCGAGCACGGCCCGTGCCGCCGCCTCGGCGATGTCCTCCACCGGATGCGTCGACGTCGTGAGCGCGGGCCGGCTCAGACCGGCGAAGGCGATGTCGTCGAACCCGGCCACCGCCACGTCGCCGGGCACGCGCACGCCCAGCGCGTGCAGCCCGTCCAGCACACCCAGCGCCGTGAGGTCGCTCAGCGCGAACACCGCGTCGGTGTCGGGCCACCGCGCCATGATCTCGACGGCGGCTTGGGCGCCGCGGGCCGCGGTGAAGTCACCCGGCACGACCCTCACCTCGCCGCCGCACGAGTGCATCACGCGCTGGTAGGCCTCGACGGCGCGGTCGCCGCACGGCAGCCAGGACGGCCCCGTGACCATCGCGATGTGGCGGCGCCCGGTGGTCACGAGGTGGCGGACCACGCCGTCGGTGCCGGTTCGGTTGTCCACGTCGAACGACGGCACGTCCGGGGTGCCGACGCCGATCGCGGCGACACGTCCGCGCAGTGAGCGCGGGACGGTGTCGAGGGCCGGGCGGGTCGGGTTGACCACCACCAGGCCGCCCAGGCCGCGGGTCTCGGCCAGGCGGGCGAGTGAACCGGGGTCGTTCAGGGGTAACCAGTGCAGGGACACGCCGACCTCGCGTGCGGCGGCCACGTGTGCGGCCGTGGTCAGAACGCGGCCCACGTAGGGGTCGCCGAGCACGGCGGCGGTGTGGCCGATCACGGCGATGGCCAGCCGTGTGCCCGTTCGGGTCACCAGGGCACGGGCGGCGGCGTCCGGCACGTAGCCGAGTTCGGCCACCGCTGCCGCCACTCGGGCGCGCGTCTGGGGTGAGGCCGGGCCGTGGCCGGTGACCACGCGTGAGGCGGTCGCACGGGACACGCCTGCGGCCCGTGCCACGTCGTCGAGTGTCGCTCCCGTCATCTGAGCAGTATTGCGGTGGAAGCGCTTCCATGTGTGTACTCGGTTGATCGGGAAGGGGGAGCGGATGACGGTCACAGCGCCGCGCGGGCAGGTCCGTGCCGCAGCAACGGGGGTCGGGGTCACGTTCGGGCTCAACGGTGTCGCCGTGGCGACGTGGTTCGCCCGCGTGCCCGTCGCCCGCGACGCGCTCGGACTGTCGGCCGGGGCGTTGGGGCTGTTGCTGTTGTCGATGTCCGCGGGCGCGTTCCTCGCGATGCTGACCGCGGGCGAGGTCACGCACCGGCTCGGCCCCAAGCGCACGGTGTACGCGTCGGTCACGGCGGTGTCCACCGGCCTCGCGGTCGCCGGTTTCGGGATCGGCGCGGTGCCGTCGGTGGCGCTGACCGCGATCGGGATCTTCGTGCTCGGGTACGGGTCGGGCACCTGCGACGTCGCCATGAACGTGGAGGCCGCCGAGGTGGAACGGGTGCTCGGGCGGACCGTCATGCCCCGGTTCCACGCGATGTGGAGCCTGGGCACCGTCGCGGCGGCCGGGCTCGCGTCGCTGGTGGCGTGGGTGACGCTGCCGGTGACGGCGCACCTGGTGGGCGTGGCGGTCGTCGTCGCGGCGGGCACGTTCGTCGCGGCGCGCGCCTACCGGTTCGCGGGGGAGGCGGAGGAGGGGCACGGCAGCGGAGTGCTGGCCGCGTGGCGGGAACCGCGCACGTTGCTCATCGGGCTGCTGGTGCTGGTGCTGGCGTTCACCGAGGGCACCGCGAACGACTGGGTGGCGGTGGCGTTCGTCGACGGCTACGCGTTCGCCCCCGCGACCGGCGCGGTGGTGTTCGGCGTGTTCGTGACGACCATGACGTGCGGCCGGATCTTCGGCACGATCGCGCTGGACCGCTGGGGACGCGTGCCGGTGCTGATCGGCACGATGCTGCTGGCCGCCACCGGGGTCGCGCTCGCGGTCTTCGGCGGGTCGCCGGTCGTGGCGGTCGCCGGGGTCGCGGTGTGGGGCCTCGGCACCGCCCTGGGCTTCCCGGTCGGCATGAGCGCCGCCGCCGACGATCCGGCACGGTCGGCCGCCCGGGTCAGTGTGGTCGCGGTCATCGGCTACACCGCGTTCCTCGCGGGACCGCCGCTGGTCGGCCTGCTCGGTGACCACGTGGGTGTGCTGCGCGCCCTGCTGGTCGTGCCGCTGCTGTTGCTGCCGGCCCTCGCCCTCGTGCCCGCGATGCGCGAACCTCGCGACTGAGTTCGACATCCTTCGACTCGAAGAATTCGCGAAGGAATTCACTCCGTATTGGACGGCCTCCAAGGACGCGATCTCGACCTCAGCGAGGAAGCACTGCACGGTCAGATGCTGGTCTTGGCAATGTCGTTCTGGCTCTCCAGTCGATGAACACGTTGTCGTCTCGACGAGCTTCGCGTGCGGTGCGCCGGTGATCATCAGCGTCTCGCCGGAGGTCTGGGACCGCCTGGTCAAGCTGATCATGCGCGACCACGGCATGGACCGCGAGCCGGCCGGGCGCACGTTCGGACAGACCCTGGCCTACCTGGTCACGGCCGCCGAGAACCCCGGAACCCCGATGGGCCCGACGCCGGCCGTCGACCTCGGCGTGCACTCGTTCGTGCTGGACACCCCGCGCTACATCGACTTCTGCCACCAGTGCGCCGGCACCTACCTGCACCACATCCCGCACCTGGCCGAGGAGCGCGACTCGCAGACCATGGTGTTGCATGGAACGATCCAGGCGATCCGCGCCGCGGGCTTCCCGTTGGACGCGGAGCTGTGGCAGGCCCAGGACGTCAACTGCCACCAGTGCTACGCCTGCTGCCACAACAGCCCCAAGAAATAGCCGAAGCCGGACCACGAGGAACAACACGAGTGATCACGCCAGCTCTCGCCTGGGAACGGTTCGCCACCAGGGCAAAGCCCCGTCGGACCGTCAACGCCGCCGGTGCGACGACATGGCTGAACTGGACCCAGTACCCGGACCACGGCCCCGACGAGTCGATCCTGGGAGACGTCCGCGGCAAGCGGGTCCTGGAACTGGGGTCCGGCTCAGGCTGCAACCTCGCCCACCTCGCGACGCTCGGCGCCCGCTGCACCGGTGTCGACATCGCTCCGTCGCGGCAAGCGGCCGCAGAGCAGAGATGGGGTCGCAGCCCGGAACTGGAGTTCATCACGCAGGACGTGGTGGACTTCCTGCAGGAGTCGGCTGACGACTTCGACGTCATCATCTCGATCTTCGGAGCCACCTGGTTCACCGACCCCGCGGTGCTCATGCCGCTCATCCGGAACCGGCTCGCTCCGGGCGGCACGTTGGTCTTCTCGCACAACGACGAACTCGACGGCGGTGCGCAGCCGGACCGTGCGATCAGGAAGTGGAACTTCTCGGGACAGCAGTGGGGCGAGATGCTGGTCATCGCAGGCTTCGCCACCGCGAGTTCTGAGATCATCCCTCCGCCGGATCCTGAACGTCCGGGAACCTTGCTCGTCAGGAGCACGGTTCCGGAGTGAAGCACGGACTGCGGTGCTCAGAGGATGTACCACCTTGAGGCCGAGTTCTCGCCCAGCTGAGCGATACGCCGGTGCACCTCTGCGGCTTGAGATGTTCCTTGCGCCGACTTCCGAGCGTTCGTGGTGATCATCCTCAGCTCACGCAGATCCTTGAAGACCTCGTAGCCCGCCCACTCGCGGACGTCTCGTCCATACAGTTGGCAGAACTGCTGGTACTCCTGCGGATCGGACCCGAACCGCCGGCAGTGAACCTCGATCGTCACGAGGTCCCATTCCACCGGGCCGAAGACAGCGCTCTCCCAGTCGCACAGGACTGTTCCCTGAGCGTCGTTGTCCCACAACGTGTTGCGGTGCTGAGGGTCACCGTGGATGAGACGGGGCCCGCTCGTCTCCACGAACTGCAGACGATCGCACACGTCGTTGAAGAACCCTTCCAGCACAGCCCGTTCGTCGTCAGAGGTGATGGTGCTGGCCTCTATCGAGTGCCGGATCATGCCGAGCGCATCGAGTTTGGGCAACGCAAGCGGCACGGTTTTGAGTCTGTGCAAAGGCAAGAGCGGTTGTGCGATGTCCGCCGCGGAGACCGCTTGGTCCTGTGGGAGGTACCGCCACAACGTGACCGCGCAGCCTGCCACTTGCATTGGCTGCTCGATGTCAAGCAGCGGAACGGTGGGCACGTGTTGCTCAGCCAGCCAACGCACCAGCTTGACGACGTCCTCGGTGTGCTTGATACCGGGACGCACGACCTTGACGACCACGGGCGCCGTGGTGAGTCGGTACACCGCGTTGGTCTGGTGCCTGAGCAACACCATGCCCGTAGGGTCGAGGCCTGCTCGACGGCACGCCTCGATCGCGACGAGCTTGGTGCGGTCCGGACTGAAGGTGAGTTCGGTTAGGTGCGTCAGTTCGCGGCCAGCCACAGCCATCAGGTTTCGCTCTTCGGCGCGACGAGCTCACGCAGCTGACTGATCGCGGAGGCGGTGCTGCGGCAGGTCATGGGTGGCTCGCGAGTGATGAAGGCGCAGCTGCTTCGACTCATGGAGGTGAGTGAACAGCAGAACGTCAGCCTTCGAGTCGTGCCGGAGGCTCGTCCGGCGATGGGCTGCTCGTTCACCTGGCTGACCTTCCCGCACCGCCAGCACGATGACATCGTTTACCTCGAAACGTTCTTGCGCGCGGAGTACGTGGAGGAAGCCGCCAAGATCGAGCAGGTGTCGCAGAGGTTCAGTGCCTTGCGGGAGCTGTCGCTCAGCGATGGCGAGTCGATGGAACTCGTCGCAGAGGCAGCTTCTGCTTTGTGAGGTGCTGGAGGGCAGGCCCAACGATTCACTTGAATGAATGATTTGATCTCCGCCGTCTTCCCGGCGAGGACGTGATGGCTCCGGCCCGGCAGGAGCGGAAGTGATCGACGCTTGAAGTCCGGTGAGGTCGATGACGGGCGCCCCCTCCATCCGCGAGGTGGAGGGGGCGCCCGTCATCGACCAACTAGCGATAGGTGATGTCCGAGGACTTGTAGAGGCAGTTGGTGTTGTCGGGGCCGGTGCCGATCTTCTTCGGTTCACCGCTGGTGACGCCCTGGTACTTGTCGCAGATCGCGATCTTCTTCTTGCTGTCACCGACGATCGTGATCTTCGAGAACCGCGCGGTGTCGCCGTAGTTGGTGTTGATGCCGACGAGCGCCTTGCCGGGGGAGAACGCGGTGATGTTCTCCAGCACGACGCTGCGCTTGTACTGGGACTTGCAGTTGCCGCAGGACCGGTAGAGCTTGCCGAAGTCGTCCACCTGGAAGTTGCGGATGAACATCGTGCCGGGCCCGTTGTGCTGGAACACCTTGTCGGCGGCCTTGCGCGCGCCGCCGCCGTTGATGGTCATGGTCTGCGATGACGACGTGCCCTTGAACGTGGCCGCGTCCTCGCCGACGTCCTCCCACCACACGTTGGTGAGCGTGCAGGTGCCGAGGCAGTGGACGCCGTCCGCCGCCGGTGCGCCGAGCACGACGTTCTTCAGCGTCACGCCGTCGGCCAGCTGGAAGATGGGGTCCTGGTTCTCGTCCTGGCCGCCCGAACCCAGGTTGCCGGTGCCGTAGAACCGTTGCATGCCACCGTCGTAGGTGCCCGCGGGCACCTTGATGGTCGCGCCGACCGGCTTGGTGCCCGTCGGGTTCGGGAAGGTGCTGCCTGCTGCCTGTGCCTGAGGTGCGAGAAACGCGGTCAACGCCGCGGCCAACACCACTGGTGCCAGTTTCTTCATGTGCGCTCCGCTTGCGGGGATGCGCGGCGGTAATTCGATGATAGGGCTGCGGTGTTTCGTGTCAACTATTTTCGATTGTTCGACTCGAACGCTCTCGAATTGGTTGACCGGATTGTTGTGGGCTGGTTTTCTTGGTTGTGCCGCCGCGCACTCACGGGAGCGTGGAATGATTCAGAAACGCGCAGCACTGATTTCCGTCGCCGCACTGGTGGCGGGCGCGATCTCCGTCCCGCAGGCCGCCGCCGCACCGTTCGGGCTGGTCGGCTGGGCCACTCAGGGCGGTGGCACGACGGGCGGCGGGAACGCCGCGCCGGTCACCGTCACCACCGCGGCCGCCTTCGCCGCGGCCGTGCAGTCGCCGGGCCCGGCGGTCGTGCGGGTGTCCGGCACGATCACGTTGCCGGGCATGACGAAGGTCGCCTCGAACAAGACCGTCGAGGGCGCCGGCTCGGGCGCGACGATCACCGGTCAGGGACTGAACATCGCCAACGCGGCCAACGTGATCGTGCGCAACCTCAGCTTTCGCGACTGGGGCGACGACGCGATCAACGTGCAGTACTCCACCCGCGTCTGGGTCGACCACAACACCTTCTCGCACGGCTACGACGGTGCCGTCGACATCAAGCGGGCGTCCGACTACGTCACCGTGTCGTGGAACAAGTTCTCCAACCACAACAAGACGATGCTGCTCGGGCACAGCGACGGCAACGGCGCGGAGGACCGCGGCAAGTTGCGGGTCACCTATCACCACAACTGGTTCGACGGAACGCAGCAGCGGCACCCGCGCGTGCGGTTCGGCAACCCGGTGCACGTCTACAACAACTATTACGGCGGCGTGACGGCGTACGGCGTCGCTTCCACCGTCGAGGCCGGCGTACTCGTCGAAGGTGACTACTTCGAGAACACCAAGGATCCGTTCCACCGCGGCGAGGGCAGCTCGCCCGGCGGTGCCCTGGTGGCGCGCAAGAACTACTTCGTCAACTCGGGAACGGGCGACCAGGGCGGTTCGGTGAAGAGCCTTCCCTATTCCTACCCGCTCGACGCCGCGAGCAGCGTGAAGAGCGTTGTGACGGCAGGAGCGGGCGCCGGGCGCGGCTGATCACACCGACGGTCTGGGACCGCTCCCAGAATTCCACTCGAAGGGAGCAGTAAGGGAATCTGGCAGACGAACGGTTGCTGTGCCGAGTGGTGCAGCGGCAAGGGCTTTCCGGTGCAGCATCGGCTGCACCGGGGGGCCAGTACGCGATGTGGCCCGCGTTACAGTGCCGTGAACTCTGGGAGCGCTCCCAGTTGTCGAGAGGGCGGCGGCATGACTCGACGAACAACGGCACTGATGGCTGCGGCGGTGATGGTGATCGGAGGGGTACCCGCGATGGCGGCCCCCGCAGCGGTTGCCTGCACCGTCACTTATTCGATCACGAACGAGTGGAACAACGGATTCGGCGCCAGCGTGGCGATCCGCAACGACGGTGACGCGCTGACCCCCTGGAACCTGACCTGGACGTTCCCGGACGGGCAACGCGTCACCCAGGGCTGGAACGGCACCTTCACGCAGAACGGCGCGGTCGTCACCGTGACCGGTCCGGACTGGGCGCGCACGCTCCCTGCCGGCGGCACCGCGCAGGTCGGCTTCAACGGCAGCAAGGGCGCCACCAACCGGCCACCGACGGACTTCGCGGTGAACGGCGTGTCCTGCACCGGCCCCAACAAGCCCCCGACGGTGTCGCTGACCGCGCCCGCGAACGGCAGCACCTACACGCTGCCCGCGCAGATCCCGCTGGCGGCGACCGCGGCGGACTCCGACGGCACGGTGACGAAGGTCGACTTCTACGACGGCGACCAGCTGATCTCGACCGACACGTCCGCGCCGTACACCGGCACGTTGACCTCGGCGGCGGCCGGTGACCACAGCATCACCGCACGGGCGACCGACAACCGCGGCGCCACCGCGGTGTCCGCGCCCGCGATGGTCAAGGTGCTCTCCGGACCCGCGGTGCTCGCGTCACCGAGCACGGTCTCGGTCAAGCAGGGCCAGTCGGCGACGTTCGACGTCTCCCTGGCCACGGCGCCGAGCCAGCCGGTCACGGTCACGATCGCCCGCACCGGCAGCGCGGACCTGACCGCGACGCCGGCGACGCTCACGTTCACCAGCGCGGCCAAGCAGACCGTGACGGTGGCGTCGGCGGACAACGGCGGCGACCTCGCGACCGCGACGTTCACCGCGTCGGCCACCGGCTACAACCCGGCGACCGTGACGGTCAAGGAGATCGATCCGTCCACTTCGGACTTCAACAAGGCGTTCCTGGACCAGTACAACAAGATCAAGGACCCGGCCAGCGGCTACTTCCGCAAGTTCGGCGACCTGCTGGTGCCGTACCACTCGGTCGAGACGCTGATGGTCGAGGCACCGGACTGGGGGCACCAGACGACGTCGGAGGCGTTCAGCTACTACTTGTGGCTGGAGGCGAGCTACGGCCGCGTCACCGGTGACTGGGCTCCGTTCAAGTCCGCCTGGGCGTCGATGGAGAAGTTCATCATCCCGTCGCAGGCCGACCAGCCGACCAACGCCTCGTACAACGCGTCGAAGCCGGCGACCTACGCACCCGAGCACCCGCGGATGGACCAATACCCGGCGGTGCTGGACTCCGGTGTCTCCGTCGGCCAGGACCCGATCGCGTCCGAGCTGAAGGCCGCGTACGGCAACTCCGACATCTACGGCATGCACTGGCTGCTCGACGTCGACAACACCTACGGCTTCGGCCACTGCGGCGACGGCACCACCGCACCCGCGTACATCAACACCTACCAGCGCGGCTCGTCGGAGTCGGTGTGGGAGACCATCCCGCAGCCGTCGTGCGACACGTTCAAGTTCGGTGGCCCCAACGGTTACCTGGACCTGTTCACCAAGGACTCGTCCTACGCCAAGCAGTGGAAGTACACCGACGCGCCGGACGCGGACGCCCGCGCCGTGCAGGTCGCGCTGCTCGCGCAGAACTGGGCCACCGCGCAGGGCAAGCAGTCGCAGATCGCGCCCGAGGTGGCCAAGGCCGCGAAGATGGGCGACTACCTGCGGTACGCGATGTTCGACAAGTACTTCAAGAAGATCGGCAACTGCACCAGCCCGTCGTGCCCCGCGGGCACGGGCAAGGACAGCGACCACTACCTGCTGTCCTGGTACTACGCCTGGGGCGGCGCGTACGACACGTCGGCCGGATGGGCCTGGCGCATCGGTGACGGTGCCTCGCACGAGGGCTACCAGAACCCGTTGGCGGCCTACGCGTTGTCGAACGTTCCCGCGCTCAAGCCGTTGTCCGCCACCGGACAGCAGGACTGGGCGAAGAGCCTCGACCGGCAGCTGGAGCTGCTGCAGTGGCTGCAGTCCGCCGACGGAGCGATCGCCGGTGGTGTCACGAACAGCTGGGACGGCGCGTACACCACGCCTCCCGCAGGCACGCCGACGTTCTACGGCATGTACTACGACCCGCAGCCGGTGTGGCACGACCCGCCCTCGAACCGGTGGTTCGGCTTCCAGGTGTGGGGTCTGGAGCGCACCGCGTCGCTGTACCGGCTGACCGGTGACGCGCGGGCCAAGAAGATCCTGGACAAGTGGGTGCCGTGGGCGATCGCGAACACCACCACCGGCGCGAACTTCCAGATCCCCGCGGACCTCGGGTGGTCGGGCGCTCCGGACACGTGGAACGCCGGCAACCCCGGTGCGAACGCCAACCTGCGGGTGCAGGTCCTGAACCGCAACCAGGACGTCGGCGTGGCCGCGTCGTACGCCAAGGTGCTGCTGAACTACGCGGCGAAGTCGGGCAACGCCCAGGCCAAGACCACGGGTGAGGCGCTGCTGACCGGGTTGCTCGCGCACCAGGACAGCCTCGGCATCGCGACGCCGGAGGTCCGCACGGACTACAACCGGTTCGACGACGTCTACAACGCCACCACCGGTGAAGGCCCGTACGTGCCGCCGGGCTGGACCGGGAAGATGCCGAACGGCGACCAGATCAAGCAGGGCGCGAGCTTCCTGTCGATGAGGTCGATGTTCCGCAACGACCCGCAGTGGCCGAAGGTCCAGGCCTATCTGGACGGTGGCCCGGCGCCGGAGTTCACCTATCACCGCTTCTGGGCGCAGACCGAGATCGCCACCGCGTTCTCGCTGCACGCAGAGATCTACGGGTGAGGAGTACCGAGATGAGAAAACGCATAGCAGCGCTCATGCTCGTCGCGGCCACCACCGGCGCGGTGCTCGTGCAGACCGGTGGAACGGCACTCGCCCACGGGTCGATGGTCTGGCCCGCGAGCCGCACCTACGCCTGCTACCTGGACGGACGGGCCGGCAGCGGTGGCGGTGACCTGCAGCCCACCAACCCCGCGTGCGTCCAGGCGGTCGCGCTCGGCGGCAAGCAACCGCTGTGGGACTGGTACGGCAACCTGCTCAGCAACGCCGGTGGGCGGAGCCGGGACATCGTCGCCGACGGTCACCTGTGCGGCCCCGCCACGAAGTACGACGCCTACAACCAGGCGCGGGCCGACTGGCCGTCCACGCAGCTGACCGCGAACGCCACGGTCACGTTGCGGTACAACGCCTGGGCGCCACACCCCGGCACGTGGGAGCAGTACGTCACCAAGGACGGCTTCGACGTGACGAAGCCGCTCAAGTGGTCCGACCTGGAGCCGGCACCGTTCGACAAGGTGACCAACCCGCCGCTGGCCAGCGGCGAGTACAGCTGGCAGGCCAAGCTGCCCAACAAGTCCGGGCGCCACATCATCTTCTCGCTGTGGCAGCGCTCGGACAGCCCGGAGGCGTTCTACAGCTGCTCGGACGTGGTGTTCGGCGGCGGCGTGCCGGACACACAGCCGCCCACCGCGCCCGGTACGCCGGTCGCGTCCTCGATCACCGGCAGCTCCGTGCGGCTGGACTGGGCGGCGTCGACGGACAACTTCGGCGTGACCGAGTACCGCGTCTACCGCGGCGACCAGCAGGTCGCCACCTCGGCGACGAACTCGGCCACGGTCAGGAGCCTGACCGCCGACACCGAGTACACCTTCCGCGTGGTCGCGGTCGACGCGGCGGGCAACGTCTCGCCGTCGTCGGCCGGCGTCACGGTCCGGACGGGCAGTGGTCCAGGCGCGTGCACGGTGACCTACACCAAGCCGAGCACCTGGAACGGCGGCTTCACGGCGAACGTGAAGATCGCCAACGGCAGCGCGGAAGCGGTGCGTTCGTGGCAGCTCGTCTGGGACTTCCCCAGCGGGCAGCAGCTCTCCTCGGCGTGGTCGTCCACGATCACCGTCGCGGACGGCAAGGCCACGGCCAAGGGGGCGTCGTACAACGCCGACATCTCCGCCGGCGGCACGGTGGAGTTCGGGTTCAACGCGACGACGTCCGGTTCGGTCACTGATCCGGTGAACTTCACGCTGAGCGGCGTGTCTTGCGCCGTTCCGTGATGAGGGTCCTCCTCGCCCTCTTCGTGGTCGGTGCGGTCGTGTTCGTCATCGTCGTCGGACACGCCGCACCGGCCCCGGACCTGGCCAAGGGGGTCGACGGGATCGCCTCCTGGCTCAACGAGGTCACCGGTGAGTGCACCGAAGTCCGCAAAGGCGAGGACTTCGCCGCGTTCGCCGGTCCGGTGCGGTCGAAGGTCTACGGGCCGTTCATCACCGACTGGGCCACGTGCGTCAAACCGCCTTACGAACGGCTGGGGCTGCTGGTGCTCCGGCCGGGCCTGGCGGAGGCGTGGCACGAAGCACTGGCACGAGGCGAGGTCCGGGGCGACCCGGACCTCGTGTTCGGCGACGGGTTCGCGCTCACCGGGTCGGACGGCATGGAGTACCTCGGCCTGAGGCGACTGGAGTGCACGCCGGCCGCGTGCTCGTTCGTCGAGATCAAACACCATTGAAAGACAGGAGATCCGTGGCAATGAGGCTCAACGGACAGAGGCGGTGGGCCGCGGCGGGAGCCGTGGTCGCCACCGCCGTCGCGACGACCGGGCTCGCGCTCAGCGCGCCCGCGGGCGCCGCACCTGGCTGCCGTGTCGACTACACGGCGAACAACTGGGGCGGCGGTGGCTTCGGCGCGGCGGTGAAGATCACCAACTTGGGCGACGCGGTGTCGTCCTGGACGCTCAAGTTCAGCTTCCCCGGCGGCCAGCGCGTCACCCAGGGCTGGAGTGCGACCTGGTCGCAGTCGGGCGCGGACGTCACGGCCACGAACGCGTCGTGGAACGGCAGCCTGGGCAGCGGTGCGTCCATCGACATCGGCTTCAACGGCAGCTACACCGGCAGCACCAACGCCAGCCCGGCGACGTTCACGTTGAACGGCACGGTGTGCAACGGCGGGCAGCCGCCGACGAGCACGACGACCACCACCACGACGACAACCACCACGACGACGACGTCGGGCAACCCGAACCCGGACCCGGGCAACCGCGTCGACAACCCGTACGTGGGCGCGAAGATGTACGTCAACCCGGACTGGTCGGCCAAGGCGGCGGCCGAGCCCGGTGGCAGCAGGGTCGCGAACCAGCCGACCGGCGTGTGGATCGACCGCATCGCGGCGATCACCGGCACGGTCGACGGCCGTGGCATCGAAGGACATCTGGACGAGGCGGTGCGCCAGGCGGCGGGCTCACCGCTCGTGATCCAGTTCGTGATCTACAACCTGCCCGGTCGCGACTGCTCGGCGCTCGCGTCCAACGGTGAGCTCAAGCCCACCGAGATCGACCGCTACAAGACCGAGTACATCGACCCGATCGCGGCGATCTTCGCCAAGCCGGCGTACAAGAACCTGCGGATCGTCACGACGGTGGAGATCGACTCGCTGCCGAACCTGGTCACCAACGTGACGCCGCGCAACACCGCCGTGCCGGCGTGCGACGTGATGAAGGCCAACGGCAACTACATCACCGGTGTCGGCTACGCGCTCGCCAAGCTGGGCGCGGTCCCGAACGTCTACAACTACCTCGACATCGGCCACCACGGCTGGATCGGCTGGGACGACAACTTCGGCGCGACGGCCGAACTGCTGTTCCAGGCGGCCAACGCGTCCGGCAGCACCAAGTCGAACGTGGTGGGCTTCATCGCCAACACCGCGAACTACGGTGCGTTGCACGAGCCGTACTTCACCATCGACGACTCGGTGAACGGCACGTCCGTGCGCCAGTCGAAGTGGGTGGACTGGAACCGTTACGTCGACGAGCAGTCGTACGCGCAGGCGTTCCGGCAGCGCGCGATCCAGGCGGGCTTCGACTCCAACATCGGCATGCTGATCGACACCAGCCGCAACGGCTGGGGCGGTGCGGCGCGTCCGACGGGTCCCGGCCCGAAGACGAGCGTGGACGCGTACGTCAACGGCGGCAGGCTCGACCGGCGCATCCACACCGGCAACTGGTGCAACCAGGCCGGTGCCGGACTCGGTGAGCGGCCGAAGGCGGCGCCCGCGCCGGGCATCGACGCCTACGTGTGGATGAAGCCGCCGGGCGAGTCCGACGGTGCGAGCAAGGAGATCCCGAACAACGAGGGCAAGGGCGCCGACAAGATGTGCGACCCGACCTACACCGGCAACGTCCGCAACGGCAACAGCATGTCGGGTGCGCTGCCGGACGCCCCGCTGTCGGGCAAGTGGTTCTCCGCGCAGTTCCAGGAGCTCATGCGCAACGCCTACCCGGCGCTGTGACGACGAGGCTGCCCTGAATCGGCTCCCGCGCGAAATCCCGCACGCGCGGGAGCCCCGCGGCACTCGTGCCGTGACCGGCGACCTCCGCCGCGTCTTCGACGCTCGGCAGGGTTGCCGGTCACGGCACTGGTCCCCAGAAAAGGTCGTGCACCATGCAAGAGGTCGTTCTTCCCCGCGTCGCCGCGGCCCGCGCGGACTTCGGCGTGTCAGCCGAGCCGTTCCCGCCCGGCGCGGTGACGCTGTTGCCGGGACCGTTGCGGGACAACGCTTCCCGCGCGCACGCCCGGCTGCGGCTGCTCGACCCCGACCGGTTGCTGCACACGTTCCGCCGCAACGTCGGCCTGCCGTCCGGGGTGGTCCCGTGCGGCGGGTGGGAGGCGCCTGCCTCGCAGCTGCGCGGCCAGTCGGCCGGGCACGCGCTGTCCGCGCTGGCGCAGGCGTTCGCGACCACCGGCGACCGCATGTTCTCGGTGCGGGCGAACTACCTGGTCGAGCAGCTCGCGCTGTGCCAGGACCGGGCCAGGACCGCCGGGTACAGCACCGGGTACCTGTCGGCGTTCCCGGAGGGCTTCTTCGGCGCGGCGGAAGCGCGCCAGCCCGTCCGCGCGCCGTACCACACCCTGCACCGGATCATGGCGGGCCTGCTCGACGTGCACCGGCTGCTCGGCAACGCGCAGGCGCTGACCGTGGTCACCAGGATGGCGGCGTGGGCGGCGTGGCGCATCGGCAGACTGCCGGCCGCGCTGCGGCGAGAGGTGCTCGCCAGCGAGCCGGGCGGGATGCACGAGGTGCTCACGAACCTCTACCAGCTCACCGGCGACCCGGCGCACCTGATCACGGCGCGGTACTTCGAGGTCGAGCGGGTGAGCAGCTTCACGGCACTGGGCGCGATCCGGGCGTACCACGCCACGGGCACGGCCCGCTACCGCGACACCGCCCTGGACTTCTGGCGGACCGCGCAGCACTCCGACCACCTGTGCGAGACCTACAACGTGCTCAGGCTGGCCCGCGAGCTCTTCCGCGCCGATCCCGGTCAGGCGCGGTACTTCGACCACTACGAAAAGTCGCTGCACCTGCTGGTCCTCCAGCACATCGACGACTTCACGTGCTGCCACGGCACCGGTCTGGAGGCCGCCACCCGGCACGGCGACAGCATCTACTTCCACGCCGGGTCCACGCTGTACGTCAACCTGTTCGTCCCTTCCGTGCTGACCTGGGCCGGACGGGGCGTCTCGGTGCGGCAGGAGCCGTCACCGACTGGGTCGATCAAGCTGACGATCGGCGGGTCCGGCCGGATCGACCTGCGGGTGCGCGTGCCGTCCCACCTGGTGGGCGCCGGTCTGCGGGTGAACGGTGTGGCGTCGAGCCTGGTCACACCGGGGACGTACGCGCGCATCGATCGCCATTGGACGAACGGGGACGTTGTGAGCGTGCCCACACAGGCAACTTTCCAGACGGAAGATATTCGTCTGGACCACTGACTCGGCGCAATGTTAACGCGAACATGACTCTTGATGTCATCTGCGGGCGCTCCCTATGGTTGCGGAACGCTCAGCGCGAGTGAATGTGAAAGGAGGTCGGTGTGGTCACGATCGCGGATGTCGCGAGGCATGCGGGAGTCGCCCCGAGCACCGTCTCCTACGTGCTCACGGGCAAGCGGTCGATCTCCGCGGACACGAAGTCGAGGGTCCGGGAGAGCATAAGGGCGCTGGGCTACCAGCCGCACGTGGCCGATCGCGTGCTCACCACCAGCCGGACGAACGTGATCGGCCTGGTCCTGCCGTTGCGCGCGGGCACGCACCTGCCCGCGGTGATGCGGTTCGTCACCGCCGCGGTCACGACCGCGCGCCGCTACGACATGGACCTGCTGCTGATGACCGCGGACGACGGCGCGGCGGGCCTGCGCAGGGCCGCGAACAGCGCCCAGGTCGACGGCTTCCTGGTGATGGACGTGGAGATGGACGACGACCGGGTGCCGCTGCTGCGGCAACTGTCCAAACCGTCCGTCCTGATCGGACATCCGGCCGCGGCCAGAGGTCTGACCTGCGTCGATCTGGACTTCGAGGCGGCGGGCGCGAAGTGCGTCGACCACCTCGCCGACCTCGGCCACCGCTCGGTCGGCTTCCTCGGCGCGCCGAGCGCGGTCTACCGGCGCAGCAGTGGTTTCGCCCACCGCACGATGAACGGCTTCAGCGCCGCCGCGATGCGCAGGGGCGTGGCCGCGACGGCACTGTCCGTCGAGGACGACCACGACTCGGTGCTGCGCGCGGTCAAGGGCCTGATCCGCGCGCACCCGTCGATGACCGCGCTGGTGGTGCACAACGAGGCGGCGCTCGGCTGGATCACCGCGTGCCTGCGCGCGGCCGGCCGCCAGGTGCCCGGCGACGTCGCCGTGGTGGCGATCTGTCCCGACGAGCTGGCCGAGCAGATGTCGCCACCGCTCACCTCGGTGCGGCTGCCCGCGGAGGAGCTGGGCAGGCACGCGGTGGACCTGCTGGTGGCCAAGCTCGACGGCAAGCAACCACCGCCGCTGATGCTGCTGCCACCCCGCCTGTCCCGGCGGGCGAGCACCCCGGACCCGGTGCACCGCGCGTCCGGCTGACCGGCTGGGCGGTCGCGGACGGCGCTTGGGGCGTGCGGAAATGCGGCCCGCACGAAAGGCGTCGTCCCGCGTCCGTCCCGGAGGAGTGCGTGAGGATTTCGGCGGAGAGACGGTCACGCACTCCTCCACCAAAGCTTTTGTACGATTTGCCGGTGACGCTCGCAGATTCTTTGGCTCGCAACGTGGTCGTGCTGGACGGCGGGATGTCGACGGCGCTGGAGCTCGCCGGGCACGACCTGTCCGACGAGCTGTGGTCGGCCCGGTTGCTGATCGGCGACCCGGACGCGGTGCGCGCCGCCCACCTCGCCTACTACGAGGCGGGCGCCGACGTCGCCATCACCGCGAGCTACCAGGCGACCTACGAGGGCTTCGCCCGCCGCGGCCTCGACGCCGCCGACACCACGCGCCTGTTGCGGGCCAGCGTGGCACTCGCCCGTTCGGCCGCGTCCGAAGTGGACGGTGAGCGCTGGGTCGCGGCGTCGGTCGGGCCGTACGGGGCGATGCTCGCCGACGGCTCGGAGTACCGGGGTCGTTACGGACTCTCCGATCAGGAGCTCGTCGCGTTCCACCGGCCCCGGATCGAGGCCCTGTGCGCGGCTGAGCCGGACGTGCTCGCCGTCGAGACGATCCCCGACGCCGACGAGGCCGCGGCGGTGCTGGAGGTGGTGCGCGGCAGCGCGGTGCCGGTCTGGCTGACCTACAGCATCCGCGGCGACCGGACCTGCGCGGGCCAGCCGCTCGACGAGGCGTTCGCGGTCGCGGCGGGGGTCGGCGAGGTGATCGCCGTCGGCGTCAACTGCTGTGCGCCGGAGGACGTCGCGAACGCGGTGGAGGTGGCGCGCCGGGTGACCGGGCTGCCGGTCGTGGTCTACCCGAACAGCGGCGAGCAGTGGGACGCGCGGGGCCGGTCGTGGAGCGGTGGCGGCACCGGGTTCGCCGCACTGGCGGGGGAGTGGGCCGACGGCGGCGCGCGGCTGGTGGGTGGCTGCTGCCGCACCGGACCGGCCGCGATCGGGGAGCTCGCGCGGGCGCTGAGGTCCTGAGCGGTCAGAAGTCGGCGTTGGTGTAGCAGTAGGTGATGCGCGGCTCGTCGTAGGACATGGCTTCCGTGCGCGCGGGGCAGCGGCTGTGGTCGGTGGTGCCGGCCAGCACCTCGGTGACCTTGATGCCGCCCTCGCCCGTGCACTGGGCCCGGTACCAGCTGTGCTCGGGGACGCCCGGCCGGTAGCAGGAACCCTTGACCAGGTGTGGCAGCAGGCACAGCGTGCCCGCCTTCGGGTCGACCAGCACCGTGTACTCGTCGTGGCCGTCGGGGCAGTTCTCGCCGCGGCGGGTGAGCACCTTGCCCACCCGGAACATCGACTTCTCGTTGTCGCAGGTGGCCATCGTGGCCTGGCCGGTGCCGCCGCCGGTGAACGTCATCGCGACGCAGTCTCCCGCCTTGACGCCCGCTTCGGGGGCGGCGAGCCGGTAGGCCGCGAACACGCACGCCCCGATCGCCAGCAACACCAGGGTGAACCGCAGGAGGCTGGTGTTGCGTCGCGCCGACGGCATGCGCTTCATCGTCGTTTCCCTTCTCCTGCTTGGACAACTGCCCGTGACTACGAAGCTCTCGGGCGAGGGTGTTCACGGCTCGTGAGCGGTCGAGACGTTCGGATGAAAACCAAGACGATCGGCGCGACGATCATTGAGATTTCAACCACTGTGGTTCTGCGTTGGTTAGGCTTGCCTCATAAGGTGACGGCTATGCACCGCTTCCGCCGCCTTCTCCCGGGCCTCTGCGCCCTGCTCGCCCTCACCCCGTTGCTGACCGGATGTTTCGTGTCCGGAGGCGCGGAGGCCGGGTCGTCCGGCCGGCTGCGGGTCGCGCTCGCGGTGCCACCGGCGCAGGCGCTGTCGCCGTTGGGTAACGACGCCACCGTATTGGGCAAGCTTTCCGTGGCGGAGGGTCTTACGGCCCTGGACGCCACCGGTGCCGCCGTGCCCGCGCTGGCGGGCTCGTGGACCCGCAAGGACGACACGACCTGGACCTTCGAGCTGCGCAAGGCCACCTTCCACGACGGCACCGAGGTCACCGCCGACGCCGTCGCCGCCGCGCTCGGGCACGCCGCCGCGGCCAAGGTCAAGCCCCGGGTGCTGAGCGACGTGACGCTGAGCGCGCGGGCCGAGGACGCGGACACCGTCACGATCACCACGAACGCGCCCGACCCGGTGCTCCCGCTGCGGCTGGCCAGCCCCGCGCTGGGCGTGCTCGCGGCGAAGGCGTACGCGCCGGACGGCACGGTCAGCCCGGTCGGCACGGGCACCGGCCCGTTCAAGATCACCAAGCTCAACGGCAAGAGCACGGCCACCCTCGACCGGTTCGACGGCTACTGGGGCGGCCGGGCCGCGCTGGCCGGCATCGACGTGACCTGGATCGCCGACGGCACGTCCAGGGCCAACGCCCTGCGCTCCGGTGAGGCCGACGTCGCCGAGTGGATCCCGACCTCCCAGGCGAAGCTGCTGGCCGACGGCACCCGGCACGACGTGCCGTCCGTGCGGACCGACAGCCTGGTGCTCAACACCGCGGACGGCATCTTCGCCGACCCCTCGCTGCGCGCGTCCGCCCGTGCCGCCGTGGACGGTTCCGCTGTCGTCGGCCCGGTTTTCGGCGGTTTCGCCGATCCCGCCCGGGGTCTCTTCGGGCCTGCGGTCGGCTGGGCGGCGGGCAACCGGGTCGCGGTCACCGGACGGGCGCAGGCCCTGCCGGTCGCGGACGTCCAGGCCAGGACTCAGGGCAGGACGCTGCGCCTCGCGGCCTACACCAACCGCGCCGAGCTGCCGGAGGCCGCGACGGTTCTGCAGCAGCAGCTGGAGAAGGCCGGGTTCACCGTGCAGCAGGACGTGCGCGAGTACACGCAGATGGAACCCGACCTGCTCGCGGGCAAGTACGACGCGTTGGTCTTCTCGCGCGTGACGCTGCTCGACACCGGTGACGCGGTCGCGTTCCTCGCGAGCGACTTCACCAGCACCGGCGTCTACAACATCGCCCGGCTCAAGGACTCCGCCGTCGACCAGGCCATCGCGGCCGCCGCCCAGGAGAGCGACACCGCGCAGCGGCAGCAGAAGATCATGCGCGCCGAGGCGGAGATCCTGCGCACGGACGCCGTCGTGCCGCTGGTCCACGAAAAGGTCGTGCAGGGCATCAGCACGCGCGTCGAGGGCGTGGCGCTCGACCCGCGCGAGCGGTCGCTGATCACCGTCGGCACCCGCCTGAAGTAAGTGGGAGCGAGGGGGAGCGCGGCCGTCGCCGGACGTGTCGTCGCGGGAACCGGTGTGCTGGCGGCCGTCGCGCTGCTGCCGTGGCTGTCCGGCACCGACCCGGCCCTGGCGGTGCTGCGCGCGCGGTCGGCAGAGCAGGACCCCAGCCCCGCGCAGCTGGCGGCGGTGCGCGAGCAGCTCGGCCTGGACCGGGGACCGCTGCCGCATCTGCTGCGCTGGCTGGGCGGGCTGCCGCGCGGTGACGCGGGCGTGTCGTGGGTGTCGGGTCACCCTGTGCTGCCCGAGGTGCTGAGCGCGTTCGCGGTCTCGGTGACGCTGATGCTCGGCGCCCTGGTCGTCACGGTCGTGGTGGCGGCGCTGCTCTGCGCCCGCACCCTGCGGCACGGGGCGCGGCCGCGCGCGGACACCGCGGTCGCGTTCCTGGCCGCGCTGCCCAAGTTCCTGCTGGCCGCGCTGCTCGCCACGGTGTTCGCGGTGTGGCTGCGCTGGTTCCCGTCCGGCGGCTGGGAGGGCCCGGCGTCGATGGTGCTGCCGTCGCTCGCCCTCGGCGTGCCGTCCGGCGCGGTGATCGGCGGCCTGCTCGACCGCGCCCTGCCGGCCGTGCTCGCCCAGCCGTGGGTGCGGACGTGGCACGCCTGCGGGCTGCCGCCCGGCCACATCGCCCGGCACGGCCTGCGCGGTGCGGCGGCCGGGGTGCTGCCGCAGCTGCTGCCGACCGTCGTGGCGCTGGTGGGCGGCGCGGTCGCGGTGGAGAAGATCTTCACCGTGCCCGGCCTCGGCCGGCTGGCCCTGGACGCCGCCCTGGCCAGGGACCTTCCTTTGCTGCAGACCGCCACGCTGGTGCTCGTGCTGCTCGGCGTCGTCGCGGGCGTGCTCGTACGCGCCGCCCGCCGTGCCCTGCTCGGCCCGGCGCTGCGCGACGGCGCACTGCCCGCGCTTGAGCCAGGTGTGGTGCGGCCGCACCGCTTCGCCCGATGGGTTGCCTGTCTTTGCGCGCTCGTGCTGCTGGCGTTGGTGGTGGCCGGACTGCTGCGCGACCCGTTGCACGTGGACATGGCCGCGCGGCTGGCCTCGCCGTCGATCACGCATCCGCTGGGCACCGACGCACTCGGCCGCGACCTGCTGGCCCGCCTGGGCCACGGAGCGCTGCGGACCACGGCGCTCGCGCTGGCGGTGACCGCCGTGAGTGTCCTCATCGGACTGTTGGTCGGCATGGCGGGCCGTGCCGGCGAAGGACTGACCGAGGTGCTGTCGACCCTGCCCGCCGTCCTCGTCGGCCTGCTGACCACCGCCGTGGCCGGACCGTCGGTGTGGGGCGCGGCGTGCGCGGTCAGCCTGGTCGCGTGGACCCCGCACGCCGCCCAGGCCGCCGCGCTGTTCGAGCAGGAACGGGCCACCGGACACGTGCGGGTGGCGCGGTCGATGGGGGCGGGCCGGGTGCACCTGATGCGGCGCGGCCTATTGCCCGCGGTGCTGCCTTCGGTGCTGAGCAACGCGGTGCTGCGGTTGCCCACCACCGTGCTCGTGCTGGCGTCGCTGGGCTTCCTCGGCCTGGGCTCGCAGCCGCCGGCTCCGGAGTGGGGGCGGTTGCTCTCGGAGAACCAGCCGTACCTGGAGCTGGCACCGTGGACCGTGCTCGGGCCGGCCGGAGCGCTGGTGCTGCTGTCGGTGGTCGCGGTGTCCGCGACTCCGGCAGACGGCAAGCGCGCTCGCTGTCGATGAAGGGAACCTTCCTCCACCTGAGGTGAAGGAAGGTTCCCTTCATCGAGCACCCGGCTAGGCCTTGGCCCAGCGTTGGGCCGCGCTGCCGTTGCACGTCGCGACGGTCACCGCCGCGCCGTTGTTGTTGCTGGTGGCGTTGAGACACAGTCCGCTTTGGACGTTGGTGATGGTGCCGTTGGTGCCGATGTTCCAGTTCTGGTTGGCTGCGCCGGTGCAGTCCCAGATGCGGGCCTGCGTGCCGGCACCGGCGTTGGCCGGCACCTCCACGCACTTGCCGGTGACCTGGAGGGTCTGCCCGACAACGCTGAACTGCTGGTTGGCGTTGGTGTGGCAGTCCCAGCTGATCATGGCGGTGCCGTTCGAGGTACCCGCCCCGTTGACGTCCAGGCAGCGGCCGGAAGCCTCGCCGCGCAGCCGGAACGTGGTCGGGGGAGTGGGCGTCTCGCCGGTGAAGAACTTCCACACCTCGGACTTCACCCAGCTCCGCGCGCCGCTCTCGCAGCCCGCGCACCCGTCGACCGGTCCCTGCTGGTGGCCGCCGTCGAAGGGCGCCCACACCACCGGGTAGCCGGTCTTGCAACCGGAGTAGTAGGTGGTGATGTGCGTCCGGCTGTTGGGTCCCGGCTCGGGGGCGTTCTGGGGCGTGCAGCCGTTGTTGCGGACCCAGCGGTCCCGCTGCGCCCGTCCGCCGCCGATGTTGTCGTTGATGCCGTGGATGCCCATGTACGCGACAGGTGTGTTGCCGCCCGCGCAGCCGCTGATCTCACCGGGGCTCGCGATGTCGGCGATCGCGCGGAAGACGGTCGGGCGGGAGCACGCGAGCGAGATGCTCATCGAACCGCCGTAGCTGAAGCCGATGGAGAACAGCTGCGTGGTGTCGACGCAGAGGTCGCCTTCGATCCGGCTGATCATGTCGTCGACGAACCGGACGTCCTCGCCGCCCGAGTTGCCCCAGCCGTTGTTGAACCCCTGCGGCGCGACGAAGATCGTCGAGTTGTTCGACAGCGGCTTCAGCCCGTAGTAGGCGTAGACGGCGCCATCGCTGCCGCCGCCCGCCACCTGGTCCGAGGTGCCGCCCAGCCAGTGGAAGCCGAAGACCAGCCGGTACTGCTTGGTGTTGTCGTAGTTGTCGGGAATGCTCAGGATGAACGACCGGGTCTTGCCGCTGGTCTGGATCGTCTGGTTGCCGTTGCGCAACGTCGGTGCCTTGCCGCAGCCGGCGGTTCCCGCAGCGGCCGTGTGCGCGGCGGGCGCCTGTGCGTCGGCGGCGCCGGGGCTGGCCAGAACCAGGGCCAGGGCAGCGACCAGCCACCCCGCCGCACGGAGAATTTTCTTGTGTCCCATGGATGTTCGCGCTCTCTGTCGGTGGGCTTCTCCGGGCGGCGGGCCGGGCGGTGGTCGGTCAGGAGGAGATCGTGCAGCTCTTTCCGTTGAGGGCGAACGAGTCCGGTGCGGACGTGTTGCCGGTGTGGTTGGCCTGGAAGCCGATGGTGATCGACGCGTTCGGCGCGATGTCGCCGTTGTAGTTGACGTTCTTCGCCGTCACCTCGCCCGAGGCGGGCGAGTAGCTGGCGCTCCAGCCGGACGTGATGGACTGGCCGCCGGGCAGGGTGAAGACCAGCGACCACCCGCTGATCGGCGTCGTGCCGGTGTTGGTGATGGTGATGCTCGACGTCAGGCCGGTGTTCCACGCGCTGACCGCGTCCTTGACCTGGCAGTCCCCGGTGGGAGACGGCGTCGTGGTCGTAGTCGTCGTAGTGGTGGTCGTCGTGGTCGTGGTGGTGGTCGTGCCGCCACCACCGCCCTCGAACTGGCTGATGAACTTCCACGCCTCGCCGGAGGTCCACGTGCGCCAGCCGTCACCACCGGAGTCGATCGGGCCGGGCGTGTGCCCGCCGTCGAACGCGGCCCACACCACCGGGAAACCGGGGCGGCAACCGCTGAAGTTGGTGACGATGTGCGTGTGGCTGCCCGCGCGGGGTTCGGGCGCGTTCTGCGGTGTGCAGCCGTTGTTGTGCACGAACCGGTCGCGCATGCTCCGGCCCTGCGAGATGTTGAGCACGTTGTCGCTGACACCGTGGACGCCCATGTACGCGATGGGGTCGTTGCCACCGCTGCAGCCGCTGAGCACGCCGCCGGAGTAGACGACCACCGCGCGGAACACGTTCGCGCGGGCGCAGGCGATGGCGTACGACATGCCGCCGCCGTAGCTGAAGCCGCTGGCGAACCGCCGCGTCGAGTCGACGCACAGCCCGTTGTCGATCAGCTTGACCAGGTCGTCGATGAACGTCAGGTCCTGGTTGTTCGGGTTGGCCCAGCCGTTGTTGTTGCCCTGCGGCGCAACGAAGATCGTGCCGTTGTTCTCCGCGTCGGCGAGCTTGCGCACCCCGTAGTACGACCAGTTGTAGCCGTCCGAACCGCCGGAGTCGACGTCGTTGGCCGTGCCGCCGAGCCAGTGCAGGCCGACGTACAGCCGGTACTGCCGGTTGTTGTCGTAGTTGGCCGGCACCCGCAGGATGTACGAGCGGTTCTGGCCGCCGGTGTTGATCGTGTGCTGGCCGCTCGTCAGCGTCGGTGCCTTGCCGCACCCCGAGGTTCCCGCGGCGATGCCGGCGTGGCCGCCGGACGTCGTGCCGCCGAGCGCGATGCCCGCGGCGCCGAGGAAGACCACGGCGCTGGCGGCGGCCATGGCGATGACGGTCCTATGCCTGTACATGGCACGGTCCCTTGTGCTCGTGGAACATCGTTGTCCCCTTCGGTTCTCGTCACACTGCTTGGACCTGGAATCGCTGGTTGTCCGCGCCGGTGGGGTTCCACTGGGAGACGCGGGCGCCGTCGGCGGTCGACACGCTCCAGACGTCCATCGCGAGGTTGCTCTGCCGGTTGACCAGGCTGATCACCCCGCCGCCCTGGTCGACCACCCGCCACTGCTGGCTGGTCGCGTTCGTGTCGGCCTGCTGGCTGATGTCGGCGCCGGTGCTGGAGCTCGCGACCTGCAGCACGAGGCCGCTGTGCCGCGCCCTGACGCGGTAGTAGCCGCCGCCGGAGTCGACGAAGTCGAACTGCTGGTTGAGCCCGGTGGTCTGGGACCACTGCTGCAGCAGCGCGCCCGCCGCGGTGGAGGAGCCCGCGATCTCGACGGGCTTCCCGCTGTGCCGGGCGACGAGCCGGTAGTTCACGCCGGGGCGCACCACCGGTCCGGAACCCGTGCCCTGGCCGGTGGCGCGGTAGACGTGTCCCGCCTGGACGGCGAACTCGACGAGGTCGGCCTCCGGCTTGGTGGGCTGCAACGCGGTGCCGGTCGTCGTGTCGCGCAGCTCGAAGGTGCCGCCGAAGATCCGGTTGCGGACGCGGACGGTGCCGTCGCGGTCCGCCGTGACGGACAGCGTGATCGTGCCGTCGGCTGCCCACGTCGCGCCGACGGTGTACCCGCCGCGCCCGCGCAGGCCGGAGAAACTGCCGGCCGGCCACGCCGGTGGCAGCGCGGGCAGCACGTTCAGCTCGCCGTTGTGGCTGTGCAGCAGCATTTCCGCGACGCCGGAGGTCGCGCCGAAGTTGCCGTCGATCTGGAACGGCGGGTGCAGGTCGAACATGTTGGGCGCGAGGCGGTCCGTGGTCACGAGGGACCGGATCAGGTCGTGCGCCCTGGCGCCCTCCTCCAGCCGCGCCCAGTAGTTGATCTTCCAGGCGAGCGACCACCCGGTGCCCGCGTCACCGCGCAGCTCCAGCGTCCTGCGGGCGGCGGTGTGCAGCTGCGGGGTGCCGCGCTTGGTGATCTGGTTGCTCGGGTGCAGGCCGTAGAGGTGCGAGACGTGCCGGTGGTTCTGCTCGGTCTCGACCCAGTCGTAGAGCCATTCCATGACGTTGCCGCGCGAGCCGACCTTCATCGGCGCCAGCCGCTGGCGCGCCGCCCGCACCTGCGTGCGGAAGTCGGCGTCTACGCCCAGCACCTCGGACGCGCCCGCGCACCCGTCGAACAGGTCGCGCAGGATCTGCATGTCCATCGTCGGCCCGGCGCACACGCTGGCGTTCGCGTGGTGGGTGAGCTCCGGCGAGTTCGACGGGTTGGTGACGAGGTAGCCCAGGCTCGGCTCGGTGACGAGCGTGTCGAGGAAGAACTGCGCGGACCCCTTGAGCGCCGGGTAGTACGTGCGCAGGAAGTCCACGTCGCCGGTGAAGCGGTAGTGGTCCCAGATCATCGTCGAGAGCCAGGCCCCGCCCGTCTGCCACATGCCCGACGTCGCGAAGTCGACGACCGAGGAGCCGCGCCAGGCGTCGGTGTTGTGGTGGGTGACCCAGCCGCGCGCGTTGTACTGCACCTGGGCGGTGCGGGCGCCGGTGACGGTGAGGTCGTCGATCATCTTGAACACCGGCTGGAAGCACTCGCCGAGGTTCGTGGTGTCCGTCGGCCAGTAGTTCATCGGCAGGTTGGCGTTGAGCGTGTACTTCGAGTCCCACGACGGGGCCATCTGGTCGTTCCAGATGCCCTGCAGGTTCGCCGGTTGCGTGCCGGGACGCGACGACGAGATCAGCAGGTACCGGCCGTACTGGAACAACAGCACCGAGAACTGCGGGTCGGTGGTGCTCGCGTGCCGGCTGATCCGGACGTCGGTCGGCTGGTCCGCCGCGGAGGTGCGGCCGAGGTCGAGGCTGACCCGCCCGAACAACGCCTGGTAGTCGGCCACGTGCCGGGCGCGGAGGGTGTCGAACGCCTGGCCCTGCGCGGCGTTCAGGCGGCTGCGCGCGGTGCCCTGGTAGTCGCCGTTGACCGTGCGGAAGTTCACGTAGCTGGTACCGATGGAGATCAGCAGGGTCACGGCGTTGGCGTTGCTCACCCGCAACGAGCCGCCCGAGCTGCTGACCGAACCGCCCTCCGCGACGGCCCTGGTCAGTGCGAGGAACCGGACCGTGCCGGAGATTCCGCGCTGGTCACCGGAAACGCCGTCCAGCGCGATGGTCGTGTTGTCCGGACTGGACGTCGTCGTGCGCTGGGGCGAGCCGAACGTCGCGGTGAACGAGATCGAGCCCGGTGTCTCCGCGGTCAGGCGCATGACGATCACCTGGTCCGGCGCGCTGGCGAACACCTCGCGCTTGTACCGCACGTTGTTCGCCGTGTACGTCACGACCGTCGTCGCGGTCGTGAGGTCGAGCGAGCGCTGGTAGTTGCTCGCGGTCGCGGACGGCAGCGCCAGCTTGAGGTCGCCGACCGGCTGGTAGGCGAGCTGCCCGGCGGGGTTGCCGAGCATCGTCTGGTCGATCAGCGACTGCGCCTGCGTCCACTGGTTGGAGAACACGAGCTGCCGGATCTGGGCGAGCGAGCCCGCGCCGCGCGGGTTGCTGTAGTCGTGCGGGCCGCCCGCCCAGACCGTGTCCTCGTTGAGCTGCAGGCGTTCGGTGTCGGTGTTGCCGAACACCATCGCGCCGAGCCGGCCGTTGCCGACCGGAAGCGCGCGCAGCCAGTCCGATCCCGCCGGGCTGTTGTACCACAGGGCGAGGTCGCCCGCGGCGCGCACTTCCGGCGGCGCCGAGGAGGCGGCGTTCGCCGTCGCTGTCCAGCCCGCCCGCGTCAGCACGACACCCGCGCCGAGCTTCATGAGCTGCCGCCGGTTCAGGTCGGACATGCCGGTCCTCCAATGGGTTTCGCGGTCGCTGAAGCACCCCTGGTGGTGGCCACGAGGAGTCGGGACTTGCCGGGGACGGTCAGCTCACGGCGCACCGCGCGTCGTTGAGCGTGAACCCGTCGGCGGCCGCGCTGTTGCCGGTGTGCGAGGCCTGGAAGCCGATCTGCACCGACCCGCCCGGCGGGATCTGCGTGTTGTAGTCCACGTTGCGCGCGGTGACCTCGCCGCTGGCGGGGGAGTAGCCGGCACTCCAGCCGCTCGTGATCACCTGTCCGCCGGGCAGCGTGAACCGCAGCTGCCAGCCGTTCACGGCCGTGGTGGACGTGTTGGTGATGGTGATCGTCTCGGTCAGGCCGGTGTTCCACGCGCTGACCGACGCGGCGACCGCACATCCGCCGGGAGGAGGTACCGGCGTGGTGGTGGTCGTCGTCGTTGTCGTGGTGGTGGTTGTGGTGGTCGTCGTGGTGACCGGCGGGTTGTTGTTGTCCAGGCCGAGGAACGCGATCGAGTACGCGAGCATGCCCGCCATCGGCAGCTCGTGCCCGACGCCGGAGATGCTGACGCCCTCGACGGTCGCCGCGGTACCGGTGGCGCCGTAACGGGTGCGGGTCCAGCTCGACTTCGGCTGGTCGGTGAACGACGGCGTCCTGCTCAACCCGTTCAGGTTGGTCCACTGGTCGAGCTCTTCGCCGAAGTTCGGGTACGCCAGCGTGGTGTCGGTGGTGCCGTGCCACAGCTGCATCCGCGGGTAACGCCCGGTGTAGCCCGGATACATCGCCCTGGCCACGTCACCCCACTGCTGCGGGGTCTTCTGCACGTTCCCGCCGGAGCACTGGCTGTTCCACAGCGAGCCGTTCGTCGTCGCGAAGCAGCCGGCCGGCACGCCGGAGAACGCCGACCCCGCGCTGAACACGTCCGGGTACTCCGCGGCCAGCACGTTGGTCATCATCGCGCCGGACGAGAAACCCGCGACCACGATCCGGGCCGGGTCGACGTTGTAGCGCTGGCGCGCGTACGACACCATCGACATGATCCCGGTCGAGTCGCCGCCTCCGTTGCGCCGCAACGCGTTGGGCGTCGAGACGTCGAAGCAGTGGCCGTCCCTGGTCGCCTCGGGGTAGACGATCACGTACCCGTAGCGGTCCGCGCCGGTGACGTAGTCGCGCCCGTTGCCGTTGTGCACGGCGCTCGCCGAGCCGCTGCAGTAGTGCACCATCACCAGCATGGCCGGGCGGGCCGCGACCCGGTCCGGCACGTAGACGTACATGTTGAGGTTGGTGGGGTTCGTGCCGAAGTTCGTGACCCGCGCCAGCGTCGCGGCCTGCGCCTGTTGCGGCACCAGGGAGAGCGCGATGGCGGCGACGAGCAGCGTCACCGCCGCGACGAGGGCGGCGAGGGTGAGGCCGTCGCGGTGACAGCGCACGGTGATCATGCGCCACCGCCGAACTGCCACCAGTTGAAGTTGAACAGGTAACCGCTGCCACCGCTGAACCTCAGGTAGAGGTCACGGGTGCCGGTCAGTCCGCTCACCGGGCACGAGACGGTGGTCCACGTCTGCCACCCGCCGGTGTTGGGCACCGAGCAGCGGCCGGCGAGCGGCCCGGTCGGGCTGTCGGTGTGCACCTCGACGGAGCTGCCGGCGACGGTGGACGCGACCCGGGCGCTGAAGGTCTTCGCGCCCGAACCGAAGGCGACGTTCTTCACCTTGATGTAGTCGCCGTTGTTGATGAACCCGACGTCCATCCCGCCCTCGCTGGACGGCTCGGTCTCGATGCCGCTGCCCCAGGCGATCGTCTCGGCTTCCTGGCGGACGTACGGGTTGAGCGTGTCCGCGGGCGGCGGTCCCGTCGTGGTCATGTTGATCGTCGGGATCGTGCCGTCGGCGTTGTAGCTGAACTTCTCGACCGCGACCGAGCGGGTGAAGCCGCCGCCGCCGCCGGGCAGTGCGCCGTTGTGGTAGAAGAAGTACGAGCTGCCCTTGAAGTCGATCAGACCGGGGTGGTTGGTGAAACTGCTGCCCTGGGTGGGCATCACGGTGCCGCGGTAGGTCCACGGGCCGGTCGCGGTGGGAGCCGTCGAGTACGCGATGAACTCCGAGCAGCACTTGGCCGCGAAGACGTTGTAGTACAGGCCGTTGCGCTTGTAGACCCATGGCCCCTCCTCGTAGAGGGTGGGGCGGTTGGGGTCGCCGGTACGGGTGCCGAAGCCCGCCGTGGTGAGCGGGATCCGGTTGATGCCACCGGAGTAGGAGATCATGTCGGCGTTCAGGCGGATGTACGACAGGTTGGGGTTGCCCCAGTACAGGTACGCCTGCCCGTCGTCGTCGATGAACACCGTCGGGTCGATCTCGCCGTTCTCCACCAGCGGGTGACCGAGGGCGTCGCGGAACGGGCCGGTGGGGCTGTCGGAGACGCCGACACCGATGGCCATGCGTCCGGAGGCCTTGTTGACGATCGGGACGTAGTAGTAGAACTTGCCGTTGCGCTCGATCGCCTGCCCGGCCCACGCGTCCTGCTTGGCCCAGCTGAAGGTGGCGAGACTCATCGGCGAGCCGTGGTCGGTCCAGTTCACCATGTCGGCCGACGACCAGACCCGCCACTCCTTCATGGTGAACCAGGTCGAGTTGTCCTCGTCGTGCCCGGTGTAGAGGTAGACCCGTCCGTTGTGGACCAACGGCGCCGGGTCGGCGGTGTAGATGTGTTGCACGATCGGGTTGTCCGCCCGTGCCGGAACGGCCAGCGTCAGCACGACGCCCACCGTCAGCGCGATGCGCGCCCAGAATCCACGTCTCGTGGCCATCTCTCGTCTCCCCAAGGTGCAGAGCGGGGTCCGCGTGTCCGCCCGTCCGGTCCGTCGGACCCCGCCCTGCGGTTCGGTGGTGCGTGGCGTCAGCTCGCGCTGCAGGACGGGTTCAGGCCCGTGCCGTTTCCGGTGCCCTGGAAGCCGAACTCGGTGGACCCGCCGGCGGGCACGTTGGCGTTGTAGTCCACGTTGGACCACGTGATGGAGCCGTTGTTGCCGCTGCGGTTGGCACTCCACGAGCTGGTGACCGTGCCGCCGGACAGGGTCGTCGTGACCCGCCAGCCGCTCAGCGCGGACGATCCGGCCGTGACCTTGATCGTGGCGACGAAGCCGCCGTCCCACTGGTTCAGCGACACCGACGCCGTGCAGTCACCAGGACCTGGGTTGTTGCTCGTGGTCGTGGTGGTGGTGGTCGTTGTGGTGGTCGTGGTCGTGGTGGTCGTCGGGCCGGGACCACCCGCGTTCAGCGCGTCGAGAACCGCGTTGTAGGCGGGCTTCTTGGCACCGGAACCGGTGAACAGCAGCGGGTTCTCGCCGCTGCGCCACGAGTCCGTGTCGCGGATGCCCCACGTGGTGATGCCGGCGCAGGCGCGGACGGCCATGCACGCCTTCGTCACGGCACCGTAGGCGTTGGCCTGGTTGTTGCCGGCGATGTCGAGCTCGGTGATCTGCACCTCGACGCCGAGGTCGGCGAAGCGCTGCAGGTTCGCCTGGTAGTCGCCGGGTGGGTTGCCCGAGAGGTGCGACTGGAAGCCGACGCAGTCGATCGGCACACCGCGGGACTTGAAGTCGCGCACCATGTTGTAGATGCCGGTCGACTTCGGGTTGACACCGTCGGTGTTGTAGTCGTTGTAGCAGAGCTTCGCGCCGGGGTCGGCGGCACGGGCGGCGCGGAACGCGGCCTCGATCCAGTCGTTGCCGGTGCGCTGGAGGTTGGAGTCGCGGCGACCGCCGCCGCCTCCGTCGGCGAACGCCTCGTTGACGACGTCCCAGGCGTAGACCTTGCCCTTGTAGTGGGTGGCGACCTGGGTGACGTGGTTCATCATGGCCTGGCGCAGGTCGGAACCCTCCATGCGCTGCGCCCAGCCGGGTTCCTGCTGGTACCACAGCAGGGCGTGGCCGCGCACCCGCTTGCCGGTGCTCACGGCCTGGTTGAGGATGCGGTCGCCGCCGGAGTAGTTGAACTGACCGCGGTTGGGCTCGGTCGCGTCCCACTTCATCTCGTTCTCGGCGGTGACCATGTTGAACTCCGTGTTGAGGAGGTTCACGTAGGTCTGGTCGCCGAGCTTGGCCGCCGCGACGGCGGTGCCGAAGTAGCGGCCGGACTGCGCCGCGGCGGCGCCGAGCGTGGTCGCGGCGTTCGCGACGGAGCCCGTGGCGGTCACGACCAGCGTCGTGCAGAGTGCCGCCGCCGCAAATGCTGACACGATCGGAACAAGTGACACTGACCTCGCTGTCAGTTTCATCTTCCACACTTTCGAACTTCGCCCGGAAATGCCGGGCGTGGCGGGTATGACGATCTGGGCGCACGTCGCGGTGGCCGGTGCGGCGATACCGGTTCTCGGGGTGTGCGTTGTAAGGTGCTTCGCGCGGTCAACCGCGGCGTCGTGGCCGGCGGGCGCGATGTCTTCGGCGCTGTCCGGGAATCTTCACTACCGTCTCCTTCACCCACATGACTGGGGAGTGCGCCGTGGTGGAGTGTGACACCTTCGTGTTCGCGCTCACAAGAAGGTGCAGACGGTTTTGTGCCGATATTGAGCTGAACGGGCTACAAAAGACCGGGAGCGCTCCCAGTCCTGTTGTCGAATGGTGTCGAATGCGTTCGCCGACAGGTCTGTGGAATGATATTGCTAAAGTTCGTGCTAACAGTTTTAGCATTGACGCTCCATGGCGCCCTGACTACATTGGCCCGAGCCCGGACGCGTTTTCCCCACGCGCGGCGCGCTATCTATGGGAGCGCTCTCATAGCACCCTCTCGCACTGCACCCAGCAACGACGCTGTGAGGACCCGAATGACAGCAATCGATCCTGCACGCGCCGGTACGCCCGGCACTTCGACGGTTGACGTGACGGCAAGACGGAGGCGCGCGGCGGGCGCCTGCGCGGCCGCGGGCGTGGTCGTGGCCGGCACCGTCGCACTGACGCTGAGCGGCGGCACGACGGTCCGCGCCGCCGAGTCGTCGTTCTACGTCGACCCGGCCAGCTCCAGCGCGAGATGGGTGGCCGCCAACCCCGGCGACTCGCGGACACCGGTCATCCGCGACCGGATCGCCTCGGTGCCGCAGGCGCGCTGGTTCACGACCACCAACACCTCGACGATCCGGTCGGAGATCAGCTCCTTCGTCGGCGCCGCCGCGTCGGCCGGCAAGATCCCGATCCTGGTCGTCTACAACATCCCCAACCGCGACTGCGGCGGCGCCAGCGGCGGCGGAGCACCGTCGCACGCCGCCTACCGGGCGTGGATCGACGAGGTGGCCGCGGGACTGGGCGGCCGCCGGGCGACGATCGTGCTCGAACCCGACGTGCTGGCGCTGATGACCAACTGCCAGAACGCCGACCAGCAGAACCAGACCAAGGCCTCGATCGCCTACGCGGGCAAGAAGCTCAAGTCCGGTTCCGGGCAGGCCAGGGTGTACTTCGACATCGGGCACTCGGCGTGGCTCGCCCCGGCGGAGGCCGCGAACCGCCTGCGCGGCGCGGACATCTCCAACAGCGCCGACGGCATCTCGACGAACGTGTCGAACTACCGCGCGACCTCCGACGAGGTGAACTTCGCCAAGGCGGTGCTGAACAACGTCGGCGACGGCCGCCTCCAGGCGGTCATCGACACCAGCCGCAACGGCAACGGCCCGGCGGGCAGCGAGTGGTGCGACCCGGCCGGCCGCGCGATCGGCACGCCCAGCACGGAGAACACCGGCGACTCGAAGATCGCCGCGTTCCTGTGGGTCAAGCTGCCCGGCGAGTCGGACGGGTGCATCGGCCCGGCCGGCCAGTTCGTGCCGCAGCGCGCCTACGAGCTCGCGCTGGCGGCGGGTCCTGGTCCGACCACGACCACCACGACCACGACCACGACGACCAGCAACAACCCCGGCGGTGGCTGCCGGGCGAGCTTCCGGCTGATCAGCCAGTGGCAGGGCGGCTTCAGCGCCGAGATCGTGATCGAGAACCGCGGCTCGGCGATCAACAGCTGGACCTTCACGTTCTCGGCCCCCGGCGTGACGGTCACGCAGGGCTGGAACGGCACCTGGAGCAGCTCCGGCGACGTGGTCAGGGTGACCAACACGTCGTGGAACGGCTCCATCCCCGCCGGCGGCACCACCTCCGTCGGCTTCAACGCCAACTACAACGGCTCGACGCCACCGTTCGCGTCGCCCGCGCTGAACGGCACCGTTTGTTCCTGAGCGGGCATCCCGCCGCCGCGTCAACCTCAATGTCGAGGAGTGCTGCACATGTTTTCGGTCAACGTCCGGACACCGCGCCGCAAGCGCGGTCTCGCACTACTGTTCGCCGCCGCGCTGGCAATGACGCTGACTCCCAGCGCCGCCGGCGCCGATGTCGGCACCACCGCCACCTGTTCGAGCCAGACGGGCAACAACGGCGGTTACTACTACTCATTCTGGACCGACGGTCGCGGCAGGGCCTGCATCGACTTCGGGTCCGGCGGCAACTACAGCACCTCGTGGAGCAATGCCGGCAATTTCGTCGCCGGCAAGGGCTGGAGCAACGGTTCCCGGCGGGCCGTGAACTATTCCGGCAGCTTCAACACGTCCGGCAACGGGTATCTCTCACTGTACGGGTGGACGTCGAACCCGCTCGTCGAGTACTACGTCGTCGACAACTGGGGCACCTATCGGCCCACGGGTACGTACAAGGGCACGGTCACCACTGACGGTGGCACGTACGACATCTATCAGACGATGCGTTACAACGCGCCCTCCGTCGAAGGCAACAAGACCTTCCCGCAGTTCTGGAGCGTCCGGCAGCAGAAGCGGACCGGCGGAACCATCACCACCGGCAACCACTTCGACGCATGGAACCGCGTCGGCATGCGGCTCGGCAACTTCAGCTACTACATGATTCTCGCGACCGAGGGCTACCAGAGCAGCGGCAGCTCGAACATCACCGTGAGGTGAGCATTCGCGGCCCAAGTGCCCCCGTCCCGGCCGGGACGGGGGCACCTTCGCGTCCTGCGGGCGTGCGCCGTCGATGAAGGGAACCTTCCTGCACCTGAGGTGGATGAATGTTCCCTTCATCGAGCAACCTGGCGGTCAGCTGCGCACGGTCCACTGCTGGTTGGTGCCGCTGTGGCACGTCCAGAGCTGGATCAGCGTGCCGTTCGCCGTGCCGTTGCCGCTGGCGTCGAGGCACAGCCCGGACTGCGCGCCGCTGATGCTGCCGTCGGCGTTGAGGTTCCACTGCTGGTTCAGGCCGCCGTGGCAGTCCCAGAGGATCGCCGCGGTGCCGTTGGACGTGCCGTTGCCGCTGGCGTCCAGGCACTTGCCGCCGATCGTGAACTGCTTGGCCGCGGTGTAGTTCCAGCGCTGGGTCGTGCCGCCGTTGCAGTCCCAGAGCCGTGCCTGGGTGTTGTTGTTGGTGTTGGCGACATCGACACAACGACCGGACTGGGTTCCGACGACCGTGACGTTGTCGCGGCCACCACCACCGCCGCCACCGCCCGGTCCGGCGTTCGCCATCACCGCCTGGGCGCCGGCCGGCCAGTTCCCGTTGCTGACGATGGTGTTGTTGTTCACGACGTTGCCGCGGTCGCCGTTGGAGATGTTGCTGACGCTGTTGCTGGACCAGTTGCCGGTCAGCGTCCAGTTGCCCATGTTCTCGCCGCCGCCGTAGTTGGCGGTGGCCCACGTGCCGGTGGCGTTGAAGACGTTTCCGGTGGCGCGGTAGTACTTCGAGCCCTCGTCGAAGTAGAGGCCGTAGTAACCGTTGAGGCGCAGGCAGTAGTTGCCGCTGATTTCCGCGTTGGGGTTCCAGCCGAGGGTGTAGATGCAGCCGCCGTCGTTCATTTGCTGCATCACGTCGTGCACGTAGTTGTTGAGGAGCTTGTTGTTCGACGCGGTGGTGGGCGTCGAGTAACGCGGCTGGTAGTTGTACAGGCCGCGGTTGGCGTAGTGGTTGCTGCCGCCCGCGTCGTTGGAACCCCAGCCGTAGCCGACGGAAATGCCGGTGTACGGCAGGTTGTAGACCTCGTTGTTCGCCACGGTGGCGTTGGTGACGTAGGTGTTGAGCACCGACACGATGCCGCGGTACTCGAGGCCGAGGTCGTGGAGGCGGTTGTAGCTGACGGTGATGTCGCGGTTGACCATCCGCTGGTCGCTCGGGTGGTGCGCGTCGGCCTGCACGCCGCCGACCACGATGCCGCCCGCCGAGTTCTGCGCGATCTCCGAACGGGTGATCGTGATGCCGGACGCGCCCAGGCCGACCCCGCTGGCGTGCGCGTTGGCGTCGTTGCCGATGCCGATCGCGGTCTGCCCGAGGTTGACGAACCTGGAGCCGGTGAACGTGATGCCGCTGGCCGCGGAGATCTGCACGGCGGCGGGCATCTGCAGCCAGTGCGGCCGGACCGCCTCGAACAGCTGGCAGCCGCTCTTGCACGAGTTCAGCCGGTCCGCGGGCCAGTTCTGGTTGCCCCCGATGTAGGCACCGGTCTGCTGGTCGGCGAAGCCCTGGTTGCTACTGGGGCCGAGCCACGACGTGCCGGTGAACGTGATGCCGCTGAACGACATGTCGCGCGCGGGCGCGTCGTAGGTGCCGCCGATGTCGACCAGCGACTGCAGCGTCGGCAGCTCGACGCTGACGTTGCTCATGTTCTGCCCGGCGCGCGGGATGTAGTAGAGCACCCCGGTGCCGGGGTTGAGGTACCACTCGCCGGGGGAGTCGAGGAACTCGTAGGCGTTGGTCAGGTAGAGCGGCCCGGCGCGGAACGGGTTGTTGAGCGTGTCGTAACCGAAGGTGTTGTTGTTCCACGCGGGTTGCTGCATCGTGAGGAAGTTGCCGCTGATGCTCTGCACCGGCGAGTAGCGGTCGGTGAACGAGTTGACGCTCTCCACCTCGACCCGGTTCTGGTTCGCCAGGTTGTTCAGGTAGCTCAGCGCACCGTTGGAGAAGCGCATCCCGGTGTCGGTGAACGTGAAGTCGCCGCGGTTGACCTGGGTGCGGGCCCTGGTGGCGATCGCGCCGTCGACGTAGAGCTGACGGCTGTCGAGACCGGTGCCGACGTTGGCGCGCCAGATGTTCTTCCCGGCGTCGGCGACCGACCACCCCGTGACGGCCTTGGCGCCGCTGATGACGGGTTTCGCCGAGGCGGCGGCCTGCCACAGCACGCGGTAGCCGTTGCTGCCGGAGTCCGCCGCGGTGAACCGCAACGGCTGGGAGAGCCGGTACACGCCGTCGGCCAGCTCTACGACGATGTCGCCGGACATGGAGCCGTTGCGGGACCGTACGGCGGCCTGGGCCGCGGGCAGCGAACACGGCTCGGCGGTCGTGCAGGTGGTGCCGGTACCGGAGGGGGAGGCGTAGAGGGTGGTGGTGGCCGCGGCGGCAGGGGGAGCCGTGGCCAGCGCGGCGAGCAACACCGCTGCCGCGGCGATCGAGGACGTGGACAAGGGACCTCCTGGCGTGAGGCGTGAGTCCCGTTGCGGCGGACGGGACGTGATTATGTCCTCTGTGGACGTTGAACGGGTGCTCCGCGCGAGCGCGCCGGAACCCGCGAGAAGTGGTATGACACCCGCTTCACATATCTGATCGGAACGTAACTCGTATGACGTGTGACGTCAATGGTGTTACGTATACTGTCGGACTCAGCTCGTCGGAGATCGTGCGGCGCAACGGAGGCAGGATGAAGGCGACAGGTTCGCAGTCCGAGCAGGTCACTCCGACGGGTTGGACACGCCGACCGGCCAGCCTCGCCGCGGCGGTGACAGCGGAGCTCGTGCAGCGAGTGGTGCGCGGTGGCTACCCCGTCGGGGCCGTGTTGCCGCCGGAGCCGGTGCTCTGCGAGACGTTCGGGGTGAGCCGGACGGTGATCCGCGAGGCGGTGAAGGTCCTGCAGGAGAAGGGCCTGGTCCAGGTGCGTCAGGGCTCCGGCACGACGGTGAACCCGCCGGCGCAGTGGAACCTGCTGGACGAGCTGGTGCTCGGTGCCGCGATCAGCGAGGACGAGAGCCTCGCGCTCCTCGACGACCTCGTGGTGACGCGGCGGTTGCTGGAGTCGGACATGGCGCAGGTCGCCGCCCGCGCGGCCGACCAGCAGGTGCTGAAGCGGTTGCGCGCCCTGGTGGACGCGATGGACGAGTACGTCGACAACACTCCGGTGTACGAGGAGCACGACCGGCTCTTCCACGACGTGATCATGCAGGCGTCGGGCAACCGCATCGCCCGCGGCGTCGTGCGGTCGTTGCAGGGGCAGGCCATCGCCACGCCCGGCTACCTGGGCAGGAGCGGGCGCGAGCTCTGTCAAGCGTCCAATCGGGGCCACCGCCGCATCTACGAGTGCCTCGCCGCGCACGACGCGGAAGGTGCCGCGGAGGCCATGTTCACCCACATCACCGAGGCGTGGCTCGTGCGCCGCGGTGACGCCGGCGATCCGGGCCGGCTGATCAGGTAGACGACCGGCCGGCCGCGTCCCCTCCGCCAGGACCCGTCCGGACACGTGTGAGCAGAGGTGTTTCGTGGAACCTCCGACCGTGGGAACGCGGTCGGGCCCGTACGGCAGCGGGAGGCGGATCTGCGGTGGGACGAACGCGCGTGACACTGGCCGACGTCGCGGCGGCGAGCGGAGTGTCGGTCACGACGGCGTCGCTCGTCCTGACCGGGCGGGCGCGGGAGCTGCGCATCTCCGAGGCCGCCGAGCGCCGGGTGCGCTCGACGGCGCGAGAGCTCGGCTATCGGCGCAACACGCTGATAGCGGGTCCACGTGCCGGACGTGCGCAGACGATCGGGTTCGTGTCCGACACGGTCGCGTCGTCCGGCTTGGCGGGCGACATGGTCAAGGGCGCTGTGGAGACCGCGTACCGGCACGGGTACATGCTGTTCGTGGGGGAGTCCGGCGGTGATCCGGAGGTCGAACGGGCACTGGTCGAGGCGATGCACGACCGGCGCGCGGACGGGGTGGTGTTCGCCGCCATGCACACCAGGACCGTCGCGGTGCCCGAAGGCCTCTACGACGGGCCCGCCGTGCTGCTCAACGCCACCCCCGTGACGCGGGCGGCCGTCCCCTCCGTGCTGCCCGACGAGGTGCAGGCGGGCAGATCGGCGGCGCGCGTGCTGGTCGAGGCGGGCCACCGGCGCGGCGTGCACCTGATCGGCGCCGGACCGGGGGTGCACGACGTGCCGCCGAACAGCATCGCGGCCGCGCAACGCCTGCTCGGGCTGCGCGAGGTGTTCACCGCGGCCGGGGTCGAGGTCGTGAGCTCCCGCCGGTGTCCGAAGTGGACACCCGAGCACGGCTTCGAGGCGACCGCCGAGCTGCTGCGCGAACACCGGCCCAAGGCGCTGGTCTGCTTCAACGACCGGCTGGCGTTCGGGGCCTACCAGGCACTCGGCGAGGCGGGGCTCTCGGTGCCCGGTGACGTGTCGGTGATCGGCTTCGAGGACCACCCCGTGGCGTCGTGGATGCGGCCGCGGCTGACCACCATCGCACTGCCGCACGAGGAGCTGGGCGCGCGGGCGGTGGAGGTCCTGGTGGAGATGCTCGAACGGCGGGCGCGGCAGCCGGTGATCCACCGGGTGCCGATGCCGGTACGCGAGGGCGGATCGGTGGCGCCGCCGCGCGACTGAAGACGCGATGTGGTCGCTAACAGTCGAGCGCCCAGTCGAATGAGAATTCGACGTCATCGAACGTGTCAGGCTAAAGGTGAACGCTAACAACTTTAGCTTTGACCGTGTGTGACGGCCTCGTTACATTGCTGGTAGCAGGCCTGATTCCCCCGGAAGGCTGACCAATGTCTAGCGTGCTCAAGGTGTTCTGCGGTGCGCTGCTCGCCGCACTGCTGGCTGTACCTCCTGCGGCCTCCGCATCAGTGACCTCAGGGTCCACTGTGGACGCTGCCGCCGCTCCGGTGCGGGTGATGCCGCTCGGTGACTCGATCACCCAGGGCGGCTCGATCGGCGGCTACCGCCTCGATCTCGGCACGAAGCTGCGCGCCGCCGGTCGCTCCATCGACTTCGTCGGCTCGCTGACCGACGGTCCGGCGTCGATGCCCGACCGCAACCACGAGGGCCACCCCGGCTGGACCATCGCGCAGATCGACGCCAACGTCGCGAACTGGCTGCGCACCTACACCCCGCACACGATCCTGCTGCACATCGGCACCAACGACATGTACGGCAGCGACCCGGCCGGCGCGCCCCGGCGCCTGTCCGCCCTGGTGGACAAGATCACCGCGCAGGCGCCGTCCGCCGAGGTGTTCGTCGCAACGATCATCCCGATCCGGTTCGCCGACGGCACGGTGCGCAACTACAACGCCGCGATCGTCCCGATGCTGCGCGCGAAAGCGGCGGCGGGCAAGAAGGTGCACGTCGTGGACATGTACCCGGCGGTGCAGATCTCCGACCTGCCCGACGGCATCCACCCCAACGCGGCGGGCTACAGCAAGATGGCCACGGTCTGGTTCAACGCGCTGAAGGCCGTGCCCGGCAGCACCGCCGTGCATCAGCTCGCGGCCTGATCCCTTGGCTGACTGATCCCTCCGACGACGAAGGGTGACCATGTTCCTCGCGCGCCTGCTCCGCTCCCGCCGCGTCGGGCTCACCGCCGCGGCCGCGGCGCCGCTCCTCGCGATGTCGGCGCTCGCGGCGGTGACCGTGCCTCCCGCGGCGGCCGCGCCGGGATGTTCGGTGACCTACTCCGCACCGTCGCAATGGGACGGTGGGTTCACCGCGAACGTCAGCGTCACCAACATCGGCGACGCGGTCGACGGCTGGACGCTGACGTGGAGCTTCGGTGCCGGGCAGCAGGTGACGCAGGCGTGGAACGCCCAGGTGTCGCAGTCGGGTTCCCAGGTGACCGCCCGCAACGTGTCCTACAACGCGGCGATCCCCACCGGTGGCAAGGTCGAGTTCGGGTTCAACGGGTCGTCCAGCGGCACGGACAACCCGAACCCCACGGCGTTCACGCTCAACGGCACCCTGTGCACCGGTGACGTCGGCCCTACGACCACCACCACCACCACTACCACGACCACCACCACGACCACGGGCACTCCGCCCGGAGGCAACCTGCCGTCGAGCTTCCGGTGGTCCTCCAGCGGCGCGCTGATCAGCCCCAGGCCGGACGCGGCGCATCCGAACGTCTACTCGGTCAAGGACCCGAGCGTCGTGTACTACAACGGCAAGTACCACGTGTTCGCGTCGGTGTACACCACCGGCTACAACCTGATGTACACGAGCTTCACCGACTGGTCGCAGGCGGCTTCCGCACCGCAGTACTACCTCGACCGCACGCCCGTCGGCGGTGGCTACAAGGCGGCGCCGCAGGTGTTCTACTTCGCGCCGCAACACCTGTGGTACCTGGTGTACCAAACGGGTTCGAACGCCTCGTACTCCACGACCACCGACATCTCCAACCCGTCGTCGTGGTCGGCGCCGAAGAACTTCTACGCGAACGGCATGCCGCAGATCATCCGCGACAACATCGGCAAGGGGTACTGGGTCGACTTCTGGACGGTCTGCGACGACGCGAAGTGCTACCTGTTCTCCTCCGACGACAACGGCCACCTCTACCGGTCCGAGACGACCACGGCGCAGTTCCCCAACGGGTTCACCAACACGGTGATCGCGCAGCAGGACTCGAACCCCAACCGGTTGTTCGAGGCGTCCAACGTCTACAAGGTCGCCGGGAAGAACCAGTGGCTGCTGATCGTCGAGGCCATCGGGTCGGACAACAGGCGCTGGTTCCGCACCTGGACGTCGTCCGCGATCACCGGTCCGTGGAGCCCGCTGGCCGCGGAGGAGTCGAACCCGTTCGCCCGCGCGAACAACGTGACGTTCCCGAGTGGACAGTGGACGCGCGACATCAGCCACGGCGAGATGATCCGCGCCGGTGTGGACCAGACGATGGAGATCGACCCCTGCCGGCTGCGCTTCCTCTACCAGGGCATGGATCCCAATGCCGGCGGTGAGTACAACAAGCTGCCGTGGAAGCTCGGCCTGCTGACCCAGACCAACTCGACCTGCTGACCCCGGTGACCCGACGCCGCCGGACTTCCGCGCCGGCGGCGTCTTCCCCTGCGAGAAAGGGGCGACGATGCCCAGAAGACTCGCTGCCGCCGCGGTGCTGGTGCTCGCCACCATCACCGCGCCGGTCGCCCACGCCGCGCCCGGCAGTCCGGCGCCGACCCCGCCGATGGGCTGGAACAGCTGGAACAGCTTCGGGTGCGGCATCACCGAGGCCCAGGTGCGCCAGGCCGCCGACGCGATGGTGTCGTCGGGCATGCGCGACGCCGGCTACCAGTACGTGGTGGTGGACGACTGCTGGTTCGACCCGCAGCGCGACTCGGCCGGCAACCTGAGGGGCCACCCGACGAAGTTCGCGAGCGGCATGAAGGCACTGGGCGACTACATCCACGCGCGCGGCCTGAAGTTCGGCATCTACCAGGTGCCCAACGAGAAGACGTGCGCGCAGGGCACCGGCGCGTTCCCCGGCGCGACCGGCAGCAAGGGCCACGAGGCGCAGGACGCCAGGACGTTCGCGTCGTGGGGCGTGGACTACCTGAAGTACGACTGGTGCTCTGGCGCGGGGACGCGGGACGAGCAGGTCGCCCGGTTCTCGATCATGCGGGACGCGTTGCGCGCCACCGGCCGCCCGATCGTCTACAGCATCAACCCCAACAGCTTCCACGCCATCACCGGCGACCGGTACAACTGGGGTGAGGTCGCCGACCTGTGGCGCACCACCGAGGACCTGCTGGACATCTGGCAGAACAACAACGTCAACAGCTACCCGATGGGCGTGGGCAACGTCCTCGACGTCACCGCCCCGCTCGCCGTGCAGTCCGGTCCCGGCCACTGGAACGACCCGGACATGCTCGTCGTCGGCCGCCCCGGCCTGTCCCTCACCGAGTCCCGCGCGCACTTCGCGTTGTGGTCGTTGATGGCCGCGCCGCTGATGGCGGGCAACGACATCCGCACGATGTCGGCCGACGTGAGCGCGATCCTGCGCAACCCGCGGCTGATCGCGGTCAACCAGGACCGCCTCGGTGCGGGCGGGCGCAGGGTCCGTGACGACGGCGCCACCGAGATCTTCGCCAAGCCGCTCTCGGACGGTTCGGTCGCCGTCGGGTTGTTCAACCGCGGCAGCGGCACCGCGACCGTGTCGACGACGGCCGCCCAGATCGGCCTGTCCGGCAGCGGCTTCACGCTGACCGACCTGTGGACCGGCGGCACGTCCACCAGCTCCGGCGCGATCTCCGCCTCCGTCCCGGCCCACGGCGTGGCCGCGTACCGGGTGAGCGGTGGCAGCCAGGTGACCGGCACCACCGCCCGGTTGCGCGGCACCGCGTCGAACCGGTGTGCCGACGTGGAGAACGGCTCCACCGCCGCCGGCGCCAACACCGCGCTCCAGGACTGCAACACCGCCGCGAGCCAGCAGTGGACCTCGTGGCCAGGCGGCGAGATCAGGGTGTTCGGCGACAAGTGCCTCGACGCCTACAACCAGGGCACCACCCCCGGCACGCGCGTCATCACCTGGTCCTGCAACGGTCAGGCCAACCAGCGCTGGACGGTCGAGGCCGACGGCACGATCCGCACCGCCGGTCTGTGCCTCGACGCCGACCGGTCCGGCACCGGCAACGGCACGCGACTGGTGCTGTCGACCTGCAACGGCCAGCCGAGCCAGAAGTGGACACGATCATGAGGCGCGCACCCGTCGCGGCGACCGTCGCCGCACTCACCCTGGTGGCCGCGGGACTCGCCGCGAGCACGGCCGCGCACGCGGCTCCCGGCTGTTCGGTCACCTACAGCAAGACCTCCGAGTGGCAGGGCGGTTTCGGCGCGTCCGTGTCGATCACCAACACCGGTGACGCGATCGACGGCTGGAACCTGGAGTGGACCTACGCGTCCGGCCAGCAGGTCGGTCAGCACTGGAACGCCGTGCTCACGCAGAGCGGTGACCAGGTCAGCGCGCGCAACGCGTCCTACAACGGATCCGTGCCGAGCGGCGGCAAGGTCGACTTCGGGTTCAACGCCACCTACACCTCGGCCAACCCCGACCCGGTGTCGTTCCGCCTCAACGGCGTCACCTGCAACGACCCCGGCACACCCACGACCACAACGACCACCACTACGACGACGACCACGACCGCTGGACCGCAACCGTCGTTCAACAACCCGGTGATGTGGCAGGACTTCGCGGACGGCGACATCATCCGCGTGGACGACACGTACTACTACTCGGCGTCGACCATGCACTACTCGCCGGGCGCGCCGGTGCTGCGCTCGTACGACCTGGTGAACTGGGAGTACGCCGGGCATTCCGTGCCACGGCTGGACTTCGGCGCCAAGTACGACCTCAACGGCGGACGCGGCTACGTCCGCGGCATCTGGGCGTCGTTCCTGAACTACCGCAAGAGCAACAAGACCTACTACTGGGGCGGCTGCGTCGACTTCGCGCAGACGCACATCTACACCGCCGCCGCCGTGGACGGTCAGTGGTCGAAGCTGTCCACCATCAACAAGTGCTACTACGACGCCGGCATGCTGGTCGACGACAACGACACGATGTACGTCGCCTACGGCAACACACAGATCAGCGTCGCGCAGCTCTCGCCGGACGGGAAGTCCGAGGTGCGCTCGCAGCAGGTGTTCCAGACGCCGTCGAACATCGGCACGCTGGAGGGCTCGCGGTTCTACAAGCGCGGCGGCTACTACTACATCTGGGTGACCCGGCCCGCGAACGGCCAGTACGTGCTGCGGGCGTCGAGCCCGTTCGGGCCCTACACCGTCCAGCAGGTGCTGCTGAACATGCCGACGCCGGTCCAGGGTGCGGGAGTGCCGCACCAGGGCGGTCTCGTGCAGACGCAGAACGGCGACTGGTACTACATGGCGTTCATCGACGCCTATCCCGGTGGCCGCATGCCGGTGCTCGCGCCGGTGACCTGGACCGCCGACGGCTGGCCGCGCATCACCACCGTGAACGGAGGCTGGGGCGCGAGCTACCCGAAACCGAACCTGCCGCCACCACCGCGCCAGGTCAAACCCATGACGGGCGTGGACACCTTCGACGGCACCGCGCTCGGGCCGCAGTGGGAGTGGAACCACAACCCCGACACCACGAAGTACAGCGTCAACAACGGTTTGCGGCTGTCCACCGCGACCGTCACCAACGACCTGTACAACGCCCGCAACACCCTCACCCACCGGATCCAGGGTCCGTCGTCGACCGCCACCGTCGCCCTGGACGTGACGTCGATGCGCGACGGTGACCGCACGGGTCTCGCGATGCTGCGCGACTCCTCGGCGTGGATCGGGATCAAGCGCGACAACGGCCGCAACCGGGTGGTGATGGTCAACGGGCTGACCATGGACGGCAACTGGAACACCACCGGCACCGGTACCGAGGTCGCGAGCGCGAACCTCACCGGCAACCGGATCTGGTTGCGCGCCAACGCCGACATCCGTCCCGGCAGCGGCAGGCAGGCCCGGTTCTCCTACAGCACCGACGGGGTGAACTTCACCTCGCTGGGAACCGCCTTCACGTTGAAGAGCGACTGGCAGTTCTTCATGGGCTACCGGTTCGGCATCTTCAACCACGCCACGCAGGCGCTGGGTGGCTCGGTCGCGGTGTCGCGCTTCGAGCTCTCCACGCCGTGACGTGCTGCTGGTCCTGCACCGGTGCGCCGGTGCGGGACCAGGGGTGATTCGGGGTGTTCGCGGCCTCGGTGGGCGAATGCCCCCGCCGGTGTGTTGGTTCACGTGGCGTAACAAAGCATGAATGCATTCAGCGGTAGGCTGCTCGCCAAACGGGTGTCCGGAGGACGGTGACGCGGGTGGCGGGCTTCGGCAGTTCCTTGCCCTTCGTCGGACGTCGGCACGAGCTGGGGCTGCTGCTGGACGCCATCCGGCAGCCACCCGCCGTGATCGTGGTCGAGGGCGACGCGGGCATGGGCAAGTCCCGGCTGGTCCGCGAGGCCACCGCGGTCCTGCGCTCGGACGGGTGGCGCGTCGTGACCGGGTTCTGCCACCCGTTGCGCGAACCCCTGCCGTACGGGCCGGTGATCGACGCGCTCGGCAAGGTCGGCCCGTGGCTGCAGGGTGCCGATCTGCCGCCCACGGCGGGCGCGCTGGCCCCGTTGCTGCCCGATCTCGCCGATCTGCTGCCGCCGGTACCGTCCAAACCGGATGATCCGGGCGGGGCCCGGCACCAGCTGATCCGGGCCGTGCGGGCGGTGCTCGCCGCGACCGGCCGAACGGTCGTGGTCGTCGAGGACCTGCACTGGGTCGACGACGCCACCCGTGAGCTGCTCCTGCTGCTCGCCCGCGACCTGCCGGAACAACTCGCGCTGGTGCTCACCTGCCGTGCCGAGAACGGGTCCTCGGTCCTCGGCGGCGCCCACCGTCCCACCGTGATCCGGCTGACGCCGCTGAGCGTGTGCGAGGTCGCCGAACTGGCCACCGCCGCGCTCGGCGGCGGCGCGACCCGTGAGCTGTGCGCGGTGCTGCACCGCCGCAGCGAGGGGCTGCCGCTGGTCGCGGAGGAGGACCTGCTGACGTTCCGCGCCAGGGACCGCCAGGACCCCGGCGAACTGGAACACGCCGACGTGCCGGAGGGGCTGCGCACGGCGGTCACCGAGCGGCTGGTCGCCCTGTCCCCGCACGGTGCGGCCGTGGTCGACGCGGCGGCCGTGCTCGCCGTGCCCGCCACCGAGGCGCTGCTCGCCGAGGTCGCCGGACTCGAACCCGAGCAGACCGCGCAGGGCCTGCTCGACGCGCTGGGCGCGGCGGTGCTGCAAGAGATCGGCACGGACCGGTACTCGTTCCGGCACGTGCTGGCGCAGCAGGTCGCCTACCGGCACGTCCTGGGGCCGCGCCGCACCCGCCTGCACCGGCGGGCGATCGAGGTGTTCGAGACGCATGACCCGGTGCCGTTGGTGCAGATCGCGCACCACACGCTCGCGACGGGCGACCGCGAGGGCTGGCTCGTCCGGGTCGAGGACGCGGCCGACCAGGCCGTGGCGCTCGGCGACACCGGTACCGCCGTGACGCTCCTGCAGCAGCTCCTGAACGAGCCGGACGTGCGCGTCGAGCAGCGGTCCCGGGTCGCGCTCGCGCTCGCGCGGATCGCCGACTACGGCGCCGACTTCGCCACGAACGCCCGGCTGCTCAGAGCCGTGCTCGCCGATCCGCTGCTGCCGGAGGCGATCCGCGGCGAGGTCCGGCTGGGGCTGGGCCTGATCACGGTCAACGTCGCGGCCGACTGGGACGCCGGCTACCCCGAGCTCGAACGTGCGGTCGACGAGCTGGCCACCCTCCCGGACAAGGCGGCGCGGGCGATGATCGCTCTGGCCAACGTCGGTCACAACAATGACGCCGAGCGTGCGTGGAGATGGCTCGGCCGAGCGGAGTCGGCCGTCCGGCACAGCGCCGACGCGGCCATCAGGGCCGCGGTGCAGGCGACCCGGCTCACCCTGATGGCGAAAGAGGGTGATCCCGCGATCTGGCCTCTGGTGGACCAGCTGCCGCGGCGGAGCCCGGACATGGCGGTGCTGGCGCAGACCTGGCGTGCGCTGCACAACGTGATCATGGCCACCACCCATCTCGGTCATTACCGGCGGGCCCGTGCCCTGTTGGCCGAGAACCTGGAAGTCGCCCGGCGCCTGGGTGGCCGGCGCTACGAATGCCTTTACCGCATCAGGCTGCTGTACCTCGACTGGCTGACCGGTCGCTGGGACGGTCTGGAGGAGGGGTTCACCGACCTGGCGCGCGCCTATCCCGACTTCGGGATGGTCGACCTCGGCCTCGCGCTGTGCCGGGGACGCCTCGCCCTCGCCCAGGGTCGTTACTCCGCTGCCCTCGACCACTTCGCCAGCACTGCGCAGCACACGAGCGACCTGACCGCCGGTGCCCTGAACATGGAGGTCTCCACCGAGCTCATCGCGGTCAGGCTGGCTCAGAACGACCCGCAGGCGGCCTGGGCGGTCGCTGAACCTTTGATGCCGTTCCTGCGCGGGCGCGCCATCTGGGCAAGGCCCATGGATCTGCTCCCGATCGCGGTCGAGGCGGCCCTGGCCGCCGGCCACCGCGATGTTGCCGAACGGCTCGTGGCCGATGCCGAAGCCAGCGAGGGAGACCGGGACGCCCCGGTGGCCGCGGCCGAGCTCGACCTCGCCAGGGGACTGCTCCTGCGCGGAACCGAGGCGGCCGCCGAGCACTTCGCCGCGGCTCGCGGGCGGTGGCTGGACATCGGCCGGCCGTACTTCGCGGCGAAGGCCACCGAACACCTCGGCAACGCCCTGGCGTGCGCCGACCCCGAGCAGGCCGTCGCGCATCTGACGGAGGCCGCGACCGTCTACACCGGACTCGGTGCGACCGCCGGTGCCGCCCGCTGCCAGCACGCGCTGCGCTCGCTGGGTGTCGAGGAAACGGCCAGGCCCGGCCGCCGCGGGTACGGCGACGAGCTGTCACCCCGGGAACTGGAGGTCGCCGAGCTCCTCGGCCGCGGCGCCACCAACGCCGACATCGCGCAGACGCTGTTCCTCTCGCCCCGCACGGTCGAGAAGCACGTGGCCCGCGTGCTCGCCAAGCTGGGCACCGACCGCAAGAACGTCGAAGCCGTTCTGCGTGGTTCCAGCTGAGTTCACACCGCTCGTTCACAGCTCCCAACCCAGTGGGGGAGTTGGCTACGCCCCGCCGAACGCCGGCGTGCACGGCCGCAGCGGAACCTCGTCCAAGGTCAGTCCGCGGATGGTCACCGGCGGACCGGATGCGCCGAACCAAACGGCGTCGCCGTAAATGCCGAACAGCCCGTCCGCCATTGTCTGCCACGATTCCCGCTCGGCGGCGGTGGTGGTCATCGAAGCCCGGTTCACCTCCAGCGTCAGCAGCGGCCGCCGGGCCTGGAGCATGCCGAACGAGCCGGCCCGCACGAACGGATACAGGGACAGATCGCGGCCGATCACGAACCGGCCGTCGCGGAACTGCACCGGCGACTCCCAGGAACGCCTGAACCTGAGCCGGTTCAGGGTTGCGTAGGCACCACCTACGAGCCTGCTCTCCGCCGGCGGCGTTCGAACGATGAAGTTCCGCAGGTCACGTTCGATTCCCGAGAAGATCTTCTCTTCGGCAACCGGCGGAGCGCAGGCGCGCAAGGCTATGGCAGCGGCTGTGCTCTGGGAAGGTGCTGTTGGGTGCCATTAACTGAGCTTTTCGAAGAAGAACTCGTGCTTGAGGAACGACGTGCCGTACTCGGCCCCGGCCTGGGGCGGCAGCAGCGGCGAGGCCTGGATGAGCCGCCAGCCGTCCCGCAGCGCCGCGACGCCGTCGGAGTAGGGCGGTTCGTCGGAGTCACCCGTGGTGGGCCGGGTGGTGCCGGTGCCGTCGTAGCGGGACCAGCCGACGACCGGCGAGTCGAGCGCGGAGGTGGCCAGGTAGAGGACGAGGACCTGCTGCCGGAGGGTCATGCGTGGCTCCTGTGCGCGGGACGGTTGGTGACGCGGGTGACCCAGTGGTCGACGTCGAACGACGGGTCGCCGGTCAGCGCGCGCCACAGCAGCACCCGGTTGTAGATCTCCAGCCGGCCGGTGGCCTGCTCGTACCACGGGAAGTACCGGCCGAGTTCCTCGGCGACCGCGGGATCGGCCATGTCGGCGGTGTCCCACAGGCGCACCTGCGGCGCCGCCGGGTTGAAGCGGATCTTGAACATGTACCGGCGGACGTCGCTGTCGTTGCGTCGCCCGCCGTGCCAGATCCCGTGGTGCAGCAGGAGAACGGTGCCCGCCGGGCAGACCAGCCGGGTCTGGCCGCGCAGGTTCTGGTAGCGGCCGGTGTCGCTTTCGTTGGTGCGCCGCAGATGGCTGCCCGGCACGACGAGCGTGCCGCCCATGTCGGGGGTGACCCGCTGCGGGTAGTACATCAGCTGCACGTCGAACGCGTCGGGCCGCACGTCGATGATCGCGTCGCCGTGCAACGGCTGGGCGTGGCCCTCGTGCGGTTCGCGCACGTGCACCGCGTGGTGGTCCACTGTGGGGTCAGGGCCGACGAGGCTGCGCAGGGCTCCGGCCACGGCGGGGAGCTCGACGAGCCGCCGGGGGAACGAACCGTCGGGATAGGCGTCGGCGACCGGCGTGCCGCAGGGCACGTCCGGGATGCCCTTCGGGAGCAGTCCGAGTGCTTCCTGGTTCATCTCCTCGGGCACGACCGCGTCGAGGCGCAGGTAGCCGTGCGCCACGAAACGCGCCAGCTGCACCGAAGTGAGCAGAGTGCTGGTTCGCATACGACGAACGTAGGAGGACGCGTCGGTGCGGTGCGTGGGTTGTATTCACCCAGTACTGGTAATTTTTCACCCGTGCATCAGGTCGTGCTGCCGCTCGGCGAGCCGCCGGAGGTGGCGGACGTAGGGGTCGGCGTGCACGGCGTCACGGGCCTGCGGGACGTGTTCCGGTTGCCGGACCTGTGGCAGCTGCACCTCTACGGCTACGAGGGCGTGCTGGAGGTGGGTGGCACGGCGCACCGCATCGCCCCCGGCCGCGCCAGCCTGGTCCCGCCCGGCACCGAGGTGCTCTTCCGCTACCGCGGCAGGTCCGAACACCTCTACGCGCACCTGCGCCTGCCCGGCACCGCGGAATGCCGCGTGGCGCCGGTGATGCAGGATGCCGGTCCGAACAGGACGGTTCTCGCCCGCCTCCTGCGCGGCGCCCTCGCGGCGGCACCGGCACGGGCCTCGGCGCACCTGTGGACCGTGCTGTGGCAGCTCGCCGACGCCGCACCGGCGGGCCGTGCCGCGGCCGACCCGGTGGCGGTGGCCGCGGCGCACGTCGAGGCGCACCTGGGTACGCCGTTGTCGGTCGCGGAGATCGCGAAGGTGGCCGGGGTCTCGCACAACCACCTGACGCGGTTGTTCCGCGCCCGCCTGGGCACCACGGTGGTGGCGTACCTGCGGCGCCGCCGGATGGAGCGGGCGCGGCACCTGCTCACCGCGTCGACGCTGTCGGTCTCGGCGGTCGCGGCCGCGGTCGGGATCCCGGACCTGCAGGCGTTCAACAAGGTCTGTCGGCGTGAGCTGGGACAGTCGCCGCGCTCGGTGCGCGTTCGCGGTCGATGAAGGGAACCTTCCTGCACCTCAGGTGGATGAATGTTCCCTTCATCGACCACCGGGCGGGCCGGACGGCGCGGTTCACGTCAGCCAGCAGAACACGCCGCACACGCCCGCGCCGAGCACGGCGGCGACCAGGGCCGCCACCGCCGTGAGCACCAGGGCGCGCCGCCGCACCGCCCGCACCAGCCGGGGCAGCAGCGTGGGCGGCACCTCCGGAGCGGTGCCGAGCGACTCGACCGCCCAGGATCTCGGCACGCGCGCCAGGAATCCCGTCATCCCGGCGAGCTGGCCGACCGCGCGCTCGCACGGCGGGCAGACGTCGAGGTGGTGTTCGTAGGCCTGGCGGTCGCCCGGCGACAGCGACCCCAGCACGTAGGCGACGTCCCACTCCCGGAACGGGTCCGCTGGCGGCGTCACCGCCCCGTGACCCCGTTCTCCTGCAACGCGAGCCGGAGCGCGCGCAGGCCGTAGTGCAGCCGCGACTTCACGGTGCCCTGCGGGACGTCCAGGGCGTCGGCGAGCTCGGCGATGGTCTCACCGCGGTAGTAGGCCCGCGTGATCACCACGCGGTGCTCGGGTTTCAGCTGGGACAGCGCGTCGGCGATGAGCCAGGCGTCGAGTGCGGCGTCGGTGTCGTCGGACCGCGGGCGTTCCGGCACGCGGGCGGACTCGACCTCCCACCTGGCCTGGGCGCTGCGGCGTTCGTCGATGGCGAAGTTGCGCGCCACGGCGTACAGCCACGCCTTCGACGCCGAGGAGCCCTGTTCCAGGATGTCCGGATGCCGCCAGGCGCGCAGCAGGGCTTCCTGGACGACGTCTTCGGCCAGTTGCTCGTCGCCGGTGAGGCGCAGCGCGTAACGCCAGAGCGCGGCGGCGTGGCCGTCGTGCAGCGCGCGCAGGAGGGTGATGTGGTCGGTGTTGATGGCGCACCTCGTCTCACTGGCGGAACACCGGAGTGCGTTTGGCCAGGAACGCCGATGTTCCCTCGCGCATGTCGGCGGTGGTGAAGGTGTGCCGGAACGCGTCCAGCTCGACGCGCAGGCCGGTGTCGACGGGCAGTCCGTCGACGGCGCGCAGGGTCGCTTTGCACGTCGCGACCGCGTCGGGCGAGTTGGCGGCGATGTCGGCGAGCACGAGCCGTGCTGCGGCGAACATCTCCTCGCGCGTGTCGAAGACCTGGTTCACCAACCCGATCCGGTGCGCCTCGGCCGCGTCGACCCGGCGGCCGGAGTAGATCATCTCGCGGGCGCGGGCCACGCCGACGCGGCGGAACAGGCGGACGCAGCCGCCGAAGCCGGGGATGAGACCCAGCAGCACCTCCGGTTGCCCGAACACCGCTTTGCCGGTGGCGTAGACGAAGTCGCACGCCAGCGCCATCTCGCAGCCGCCGCCGAGCGCGTAACCGTCCACGCAGGCCACGACCGGGACCGGCAGCTGTTCGAGCAACCGGGTCACCTCCTGGCCCAGCGCGCCGAACGCCTCGCCCTCCTCCGGTGTCATCGAAGCCATCTCGCGGATGTCGGCACCGGCGATGAACGCCGGACCTTCGGCTCCCGTCAGCAGCACCGCGCGAGGTCCGGACAGCGTCGACAGGAGGTGGCGCAGTTCGCTGAGCATCGCGTGCGAGAGGGCGTTGCGGGCCCGCGGCCGGTGCACGGTCACGGTCAGCACGCCGCCCTGCTCGTCGAGCACCAGGTTCTGATAGTCCACAGTGGTCTCCTCACGAGTCCCAGATCGCGCCGTAGGCGGGAATTCCCCTGGATTCGAGCTCTTCGACGACCTGCCAGGTGGTCGGTTTGTTGGAGATGCAGATGACCGCCTCCGCGTCGAACCGGCGGCAGGCGTCGTAGGCGAGGGCGACCAGGTCCGGTTTGCCCTCGGTGCTGGTGTCCCAAACCACTGCGTCGGGCTGGACGCGCAGGATCTCGTCCACCAGCGCGTCACCGTAGGTGCGGCGCGGGTCGCGGGTCGACCACACGAGCTTGGCCGGCGCGGTCTCCGCGAGCAGATGCGGCAGGCAGGGGCCGATGCCGCTGCCGGTGGCGACCCACACCACCCTGGTGAACAGCTTGTCGATGTTGCCGACGCCCGCGGTGGGAATGCCCTTGACCCACACGTGACTGGGCTGGTCGGCGATGAACTTCCCCGTCCAGTCGCCGGAACGGGAGATCGTGAGCCGGAACCCGCTGCGGCCCGGCGCCGGGACGTTGGCGAAGGAATGCCACTCCAGCAACGGGTTGCGGCTCACCGCGGTCGACGACCCGGCGAACGGCGTGACGCCGTAGTCGAACGACACGAGCGCGACGTGCGGTGACGGGCTGTCGATCCGCACCGGCACCCGCCGCAGCCGCAGCCACGGCAGCGCCACGCTGACCGCGACGAGGGCGAGCGGCCAGAGGAACACCGGGTCCGACACCGCCGCCAGCACGGCGAACAGCACGAGCACCGTCCACCCGCCGAACCGGTGCGAGCGCTCGAACAGGTCGTGGTGGCGGGCGCGCAGCCGGGGCAGCGCGAGCACGATCATCCCGCCGAGCACGGCGAAGATCAGCCACGTCAGCACCAGCGCGAACGGCGGTCCCGTCGTCGTGACGGCGAGTACCAGGAACCACGCGGTGGCGCAGATCGCGGCACCGACGTGCAGGCCGCCGAAGTGGTAGACCTTGCCGAGCGTCCAGCGGATCCGCAACGGCCAGTGCGTCGGTGCGCTGGTGGCGAGCCGGAACAGCAGGTTGATCACGAGCTGCTGGCGGATCAGCGCGGCCAGGGTGACGTTGAGGACCACCAGCGCGGTCAGCACCTTCGCGTCGCCCTGCCAGTCCCAGGACAGCGCGGCGGCGACGTTCGCGAGCACGACGGCCGCGGCGAGCCGGTTGTGGTGGGTGAAGGGGCGACGGCGCAGGATCGTGCGCAGCGACCGGTCAGCCGGTGGCAACGCGACAGCGTGCACCGTCATGCCACGGTTTCCTTCTGCTCCAGACCGTCCAAACGCGACACGAGGGCGCGCCGGTCGACCTTGCCCCGGTCGGTCGTCGGCAACGTGTCGACGGCGACGATCAGCGTGGGCACGCAGTAGTACGGCAGTCGCTGCTCGACCGCGCGCCTGGCCTGCTCCGGCGCCGCGGTGGCCGGGCTGATGAACCCGACGAGCCTTCCGTCGTGCACCAGCGTCGTGGCGCGGCCGCAGTCCACCGCGTGCTCCAGCGCCGACGTCACGGCGTCGAGCTCCACCCGAAACCCGCGGACCTTGACCTGGTCGTCGGTGCGGCCGTGGTGCTCCAGCTGGCCGTCGGTCGTCCACCTGGCGAGGTCGCGGGTCCGGAACATCACGTGGTCGCCGCCCAGGAACGGATCCGGCCGATATCGTTGCGCGGTCAGGTCGTCGTCACCCAGGTAGCCCTCGGTCACGCACGCGCCGCCCGCCCACATCTCGCCGATCTCGCCGATGCGGCACGGCCGCAGGTGCTCGTCGAGCACGTACACCGTGGTGTTCGGCACCGGCCGGCCGATGGTGAGCAACCCGGTGTTCGGGTCGTAGCGCTGCACGGTGTTGACGATGGTGACTTCCGTGGGACCGCAGGCGTTGTGGAACGCCGCGTGCCGCGACCACCTGTCGGCCAGCGCCTGCGGGCACCGTTCACCGGCGACGGCGACCGTGTGCACCCGTTGGCACGCATCGGGATTCAACGACGCCAGCACGCTGGGCGTCGCGATCACGACGTCCACTGTGCTCGCCGTCTGTTCCAGGTCGGTGCCGCGGATCACCAGTGTGCCGCCGTTCGCGAGCGTGCCGAGGATCTCCCAGATCGCCATGTCGAACGCGATGTTCAGCAGCTGCGACACCCTCGTCCCGGTGGTGATGCCGAGCGTGCCCGGCCTGGTGAGCAGGACGTTGCACAGGTTGGCGTGCGAGACGCGCACCCCGTTGGGCCGTCCGGTGGTGCCGGAGGTGAAGATGACGGCCGCGATGTCCGATTCGCCGGTGATGCTGCGGCGGAACGACCTCACGTCGGGCAGGGCGTCGATCGCGATCACCATGCCGAGGTGGCGGGGCAACGCGGCCGCGTCGGCCTTCGTGGTGAGCACGACGTCGATGCGGGCGGTGCGGACGATGTGCCGCAGGTGCGCTTCCGGGGTGATGCGCACGTCCTGCGGCACATAGGCCGCACCCGCCTTGAGCACCGCGAGGATGCCCACGACCATCGGGACGGACCGGGTGAGGAACAGTCCGACGTGGTCGCCGGGCCGCACCCCGTTGCGCACGAGCAGCTCGGCGAGCCAGGAGGCCCTGGCGTCGAGCTCCGCATAGGTCAGCGACTCGCCGAGGTGCTCGACGGCCGTCCAGTGCGGACGTCGTAACGCATGTTTTTCGAACGCGTGATGGATGTGGTGGAAAGGGGGAGTCCTGGTCGGTCCTGCGCCGAATGACTGGAACAGCTCGCGATCGGCAGGGGGTAGATCGCGCAGGGCAGCTTCCTGGAACACGGCTGTCACGACAGGTCCCTTCGTGAACGGAGCTCGGTCAACATCCTTGAACGAGACAGCCCGTCGGGAAGTTCATGTCGAATCGAACAGCCGGTCGAATCGATCAGAAAGCTCTAATCCACTGTGGACAGTTGGTAGACCGTCTCCTGGTGGTAGACCTCGCCCGGCCGCAGCACGGTGCTGGGGAAGTCCGGGCGGTTCGGCGAGTCGGGGAAGTGCTGCGCTTCCAGGGCGAACCCGGCCCCGCGGTGGTACGGACGGCCGCTCGGCCCGGCGAGGTCCTCGGTCAGGAAGTTGCCGGAGTAGAACTGCAGACCGGGCTCGCTGGTCCACATCGTCAGCACGCGCCCGGACGCCGGGTCGGTCGCCCGCGCGGTGAAGGGCGCGTCCGCGTCCAGCACCCAGTTGTGGTCGTAGCCGCTCGCGATGAGCAGCTGGGGATCGGGCAGGCCGATGCGCTCGCCGATCGGGACCGGTCGCCGGAAGTCGAACGGGGTCTCGTCGACCGCGACGGGATCACCCACCGGGATCAACGTGTCGTCGACCGGGCAGAACCGGCTCGCGTTGAGCACGAGCGACTGCCCGTACACGTCCCCGTTGCCCTCGCCGGCCAGGTTCCAGTACGTGTGGTTGGTCAGGTTCAGCACGGTCGGCGCGTCGGCGGTCGCGCGGTAGGTGATGCTCAGCCGGTTCTGCCGGTCGAGGCGGTAGGTCACCTGCGCGGACACGGCGGCGGGGAAGCCCGCGTCACCGTCCGGGCTCTCCAGGTCGAGCCGCACGCCCACGCTGTCGTTCTCGTGCAGCTCGGTCGCCGCCCACACCCGCGTGTCGAAGCCGGACGGGCCGCCGTGCAGGGTGTTCGGGCCGTTGTTGCGCGGCAGCCGGTGCAGGACGCCGTCCAGGGTGAACGCGCCGGAGGCGATCCGGTTGGCGTACCGGCCGATCACGGCGCCGAAGAACACCCTGGGGGCGTCCGGCTGGTTGTTCGCGACGTAGTCGTCGAGCGACGGGAACCCGAGCACCACGTTGGCGGGCGCACCGTCGCGGTCCGGAGCCTCCAGCGACTGGATCACGCCGCCGTAGTCCAGCACCCGCACGGTGAGCCCACCCGGCCACGCCAGGACGTACCGGTGGACGTCGGTGTCACCGACCCGGCCGAACAGTTCCCGGCCGAGCTCGGGTTCCCGCTGCGTCATCGAACTCCTCGATCAGTTGTAGTCGGCCCGGCAGTGGTGCGGCCGGATCCGCTGCGGTGCGACGCTCTCCAGGGTGGGCACGACCGGTGCGATCGTGCCGTCGCGGTTGAACGTCAGCTTGTCGATGGTGGTCTCGCGGTGCGTGCCGTCCCCGTCGGGGATGGCGAACCGGTGGTAGGCGAGGTACCAGTCGTCGGTGCCGGGCACCTGCAGCATCGAGCTGTGGCCGGTGCCCTTGATGCCGAGCTTGAGGTCCTTGCTCAGGATCAGGCCGCGATTGGTGAACGGCCCGGTGGGGCTCGGCGCCGTGGCGTAGGCGACCCGGTAGTTCTCGCTGCCGGTGTCGTCGACCGACCAGCTCAGGTAGTACGTGCCCTTCCGCTCGACCATGAACATGCCCTCGCGGAAGTCCGTGAGACCTTCGATCCGGACGACCTCGGCCGGATCGAAGGAGATCATGTCGTCGTTGAGCGGCGCGACGTACGCCTCGCCGTTGCCCCAGTACAGGTACGGCTTGCCGGTGTGGTCGATGAACACCGCCGGGTCGATCGCCTGGCCGCCACCGCTGGGGTTGCGCGGGATCAGCGGCTTGCCGGAGTCGACGAACGGGCCGGTGGGCGAGTCGCTCACCGCGACGCCGATCTTGGCGTCGGCGCAGAAGTAGAAGTAGTACTTGCCGTTCCGCTCGGCGATGGTCGGCGCCCACGCGCGGCTGTCGGCCCAGCTGACGTCGGGACCGAGGTCGAGGATGACGCCCTCGTTCTTCCAGTCGGTCAGGTTCTTCGAGGACCAGGCGGAGAACTTCGTGCCGCTCCAGCCGGGGAACCCGTCGGTGGTCGCGTACATGTAGTACGTGTCGCCGAACGCCACGATGTTCGGGTCGGCGTTGAGGCCCGGCAGCACGGGGCTGCGCAGCTCGTGCGCCTCGACCGTCCACTCGCGACTTTCGCCGCCCGACCTCACGACGAACTTGCGCGGCTTGCGCAGGTCGACCGCGCCGTTCGGGGTGATGGTGGCGCCGGGGGCGAGGCCGAAGTCGAGCTTCGTCCGGCGCAGGTCGGTGCCCGGTTTCACGGGCAGCACCACGGTGCCGGACCCGATCACCGCGGGCGCCTTGAGCGAGGGGTGCGAGACCGATCGGATCAGGGTGCCGTTGAACGGCAGCCCCGCCACCTCGTCACCGGACAGCGCCCGGTTGTAGAGCCGGACGTCCTTCATCTTGCCGAGGAACGGCCGGTCCGGCGCGTAGACCGAACGGCCGAGGTAGTTGGCGGCGGTGATGCCGCCACCGATGTCCGACGGCTTGGTGGTGACGCCGGTGTTGCGGCCCACCTCGACCCCGTCGAGGTAGAGCACCTCGACGCCGTCGCCGACGGTCAGCGTCACGTTCTTCCAGACACCGCGCGGCAGCGGGCGGTTCGTGTTCACGCCCTGCTCGGTCGACCAGTTACCGGTCGCGATCGCGCCGCGGTAGCTGTCACCGGTGCTGAACAGGTAGCCGTTGCCGGCACCGTCCTTGCCGGTGTTGCCGAAACCGTAGAGGAAGTACGGCGTCTGCTGCGACGGGTCCACCAGCACGTCGGCGGAGACCGTGGCGGCCGACGCGCCGGTCAGCATGTTGTTGGGCAGCTGGACGTGCCCGCCCTGCAACGACAGCGCGCCGTCGGACCACGTCGTCCTGCCGGCGGTCACGCCGTCGTAGCCGTGCCCGGTGGCGTCGTTCGCGGAACCGTTGAGCGGCCAGTGCGCGACGAGACCCTTGCTGTCGGCCTTCACCGGTGCCGGGGGAGCGGTGATCCGGTTCAGCTCGGCCTGCGTCACCGGCAGCACCGTGCCGTGCCGCGGGGACGCGGGGAGCTTGGCACCGGTCGACATCGTCCACTTGCCGGACGCGAGGTCGGTGGTCTCGAACGGCACGTAGCCGCGGCCGCCGAACTCGTCGATGAACAGGTACCACTTGTTCTCGGTGTTGGACTTGAAGCCCGTCGGGCCCTCACCGGCGCTCAGGCCGGGGCTGGTCGCGGTCGCCTTGCCGATGCACTCCGCCACGAAGTCGTACTTGGGGTCGAGCAGGTCGGTCGACTTCTCCGCGGTGATGAACTTGCTGCACGGCGTGGTCGACGTGTTGTTGCGCTCGTCCTTGGTGTAGCGGTAGTAGGTGCCGTCGTGCTCGATGACCGTCGAGTCGATGACCGAGTAACCGGGGTCGATCCACACCTTCGGCGCGCTGAACGTGACGAAGTCGCGGGTGGTCGCGTACATCATCCGGTTGTAGCTGTCGCCCTTGTGGTCCGGGTCGTTCTCCGCGTACAGCTTCGAGGCCCAGTAGACGATGTAGGTGCCGCGCTTGGCGTCCCAGTGGGCTTCCGGTGCCCACGTGTTGCCCGCGGTCGGCGGCGACACCTGGACGCTGCGCTGGCGCGACCAGTTGCGCAGGTCGGTCGACTCCCACACCATGATCGACCGGCTGCCGGTGCGCTGCGCCGCGTCCCAGCCGTTGCCGCCGTTGATCTTGAGGTCGGTGGCGAGCAGGTAGAACTTGTCGCCCTCGGGGGAGCGCAGGATGAACGGGTCGCGCACGCCGAGCTCGCCCAGGCTGGACTTGAGGATCGGCTGGCCGTTGTTGAGCTCGGTGAAGCTCAGCGGGTTGTTGCCGTTGCTGGCGGCGGCGTAGATCTGCTCGCCGTTCGGGCTGCCCTCGCCGGTGAAGTAGAAGAAGCTGTAGCCCGCCAACGGTTCCTTGGCGGGCAATGGGGGGACGGTCGCGGTGAGCGTGCGGGTGGCGGACTGCCACCACCCGCGGCTCACCTTCGCCGTCAGCACGACCTTGGCCGGTTTGCCGCCCGCAGGAGGACGGCTCACCTCACCGGTCGGCGTGATCACCTTGCGGTCCGACGACGTCCACGTGATGGTCGTGTCGTTCTCGCCGGTGGTGGGCAGGGTCAGGTTGCCGCGAACGTCGTCGATGTTCGGCACGGACAGCGCGTTGGCCGCGATCCGGGCCGGCGACTCGGCCGCGTTGGCCACGGGAACCGTGACCAACGCGGCCGTGACCACCGCGACAACGCCGAAATGGCGCAGGGAAAACAACATCGTCGTTGTCTGCCTTCCGGTCTTTTACCTAGGGAAACCTTTCGCGCCAGGTCGATGAAGGGAACCTTCCTCCACCTCAGGTGGATGAATGTTCCCTTCATCGAAAGCGCGAGCGACTAGCGGGCGCGGCGCTTCGTCCAGACGTCGTAGGCGACCGCCGCGAGCAGCACCAGACCCTTGACCAGCATCACGCGTTCGCTGGGCGCGCCGATCAGCGACATGCCGTTGTTGATCACGCCCATGATCAGGCCACCGGTGATGGCGCCGACCACCTTGCCGACACCGCCCTGGACGGCGGCACCACCGATGAACGCCGCCGCGATGGCGTCCAGCTCGAACGACGTGCCCGCGGTCGGACCGGCCTGGTTGAGCCGTCCCGCGAAGATCACGCCCGCGAGCGCGGCGAGCGCGCCCATGTTGACGAACACCCAGAACGTGACGGCCTTGACCTTCACGCCGGACAGCGTGGCGGCCTGCAGGTTGCCGCCGATCGAGTAGATGTGCCGTCCGAACACGGAGTTGTTGGCCATCAGCGAGTAGCCGAGCGCCAGCGCCGCGAGCAGCACCAGCACCCACGGCAGGTTGCGGAACCGGGCGAGCTGCACCACGACCGCCATCACGACCACGCCGACGCCGACGATCTTCAGCACGAACACCGGCATCGGGTCGACGGTCTGGTTGTAGCCGAGCCGGGCGGCCCGCCTGCGCCACTGCGACAACGCGAACCCGGCGACGCAGGCGAGGCCCGCGAGCAGGCTCACCAGGTCGGCGCCGCCCAGCGGGCCGAGGCCGACGTTGCCCAGGTAGCCGCCGGTGAAACCGTTGGACAGCGACCGGATCGCGTCGGGGAACGGGCCGATGCCCTGGTTGCCCAGCGTGGTCAGGGTGAGTGCGCGGAACACCAGCATGCCGGCCAGCGTCACGATGAACGCCGGAATGCCGAAGTAGGCGATCCAGTACCCCTGGGCCGCGCCGATGAGCGCGCCCGACAGCAGCGTCAGCAGCACCGCCACCGGCCACGGGAGTCCCCATTGGACGGTCAGCACCGCGCAGATCGCACCCGTCAGCGCCACCGTCGAGCCGACCGAGAGGTCGATGTGCCCGCCGATGATCACCAGGATCATGCCGATCGCGAGGATCAGCACGTAGGAGTTCTGCACGATGATGTTCGAGATGTTCTGCGGCTGCAGCAGGGCACCGTCGGTCAGCACGGCGAACAACACGACGATCAACGCGAACGCGACGTAGATGCCGGACTGCCGCAGGTTGATCGACATCCGCCCGCGCGGAGCCTGCTGGGCGGTCGCCGGTGCGGCCGCGGTGTTCGTGCTCATGTGTTCTGTCCTCGTGTCATGTACTGCATCAAGCGTTCCTGCGTGGCCTCTTCACGGCTCACCTCGCCGGTGATCCGGCCCTCGGACAGCGCGTAGATCCGGTCGCACAGGCCGAGCAGCTCGGGCAGCTCCGAGGAGATGACCAGCACGGCCCTGCCCTGGGCGGCCAGGTCGTTGATGATCGAGTAGATCTCGTACTTCGCGCCGACGTCGATGCCGCGCGTCGGTTCGTCGAGGATCAGCACGTCCGGGTCGGTGAACATCCATTTGGCCAGCACGACCTTCTGCTGGTTGCCGCCGGACAGCGTGCCGACCTGGGTCGACACCGCCGGTGTGCGGATGCCCATCGAGCGGCGGAACCGTTCCGCGACCGTGTACTCCTCGTTCTCGTTGACCCAGCCGCGCGTGGACAGCTTGCCCAGCGCCGCGGCGGAGACGTTGCGCTGCACGCCCTCGATCAGGTTCAGGCCGTAGCGCTTGCGGTCCTCGCTGACGTACGCGAGCCCGTTGCGGATCGCGGCCTGCACGGTCCTGGTGTCGATCTCCGCGCCGTCCTTGACCACCCGGCCGGAGACGCCGACGCCGTAGGAGCGACCGAACACGCTCATGGCGAGCTCCGTGCGGCCCGCGCCCATCAGCCCGGCGAGACCGACGATCTCACCGCGCCGCAACGACAGCGTGGCGTTGTCCACGACCACCCGGTCCGGCTGGGCGGGGCTGTGCACCGTCCAGCCCTCGATGCGCAGCACCTCCTCGCCGACGTCGGGCGTGCGCGGCGGGAACCGGTTCTCCAGGTCGCGGCCGACCATGCCGGAGATGATGCGTTCCTCGCTGAGCCCCTCGGCGGGCAGCGTCTCGATCGTCCTGCCGTCCCGCAGCACGGTGACGGTGTCGGCGATCCTGGTGACCTCGTTGAGCTTGTGCGAGATGATCACCGAGGTGATGCCCTCGTCGCGCAGTCCGTCGAGCAGGTCGAGCAGGTGCTGCGAGTCGTCGTCGTTCAACGCGGCCGTCGGCTCGTCCAGGATCAGCAGCTTGACCTCTTTGGACAGCGCCTTGGCGATCTCGACCAGCTGCTGCTTGCCGACGCCGAGGTCGTTCACCGGCGTGGTCGGGTTCTCGCGCAGCCCGACGCGGTCGAGCAGCGCCTGCGCCTCGTGGTTGGTGCGGTTCCAGTCGATGAACCCGCGCCGTGCTCTTTCGTTGCCCAGGAACAGGTTCTCCGCCACCGAGAGCTGCCCGCACAGCGCGAGCTCCTGGTGGATGATCACGATGCCGCGCTGTTCGCTGTCACGCACGCCGTGGAACGCGCACGGCTCGCCGTCGAAGACGATCTCGCCTTCGTACGTGCCGTGCGGATGCACCCCGGACAGCACCTTCATCAGCGTGGACTTGCCCGCGCCGTTCTCTCCGCAGATCGCGTGGATCTCACCGCGCCGCACGCTCAACGAGACGTCGTGCAGCGCGGTGACACCCGCGAACCTCTTGGTGATGCCGCGCATCACCAGGATTTCGTCCGACACGGTTCTTACCTGAGCTGGTCGGCGGTGTAGTAGCCGGAGTCGATCAGTTCCTTCTGGTAGTTGGACTTGTCGACGGTGACCGGCTGCAGGAGGTACGACGGCACGACCTTGACGCCGTTGTCGTAGTCCTTGGTGTTGTTGACCTCGGGCTTGCCGCCCTTGAGCACCGCGTCGGCCATCTTGACGGTGACGTCGGCGAGCTGACGGGTGTCCTTGTGGATCGTCGAGTACTGCTCACCCGCGATGATCGACTTCACCGAGGCGACCTCGGCGTCCTGGCCGGTCACGATCGGGTAGGGCTGGCCGCCGGTGCCGTAGCCGCTGCTCTTGAGCGCGGACAGGATGCCGATCGACAGACCGTCGTAGGGGGACAGCACGCCGTCGACCTTGGCACCGCCGTAGGTCGAGGTGAGCAGGTCCTCCATGCGCTTCTGCGCGGTGGCCGGGTCCCAGCGCAGGATCGCGACCGTCTTGAAGTCCTTCTGGCCGGACTTCACCACGAGCTTGCCCTGGTCGATGAGCGGCTGGAGCACGGACATCGCGCCGTTGAAGAAGAACGTGGCGTTGTTGTCGTCCGGCGAGCCCGCGAACAGCTCGACGTTGAACGGGCCCTCACCGCGCGTCTTCAGCCCGGCGAGCAGCGAGTTCGCCTGCTCCACGCCGACCTTGAAGTTGTCGAACGTGGCGTAGTAGTCGACGTTCGGGCTCTTGCGGATCAACCGGTCGTAGGCGATGACCGGGATCTTCGCGTCCGCGGCCTGCTGCAGCTGCGAGGTGATCGCGGTGCCGTCGATCGACGCCACGATCAGCAGCTTGGCGCCCTTGGTGATCTGGTTCTCGATCTGGTTGGCCTGGGTCGGGATGTCGTTCTCCGCGTACTGGAGGTCGACCTTGTACCCCTTGCCCTCCAGGGCCTTCTTGATGTTGTCGCCGTCGTGGATCCACCGCTCCGACGAGCGGGTCGGCATGGTGACGCCCACCAGCGCACCCTGGCCCGACGAGCTCTGCTGGTCGACCGTCTTCTGGGCCGAGCCGCAGGCCGCGAGGGTGAGGGTGAGCGCGGTGGCGGCCGCGATCTGGACAAGCCTCATTGGTTCTCCTCGATGTCACCGACAGGCAACACTGCCGTAGGCGGCGAGTGTTATCGCTAACAATGGACCAGTCAAGTGACATCTCGGTAACGCCAGGTAATGCCCTGTTAGCGCTCACAGAATTTCTTGAAACCGGCGGCAACCTTATCCGCGACCGGCGGCAACCAGGGAGCAGATCCGAGGATGACCAAGGAGTGCTGCCATGAGCAAGACCAAGTCCACCGCGGGCCGGCGCGGTGGCGAGGGGCCCCGGACACGCGGGCGCTGGACGGTGATCGGCGCCGCGCTGGGAGCATCGGTGCTGGTCGGCTCCTGCCTGGGTGTGGTGTTCAGCGACGAGGAGCCGGTGCCGGTCGACGCCGCCGCGTACTACCAGTTCGTCTCGGCGCGCAGCGGCAACGCGCTGGACGTGGCCGGGGCGGAGAGCGCCGACGGCGTCCGGATCCAGCAGGAGCGGCGCAGCCCGGACGCCGCGAGCCAGCAGTGGCGGCTCAAGCCGGTCGACGGCGGTTACTACCAGTTCGTCAACAACAACAGCAAAAAGGTGCTCGGCGTACCCACGGGCTCGACCGCGCAGACCAACGTCGAGCAGCAGTCCGACGTCGGCGCCGAGCACCAGCAGTGGAAGCTCGCCGACGCGGGCGAAGGCGACGTGAAGATCGTCTCGCGCAAGACCGGCAAGGTGCTGTGCGTCACCGACGGTGCCGACGGCCAGGCGGTCGTCCAAGCCGACGACCGCGGCGGCGCCGACCAGCGGTGGAAGGTCGCCAAGGCGGAGAGGCCCGCCACGCCGGCCGCTCCCGTGGCGGCGGCCGCGACGAGGCCCGCGCCGGCCACGTCCGGAACGCCCCAGGCACCGCCGCCTCCCGCGACCGGTTCCGGCCCGTACAACTGGCGCAACGTGCAGATCGCGGGCGGTGGCTTCATCACCGGCTTCGTGTTCAACCCCAGCCGCAAGGACCTGCTGTACGCGCGCACCGACATGGGCGGCGCCTACCGCTGGGACGCCCGCGCCGGGCAGTGGGTGCCGCTGACCGACTGGGCCGCGGACTGGAACACGCTCGGCATCGAGAGCGTCGCGACCGACCCGGTCGACCCCGAGCGCCTGTACCTCGCGACCGGCACCTACACCAACGAGTGGGCGGGCAACGCCGCGCTCCTGCGGTCCACCGACCAGGGCCGGACGTTCCAGCGCACCGACCTGCCGTTCAAGCTGGGCAGCAACGAGGACGGCCGGTCCGCGGGCGAGCGGCTCGCGATCGACCCCGCGCACAACGGCACGCTCTACCTGGGCACCCGCAAGAACGGGCTGTGGCGCAGCACCGACTACGGCGTCACGTGGAGCCAGGTGTCGTCGTTCCCCGTGAAGGACGGTGGCAGCAGCGGCACCGGCCTGCCCTTCGTGACCTTCGGCCCGGCCGGCAGCAGGACGATCTACGTGGGTGCCGCGGACAAGGCGACCTCGCTGTACCGCTCCACCGACGGCGGTGTCACCTGGGCCGCCGTGCCCGGTCAGCCCACCGGCTCGTTGCCGCACCACGGCGTGCTGTCCGGTGACGGCTCGTTCTACGTGACCTACACCAACGTGCCCGGCCCCAACGGGGTGACCGCGGGCTCGGTCTGGAAGCTCACGCCGTCCAACGGCGCGTGGAAGGACATCTCGCCGATGCCCGGCAACGGTTTCGGCTTCGCTGGGCTGGCCGTGGACCCACAACGCCCGTCCACGGTCATGGTCACGACCCTCGACCGCTGGTGGCCGTCCGACGAGCTGTTCCGCTCCACCGACGGCGGCGCCACCTGGAAGGCGCTCGGCGGCTCGGCCGTCCGTGACGCGTCCGGGGCGCCGTACGTCGGCACCGGCATCGGTCACTGGATGGGCGCCCTGGCCATCGACCCGTTCGACTCCGGGCACGCGATCTACGGCACCGGCTCCGGCCTGTGGGCGAGCAAGGACGTCACCGAGGCCGACGGCGGACGTCCCACGCACTGGTCGGTGCCGGTCAAGGGCCTGGAGGAGACCGCGGTGCTCGGCCTGGTCTCGCCTCCGGGCGGCAAGCTGGTCAGCGCGCTGGGCGACGTCGGCGGGTTCCGCCACGACGACCTGAACAGGGTGCCGTCCGGTGCCTCGTCCGGGCCGCGCTTCAGCAACACCACCGGCCTCGACTTCGCGCAGGCCAAGCCGAACGTCGTGGTCCGGGTCGGCTACAGCGGGCAGGAGCGCGGCGCCTACTCCACCGACGGCGGCGCCACCTGGAAGCCGTTCGCCGGCGCTCCGGTGAGCGCGGCGGGCGGCGGCACCGTGGCGATCTCCGCCGACGGCGGCACCGTGGTGTGGACGGCGGCCGGACAGGTGCCGTACGTCTCGACCGACCTCGGCAGCACGTGGAAGGCGTCGTCCGGGCTGCCGCAGGGCACGGCCGTGGTGGCCGACCGCGTCACCGCGGGCACGTTCTACGCGCTCAGCGGCAACACGGTGTACGCGAGCACCGACGGCGGCAGGAGCTTCGGCGCCCGCGGGCAGGGTGCCGGACGCCTCAAGGTCGCTCCCGGTGCCGCCGGGGACCTGTGGCTCGCGGGCCACGACGGGCTCTCGCACTCCACCGACGGCGGGGTGAGCTTCACCAAGGTCAACGGGGTGCGGTCGGCCGACTCCGTCGGCTTCGGCAAGGCCGCGCCCGGTGCCCGCTACCAGGCCCTTTACCTGATCGGCACGGTGCAGGGCGTGACCGGGATCTTCCGGTCCGCCGACGCCGGCGGCACCTGGACGCGGATCAACGACGACCGCACCCAGTTCGGCGGGAGCGTCGGCGGGGTCATCACCGGCGACCCGGACGTGTTCGGCCGCGTCTACGTCGGCAGCAACGGCCGCGGTGTCCTCTACGGAGACCCGTCCTGATCACCGGGCGGCCGCGGCCCATGCCCCGGGCCGCGGCCACCCGGCCCACCGCAACAGGTACATTGCCGCCCGATGAGGGCGTGGCAGGGAGAGGGCAACCGAGAAACATGGTCGTCGACCACAGATCGGCGCAGTTCCACGACTTCTTCGAACGCCACCACGCCGAGCTGGCCCGCTTCGCCTGGTTGCTGACCGGCCAGGCCGACGCCGCCGACGACCTGGCCGCGGACGCGCTGGTCGCGCTGTGGCAGCGGTGGGACCGGCTGACCGCGGCGGAGCACCCGCTGGCGTACGCCCGCGGGGTGGTGGCGAACCTGGCCAAGGAACGCATCCGCAGCGCGACGAGGGAACGGCGGCGGATCGCGTTGTTCTTCTCGCGCAGTCCACAGCAGACGCACGGCCCGGACTCGGCGGCCGTGGTGGACGTGCGGGCGGCGCTGGACCGGTTGCCGTTCCGCAAGAGGGCCTGCGTGATCCTGCGGCACGCGTTCGACCTGTCCGAAAAGGACACCGCGGAGGCACTGGGGATCTCGGTGGGCGCGGTGAAGAGCCAGACCTCGAAGGGCATGGCCGAGCTGGAACGCGTCCTCTCCGCGCGCGAGGCGGGGGACGTGATGACGGGAAGGGGGAACCGGTGAACGAGGACATCAGCAGGCGGCTGCACCAGGCCGCCGACGCCTACCAGCCGGACCGCGGCCGGATCCTGGAACGGGTGCGCCACGGCATGGCGAGCGCCGGCGTCACCACCCCGAAACCGGGCATCGCGAGGTCCTGGACCAGGGTGACGTTCGCCGGACTCGCCGCGGCCGGCGCGCTGGCCACCGCGGGCCTGGCCGTGGCCGCCATCGTCCACACCGCGCCGCCACCGGACCCCGGGACGATCCCGACGTCCGGGCCGTCGAGCGCGACCACGAGCTCCACGCCGACCGTCCGCGCCACCGGCGAACCGGTCGCACCGCCCCCGCAACCGGAGCAGACGTCCACGAGCAACCCGCCGCCGGTCACCGACCCGGCCCCGCTCAGCGGCAAGCCGGTCGCGGACGGGCCGTTGTCGTCGGTGGGCTTCGTCGACCTGCAGACCCACCCCAACTGGGCGCAGAGCAGGGTCGTCCTCAAGACCACCCAGCGGCTCACCTCGTTCAGCCTGGAGGTGCGCGTCGTGCAGACGGGCGGTGTGCACACGACCGGTCAATGGCAGACGTTGCCCGCCGACGACTTCACGGTCGCCGTGAAGGAGGCCGACGGCGCGGTGGTCTACCGCTGGGAGCTCAAGCCGGGCCACGCGGTGCCGGAAGGGGTGCACACCTTCGCCGGCCAGTACAACCACGCCGCCGGCAAGCGCGACGCCCGTGCCGACACCTACGTCGGCACCGGTGGTGCCTTCACGGTCCGAGGTGGCTTCACCTCGTAACGAGCGGTCCCCGTCGACAGTCCGTCGACGGATTGTCGACGGACTGTCGACGGTCCTCGCCATGGTGAGCAGGACGCCGCGAACGGCACGGCGTCCTTGCTCACGGAGGTGTCCGAATGAGAAAGCGGATTGCCACGACCGCGCTGGCGTTCGCCGCGGCCGTGGCCGCAACGGCCGGTGCCGCGGCGCCGGCGTTCGCCGACGACCACTTCGACGTGACGGTCCGGAACGCGGGTACCGGCAAGTGCCTGGCACCGCAGGGGGAGTCGTTCGCCGACGGGGTGGCGATCGTCCAGGTGACGTGCAACGGCAGCCCGTTCCAGCGGTGGGACTTCGTCGACCACGACGACCACGTCTTCCAGATCCGCAACGCGGTGACGCTGAAGTGCATGGACGTCCTGGGCACGAACGCCAACCAGACGCCGGTCGTGCAGTGGCCCTGCTCGGGCATCAGCAACCAGCGGTTCGAGGCGAGCCGGGACCTGCCGGACTTCGTCACGCTCAGGTCGCGCGTCTCGGGCACGCGGACCCACTGCCTCGACGTGCCGGGCGGGCAGCCCGTGGAGAACGCCGCCATGCAGATCTGGGTCTGCAACGGCACTCCCGCGCAGGCTTTCGGCGTCTTCCCGGTCTGACCGGCGGAGGGGGGACCGTCGTGCGGCCCTGCCCCCACAGGGCCGCACGACGGCTGGGACTGCGCCGACCGGAGCACGGCGACCGGGCGGATCAGCCTGCGCCGCAACGGGTTTCACCACACCGCTACGATCACCGGATCGCCGGCGTCAGCGAGGGGTCTGGCGAACCGGTGGGTCTTCTCGGTGCGGTGGAACAGGGACTGGATGGCGGGGCAGCGGACGCCTGACGTCGTGCTCGGAGTGCTGGGACCGCTCGAGGTGGAGGCGGGCGGCCTCGCGCTGGATCCCGGCGGCCCTCGGTTGCGGGCGATGCTCGCGCTGCTCGCGGCCTACGCGGGCCGGCCGGTGAGCGTGGCGATGTTCGTGTCCCAGCTGTGGGGGCCGGTGCCGCCGTCCGACGCGGAACGGACCGTCCGCACCTACGTCTCCAGGCTGCGCCGGGGCGTGGGACCGCTGGCCGAGCTGATCGTCACCCGCGCACCGGGGTACGTGCTGCTGGAACCGGACGTCGTCGACGCGGTCCGGTTCCAGCGGCTCGCCAGGGAAGGACACGCGGCGCTGGCGGACGGCGCCATCTCTCTCGCGCACGAGCGGTTGACCGCCGCATTGCGGCTGTGGCGGGGGACGGCGTACCACGAGTTCGACGGTGTCGCCGCGCTCGAGGCGGAGCGGACCCGGCTCGACGGCGTGCGTCTGGACGCCATGCAGGGCCGGGTCGACGCCGAGCTGGCCGCCGGCGCGGGAGCGGAGCTGGTCACCGAGCTGACGGACCTCACGGCCGCGCATCCGGGCAACGAACGGCTGTGGGGACAGCTGATGACGGCCCTGTACCGCGCGGGCCGCCAGTCCGACGCCCTGGAGGCGTTCCAGCTGGCCCGGCGGGGGCTCGTCGAGCACGCCGGCGTGGAACCGTCACCGGTGCTGACGGGCATCCAGGAAGCGGTCCTCGCGCACGACGCGCGGCTGCTGGCCGCGCCCGTGGCAGCGGCTCCGCGTCCGGCGCAGCTGCCGCCCGTGGTGGCGGGGTTCACCGGACGGCAGGCCGAGCTCGCGGCCCTCGACGCCGTCGCCGCCGCAAGAGAGGGCTCGGTCGCCGTGGTCGCGGTCTGCGGCACGGCGGGCGTGGGCAAGACGGCGCTGGCCGTGCGCTGGGCGCATCACGTCGCCGACCGGTTCCCCGACGGGCAGCTCTACGTCAACCTGCGCGGCTTCGACCCCGCGGGCGCGCTGCCGCCGGAGGAGGCGCTGCACGGGTTCCTGACCGCTCTCGGCGCCACCGCCGACCAGATCCCCGGTTCCCCGCAGGCCCAGGTCGCGCTCTTCCGCAGCCTGACCGCGGGCAGGCGGATCCTCGTGGTGCTGGACAACGCGCGCGACGCCGCGCACGTCCGTCCGCTGCTGCCGGCCGAGCCGGGCAGCACCGTCGTGGTCACGAGCCGCGACGACCTCGTCGGGCTGGTGGCGCGCGACGGGGCCGGCCGCGTCGGGCTGGACGTGCTCGGTCACGCGGAGGCGGTCGCCCTGCTGCGGCTGCTGATCGGCGACCGGGTGGCCACCCCGGCGGAGCTCGACGGCCTCGCGGACCAGTGCGCCCGGCTTCCGCTGGCGCTGCGCATCGCGGCGGAGCTCGTCGCCCGCCGCGGCCGCGTAGGTCTCGACGACCTCGCCGACGAGCGCCGGCGGCTGGACAGCCTGGACGCCGGTGCCGACGCCGACACCGCCGTGCGCGCGGTGTTCTCCTGGTCCGAACGGCACCTGCCGCCGCCGGCGCACCGGCTGTTCTGGTTGCTGGGCCTGCATCCCGGCCGCGACACCGGCACCGCGGCCGTCTCCGCGCTCGCCGGCGCGGACGCCCGGTCGTGGCTCGACGTCCTGCACGGCGCCCATCTCGTCGAGCGGTCGGACACGGGCCGCTGGTCCATGCACGACCTCCTGCGCGTCTTCGCCCGGGAACGCGCCGAGCAACGGCTCACCGAGCCCGACCGCCAGGCCGCGCTGCGGAACCTCTACGAGCACTATCTGACCGGCGCCCTGGACGCCATGGACGTCGTCTACCCGGAAGTGAAGCGGCGACGCGACGAGAACGCCGGTTCGCCACTCACGGCGGCCGCCGCGAAAACCTGGCTGGACACCGAACTGCCCACGCTCGTCGCGATCACCCGCACCGCGACCGGTGACCTCGCCGGATACACCGTGAGGCTCGCCCAGGCGATCGGGCTGCACCTGACCGTCGGCTACCACAACCCCGACGCGTTCGCGGTGCACCAACGCGCGCTGGCGGCGGCGGAGGACGTCGGCGACCAGGCCCGCGCCCTGCTGGAGCTCGGGCGCGCCCACGCCCGTTCCGGCGCCTACAGCGAGGCCGAGGAGCACTACGGGCGGGCGCTGCGGCTGTTCCGGCGGCTCGGCGACCTGCCGGGCCAGGCCAGAGCGCTGCAGGAGCTGGGCCACCACGAGAAGCGGGTCCGCCGCTACCACGACGCTCTCGCCACCTACGACCAGGTGCTGGCGCTGGGCCGGCAGCTGGGCGACCGCGCTCAGGAAGCCGTCGCGCTGGCCAGCATCGGGCAGGTGCAGTACAGCCTCGGCAGGCGAGCGGAGGCCGTGGAGTGCTACCGGCGGGCCGCCGAGATCCTCGCGGAGACCGGTCAGCGGGTGGGCCAGGGCCGGATCCTCAACGATCTGGGCAACGCACTGCAGAGCCAGGGCCGCCTGGACGAGGCCTACGAACACCACGAGCGCGCCCTGCGCATCCTGCACGAGGTCGGCGACCGCGCGGCCGAGTCCGTCGCACGCACGGAGCTCGGCCGGATCTGCTCGCGCTGGGGCCGCCACGCCGAGGCGCTCGAACACCACCAGAACGCGATCACCGTGTTCCGCGAGATCGGTGACCCCGTCGGCGAGACGGAAGTGCTCATCGACCTCGGTACCGCCCACGAACGCATGGGGCGGTACCGGGAGGCGGCCGACCTGCACCAGCAGGCGGAGGCGCTCGCGGCGAAGCTCGGCGATCGGCAGCTGGAGTGCGCCGCGTTGAACGGGCGCGGCCGCGCGGCCCGTGCGTCGGGCCGGTTCGCGGAGGCGTCGGTGTGCCACGAGCGGGCGCTGGCGCAGGCGCGGGAGATCGAGGACCGCGAGGAGGAGGCCCGGTCGCTGGACGGGCTGGCCGCGGTGCGGGAACGCACCGGTGACGTCGCGGACGCACAACGGTTGTGGACCGAGGCGCTGGTCGTCTACGACGAGCTGGGCATGCCGGAGGCCGCGGTGGTGCGCGAACGGCTGGCCGAGGGGTGATGCCGAGGTCGATGAAGGGAACCTTCATCCACGTGAGGTGGATGAAGGTTCCCTTCATCTTGAACAGCGGGGGCTCAGCCGGTCTTGCAGGCCTTCCCGTTGATCGTGAACGCGCTCGGATCAGCCCCACCACCGGAGGCGTTGAATCCGAGGTAGACGGACTTGCCGGGCTCGACCGCGCCGTTCCACGGCATGTTGGTCGCCGTCACGTCCTTGCCGTTCTGGCTCCAGTTCGCCGACCAGCCCGTGGTGATGTGCTGGGTGCCGGGGAACGCGAACCCGAGCTTCCACGACGTCCACGCGGTGGTGCCGGTGTTGGTGAGCGTCACGTGCGCCGACAGCCCGCCCTGCCACTTGCTGGCGTCGTAGCCGACCGCGCAGTCCGACGGCGGGGTGGTGGACTTGCCGGCCTTCTCCGCCGCCCAGCCCGAAACCCAGGCCAGCGCGGAGTTCCAGTTCACCGCCACCTCGTTGACCGAGTAGGCGCCGATGTCGTCCACCCAGCACTTCTGCTGCGGGCAGCCGACGAGCAACCGCTGCGTCACCGGGTCCTGCAGCGCGCTGTTCGGGCCGCCGGCCAGTGCGCCGGGCGGTGCGGTCGGCAGGGTCGCGTCGTTCTGGTGCGCCCAGAAGCGGTGGTGCACGTTGTGCACGGCCTGGTCGCCGTAGCCCGCCACGTACGAGGTGCTCAGCGGGTTGCGGCCGAGGAGGTAGTGCAGCGCCTCGAACACGCCGTCGCGGTACTTGGCGGTGCCGGTGAAGTCGTACGCCAGCGCGAGCACCTGGGCGTTGTTGAGGACCGTGGAGTTCGAGCCCCACACGTAGCCGTTGGTGCTGTTGTCGTACGGCGTGGCGTAGCCCATCTGCGCCATGGCGGTCAGGTGCTGGTCCGCCACCGTGGCGAACGCGGACTTGATCGCCGCGACGTCCGCGGCGGGCAGGCCGTTCGGGACGAGGGCCAGCGTGATGTCACCGAGCGGTGCCGTGCCGCCCCAGTAGAAACCCGCCCTGGTGAGGCTCGCCGCCTTGTAGTGCGGCGAGGAGGTCACGTCGGTGCGGTAGGCGGTGTCGCCGGTGGTCGCGTACAGCTCCGCCGCGGCCCAGTAGAACTCGTCCGTCACGGTGCTGTCGTCGTACGCGCCGCCGCCGACGTTGTCGTTGGGGTCGGCGAGCTTGGCCGGGTTCGCCTTGGCCGCCGCGTAGGCCTTGCGGGCCGCCGCGAGCAGCTTCGCGGAGTACGCGGCGTCGATGCCGCGCCAGAGCCGGGACGCCTGCGCGGCCACGGCGGCCAGGTTCAGCGTCGCCGCGGTGCTGGTCGCGGACAGCCGGCGCGGCTGGGCGTCCAGTTCCGGCCGGGTCGGCAGAGCGGTCCATGCGGCGTCGTGCACCTTGTGGTGCGCCATGCCGTCCGGCGCCTGCATCTCCAGCAGGAAGTCGACCTCCCAGCGGGCCTCGTCGAGCAGGTCCGGCACGCCGTTGGCCTTCTCCGGGATGGCGAGCGTGCCGTCGCGGAACGCCGAGGCGTCACCGACGCGCACCGCCCGCTCGTAGGAGTTGAGCAGCTGCCAGGCCGCGATGCCGCCGTTGACGACGTACTTGCCCTGGTCGCCCGCGTCGTACCAGCCGCCGCGCACGTCCAGCGTGTAGCCGCACGCGAGGTCCGCGCGGCACGGCACGTTGTTGTCACCCTGGTTGGGGGCGACGTTCACGTGTCCGGCGGGACGCGCGTACTCGGTGCCGACGTACTGCGCGTCGATCGGGATTCCGCTGCGCTGGTGGTAGAAGAACGCCAGCGAGTCGTAGCGCAGCTTCTTGAACGGGTCGGCGGAGATGTCGAACGGGAAGCTGCTGTCCGCGCCGACGGACAGCGTGTACCCGGTGCCCGGCGTGTCGAACGACGAGAAGTCGATCAGGTGCACCGAGTCGCCGGACGCCGCGTCCGCACCCTTCGGCGTGGTCTGACCGCTGGCCACCGTCGCACCCGCGGAGTTCTTGAGCGTCCACGTCTGCGGCGTCGTCGCGGTGGAGACCAGCGTGGCGCGCTTGGGCAGGCCCGGCGCGTACGCCACCAGGTCGACCTGGACCTTCTTGGTGGGGTTGGGGGTCACGCCGCCGGGCGGCTTGACCCCGCCGACCAGCGAGACGTTGTCGACGCAGATCGTGTTGTCCGCGGCCTGGCCGCCCAGCTGGAAGGCGACCTGGCCGTTGCCCGCGTCCGGGAAGTCCAAAGTGGACGTGAACGTGAACGTGAAGTGCTGCTTGGCCGTGGTGACCGCGAACTCCTGCTTGGCGATGCCGCGGTAGGGGCTCACGCTCTCGCCCGCCGCGGCGGCGATGGTCTGCGCGGTGGTGGCGTGGGCGTCGAACGAGAACGTGTAGGACTGCCCGTTCTCGAACGGTACGCCGTTCTGGCCGACCAGGGCGTCCCACGGGTTCGTGGTTCCGCCGGTGACGGCGGCGCACAGCTCGCCACCGGTCACCCGGTTGGTCACACCGGCGCTGCTCCACCAGGGATCGGCGGCGCCGCTGTCGAACTTCCCGTTGAGCACGCGTTCGTACTCCGCAGCCTCTGCGGTGCCCGCCGCCGGGAACATCGACGCGGTCAGCGCCGTGAGCAGGGCGGCGGCGAGCAGGCGTGGGGGTTGCGATTTCATGTGGTGAGGTTCTCCGTCCTCGTCGACGGGACTTTCCGGTGGTTCAACCGGTCTGGGTGCGGCAGGGCGTTCCGTTCAGGGTGAAGACTCCCGGCGGGATGTTCGGCCCGGTGTAGCCGCCGACGAACCCGACGCTGACGGTCGCGTTCGGCTCGATGCGGGGCGATCCGGTGACGGTGACCGTGGTGCCGTTCTGGGTCCACGTCCCGTTCCAGCCGGAGTTCACCTTCTGGCGGTTCGTGGGCCAGTCGAACGCCAGCGTCCAACCTTCGAGGGGCTGCGTGCCGGTGTTGGTGACGTCGACGGAGCCCACGAACCCGCTGCTCCAGTCGTTCACGTCGGACAGCCGGACCGCGCAGGTGCTCGACGCCGGGGCGCCGGTGGTGAGCGTCAGCGGGGGAGAGGACCACGACACCGCGCCGGCGGCGTCCCGTGCCAGCACGTTGACCGTGTACCTGCTGCCGGGGTTGAGGTTCCCGGCGGTGAACGACGTGCCGGGCGTCTCGCCCCACTGCTCGCTGACCGCGCCGAACTGGCGGTGCACCTCGTACTTCACGGCACCGGGAACGGCGGGCCAGGTGATCGTCGCGGTCCGGTCGGTGACCGCGTCCAGCACCGGTTGCCCCGGCGCCGCGGGGTGGTTCGCGGCCGTCGAGTGCAGGACGAGCGTGGTGATCGAGTACGGCGGCAGCGTCCGGCTGCGCGCGCTGCCGTCGACCGACGTCGTGATCGAGCTCGCGCCGTTGGTGAACGTGTGCACGGTCGGCGCGTCCGCGGACGGCGTGTAACCGGCGTAGTCGATGGTGACCGTGCGCGCGTTGTCCGGGTCGGTGTTGAGCAGCAGCACGGCGAGATCACCGTTGGGCCGTCGTGCCGCGTGCGCCCGCACCGTGGACGCGGAGCCTGCGCGGACCAGCTGGTCGCCGGGACGCGCGAACAGGCTCAGCATCCGCAACGCGTGGTACGGCGCGAACGGCGTGTTCAACGGCGGTTCGCAGACGCCGTCCGACAGGCATCCGGCGCTGGAGAGCAGGCCGAAGTCGTCGTAGTCGGGCTGCCCGGCCACGGTGGACGCCTTGCCGGGTCCGTTGTGGACGTTCCACCAGTCGACGTTGAAGACCCCGTTCTCCAGCAACGAGGTGTAGGCCTCGGCGGCGAACAGCGCGCCGGGCTGGGTGTTGCGGCCGTACGTCGCGTTCAGCTCGGTCACGGCGATGCCCAGGCGCCCCGAGTCCGGTCCGGCGAACCGGCTGATCTGCTGACGCAGCAGGTACATCAGGTCCGGCACCTGCTCGGCGCTCGCGACCGACTCCGGGTACCAGTGCACGATGACGAAGTCCACGTACGGGCCCGCGATCGACAGCACGGTCTGGTTCCAGTTCGCCGCGTCGCCGGTGCCGACGATCGCGTCCGGCCAGTTCGCGGGCGTGGTGAGCACCGCGCCGACCTTGATCGTCGGGTCGGCGGCCTTCATCGCCTTGGCGTACTCGACGGTCTCCCGCGCGTAGCCGGCCGGGCTCTTGTCGGGGTGGTTGTCGGCTTCCCAGTCGGCGCCGTAGTGCCCGTTGCCGTAGAGCTCGTTGCCGATCTCCCAGTACTTCACGCCGTAGCCCTTGACGACGTTGGCCGAGTGCACCCAGTCGGCGGCTTCCTGCGGTGTGCCGGTGCCGTAGTTGGCGATGATGATCGGCTGCGCCTGTGCTCTGCGCACGCCCGCCATGAACGTGTCGAAGTCCGTGTTCGGGGCCACGTAACCGCCGGGCGCCGTGTGGTCCTTCCAGTGGTAGATGTCGCCGTACGAGCCGCCGGGGTAGCGCATCATCCGCACACCGGCGTCGCCGAGCAGGTCGGACACCGCGTTCGTGCCGAGCTGGCTGTCCCAGACCGCGTGGTTCACCCCGAGCCCGGTGTCCGGCACGGTGGCCAGCCCCGCCCGCGCGTTGACCAGGACCGTCGCGTCGGGTTCTGCGGACGCCACGCCCGGCAGACAGGCCGCGACGAGCGTGATGACCAGAAGGAGCCGGCGGCGTTGCATGCGCATCACGTCCTCGTGAAGGCTTCTGGGAGCGCTCCCAGAATCTAGATGCGGGCTCTGGCGGTCAAGACTGCGTTCGGAGCACTCGGCTCCCGGCGTCGTGCGGGACCCCGGCCCGTGCCGTGGCACCTGCGGGCCGACGCCGGTCACGAGCGGGGCGTGTCCGAACGCGGTCCGCTCGTGCGCGACGGCGGCCGCGTGCCGGCGCGGTCGTCGGCCTCGTTGAGCCCCCGGCCGACTCGACTCCACAAAGGACAGTCGCATCGCGACGGTCCGCAACGCCTGCTACACGGTGAAATCAGGGAGCGTCATCGCGGAGTGCTCGGGCCGTCCCTCCGTGGCCGGCATGGTCGTGAGCTCGCGCAAGGCGGCGTTGCGTGCGGCGAGTGCCTCGGTGGTGCCGGGGAACATCTCCGCGCGACCTTCCTCGACGAGGCCCTGGTTCGCCTCGACGAACGGCCGGGTCTGGCGTTCGTAAGCCTCGAACGCCGCCGTGTGGTCCGGCGCCGTCGCCAGGTGACCGGCCAGCACGTAGGCGCCGACCAGGGCGAGGCTCGACCCCTGTCCGGTGAGGAACGACGGCGCGTAGGCGGCGTCACCGACCAGGGCGACGCGGCCGGACGACCAGCGCGGCAGGCGGATCTGGCTGACCGTGTCGAAGAAGAGGTCGTCGGCCGCGCGCATCGCCTCGACCAGCTTCGGCACCTCCCAGTCGTCGTCGGCGAACACCGACGCCACCAGCTCGCGCTGGGCCTGCGGGTCGCGGAACGCGCTGAACGGGGCCGTGGCGCGGGTGAAGCACAGGAAGCCGTGCACGCTCTCGCCCGAACCGACCGCGTACAGCACGGCGGCGCGGCCGGGTTCGTTCCACATCAGGCCTTCCTGCCGCAGGCCGAGGTGGTTGGGCATGGTGAACCCGGCGAAGCAGTAGCCGAGGTAGCGGTGGAACTGCTCCTCCGGTCCGAACGTCAGCGCGCGCACCGCGGAGTGCAGGCCATCGGCGCCGATCACGTGGTCATAGGTGCGTTGCAGACCGCTGCGGAACGTCACGTCCACGCCGCCGTCGTGGTCGGCCATGGCGACGATGCTGTTGTCGAAGAGGAACTCCACGTCATCGCGCACGGTGTCGTAGAGGACCTCGGCGAGGTCGCCGCGCCGGACCTCCAGGTCGCGGTTGCCGCTGCGGGTGAGCGACTCCGGGCGCATCGACGCGACGACGTCGCCGCCGGCGTCGAGGAACGTGAGCCGGTGGGTGTCGACGTGGGCCTCGCGCAACCGGGGGAGCAGGCCCATCCGTTCGACCACGCCGAGCGCGGTGCCGCGGATGTCGATGGGGTAGCCGCCGCCGCGCAGGGTGTGCGCCTTCTCGACGACGGTGACGTCGAAGCCGTACCGCCGCAGCCAGAACGCGAGCGCGGGACCGGCGATGCTGGCGCCGGAGATGAGGACGCTGCTCATGACATGCCTCCAGTAGCTAACTTAGGTATCCTTCTCGACCGCAAGGTGATCGCCGCGAACACGTGGGCGATGAGGGAAGCATATACCTAAGTTAGGTAAGTGACCATGAGTGAGGCCCCGAACCCCGAGACGGTGCTGCCGCACCTGATGCGGCTGAGCACCGTGCTCAACCGAAGCCAGCTGGTCGAGCGGGCGATGGAGCACGTCGGCCTCCCGCTGGACCGCCCGGGCATGACCGTGCTCCTCACCCTGCACCTGGCCCGCCAGCCGCTGCGGGTGGGGGAGATCGCCGCGCGCATGCAGGTCGTCGGCCCGCACGTCACGCGACTGCTGCACGAACTGGAGCGCACCGGCCTCGTCCAGCGCGTCGTCGACCCGAACGACCAGCGCGCGCGCCTGATCGAACTGACGGACAAGGGTGCCGCGGCGGCCGGGCGCTACGTGGAGGCCATCGTCGGCTGGTTCACCGGTGCCGTGGCCGAGTGGTCCGAAGAGGACCGGCACACGTTCGGCCGCCTGCTCATGCGGTTCGTGGAGGACCTCCAGGC